>Ga0233365_1000338_pt1 | contig 22150 bp, 15 predicted proteins | sample ElkDunMinimDraft_27_FD_191535 | JGI IMG/M metagenome (GOLD analysis project Ga0233365, IMG submission 191535) | Fecal eukaryotic communites from dung pellets of Tule Elk in California, USA - Elk Dung C36 | ecosystem: Host-associated > Mammals > Digestive system > Large intestine > Fecal | place...
TCCTGACCAAGCGGCAGCTGTACGCGCTGCTCGGCGGCCTGATGCTGTCGATGCTGCTGGCCGCCCTCGACCAGACCATTGTGGCCACGGCGCTGCCGACGATCGTGGGGTCGTTGGGCGGGCTGAACGACTACTCCTGGGTCGTCACCTCCTATCTGCTGGCGGCGACCGCGTCGACCCCGTTGTACGGAAAGATGTCCGACATCCTGGGGCGCCGTCCGGTGATGTTGCTGGCGATCGCGATCTTTCTGATCGGTTCACTGTTGGCGGGCATCTCTCAGAACATGATGCAGCTGGTGTTCTTCCGAGGCGTCCAGGGATTGGGCGCCGGCGGGTTGATGACGTTGGCCTTCACCGTCATCTCCGATGTGGTCTCACCGCGAGAACGTGGCCGTTACCAGGGATTCTTCGGCGCCGTGTTCGGAGTCGCCAGCGTCGCCGGCCCGCTGTTGGGCGGCTGGCTCGCCGAGGTCGACTGGCGGTGGATCTTCTACATCAACCTGCCCACCGGAATCGTCGCGATGTTCGTGATCGATCGGATGCTGAGGCAGGTGCGCACCGCGCGCCGCCCCCACAAGATCGACTATCTCGGCGCCGCGATCATGATCGCGGCCGTGGTGTGTCTGCTGCTGGCGACGTCGTGGGGCGGTAAGGAGTTCGGCTGGAGCTCGCCCGTCATCATCGGCCTGTTCATCGCCGGTGGCGTGCTGGCAGTGGTGTTCGTCTTCGTCGAACGCGTCGCGCCCGAGCCGATTCTGCCGCTTCGACTGTTTCGTCGTGGCACCTTCGCGCTGGCGAACGCCGGGGCGCTGATCGTCGGTGTCGCGATGTTCGGCGGCATCATCTACATCCCGATCTACCTGCAGGTGGTGCGGGGTTACCCGCCGACCGAGTCGGGGCTTCTGATGCTTCCGCTGATGCTGGCGGTGGTGCTCACCTCGATCGTGGGCGGTCGAGCGATCAGCAACGTGGGTCGCTACAAGTGGTTCATCGTCGGTGGCAGCGTCATGAGCTCGATCGGTCTCGGGCTGTTCACCATGTTGCAGGTGGACACGCCACTGTGGCATGTCTTCGGATTCATGGTCGTGCTGGGCATCGGCCTGGGGTTGTTCATGCAACCGCTGATCCTGGCGGCCCAGAACTCGGTGGCCCCAAGTGATCTGGGGGCCGGCACCTCGACCGCCACCTTCTTCCGCACCCTGGGCGGTTCCTTCGGGGTCGCGGTGATGGGGGCGGTCCTCACCGCGCAGGTCAACGCCAGCCTGCGAAGCTCGCTGCCCGCGGCGGTCGCGAAACTTCCACCGGATCAGGCTCAGCAGTTCGCGTCCGGGGAGCACAACACCCAGCAGCTGGCGCAGGCACCATCAGCGATTCTTCGCCTCCCACCGCCGATCAAGGACGCGATTCAGGAGGCGTACGCGGTGGGCCTGGACCGTATCTTCTGGGTGGCGGCCAGCGTGGCGGCGGTGTCGATCATCGTGGCGTTGCTGTTGCCCAACCACGAACTGCGATCCACTCCGGCGATGTCCGCCGATGAGAGCCCGGGTCCGTCGAACGCGATGATGTGAGGTCAGCCGCCGTCCTGCTTCAGCGCGGTGTCGACGGTCAGGGCCGAGGCCACCACGAGCGACATGAGCGGATCGGCTAGCGGCCGGTGGATCTGGAGCACGTAGTTGTCGGCCGTCGTGAACAGCATCTTGGCGGCGCCCTCGAATGTCTTGGTGATCCGGGCGACCTCGGTCTTCGTGTGATCGACGATGGCGAAGTTCCACGCCAGCCAGTTCTCACCCACGATCTTGCCGTACTCGTGACCGTTGACCTGTATCGAGAAGTTGATTCGTCCGAAGACGTTCTCCTGGACGATCTCACCGACGGGGCTGCCGTCGCCGCGTTCGACGATGACCCGCGACTTCATGAGTTTGGCCGGACGAGTCACCCGCAGCAGCACCTGCCCGTGGCCGTCCCTGATCTCCAGTTTGTGCGTGAAGAACTGGTCGTAGTTGCCCAGGAAGCGGATGACCTTCTTCGCGGCGCTCTGTCCCACCTGAACCACGGCGGCCAGTTGTTGACCGTGCTGGTTGTACACGGCGTACTCGTTGTTCAGCTCGATGAGCTTGGCCTTCTGGTTGATCACCAGGACCGGTTCGGTGAAAAGGGTTCCACCACCGGCTGCGGCCCCCTGCTGGATGCCCGCCTGCTCTTGAACCTGTTGTTGAACCCGACTGGGATCGGCCGGGCTGGAGACGTCCAGTTCGGCGAACTGCTCCAACTGCGAGCGCTCCTCGCGTGCCGGCTGCTGAGGATGGTGCGGCTGCTGGGCGGGAGCCTGGTGAGCCTGGTGCGGCTGCCCCTGCTGCGGAGCGTACTGCCCGTGCGGTGCCTGACCCTGGTGCGGCTGAGCGGGCGCCGGCGGAGCGGCCGGACCGCTGACGTGTTGCGTCCACTGGTTGCCGTCGAAATAGCGCTGCATAGCCGGTTGAGCCGGGTCGGGATACCAGCCGGGAGGGGTGTTCGCCATGCTCGCACTTTATCCGACGATTCTGTGATTCCGCGTGGGCCGAAGGTCCCGTGACCGGCGAAATGGCTGCGGCCGGTGACCATCGGTCACCGGCCGCAGCGGTTGAGGAGGGATAAGGTCACGGAAGTTTCACGGCGCGGATGATCTCCTGCGAGACCGAGTTGCCGCGCGCGTCGGTGGCGTTGGTGCGCACCGACAGGTACCCGGTGTTGTTGACCTTCAACAGGGAACCGGACGCCATGATCAGGTAGCGACCGTTCAGCAGCGGCACGGCAATGGCGCGTTCCCACCGCTTACCGTCGTCGAAGGACACCTCGACGGTGACCTTGCGAATTCCGATGCGAAGGTCGCCGGGGTGATCGATCTGGAGGCCGAAGAGGTTGGCCACCTTCGATTCCGGGCCCAGCGTGTTCGACTGGTTCACCGCGAAGTCGTAGTTGACCGCCATGAACGGTTGAACCTGCGGACCGGCGGTTTCGGCGGAGGTGACCGTCCACTCGGTGGCGGTCTTCGTGTACAGCTGAGCCCAGTCACTGTGGTTGGTGACGTGATAGCTCAGGTGATACTCGGTGGCCTCCTTGGAGGGCAACAGAATCGTGCCCGCCGGAACCGTGGTGGTCTGCGCGATAACCTCGTCGCCGCTTCGCAACACGAACTCCGACTCGATGCCCACGAAGAAGTTGTCGGTGGGGGTCTCGGTGAAGTTCCCCGATGCGTCCACCATTCCGGTCGTCGGGATGGTCAGGATGTCGCCGTCCCGGCTGACCGGGTACTCGGGGTTGAATCCCGGCGCGAGCGGTCCCCGGTACCACTGGTGTTTCGTCTTGCTGCCCGGCTGATAGGTCGTCCACGGCGACACCAGCATGAGCGACGACTCCGGATCTGTCGGCCACAACGCGTTGTAGGAGGCCTCCGGTGTGGACAGGTTGTGCTTCCAGGTCACCCGCGAATCGCCGACGTAGTAGTCGGTTCGGGTGCGAGGTGCGCCGATCACCGGATCACGTCGCGTGTAGACCGCTTCGTCGCCCACCTGGAACGGTGCCGACGATTCGGTCAGCGTCGCGTGGTCGCCCAGCGCGTAGAAGTCCCGCGTCACCGTCGCCAGCGACTTGGCGTCGGCGGTGTAGGCCAACTGCGCCGGGATCGCTCCTTCCTCGATGTACACCAGGTCGTACCGGTATGGACTCCTCTGGGTGCCCGAGGCGGTCACCGTCACCGTCTCGTCGGAGGAGAGTCGATCCAGCAGTGCCTGTCCCTCCTCATGGGAGAGCCGAACCGTCGGGACCTCCAGTTTCACCTGCGAGATTCCTCGCTGGTTGCTGGCACCGGGTTTGTCGTTGTAGATCGCGACCAGGGCGGCCCCCGCGGCGGCCGCCGCGTTGGACTGCTCGGCCACCGATGAGGCGTCGCTGCGGCGGACCAGTGCCAGCGCGTCGGTCACGTCGACCTCGGCGAGGTCGGCCGCCGAGGCGTCACCGGCGTCGACGACGGTCAGTTTCCGGCTGCCCTCGACCGTCGGGTACTGCCACGAGTTGTCGCTGAACCCGTCGGCCCGGTAGAACTCGGGGACCAGTTCGAGACCGCCGCCGGCGTCCAGGTCGATCGCCGGTGCCTCGATGAGCCACCGTGAGCTGGCGCTGAACTCACCGATGGTGACCTCGTCTGTCGGGGTCATGAAGAAACGTTGCTCCAGTTGCCCGCCGGGCATGTTCAGCATGGAGTCCATGACCCTCGAGCCCTCACCGGTGGTGCGTGACCACGACATCTGGAGGGCCCCGGAGTCGTTGACCTTGCCGTCGGGATGCAGTGGAGTGTCCACGGTGACCTCGACGGCGTCACGTGCGTCCATCACGACGGTCATGTCGTCGTCCACGACGAACTCGGGAAATGCCACCAGGGTGGTGTTGAGGAGCCCGTCCAGTGGCTGCTGGCCGTCGGCCACCCAGGGGGCGTAGGTGCGAACGAAACCGGCCAGCGAGTAGGTGCCCTCGATGACGCGGAGGCAGTACACCTCGGCGTCGCAGTAGTCGTTGACGTACCCGCCGGTGTGCACGTTGGACAGGTACGGCAGGTAGGGACGGACGTCCCGACCGTCCCGAGCGACCGCGGAGATCTGCACCTCGTGGTAGATCGGGCCCAGCTCGAATCCGACGGGTGTGGTGACCAGCCGCCGTCCGTCGGCGGCGGTCGCGGTCAGCTCACCGATGAACTGGCCGCGATCGGTCAGCTGCGCCGGATCGAGTGACACCAGCGCCTCGGCGGACTCACCGGGCTCGATCGTCAGTTCACCGGGTGACACCGTCAGCGAACTCGCGACCGCGCCGGCGTCGGTGGTGGCGCCTATCGTGAGGTCGACCGTCACCGCCTCGTCGGTCTCGTTGCGATAGGAGACGACCGACTCCACCGGATCGTGCTGGGTCGGCGGGTCATCGAACAGTCCGAAGTCGACCGAACCGATCGACGGCAGCAGTTCCTGTTCCAGAGCGGCGGCGACATCCACTCGCCCGGTGCCCTGTCCGAACAGGTCATCGGCGGGGTTCGCCGAGGCCATCACCAGGGCTTTCAACTCCTGAGCGGTCAACTCGGGGTACTGCTGTGCCAGCAGCGCCGCCGCACCCACCACGTGGGGTGTCGCCATCGAGGTGCCCGACATGGCGACGTAGTCGCCCTCACCGGAGGTTCCCTCGGCGCGAGGCGCGGAGATCTCGACACCCGGAGCGGTCACGTCCGGCTTCAGTCCGAAACCGTGGAAGTTCGGGCCCTGGTTGGAGAAGTCGGCCAACTGGTCGTCGCGGTCGACGGCACCGACGGTCAACGCCGACTTCGCGTCGGCGGGAGCACCGATGCAGCCGGTGCAGCCGTTGTTTCCGGCCGCGACCACGAACAGGGCGCCACTGTGGGCACTCAGGTTGTCGACGGCCGCGGTGACCAGCGGAGCCTCCGGCGAATCGGCGCGCATGCCGATGCTCACGTTGACGATGTCGACATCCTGGGTCACGGCCCACTCCATGCCCTCGATGAGCCAGGAGAGGTAGCCACCGGCGTTGCCGTCCAGGACCTTGGCGTTGACGAGTTCGACACCCGGCGCCACACCCTGGAAGTCGCCACCGGAGGCCGAACCGTCACCGGCGATCGTTCCGGCGATGTGCGTGCCGTGACCGTTTCCGTCGGTGGCGGACTCGTCGAAGGTGAAGTTCTTGTGCGTGATGACGCTGCCGGTCAGGTCGGGGTGATTGTCATCGATGCCGGTGTCCAGCACCGCGACGCGAACGCCCGAACCGTCCAGGCCGAGATCCCACGCGACGGGGGCACCGATCTGGCCGGTGCTGTACTCCAGTTGAGCCTCGATGCGGCGGTCGAGCCACACTCGCTCCACTCCCGACGAGGACAGCGTCGACACGTCCGACACCGCAGTCCCGGGAGTCTTGTCGACCGCGATGGCCGAAGCGTTGACACTGGACAGTTCACGTTGCTCACCGGCGAACGGGGCATTGCGGACGGACACGTCGTCGCCGTACTCGACGATCACCGGAAGCACATCACTGTTCCGGTCGTCCAGGCCCTGTTCCAGCAGGGTCGAGACGTTGAACAACTCGGGATCGAATCGCTGACCGATCAACGAGGCGACATCGGTGGGGTGCACCTGGATGTCCCCGTCGACCGTCGTGACACGAAACTGCGGGGTCTGGCCGTCGGCGCGCGGTGCCGGGGTCACCGTCACCGAAGGCGGACCGTCCGGATAGGCCGTCACATGCACCACGTCGCCGGTGATCAGTGTGACATCGGAGGTCGCTTCGCCGCTGTCGCCGAATCCTGGTGGGCCGGCGTCACCGGTGGGGTCGGCCATGGCTTGGTCGGGCACGGCGACAGCCAAGCCAGCGGTCATCACGACCGATGCGCTTATTGCCAAAGTAGAACGAACTACCCAGCGAGGTCGTCGTTTCACACGGGGCTCCTTTGTGAGCTGACAGGCATCGAGTCGGACATCCGGATTGGACCCATTGGGGTGTGGGTCCGTCGCCGGCCGGACGACGACTACTCATTGGTAAGGGGTGAAAGGGGGCCGCGGTCCATTCTTTGTCGGCGGTCACCTGAAGATCTACTCAGTCGACTGGCGAGGCATTGCCATGGCAGAATTTGGCCATGTTGCAGGCCCTCGGTGTTACCGAACCCGATGAGGAGCTGTACCGCGCGTTGCTGAGAGCACCCGGCGCCACCGGAGAAGAACTGTCGGCGACGGTCAGGCGTCCAGTGGTTGAGATCCGCCGGGGACTGCGGCGGCTGGAGGATCTCGGCCTCGTCACCCGCCTCACCGGATCACCGATCCGGTTCACGCCGACCCGCCCCGACGTCGCCGTTGAGGTCCTCGTGGCGATGCGGCAGCGCGAGCTCGTGCAGGCACAGGCGGCCGCCCGCACCCTCATGCTCGACATGGCGCCGGAGAATCGCAGCGCGCCCGAGGAACTCGTCGAACTCGTCCACGGTCGACAGGCGGTCGGACACCGCTACAGCCAGATGGAGAGCACCGTCAAAGAGGAACTCCTCGTTCTGGATCGACCGCCGTACATTCGGCCACCCGACGGACCAAATAAGGCGGAGCTGGCGATGCTGGCGCGCGGCGTCACATGCCGAGGCATCTACGCTCCGGAAGGACTCGAACTGCCCGGCCGAATGGCCGAATTGACCGAACTGGCCGCCGCCGGGGAGGAGGCCCGGGTATCGCCGCTGGTGCCGATGAAACTGGCCATCGCCGACCGTTCGACCGCGCTGTTGCCGTTGACGATGGAACAGGTCACCGATCAGGCGCTCGTCGTGCGGGGACCGACGTTGATCGACGCGCTGGTCGCCCTGTTCGAGATGCTGTGGCAGTTGGCCATCCCGTTGGCCGATGTCGATCCGTCCCACCCCGACCAGGCCGTGCTGGCCAAACCCATGCTGTCCGACACCCAGCAGCGGTTGCTGTCGCTGCTGGCCGTCGGCTTGAGTGACCGCGCCATAGCGCGGGAGCTGACGGTGAGCCCGCGAACGTTGAGTCGCCAACTCGCGATGCTCACCGAGGCTCTCGGAGTGAAAAGCCGATTCCAAGCGGGAATGCAGGCCGTCAAACGCGGCCTGTTGTGAAGCTGTTCCGTAACGACGGCCACGGTCCTGCCGGACGCGCAGGCGTCGCACCGAGAGGTGGCGCAAGCCGGGCCCCTGCCGGCTTGCCTGCGCGTCGCCGTTGAGAGTCGCCTCGTTACGGAATCAGCTCTGTTGCTTCTCGCTCAGAAGTGAACAATGGGACAACATTCAGGTCGCGTCCGGATTGACCGGACACGGTCTGATCCGGTCAGTGCTCGGCGTCGCCTTCCGCCGCCAACCGGTCGGCTTCCCGCTTGATCGACCTGTGGATCTCCTCCTCGGCAGCCGTCCGGCCAACCCAGGTGGCGCCTTCGACACTCTTGCCCGGCTCCAATTCCTTGTACACCCTGAAGAAGTGCTCGATCTCCATACGGTCGAACTCCGGAACATGGTGAATGTCGCGCAGATGCTCCTGGCGCGGATCATCGGCGGGCACGCACAGCACCTTGTCGTCGCCGCCCTTTTCATCCCTCATCCGGAACATGCCGATGGCACGCGCCCGGATCAGACAACCCGGGAACGTCGGCTCCGGCACCAACACCAAGGCGTCGAGCGGATCACCGTCTTCGCCGAGGGTGTTCTCGATGAAGCCGTAGTCGGCGGGATATTGGGTGGCAGTGAACAGGGTCCGGTCCAAGCGGATACGGCCTGTCGCGTGATCCACTTCGTATTTGTTGCGGTTGCCCTTGGGTATTTCGATGGTGACGTCGAACTCCACGCCCGTCTCCCCTGACTGTGGATTGGATACGTTGATTCTCCAAGTAGTCTCACTTAGTGGCCACAAGCGTAGATAACAGCCCTGCGAATCAGAGCGATGCACCACACACTGAGGCGGCCCCGTCTAAGCGTCGACGTCGCTGGCCCGCCGTCCTCGTCGGGTTGTTTGTGATCTTGTCGATCGGTGTGGCCGTCACACCACTGGTCGTCGACCTCACCCCACCACCCCAAAACGGCCCGCTCGTGTGGCCCTACCTGACGGAGAGCTCCGAGTTCGACGGCCTGGCCGGGCCGTCCGCCGACGCGCCGCTGCCCACCGGTGAGGGCATCGCCGCCGTGTTGGAGCCCTACCTGGCCGCCTCGGGCATGTCGGGTGACCTGGGCGTGTCGGTTCGCGACGGCCTCACCGGTGAGGAGCTGTACACCCGGTCGGCCGACCTGCCGCTGACGCCCGCCTCCTCCACGAAAGCGGTCACCGCGGCGGCGGCACTGGTCGCCTGGGGCAGCGGTCACCGGATTCCGACCCGGATCGTCGCGGGCGCCGAGGAGGGACAGGTGGTACTGATCGCCGGTGGCGACGTCACGCTGACCCGTGACGGCGCCGGACACTACGAAAACGCCGCTCAGTTGTCCGATCTGGCCGCTCAGGTCCTCGAACAGCTCGGGACCCAACCGTCGACGCTGATCATCGACACCTCGGTCTTCCCCGACGACCCGGTCGCACCCGGCGTCGACAAGGACGACGTGGCCGCCGGTTACACCGCCAAGCTCACCCCGTTCATGCTCGACGGCGGTCGCACCTCACCGACCGCGCCGAACTCTCCCTCACCCCGGTCGTCGGACCCGACCCAGGCCGCCGCCAAGCAGCTCGCGGAGCTACTGGGCGGGCCGACCGTCGAGTACGGCACCGCCGACCCCGATGCCGCCGAGCTGGGCATTGTGTACTCGCCGACCATGCAGCGCATGGTCGAGCACGCGATGCTGACCTCCGACAACCTCCTCACCGACGCCCTGGCCCGCCAGGTCGCGCTGGGATGGGGAGCCGAGGCATCCTTCGCCGGAGCCGCCGCGGCGACCTTGGAGATCCTCGAATCGCTGGGCATCTCCACCGACGGAGTCGTCCTCTACGACGGCAGCGGACTGTCCAACGACAACAAGCTGACCGCCGGTCTGCTCTCGCAGGTCGTGGCCGCCGCGATCTCCGACGAGGTGCGGGTGACCGGATTGGGGGCGTCGTTCGCGGTCGCCGGATACACCGGCTCGCTGCAGCGGCGATTCGGTGACGAGGACTCCGCGCACGGAGAGGTAAGAGCCAAGACCGGCACCCTGGCGAAGGTGAGTTCGCTGACCGGCATGGTCCTGGACGCCGACGGCAGGTGGCTCACGTTCGCGTTCGTCCTCAACGATCGAGGCGACCTCTACGGCGCCGAGCGCGCCCTGGACGCCGCTGCGGCCGCACTCATCGACTGCGGCTGTTCCTGAGAGGTTGTCTTTGAATCTCGTTCGTAGTGAGCGGCGGCCAGGCGAGTGCATTCGCAAGGCGGAGAAGGTCCGGCATACCGGTGTTGTATGCAGGGCCTTCGACAACGCCGCGAGGCGCCCGTCTGGACGTCGCGCAACAGAACAGCAGGTTCAAAGACAACCTCTAAGAACGGGGCCCGGTCTGATGCGGTCCCGTCGACGTTTTGAGGGTGTTGGGAGCTCGACTCGACTCCCCACCACCGGATGCGCTTTGAGGTCTGATGAGTGATACGCCGGACCCGGTCTCCGCTGCCGGGCGGTTGTTGCGGGAGCGCACCGGTTGGGTGGGGGACCGGTTGGCCACCTTGGCGTGGTGGACCGATCCCGACCTGCTGCGGGTCCTCGGTCCGGCGTTGGCGGGGCTGTGGCCGGATCGGCGGCCCACTCTGGTCGCCGGGGTCCAGTCCTCGGGCTACCTGTTGGCGCCGCTGGTGGCGACGCACCTGGGCGTGGGCATGCTGGGGATTCAGAAGCAGCCACAGCCCGACGGGATGATCCTGTTGGCCACGGTGGAGGAGACTCGGGTGGCGGGGCGGGGGAGCGCCGATGCACTGGGCGGCAAGGGATTTGAGGGCATGAGGTCTGGGAACACGGTGCCAGGCCGACCGACCGCCGCCGACCGGGTGCTGCTCGTCGACGACGTCGTCGAATCCGGAGCCCAGGCCGCGGCGGTGCGAGACCTCGTGATCAATGTCGGAGCGACCTGGCTGGGAGTCGCCACCATGGTCAGCTACCAGCCTCGGGTGGACCTGGACATCCGGTCTCTCACCACGATCACCGAACTGACCAGGGCGCGCGACGGTCGGGGCTGACCCGTCGGGCGCCGATGGGCCCGTCCACTCGGCCGGGGTGACTCCGCCGTGCGGTAGGGCCCTGCTCCTTTCCGTGCAGGTGAGGCCCCGCCTGTCGCTCTGCGGTAGGGCCATGCTCGTTACTTTCCTGTAGGGCCCTGCTCTTTATTTTTTGTAGAAAAGATGCAATGCTGACCCCTTTCATCGATGCTTTTCTACATATCGAGAAGGAGCGCCAGATGCCAGATACCCGACCCGGTTGGCTGTCGCGCCGTCGAGTGCTGGGAACCGCGGGCGCCGTCGCCGCCGGTGGTGCGACACTGTGGACGGCAGGTGTGGCCATGGCGGACACCACGACCGACGACGGCGGTGACTCAAGCCGGCCGCGACCGGAGTGCACGGTCGATCCGGCTCACCCCAAGGAGCAGTTCCGGGCGTCCTGGATCGCCGGCGTCGTCAACATCGACTGGCCGTCCACCACCGGACTCGACGCCGAAACTCAGCAGGCGGAGTACCAGCGCTGGCTCGATGACGCGCGAGAGTACCGCTTGAACGCCGTCATCACGCAGATCCGGCCCACTGCCGACGCGTTCTGGCCGTCACCGCACGAGCCGTGGTCGCGGTGGTTGACCGGGGAGCAGGGCGGCGACCCCGGCTACGACCCGCTGGAGTTCGCGGTCAAGGCCACTCACGACGCCGGACTCGACTTCCACGCCTGGTTCAACCCGTACCGGGTGTCGATGCCCACGTCGTCGGGCGATGCCGGAGGCGACCCGTCGAAGCTGCACGAATCCCACCCGGCGCGCCAGAACCCCGGCTGGGTGGTCGCCTACCCGAAGGCCGGTGCGGCGACCCGGTTGTATTACAACCCGGGCATTCCCGAGGTGCGCGAGCACGTCATCGAGGCGATGTTGCACGCCGTCGAGAACTACGACATCGACGCGGTCCACTTCGACGACTACTTCTACCCGTACCCGTCCGGTAGCGAGGACTTCGACGACGACGAAGCGTACGCCCAGTATGGCGGAGACTTCGACAACAAGGCGGATTGGCGGCGCGACAACACCGATCAGCTGATTCAGGAGTTCAACCGCCGCGTCAAGCAGATCAAGCCGTGGGTGCGCTTCGGAGTCAGCCCGTTCGGTGTGTGGCGCAACATCGCCGACGACCCGGAAGGCTCCGACACCCGCGCCGGAGCGCCCACCTACGACGTCCTCTACGCCGACACGCGCAAGTGGATTCGAGAGGGCTGGATCGACTACATCGCACCGCAGATCTACTGGGCGATGTCACTCGAGGTCGCCTCGTACACGGTGTTGGCGCAGTGGTGGAACGACGTCTGCGAGGGCACCGACTGCCAGTTGATCCTGGGTGAGGCCACCTACAAGGTCAACGTCGACGAGGCGTCCCCCGAGTGGAAGAGCGACCCGAGGGAGCTGCTCAACCACCTGACGCTGTGCCGGGAACACCCCAACATCTCCGGCAACGCGTTCTTCTCGGCGAAATCGGTCCGGGACGATCAGTTGAACGCGATGACTTTGCTGCGCGACGAGCACTACCGCACCCCCGCGCTGGTGCCGGCGTCACCGCATCTGGGCGGTGCCGAACCCAAGGCGCCCAAGCTCAGTTCGTTGCGGTGGAGCGACGGCCGGTACCTTCTCGAATGGCGTCCTCACAACCGACGCAAAGGCATCGACGAGGTCACCCGGTACGCCGTCTACACCGTTGACGGTGATCCTGGTGAGTGCGGTTTCGAGGATGGCACCCATCTGGTGGCGGTCATTCCGCACGATGCGGATTCGCCGGTCCAGCGGTTCAGCTGGGAGGCTCCGGAATCCGATGGCCGAGTCTTCGCGATCTCGGCGCTGAACCGGGCCTGGCAGGCCGGCCCGGTCGCCACGTTCTGACGACTTTCTCAGAGGGCCGGTGGGGTTCGGATCTCGAACGCCACCGGCTTCTCCCGGCCTTGCGGTCGTTCAACGGTGTGCGGGCATCCAGCTCAAACGCGGTAGCGGTGGCTTGCTGGTCGCCGGTTGCGCGCGCACGACCGGATTCTTCTCCCCAATTTTCTGGCGCTGGTGATCGGCGTACCACCGCACCGGTGCGGGCAGGCGATACACCGCCTCGCTGCCACCGCGGTGAATATCCACAAGTGACAGGTCAACGAGGTTGATGAGTGCGTCGAGCGCGGCGGCGGCGCCGCCGCAGAGCCGCTCGACCTCGTCGACACCGGCCGCCGCCGGCCAGGCCGACAGCGCCCTCAGCAGGTGCGCCGCCCGTGGTGACAGTTGATCGTGCACCTGGTCGAGCAACGCTGACAGTTCACCGCGAGAGTCCAAGAGCGCCAGCTTCTCGGCTCGCAGCTTCCGCAGTAGGCGATCGGCCCCCATCAGTGGCAGGGCCGAGGCCAGAATGCTCACCGCCGGTGGAAAACCATCCACATAGGCGGCGAGGTCGGTGCAGTCGCCCGGATCGATGCCACCGGACGCGGCCATGGCGTGTCGCCGCATGAGCGCGGCGGCGTCGGAGACCGCCATGGTGGGCAGTGCCCATTTGACCTCGCCGACCAGCCCCAACGGTTGTCGAGACGACGAGAGAACTCGCACGTCGGGACACTCGGCCAGCAGTCGTGAGATCGGTGCCGCGTGGTGCTCACGAGTTCCATCGAGGACGACCAGGCACTCTCTGCCGCGCAACGACTCCGTGACGCAGTCGAGCAAGGGGCGGAACGGGTCGTCCCGGAATCCGCACGCGGCGGTCAACGCCGACCCCAGATCCCGGTACGCCGACAGATCGGCGTACCAGGCTCCATCCCGATAGGAGGGAGCCTGTTGGCGGGCGAGATGTTGAACCAGCCGGGACTTTCCGGTCTTCGGCAGTGCCGTGACACTGATGAGTCGATGGCTGGACAGCAGACGGATCAGTTCGCGCTGTTCGGCGTCACGACCGATGAACTGGTCCGGCTCGGCGGGCAGGTTGTGCTGGCGCCGTTCCAGTTCGGGTGGCGGAAACCTGCGCGGTAGCGCGGGAGTCGCGAGCTGGTGCAGATGTTCGGTGTCGTCGAAGCCGCGAAGCCGGAAGTTTCCCAGACTCTTCACCGACACGGAGTCGGGAAGCCGATCCGCGGCATCTAGTGTGGATTGCGTACATAGGATCTGATCGCCGTGAGCGGCGGCACAGACACGAGCCGCACGGTGCACGATGGACGACGCGTATCCCTGGTTGTCGGGAATCGCGTATCCGGTGTGGATGCCGATGCGCACACGTGGACGTGCGGGACGGCGCCACCGATCGGCTGTCGGCCAGGGATGCCCGGTAAGGGTTTCCTGTGCCGTCACCGCCGCGTCGATGGCGTCGAACGCGTTGGCGAAGACGACGAAGAAGGAATCCCCCTCGGTCAGCAGTTCGCTGCCTTCTCTGCAGGAGAACACCTTTCGAAGCAGCCGTCGGTGGTCGTGCAGAACCTTGCGGTAGTCCTCGCCCAGCTCACACGCGAATCGTGTCGACCCCTCAATATCGGTGAACAGAAAAGTGACCACTCCGCTGGGAAGATCGCCTCCCGGCGTTGTCAAGCTGCCCACTGAAACCTCCTCTTCCCCCGTGGGCAATGCGCGATCCGTTCGAGAATGAACGCAAGCGCGTGGTTTTGGCGACTATGAACCGCGATATCGCGGCCGAAAACGCTACGAGGACGATAAAGCCGCCCTCTCTGCCGCTTCATCAGAGGCCGTCGTGCGACACAAACGCTTGTCGTGACGGCAAGAGAACCTGGTGGTCGACGCCGGTCTAAGCCACTGGATGTCTACCGGCGCACCGACTCTCCCCATCTCTCCCCCCACACCAACCGCTTGTATGACCGGCCCGGCGATTCGATCACGATCGGGTCCGCCAGACGAAACGATCCCGCGCCCAATCGGTTGCGATCTGACCACAATCGGCTGATGATTCCCGGGACAACACGCCAATCCGCGGTTGGCCATACGTCGTTTGTGTCACGGATCGGCCACTTGGTGACACCGTCGACACGGGTGGGGGTAGCGTGTCTGGCCGCAATAGGGGATACTCGCGGACGTGGCGGCGTGGACAACGATCCCCAAGCGGGTCAAGACCGATGTCGGACGTGCCCTGAAAAAGGCCCGTCGATTGCTCCGTCGGATGTGGACAACGATTCGTCGCCCCGGCGGCCGAATCATCACACAGGCGCTGTTGACGGTCGGCGTCATCGCCGGCCTCATCGGGTTGGCGATCTACGCGGTTCCTCACTCCGGGCCCGATTGGGCGTACGGTGAAGAGGTCTCTCAGACCACGAACGAACCGGCTGACACGCCCTTGGCGTTGCCGCCGGGACTCGACGCGGTACCGGGAGCCCCGGCCGTTCCGGGACCTTCGCAGGATCAGACCACCGAATCCCACACCGGTGAGGACGAACTGCTGCGGGCCTGGGCGGATTCACTGGACCACCTCGGCATCCCCAGTCGTGCTCTCCAGGCGTACGGAAACGCCGAGATGGTGCTGGCGCAGGTGAGGCCGAACTGCAACCTGGCCTGGACCACGCTGGCGGGCATCGGCAGCGTCGAAACCAACCACGGCACGACCGGCGGCACCTCACTGGACGCCGATGGCAAACCGGTGAAACCGATCCGGGGACCGGCGTTGGACGGTACCAACGGCAACGCGTTGATCCAGGACTCCGACGGCGGGACGCTGGACGGCGACACCGTGTACGACCGTGCCGTGGGACCGATGCAGTTCATTCCCGAAACCTGGGAACGCTGGGGCGCCGACGGCGACGGCGACGGAATCCGTGACCCCAACGACATCGACGACGCCGCACTCGCCGCCGGGCACTACCTGTGCGCCGACAACCGGGACCTGTCGCGAGCCACCGACTGGTACACCGCGGTGTTCAGTTACAACCACCTCGACTCTTATGTCCGCGACGTTTACGAACGCGCTGATGACTACGGCAAACGCAGCAAGGTGACCAGCTGACGCACCGACGACGCCCGAACCGGTGACCGCCAGCGGCGACCCTTGGCCCAAGGAGGTAACAGGTCAATGCAGATCACCGAGTTTCTGCCCGCCAAAGCCAGCCAGACGGATCTGGAACAGTGGCGTGAGGTCCTCAACGCCATGACGGGTGAGGACATGCCGGGGGAGCCGCGGTGGACTGATGATCGAATGCGCGAGTACCTGTCGATCACCATGCCGGGGGAGCGTCGGCTCGCGTTCGTCGCCCGAGACGACGACCGTCGGATCGTCGGTCACGCCAACCTGTTGCTGTTCGGTGGGGAATTCGCCACCTCGGCCGTCTTCGAGATCTTCGTCAGACCCGGGCAACGCGGAACCGGCGTCGGCCGGGGACTGTTGCGCGCCATCGCCGAACGCGCCAAGGACGAGGGACGGACCACCATCGGCGTCGAGGTCATCGCGACCACGCCCGCCGTGGGTTTCTACGACCGCATGGGATTCAACCGAGCCGTGGTCGAGAACCGCAACCTGCTCGAACTGGACGCGGTGGACTGGAACGCGGTGAGCGACCTGTCCGGCCGTATCGCGGCGGGCTACCGGCTGGAGTACTACACCGGCCGTCTCCCCGATCACCTGGTGGAGCGCTACGCCGCGACGAAGGTTCACCTGAAGGCCGAACCGGCTTACAACACCGGAGCCTGGCGCGGTTCCGCCGACGCGCTGCGGCTGCGAGACAGCCTGGCGACGCTGGAGGCTCGGGGAATGCGATCCCACCTGGTGGTCGCCATCGCCGACGGCAAGGAGATGGTCGTCGGTTTGACCGAACTGGTCGTCGCCGCCCAACGGCCCACTCGTGGCGACCAGTACGACACCGTCGTCGCGCCCGAACACCGCTCATACGGACTGGGTATGGCGATGAAGGCGCGGATGCTGTGTGAACTGCGGGAAGCCGAGCCACAGCTGGTCGACGTGCAGACCTGGACCGCGCGGGAGGGCGATCCGATGGAGCATGTCGACGCCGCGCTCGGCTTCCGCAACGACGTGCAGTGGTACGAGTACGAGACCGACGTGGACAGCCTGCTTCGCCGTCTGGGGGACGGGAACTGACCTTCGGCGGTCCCCGTCGACTCAGCGGTCGATGGGGGCGTCCTCTCGCGACAGCTGCGCGATGTCGGCGTCCAACTGGTGCCGCGCCATCCGCAACTGCTCCTCCGCCGAGTTGATGGCGGTCAGGAACGCGCGGGCGCGAGCCAGCTGACGTTCGACCTCCTCCTGTTGGTTGTCGCGGTTCTCGCCGGCACGACGGCGGTACTCCTCGGCGGCGTGTTCGGCCTCGATCTCGGCCTGTTCGCGTGCCATGTGCAGTACCTCGCGCGCCTGGCCGCGAGCCTGACCGATGATCTGACGGCAGTAGTCCTGCGCCTGGGTCACATAGCCCTCGGCCTGTTGCTGCGCCTGCGACAGCAGGTTGACCGCGTCGGAGTCGATGTTGCGCATCGCCTCGGCCTGACGTCGGTCACTGGTGCGGCTCTGCCAGTCCCGTAGGGCGCGCTTGAAGTTGTCGGCCTCGGCGCGCAGCGACGTCTCCAGCTCGAACCGCCGGGACAGCTCTCTGGCCACATCGGAGATGAATCCATCTACTTCGGATGGATCGTATCCGCGCCTTCCCAGCGGCGACCGGTTGAACCGGGTCTTGCTGACTTGGGTCGCCGTCATTCGATTGTCCACGCGGCCGTTGGCGGCCCGGTGTGACATTGTCATTGTGGCTTCTCCTCGTCCCAGTGATCAAAGTAGATTGACTGAGGATCGACTCCGGCATCGACCAGAGTGGATCTGGCGGCGGAGATCATGCCGCTCGGCCCACACGCGTACACGTCGACTCCGACGGTGTGGCCGTGTCGTACGGCCAGGTCCACCGGTGTGCCCACCTGAATGCCCGGCTGGGCGTGACCGTTGTCGACGCACACGGTCAGCCCCAGCCAGTCGTAGGTGGAGGCCAGCCGACGCATCTCGGTGAGGTCGTAGAGCCCGTTGGTATCCGATGCGCCCCAGAACAACTGGGTGCGTCGGGGCTGCCCCGCCAGTTGCTCGATGAGCGCCTTCAACGGAGCCAGCCCGGTTCCACCCGCCAACATGACGATGGGCCGGTCGGAGTCACGCAGGACCAGTCCCTCGCCCATCGGCGGCCCCAGCCGCAGCACGTCACCGACGCGCGTCAGGTCCACCAGTGCGGTCGAGACCAGACCGCCGTCGGCGAGCCGGACGTGCAGGTCGATGGTGTCGTCGGCGCGGGGAGCGTTGGCGGGGGAGTAGTACCGCCACACCCGTGGCCGCCACGGCGACGAGACGGTGATGGACTGCCCCGGAATGAAGTCCAGCCGGGTGTGCGGCGCCACCGTCATGATCGCGGTGTCGATGCCGACACGTTGATGACTGACGACGGTGCCGTCCCACCACGCCGGAAGGACGTGGGCGGCTTCATCGGCCGCGTCGGCCATGACCTGCGCGACGATCCCGTACGCCTGCTCCCAGTCCGCGGCGATCTCCGGCGACCAGGACGGTCCGCTGAAGTGGGCCAGGGTGGCCACGAGGGCCTCACCGACGGCGGGATAGTGGTCGCGCAGCGCGCCGAACTTACGGTGATCCTGCCCGAGTTGCCGCAGGTATGGAACCACGGCGTCCAGGTTGTCGACGTTGCTGACCACCGACCCCAGGGCCTGTACCAGCTTGTCGCGCTGGGCGGCCATGGCGATCGGGAACAGTTCGCGCACCTGTGGATGGGCGAGAAACAGACGTGAGTAGAAGAACAGCGGGACCTGCTCACCGTGCGCGGCGACCAGGCCCCAGCTGGCTTTCAAACGATCGGCGTCGACCATTCGTTCAGTGGTCCAGCTCGATCACATCGTCGGCGACTGACTTCAGGACACCGGCCACGGCGTCGCAGATGTCCGCGGGTGCGCCCATTTCGGTCAGAACCGCGAGCAGGTGAGCCCCGACCGCGTCGTAGTGCGTACGCGTCACGCCCATGCCGCGGTGTGCTTCGGCGAGCTCCTTGCCCTCATAGGACTTCGGTCCGCCCAGGACCTGCGACAGCATGGCCACCTGGTGGCGCTTGAGGGTGGGGAGGTCGGTGCCCGTGAAGTACGGCGCGAGCTGGTCGTCGGCCAGCAGCCGGGTGTAGAACCGCTCGACCGCCTCGGTGATGGTCGGGGCGCCGCCCAGACGCTCGTACGGCGAGGGGGTCACGGAATCAGAGGTCGGCACGAATACTCGCTTTCGGTTACGTGGTGGAGGGGTTACCCGACGAGACCGGTTCTTCGATGCGCCGCTGGGGTGGAAACGGCGGGGAGGCCCGAGGGGAGGGGCCCGCCTGCTCGGCCGGTCGCGCGGGTACCGCCATACCGTACCCAAAAACCGATCGATCGAATTCGGACGAGAAAAGCGGTCGATTCGATCACCGAATGTGTGGTGCATCGACTGCTGCCAGGCCACCTGAACGTTGGGTAAGCTCGGCACACTTGCGCAAAACGCAGTCGGATGTAACACCCGAAAGGACCTTTCAATGGAATCGCGGATACGTGTTGTCGTGGCCAAGCCGGGATTGGACGGCCATGACCGGGGCGCCAAGGTTGTTGCTCGCGCCCTGCGCGACGCCGGTATGGAGGTCATCTACACCGGGCTACACCAGACTCCCGAGCAGATCGTCGCCGCGGCCATCGCCGAGGACGCGCACGCGGTCGGCCTGAGTGTGCTGTCCGGTGCCCATCTCACGTTGTTCAAGAAGGTGACCGAGCTGCTGGCCGAACGCGGTGCCGGCGACATCGTGGTCTTCGGTGGCGGAATCATTCCGGATGCCGACATCCCGCAGTTGCAGTCGCTGGGGGTGGCCAAGATCTTCACCCCGGGCGCCACCACGCAGTCCATTGTCGAATGGGTTCGGGCCAACGTGGCCACCAAGACCGGCTGACCAGCGATATCCGTCGCGGCAGCGGGTTTCGAGAAATCCGCTCAAAAAAGAATTTGTAGAAGGCGTAACCCCTCGCCGCAGCCATCGTTTTACTAGACGTCGGAGCACAAACGGCAAGCGGCGAAGAAGCCGAGGCCAGCACCACATAAGAGGTGCGAGTTCCGATGAAAAGCGGCCGATGCCCTGTCGGTCGAGGGGTGGCGACGGGGCATCGTGCATATAGGGGGGCCGAACTTCTGAGGGGTGAGTTCGGCCCCCGTTTCCGTCGTGCTTGCGTGTCCAAGTGCGACATTCAATTTCGAAAGATTTATGGCCTGCTTAAGTACTTGTTTGGGTTGGGCCATTAAATCCGACATTTCGATCCGGTTCTGACGCGAATGAAGCGGCCATGTGTGGCCTCGGGTTGCCTCGTGTGGCCCCGGGCGAGCGATCGGAATCCGGTCGAGTCTCAACTCGACGCACTTCAGGCATGCTTCGCGATTCCGGCAAACCGCGCACCCGGGTCACGGATCAGTGAGTAGCAGAGCCGTGCATCTCCGGCGCCGAAGATGAAGCCCCGGCAGTCGACCCCGTTGAACGAATCGAGTCGGGTCGACAGTCGAACGAATCCAGGTCGCCTTCCGGGCCTTTTCAAGCGGCGGGTGAATCTCCGCCCTTGCGATGGGGCGACGTCGGTCGTTCCGCGTCAGCCCCGGGCCTCGGTGATCTCCTCGATCCCGGCGGCCACCACCGCCACCGCCGGATGTTCCCGGCTGCCGCGACGGGTCACCGTCAAGAAGTGCCGGAACGGCTGGTGCGGACCGGCGATCGGTATCCGACGCAGCGTCAGATGCGGCGGAAGCTCCGCCAGGCGCGGAATGATCGCTATGCCGAGGCGATAGGCCACCAAAGTCGCCACCACCGACCATTCGCTGGCCTCATGAGCCACCGAGGGGCTGAATCCGGCGTTGCTGCACGCGGCCAGCACGTGTTGCCGCGACGTGCTGCCGGGAAGTCCGAGAATCCAACGTTCGCGGGCGGTGTCGGCGAGCGTGACGGTCTCGCGCTCTGCCAGCGGATGATCGGCGGAGACCACGACGTCGAAGGGGTCGTCGAACAACGGCTGCTGGTCGAACCGAATGTCATCCAACGCCGGCGAGTCGAGGGTCGCCTCGACGATGGCGAGATCGGCGTCACCGGCGAACAGCAGATCAAAGCATTCGGTCGCCTGCGCCTCCCGAAGGCTGACCTCGATCGCAGGGTGACGAACCTGCAATAGTTCAGCTGTGGGGGCCAATAGTGTCGCAATTGCGGTGCCAAACCCACACAATCGAACCTGCCCGCCGAGCTCGGTGCCGGTGGCGTGCAGTTCGGCCTCGGCTCGGTTCCAGCGGGCCTCGATCACGTCGGCGTGTGACAGCAGCAGCAGCGCTGCGGCGGTGAGCCGGACGTTGCGTCCCTGCGGCTCCAGCAGTGTGACCTTGAGCTCCTTGGCAAGCTGCCTGATCTGCTGAGAAGCAGCTGAAGGACTCATGTGAAGAGCCTTAGCGGCACCGGTCACAGTGCCGTAATGTGACACCGCTCGCAACACGTGGAGTCGTCGCAGGTCAATCACGGTGTGCACCCTTCAGTTGGCCGACTGTGAGCATGTGTCGAAGTCTCACTGAGCTTGTCTAGGTAGATATTGAAGGCTGACCTTAACAGTCTCGTTCAAAAATTCCTGTTAGACCTTTACCGTTTTAGGGTGCATCCTTGCGAGTAGGTACGACGTGTTATCTGCATTCGGTATCCGTTCGGTACTCGATCTCGACCCGTTCGTGATCGCGGCACATGCCGAAGCAAAACCACTCATCAGCGAGACCCACTCACTCAGTTCAAAGGAAGAACAGCTCATGCAATCCCACTGCCCGCACTGCGGTTGGCCAGATGTCGAGGCGTACCAGGTCGTCTCGCGGCGCCTTACACGTGACAGCGCTCTGTTGTCGTGGACCCGCTGCGCATGTGGTTCGTTGCAGATGCGACAGCAGCCGCGCGGCAAGGAGATGGTCGTTCTCACCCGTGGCCGCCCCACGGCCGACATGTCCGGCCTTCACCAATAGACGCCGTTTCGTCTGGCGGTTTATTCGCACCCTGGCGGCGTTGTCGTCGTCGGGAGTACACACTTCGTACTAGTGTCCTGGTTCGCCTTGCCCGGGCGCGAATCTCCTCGCCATCCGAAGCGACGTTTCGTTGTCCGACGGGATGAGAAGGCTTACCTGGGGCGGGTTGGTTCAGTGCTGGTCGGCGTTGTCGTCGTCGCAAGTTCACACTTCGTACTAGCTCCTTCTTCGCCTTGCCAGGGGACGAATCTCCTCGCACCCGAAGCGACGTTTCGTTGTCGGACGGGATGGGAAGGTTGCCGGGGCGGGTTGGTTGTCGCTGGCGGACCTCGGTGGCATTGCCAAGCTCCCATTGGTTTCGGCTTGCCGGCGGCGCATCTTCTTGCTTCCGCCTTGACGCAGTGCGGGCTTTCGCTGCGCGGGACTGCGGGACTGCGGGACTGGGGGAGGCACCGGGGCGGTGGAG
>Ga0233365_1000340_pt1 | contig 22103 bp, 16 predicted proteins | sample ElkDunMinimDraft_27_FD_191535 | JGI IMG/M metagenome (GOLD analysis project Ga0233365, IMG submission 191535) | Fecal eukaryotic communites from dung pellets of Tule Elk in California, USA - Elk Dung C36 | ecosystem: Host-associated > Mammals > Digestive system > Large intestine > Fecal | place...
CATCCTGTCGGTGCACCCGCACAACGACCGGGGAACCGGGGTAGCCGCCGCCGAACTGGCGATCCTGGCCGGTGCCGACCGCGTCGAGGGCTGCCTGTTCGGCAACGGAGAACGCACCGGCAACGTCGACCTGGTGACGCTGGGTCTGAACCTGTTCAGCCAGGGCGTCGACCCGCGCATCGACTTCTCCAACATCGACGCGATCAAACGCGCCGTCGAACACTGCAACCAGTTGCCCGTCCACGAACGGCACCCCTACGCCGGAGACCTGGTCTACACCGCGTTCTCCGGTTCGCACCAGGACGCGATCAACAAGGGGCTCGCGGCGCTGGCCACCGACGCCGCCGACGCCGGAATGGCCGTCGACGACTTCACCTGGCAGGTCCCCTACCTGCCGATCGACCCCAAGGACGTCGGCCGCACCTACGAGGCGGTCATCCGCGTCAACTCGCAGTCGGGCAAGGGCGGCATCGCCTACCTGTTGAAGACCGAGTACGGGATGGACCTGCCCCGCCGGATGCAGATCGAGTTCTCACACGTCGTGCAGGCACACACCGACGCCCAGGGCGGCGAGGTCACACCGGCGACGATGTTCGAGATCTTCCAGCACGAGTACTCGGTGGACGAACAGGACGACCGCCGCGTCATCATCGGCGAACACACCTCCTCGGCGGCTGCCGACGGTGTCGTCACCATCGACGCGCTGATCACCGTCGACGGACAGGAGCGCAAGGTGTTCGGCCGAGGCAACGGTCCACTGTCGGCCTTCGTCGACGCGCTGTCCGATGTCGACATCACTGTGAGTGTGTGCGACTACTCCGAGCACGCGCTGACCGCCGGCGAGACCGCTCAGGCCGCCGCCTACGTCGAATGCCAGATCGGCGACGAGACCCTGTGGGGCGCGGGCGTACACGAGAACATCGTGACCGCCTCCATGCGAGCCGTCGCCAGCGCCGTCAACCGCACCCGGCACTGACACATCGGCATTGACACGTCGGAGGGCTGACGCAGCGACCTTGAAACACCGATCTTGAACACGGTTCAGCGGGACGAGCCGGTGGCTCGTCCCGCTGATCACCCGAGGTCAGGCGGTGTCGCCGGCCTCGTCCACCACAGCGGAGGTCAACCTGGTCTCCGTCGACTGAACCTCGCCCTCGGCCACCTCAAGCGGGCCGTTGGGGCCGCCCTCGATCGTGTGGTCCTTGACGGCCTCCGACCGGTAGCCGACGTAGGCGTAGGTCTCCGGGTCGAGCAGGACCTGCTCGACCCGCCAGCCGTCCTGGACCCGGCCGACCGCGATCACCTGTCGTCCGTCGATCTCCACCGGCTCGGGAGACACGATCACGTCGGGAATCAACCCGGCGGCCCGCATCAGCGCCGCCGTCACCTCCGGAGGCAGGACGTTGCTCCACAGGATCGAGGTGATGATGGAGAACGCCTGGGCGTCGACGTCGGGGGCACCGTCGTCGCGCGGGTCGGCGGGTGCCTCCTCGGTGTCACCATCCACTGTGGCATCATCCTCCGGGGGCGCCTCCTCCGTCGAGGGCTCCTGCCCAGCTCCTTCAAGGCCTGTCTGGATCAGGTCACGCACCCAGTCCAGCAGCTCCTGCGGATCAGTGGGCAGAGTGGACAGTGTGGGGTAGTCGGTCGGCGGAATCGGCTCGCCCGTCACGTCCCAGACGTCAAGTTCACCCTGATGGAACTCAGCCTCCTGCGTACCGTCGGCCTTCTTCCAGAACTGTGTCGTGGCCTCCGGCTTCATCCCCTTGTCCTGCTCGACCGCACCGACGTGATGAGACTGCGTCTCGATGTAGATCCACTGGTCGGGCCGCGGTGCGGTGAACGGTTCCGTCGTGGCGTAGTTGGCGGCCAGCTCGAACGTCTCGGCGGCCGACAGTTCCGTCGCCGACAAGCCATCCCGGTCCTGGCCGACGGCCTGGTTCTGGTCGTCCACCGCGCCGGTTCCGGTACCGATGACCGTCGCGACCACCGCCACGGCCGCAACAGCGGCCAGTCCCGTGGTCGCGAAGGCCAACCTTCGCCGTCCGGACAAGCGGCGGCGGGGTGGTTCCGCGCCGTTCACATCCATGTGGACCTGGCTCATGACAAGCTCCTCTATCTGTTGCCGACGGCCGCTCGGCAGCTCGCGTTCCACCGGTGGCGGGGTCAGCTCGGCGAGGTATTCGAGGTCGTTCGTTTCGGGCTGAAACCGGTTGGTGTTCATCGGGTCTCCTGAGCGGGCCGGACCGCGCTCATGCGGTCACCTGTTATCTGTCCGGGCCGGGTTGAGGGTTCCCGGTGTTTCTCGAAACGTCGGCGATGCTCGACCGTGGTCAGTTTCGCGAGCTTCGCGCGGGCTCGGGACAGCCGAGACCGCACCGTGCCCACCGGAATGCCAAGGGCCGCAGCGGCCTCCTTGTAGTCGAGTTCGGACCACACGCACAGCGCGAGTACCTCGCGTTCGGCTCGGCGCAACCTGGCCATCGCCGCGAAGACCGCCGCGACACGTTCACGGTCGTCGACGCGGTCGGCGATCGCCACGGCCGGGTCGGGTACGTCATCAGCCTTCGGGAGGCGACGCAACGCCTGGTCGTGCCGTCGAGCGGCCCGCCGGACGTTACGGGCCACATTGGTCGCGATACCCAACAGCCACGAACGCATCGACCCGCGTTCCTCGTCCGTATCGAGCCGCTCGCGCAATCGCCACGCCTCAAGAAAGGTCAGCGATACGACATCCTCGGCCGCCGACCAGTCCCCGGTCAGCCGGTAGCCGTGGTTGTACACCGAACGAACCTGCCCGTCGAACAGTTCCCGGAACGCCACCGGGTCCCCGGCACGTATCCGGGCTCGCAAGCTCTTCTCCACACCGGATACTGTCCGCTCAGCGGGTGGGGTTCCCGGTTTCTCGCTTTCGAGTCGCCGTGACCGTCTCCGTGTGTGCATGATCGTCTGGAATGGATGTCACGATCCTTTTGCGTCGTCGGCAATCGGTGGAGTCAGGCGTCCCGTCGCTGTTGTGGTCGCGCCGGTGCCGGGCGGCTCGGTGGCGACAACCGGGTGTTCCATTGGGTGCTTGCCAGGTTGCGTTCGGCATAGGTGAGCAACTCGAACACCTCCACAGCCTGGTAGCCGGTCGTCTTCCGGTCCACCTGTTTCGCCCTGAGGATGCCGGCGGCGGTCAGTTCCTCCAGTGCCGCCCGAGCAGCGGGATGTGTGACCTCGAGCAGTCGTTGGGTGCTGCGCGCGGTCAGGATGGGGGCCTCCGGCAGGATTCGCAGCATTCTGGCGGCGGCGGAATCCTGGCGCACACGACGTTTGCCTTGCTCATCACGGTATTGCTGTAGCCGATGATCCCATTCGGTGAGCAGGTGTTCTAGATCGGACATCAGGCTTTCCGCTTGTTGAATGGCGATATCCGTAGCGTCGAAGAAGACGCGCAGCCAGCGGTTGACGCCTTCGATCGCCCCCGGTGAGTTCGCGTCAGGATCCGGGTACCGGTATGCGGTCAACCCGTCGATGTATTCATCGGAACGGGTGCGCAAGGCCAAACTGATGGGCAGCACGGCGGTGCGGGTCAGCGCCCGGCGAGCGAGGACGGTGTGGATCAACGCTCTGCCGATGCGGCCGTTGCCATCGCTGAAGGGGTGAATGGTTTCAAACTGAGCGTGAACCAAAGCGGCCTGGACCAAAGGCACGTGAACGGCCGAGTTGAGATACGCGGCGAGATCCTCCATGAGCGGAACGACATGGTCGGCGGGTGGTGGGATGAACTCGGCATCTAGGGGGCTGGTGTCGCCACCGCCGATCCAGTTCTGGACAGTTCGCAGACCATGGTGCCGGTTGTCTGGGAGAAGGCTTTCCTGCAGCCTCGTTATATCTTCAATGGACACCGTCGTGGCTTGCGCCAATGTGGTCACAGCGCTGCGTAGAACCGTAATGTTGTTGGCGACGAGGCGAGCCGTCTCGCTGAAGCCTCGCACCGGTTCGTCGCCACCTATGGCGAGTTCGGCGAGCGCGATCTTTTGCGGCGCCGCCTGCAGGCCCTCGATGCGGGATGAAGCGATCGCTTCAGAACGAAGTAGGAACCGTGCCAACCCGTCCAGCGAGTGTGCGTGCTCCTGCTCCCCGAGGTGACGAAGTTTCGATTCGAGATCACTGATGCGGTGGGCGACATCCGGCTCAAGCTCAAGGTTGCGCCCTGACAACTTGTCCGGGACGTATGCCCGATATCTACCACCTCGGCGCCCCCGCTTCGTTGACGCGTCCCAGGTGATCGGCCAGCTGGCCTCGGCGTAATGGGCCATGGTTTCCTTTCACATCCCCCTCAGATATGAAAGGATAACTGCTTTCCTTTCATAAGTCGTCGGCTTATGAAAGGAAAGCAGCCTTGCCAGGCCCGGCGAAAGGCCCGTGCGCTCGACGTCGGCTGGAGCACGCCTCGCCGATCTTGTTCGATCGGCCCGTCCGTGCCGACACCACCCGCAGGGGAAGGGCCAGGTTGTTGATCAACGCGGAATGCCCGTGGGCCCCGCCTCATGGCGGGGCCCATCGTCGTCGTGGCACGAAGTCAGGTGACCTGGCCCGAATCGTCGGGGATGTCGGTCTGCACGTGCGCGTCCGGGAGGATCGCGGCGGCCAGCTCAGAGGTCGGCTGGATCTCGCCGGACTCGATCTCCTCGGCGAAGTGGCAGGCGACCTTGTGGCCACCCGACAGCAGCCGAAGCTCCGGCCGCTCGGTGTCGCACCGGGTCTCCTGCCGCCACGGGCACCGAGTGTGGAACCGGCACCCGGCGGGCGGGTTGGCCGGGGACGGCAGGTCACCGGTCAGCAGAATCCGTTCCCGGTTGTCCTCGACATCGGGGTCGGGAACCGGCACCGCCGACATCAACGCCTTGGTGTACGGGTGACGCGGGTTGGCGTAGAGCTCGTCGCTGGACGCCTCCTCCACCAGACCACCCAGGTACATCACGCCGATGACGTCGGAGATGTGCCGCACGACCGCCAGGTCGTGGGCGATGACCAGATAGGTCAGTCCCAGTTCCTTCTGGAGCTCCTCCAGCAGGTTCAGAACCTGAGCCTGAATGGACACGTCCAGCGCCGAAACCGGTTCGTCGCAGATGATCAGATCCGGCTCCAGCACGAGAGCCCGGGCGATGCCGATGCGCTGCCGCTGGCCACCGGAGAACTCGTGCGGGTACCGCGACATCGCGTTGGCCGGCAGACCGACGGCGTCCAGGGTGCGCTGAGCGCGTTCACGCCGCTCCGCGCGGTCGGCGCCGATCTTGTGCGCCTCCATCCCCTCCACCAGAATCGACTCGATGTTCTGGCGCGGGTTGAGACTTCCCAACGGGTCCTGGAACACCATCTGGAGCTTGTTGCGCTGCCGCCGCATGTCCGCTTCGGACAGTTGCGCCAGGTCGGTGCCGTTGTAGCGGACCGCCCCGTCGGTGATGTCGTTGAGCCGAAGCACCGCGCGCCCGAGCGTGGTCTTGCCGCAGCCCGACTCACCCACCAGGCCGTAGGTCTTGCCGGCCTCGACCGACAGGGAGACCCCGTCGACGGCGTACACCTGCCCCACGACCCGATCGAACACGACGCCGCGCCGAATCGGGAAGTGAACCTTGAGGTCTTCGATCTCCAGCAGACTCATCAGCTCGCCTCCGTGTCGATGACCGCGGGCGCGGTGTGTTCGGTGATCGGGTTGACGCACCGATACTTGTGTCCGGTGTACGACTCCACCAGCTCCGGTGGCCCCTGTAGACACTCCATCGTGTAATAGTCGCAGCGGGGAGCGAAAGCGCAGCCGTCCGACCAGGCGATATTGTCGTTGACCGACCCGCGCACCGGCTTCAACGGCTCACCTCGCGGCGCGTCCAACCGGGGAATCGACCCCAGCAGACCCACCGAGTACGGGTGAGTCGGCGCCGCGAACAGGTTGCGACGAGCCGCCGATTCGACGACCCGGCCACCATAGAGGACGTTGATCTCGTCGCACAGCCCCGCGACCACACCCAGGTCGTGGGTGATCATCAGCAGCGCGGTGCCCTGAGTGTCCACCAGCTCCTTCAGCAACTCCAGGATCTGCGCCTGAATCGTCACGTCCAACGCGGTGGTCGGCTCATCGGCGATCAACAGTCGAGGAGCACACGCCACCGCCATCGCGATGAGGGCTCGCTGCCGCATACCGCCCGACAACTGGTGCGGGTACTCCTTCAACCGGCGGGTCGGGTCGGGGATGCCGACCCGGTCCAGCAGGTCGGCGGCCTCCTTGCGGGCCGCCTCACCTCGCATCTTCCGGTGGCGTTGCAGAATCTCGGTGACCTGCACACCGATCGGCACGACCGGGTTCAGCGACGACAGCGGGTCCTGGAAGATCATCGCCAGTTCCTGCCCGCGCATGTCCCGCATCGCGTTCTTGTGCAGGTTCAACAGCTCAATGCCGTCGAAGTTCACCGAACCGCCGACCTTCACACCGCGATCGGCCAGCAGACCCATCAGGGCCAGCGAGGTCACGCTCTTACCGCAACCGGATTCACCGACCAGCCCGACCACTTCGCCCTCGGAGACGGAGAACGACACACCGTCCACCGCTCGCACGTCGGCCTTGCCTCGCTGCGTGAACGTCACCGAAAGGTCATCAACTTTAAGCAACGGCATGGCGGTCACTTCCTCAACTTCGGATCGAGGGATTCTCGCATCGCCTCACCCAACAGGGTGAAGCCCAACGCGGTGATGATGATGGCGATCGCCGGATAGATGGCCAACTGCGGCGCACCCGACAGGAAACGCTGGGCGTCCGCCAGCATCGTTCCCCACTCGGGTATCGACTGGTCCGGGCTACCCAAGCCCAGATAGGACAGTGCCGCGGCCTCGATGATCGCCGTCGCCAATGTGAGCGTCGCCTGCACCAGAACCGGCCCCACCGAGTTGGGCAGAATGTGCGCCAACACGATGCGCTTGCGCTTGATACCGGTCGCCTTGGCCGCCAGCACGTAGTCGCTGTGCGCCTGAGCCAGCATCGAACCGCGCAACAGTCGCGCGAAGATCGGCACCTGAGCGACACCGACGGCGATCATCACCGTCGCGAGGCTCTGCCCCATCAGCGCCGCCACCGACACCGCCAGAAGCAGCGCCGGGATGGCCAGCATCATGTCGGTGAAACGCATCAGGATCGTGTCGATGCGGCGGCCCCAGCTCTTGCCCAGACCGGCGGCGGCACCGGCGATCCCACCGAGGATCGCACCCGCCGCGAAACCCAGCAGGGTCGCGACCACACCGACCAGCAGGGACTGTCGAGCACCGATCACCATGCGGGAGAACTGGTCACGGCCCAGGTGATCCAACCCGAACCAGTTCTCGCCTCGGGGACCCACGAACATGTTCCGGTTGGGGAACACCTCGTTGCCCCAGGCCTGCGCGGTCGGATCGTACGGAGCGATCCACGGTCCGATGATCGCGATGATCACGAACGCGCCCACGATCACGGTGCCCGCCATCGCCATCGGGCTGCGCCGCAGCCGTCCGAACGCCTCCCGCCACAGGCTCGCGCCGTGGCCGTCCCGCCCACCCCGTTTCGCGGTGAGTTCCGCGAGCCGGTCGATCTTGTCGGTCTTCGTCGACATCAACGCACCCGCACTCTCGGGTCAAACAGGCTGTATGAGATATCCACCAGCAGGTTCACCAACACGTAGATCACCGCGATCAACATGATGAACCCCATCAACACGGGATAGTCGCGGGTCTGCGTCGCCTGATAGACGAACGACCCCATCCCCTGGAAGGCGAACACGCTCTCGGTCAGGACGGCACCGGCGAACAGCGACCCGGTCAACAGACCCATCGCCGTCACCACCGGCAGCATCGCGTTGCGCAGGATGTGACGCCCGCGAACCACCCGCTGCTGAAGACCCTTCGACTCGGCGGTGCGCACATAGTCCTCACCCAACACTTCGAGGACACTCGCGCGGGTCATTCGGGTGATGATCGCCAACGGGATACTGGCCAGGGTCAGCCCTGGAAGTACGAGGTGTAGGAACGCGTCCCACGCGGCATCGAACTCGCCGGTGAGCAGTCCGTCCAACACGAAGAAACCGGTCGGGTGGGTCGCGTCGAGACCGGCCGTCTGCCGAAACGCCGACGGCAGGATGCCCAGGTGCTGAGCGAAGACCACCTTAAAGATGAATCCCAGGAAGAACACCGGGATGCAGATTCCGATGAGGGAACCGGCGACCGCGCTGGTGTCGATCAGGCGACCGCGGTAGCGAGCGGCGAAGTAGCCCAGTGGAATACCCACCACGGTCGCGATGAGCATCGCGGTGACCGCCAACTCGGCCGTGGCCGGGAATCTGTTGAGGAACTCGGTCATGACGGGCTGCCCGGTCGCCAGGGACGTCCCGAAGTCCAGCTGCAGCAGCTTGCCCATGAAGCGGCCGTACTGAATCCAGATGGGGTCGTTCAACCCGAGCGACTGGCGAAGCTGCTCACGCTGTTCGGTAGTGGCGTCCTCCCCCAGCAGCGAGTACTCCGGGCCGCCGGGTAGGGCGTGAACCCACAGGAACAGCAGCACCGACAATCCAAGCAGTGTCGGCACCAGCTGCAAGAGCCGCCGCACTACGAAACGCAACACTTAACTGGCCTCTCTCCACATCACGTCGGCCAAGAAGCGGCGATGCCCAGCCGATCGAAAACCGACCGGCTGGGCATGGCCGTGATACTTGGGGCTATCTACTTCCAAGTGGCTTCGGAGAAGTCCTCTTGGGTGAGCGGGGAGACCGTCGGCGGGTTCACGTCAGCCGAGAACGCGATCGACGGCGGAGAGTGGGAGATCGGCAGACCAGGCAGGAAGTCCATGATCTCGACGTTCAGCTCCTGGTACATGGTCTCGCGCTTGGCCGGGTCGGGCTCGTTGGCGACCGCGTCCAGTCCGTCGAAGATGTCGTCGTTGCGGAAGCCCCAACCACTGTCGTAGTGGCCGAACCAGGTGCCGAGGAAGTTGTACGCCTCGTTGAAGTCACCGGTCCAACCCAGCAGGTACAGGCTGCAACCACCGGAGTCGGTCTTCGGGATGTAGTCACCCCACGGCAGCGCCTCTTCGTTGATGGTGACACCGGCGGCCTCAAGGTCGGCCTTGATGATGTCGAAGATGTCGCGCGGCGCCGGCATGTACGGCCGGGTGACCTCGGTCGGGTAGCAGAAGTCGATCTCAAGATCGGCGACACCCGCGTCGGCCAGCATGTCCTTGGCCTTCTCCGGGTCGTACTCGTACTCGGTCACATCAGGCGACCAGCCGGTCAGGGTGTCCGGCATGAACTGCGTGGCGACCTCGGAGCCCTCGGGCAGGATCGTGTCGACGATGCGCTGCCGGTCGACGGCGTGAGACAGGGCCTGACGGACCGCAAGGTCCTCCAGTGCCTCATTGCCCTCCTGCTGGTAAGCCAGGTAGAGAACGTTGAACACGCCACGCTCGGGAACCTGGAAACCGGCCTCCTGGAGCGGAGCGACATCGGCGGGAGCGACCAGGTCGTAACCGTGGATGTCACCGGCCTCAAGGGCCTGTTTGCGCGCGTTCTCATCGGAGATCGTCTTGATGATGATGGTCTTGATGCCGGCGGCCTCGCCCCAGAACTCATCGAAACGTTCCAGCTTGATCTCCTGGGACGCCTTGTCCCAGCCGACCGCGCGGTACGGACCGGTACCGGCGACAGCGGCGGGGTCCTGGCTGTAGGCGGGGAACTCGAAGGCGCCCGGCTCACCGGTGACCTCGGAGTCGGCCTGAGCCGCCAGAACCTTCGGGCTCATGATGCCGAAGGCGGCCATGCTGAACCCGCCAGGCAGGTTGGCAGAGTACTTGTCGACCTCGATGACGGCCTTGAACTCTTCCTCAGCGGTGCAGGACTTGTAGTTCGCCGGCGGCAGGTCGTCGTTCTCGTTCTCGGCGAAACCGCCGAAGATCTTCTGCCAGTAGTACGAGACGTTGCTGTCCTGGAAGTCGCCCTTGAGGTTGAACCAGTGATCGTAGTTCGCGCAGACGGCCTCGGCGTTGAACTTCTCGCCGTCGTGGAACGTGACGTCCTGCTCCAGGTCGAACGTCCACACGGTGCCTTCGTCGTTCTGCTCCCAGGAACTGGCCAGGTCGCCGACGATCTCACTGCCACCGGACTCGTGCTTGAGCAGCGTGTTGTAGATCTGGCGGGTGACCCGGAAGGTCTCACCGTCAGTGGCGTAGAACGGGTCGAGGGAACGAGCGTCACCTGGTGCGGCGAAGACGAACGGCTTGGTCTCGTTCAGCTCCTCCCCACTGCTGGAATCGCGTTCACTCGCGCAGGCAGTCGCGAGCACGCCGGCAGCGGCTAGAACAGCCAGCCCGCGCATGGCATGGGATCTTTTGGTTCGCATCGTCCACCTCGGAGAGGAGCCAGTGATGGTCATAGTCGTGATGCGAACCATAGCCGCCTGACAAGGCCATGTGAACCGGCACACCTCGGGTTGATACCGAAATTGTGCTTAACCGTTACCGACTCGGTTATCACTGAATAACGTTCCGCCGAACCTCGGCGAAACGTCGCATCCCAGGCAGCTCAACCGATGGGCCGACGCCCCTCGAAAGCCCGCCCCAGCGTCACCTCGTCGGCGTACTCCAGGTCGCCGCCGACCGGCAGCCCCGAAGCCAACCGAGACACCGACAACCCCATCGGGCCGATCATCAACGCCAGATAGGTCGCGGTGGCCTCACCCTCGGTGTTCGGGTCGGTCGCGACGATGACCTCCTTGGTCTCACCGGCCTGAAGTCGCAGCAGGAGCTCCCGAATCCGCAGATCCTCCGGCCCCACCCCGTCCAACGGGTTGATGGCCCCGCCCAGCACGTGGTAGCGGCCCCGGAACTCACCGGTGCGTTCGATCGCGATGACGTCCTTGGGTTCCTCGACCACGCAGATGAGTTCATCGCCCCGGCGAGGGTCCCGGCAGATCCGGCACTGCTCGTCGGTGGCGACGTTTCCGCACACCGTGCAGAACCGCACCTCGTCCTTGACGGTCCGCAACGCCTCAGCCAACCGGTCCACATCGGCCTTGTCGCTGCCCAGGATGTGGAAAGCGATGCGCTGCGCGCTCTTGGGACCGATCCCCGGCAGCCGACCCAGTTCATCAACCAGGTCGGCCAACGCCCCTTCGTACACTCGTCAGCTCACATTCCCGGCAGGCCGAGGCCGCCGCTGAAACCGGTCATCGCCTCGGTCAGCGGACCCAGCTTCTGCTCGGCCAGTCGCTTGGCCTCGTCGTTGGCGGCGTGCACGGCCGCCACCACCAGGTCCTCCAGCGATTCGAGGTCGTCGGTGTCGACGGCCTTCGGGTCGATCTTGACGGCCTTGAGGTCACCGGCACCGGTGACCGTCGCGGTCACCATCCCGCCGCCCGCGGAGGCCGACACCTCCGCCTCGGTCAGTTCCTGTTGAGCCTTCATGTAGTCGGCCTGCATCTGCTGCGCCTGCTGAAGCAGCTGCTGCATGTCGGGGGCTCCGCCACCGGGAAACATTGGTACTCCTCATTTGTCGAACATGTTCAGTCCTCGCCAGCCTAGAGGCTGGTCGCCGTAACGATGGATTTGCCCGTTGACGGCGTTGTCGACACACGCGTCGAAGCATGTGAACGTTACGCCGACCCTGTGACCGGCCCGGTCACAGTTTGCGGGCACCCACCTTGTTGGCGAACATCGCCACCGCCTGGTCCATGCTGAGCGCACGCGGGCCGGAAGCCGCCTGTGGTGGGGCGGCGGGCGGAGGCTCGTCCTCGTCGAACGGCGCCTCCTCCGGCCACGGAGGTTCGTCGGCCGTGGACGGCCGAGCCGGCGCCGACCGGTCGACGGGCCGTGGCGGCGCTGCCGCCGGTGGGCTGGACGGTGGCGGTGGCGGCGCGGCGCTTGGCGGCAGGGGAGCCGGTGGTCCGGCCGGCCGCGGTGGCGCGGCGGCGGGCGGGCCGTCGGGACGCGCGACCGAGGGGTCACCGACCTTGCAGGTCACCCGCCACTTGCCACCGACGACCTCGGTCATCGCGGCCCTGAACACCTCCATCGCCACGTCGGTCTGCAACGCGTTGGCGTGGAACTGGTGTTTGAAGGTCAGCACCATCTCGTTACCGCTGACCTGGGTGACGCTGGCCTCCATGAGGTAGGCGGCGACCGTCTTCTTGCGGGACCTGGCGGCCTGCTTGATCTGCTCCCACTGGTTGCGCACCGAGGACAGAGTCGGTCCGGCGCCATCACCGGAAGCGGCCTGAGCCGGTGGCGACGCCGCCGGGACGGGCGCGGCCGGTGGGGCGGCGGGAGGCGGAGCGGGCGGTTGAACAGCGCTGGGCTGTGCGGGACTGGGCTGTGCGGGACTGGGTTGCGCGGGAGGCGCTGCGACCGGTGCCGGCGCGGCGGCCGGAGCCGCCTGCGGAGCGGCGACCGGCGGCGGCGCGATCTGCGGTGCGGGTACCGCCACTGCGGCGGGAGCCGTCGGTGCGGGAGCCGCCTGAACCACCGGAGCGGCGATGGCGCCTCGCTCCAACTGCTCGATGCGCTGCAACAACCCGGAGGCGGAATCGTCGACGGCGGGTAGCACCGCTCTCGCGACCGCCAACTCCAACAGCAGTCGAGGCGCGGTGGTGCCGCGCATCGCCGACAGGGTGTCGTGGACGATCTCGGCCATGCGCGACAGCGTCGCCGTGCCCAGGCGAAGTGCCTGGCCGGTCATGCGTTCCAGCACTTCGGCGGGTGCGTCGATGAGTCCCTGGCTCTTCGCGTCGGGTACCTGGTTGAGCACGATCAGGTCCCGCAACCGCTCCAGCAGATCGGTCGCGAACCGGCGCGGGTCGTGCCCTGCCTCCAGCACCTGGTCGATGGCGGCCAACGCCGCCGAACCATCCATATTGGCCAGTGCGTCGCACATACCGTCCAACAGGCCGCCGTCGGTGACACCGAGCAGCGAGACCGCGTTCTGATACGTCACGCCCTCGGGTCCGGCACCGGCGATCAACTGGTCCAACACCGACAGGGTGTCCCGAGCCGAACCACCTCCGGCGCGAATGACCAGCGGGTAGACCTCCGGCGCGACCGTCACGCCCTCGGCCTCACACAGCCGTTCGCACAGGCCGCGCATCGCCGCCGGGGGCATCAGCCGGAACGGGTAGTGGTGCGTCCGGGACCGAATCGTCGGCAGCACCTTCTCCGGCTCGGTCGTCGCGAACACGAACATGACGTACTCGGGCGGTTCCTCCACCAGCTTCAACAACGCGTTGAAACCGGCCGAGGAGACCATGTGTGCCTCATCGATCACGTAGATCTTGAATCGCGAGTTCACCGGGGCGAACACCGCTCGCTCACGCAGATCACGCGCGTCGTCGACACCACCGTGGCTGGCCGCGTCGATCTCGATGACGTCGATCGAACCCGTCCCACCGATCGCCAGCGACCGGCACGACTCACATTCGTCGCACGGAGTGGCCGTCGGTCCCTGGGCACAGTTCAGCGACCGTGCCAGAATCCGGGCGCTGGAGGTCTTACCGCAACCGCGCGGACCCGAGAACAGGTAGGCGTGGTTGAGCCGACCGTTGTTGATCGCCGAAATCAGCGGTTCGGTGACATGCTCCTGCCCGATGACCTCGGCGAACGTCTGTGGTCGGTACTTGCGGTACAACGCCAGTGCCACGGTGTGACCTCCTTCGACGCGACTCTGCGAACAGGTCAGGTTGGTGGTGGATTGAGCTTGGACCGGGGGGAACGGCGGCGTTGTCGTCCACGCGCCTCAACGCCCCGCGTCCACGACCGTTTCACGAATCACTCACCTCGATCAGCGCCCGTCCGGAGGACGGAAGCGAGCACGGATGGCGCGTCCACGACCACCACAACCGGGCGTCGCGTCCACCGTTTCGAGCGAGAACCATCGCCATGCCACCACTCTAAGACGAAGGTATGACCCAACCGCCGTGCCGGTTGATCGACGCGGCGAGTGGTGTCGATCGCACCCCGCCTCGGTCAGGTCGTATCGGATGTCGACTCGCCCGCAGCGCGGCGCGCGATGTCGGTGCGGAACTGTGCGCCCTCGAAGCCCACCTGGTCGGCCAGTCGGTAGACCGCCTCCCGAGCGGCGACCAGGTCGCCTCCCGTCGCGGTCAGGTTGAGCACCCGGCCTCCGGCCGTCACCAGGCGTCCCCGCTCGTCGCGGGCGGTACCCGCCTGGAGGACTCCGGGCAGCTCGGCGCCGTGAATGGCTCGACCGGTGATCGGCTTCTCCGGGTAGCCCTCGGCGGCCTGCACCACCGTCACCGCCGACCCCTCTCGCCACTTCAGCGGCGGATGATCGGCCAACTCGCCTCGCGCGGCCGCGTACAGCAGACCGGCCAGCGGCGTCTCCAGCAGCGACAGAACCGCCTGAATCTCGGGGTCGCCGAAACGGCAGTTGAACTCGATGACCTTGATGCCGTCGGGCGTCAGAGCCAGCCCGCAGTACAGCGCGCCGACGAACGGGTCCCCCAGGTCGGCCAGCTCCGCCAACGTCGGGTGGGCCACCTGCTTCATGATGTCGTCGACCAGGTTCGCGTCGGCCCACGGCAGCGGCGTGTAAGCGCCCATTCCACCGGTGTTCGGGCCGAGATCGTCGTCCTGAAGACGCTTGAAGTCCTGAGCGGGCAACAACGGCACCGCGCTGCGGCCGTCGGTGATCACGAACAGCGAGACCTCCGGGCCGGACAGGAACTCCTCCACGACCACGGCGTCACAACCGGCGGCGTGAGCCAGCGCGGCAGCCCGATCATCGGTGACCACGACGCCCTTGCCCGCCGCGAGAGCATCGTCCTTCACCACATACGGCGCACCGAACTCGTCCAGCGCCTCGGCCGCCTCGGCCTCGGTGCGGCACAACCGGGCATCGGCGGTCGGAACGCCGGCCGCCGACATGATCTGCTTGGCGAACGCCTTCGATCCCTCGATCCGCGCCGGCTGAGCCGACGGTCCGAAACACGGGATTCCCTTGGCGCGCACCGCATCGGCGACACCAGCCACCAGCGGAGCCTCTGGCCCCACCACGACCAGGTCGACCCCGGTCTCCACCGCCAGAGCCGCTACCGCCTCCGGATCGGTCGCCACGACCGGACGAATGGACCCCACCGCCGCCATACCCGGATTACCGGGGGCGCATATCAACTCCTCAACCGAGGAGTCTGCGGCCAAGGCAACCGCCAAGGCATGTTCTCGTCCGCCCGTCCCGATCAGTAGAACTCGCACCGGTCGAGTCTATGGGGCTGCCCACCGGGCCAATGAGCCAGGTGCGGGGCGCGAAGATCAAGGTGAGGGCACAAAAAAACGCCCCTCACGCACCCATCAGAGCCCGCTTATCCTTGCTGCCTTCCGGCCCTGGGGAGGTTCACGAGATAACGCCGCGTGAGAGGCAACCCCACCCTACACCAAGCGCCTTCACGCACTGGCTCCAGAACCTCGTACCCCATCGCGGGACCGGTCAACCGCTGATCGGCGAGGCAGGGCGGGGTCGAGGTGGCGTTGTCTTTGTGTGGCATTGCCTCGTGGCGGTGGAGCCGGCGGAGAGGCGGTGACCGGCGAGGCGCGACCGGTGAGGCGCGACCGGCGAGGCGCGACCGGTGTTCAAGCGCCCAAGCGGTGATGGCCGTGACGATCGTTCCGAGCGCTCACGCCGCAAGCGGCGGCCATGTTCTTTGCTCATGCCGCGAGCGGCGCCATTCCGCTGCTCATGCCGCAAGCGGCATGCCATGCTTTTGCTCATGCCGCGAGCGGCATGAGGGGCCCCAGGTCGGCCCGCGTGCCACTGGCCGACACGAGTCCGTCGGCGACCGCCTCGTCAAACGAGATCCGCCCCGCCGCCAACTTGATGAACGTCACCGGATCGGTCTCGACCACGTTGGGCGGAGTCCCCCTGGTGTGCCGAGGGCCGGCGACGCACTGCACCGCGCCGTACGGAGGGACGCGCACCTCGACGGTCCGTCCCGGTGCCCGCTCGACGAGTCTGGTCAACAACGCGCGAACCGCGTCACGTTGCAGAGCCTTCGATGGGCCTTCGGCCGTGTCCAATGCCGCCACTGCCGCGTTGATCGAGTCAAAGTTCACACTGCGGGCCACGAAACGCGACGATAGCCCACCGGTATGACGATCCCGTGAAAACCGGGCCCTCGCCCATTGACGAGCTGCTGTGACCTGGTTCGCTGGTTTACTTACCGAGTAACGATTGGCCGACAAAAGTCCACGACAAGGGCCCCGGGCTGGCACCCGGTTGCGATTGCAGGGCATAGTGGCCGTGCGACAGATGACGGCGTGGTTCCTGGACTACGTGGCCGAGGAGCGGTGATCAGTGAAGCGTACAACTCAACACAACACTCGACGGGCCTGGTTGCCACGAGTGCTCGCCGTCGTCGCCGGATTGGCGTTCGTGGCGACTCCGATGGCCGCTGTGCCCGCGCAAGCCGAACCGGTCGCCATCAGCGTCACCGTCAGTCCCAACCCGGCGCAAACCCGGATCGGGGAATCGACGTCGATCACGGTCACCCTGACCAACACCGGACGGCAACGTTCCGAACCGGTGCAGGCGGCGGTATCGCTGTCAGGCATCGAACAGCATGCGGACTACACGGTCAACCAGGGCAGTTGTGAGTCGGCGCAGGGCACCTCGGTCAGCTGTGGCCAATTGGAACCGCGCGCTCAGACGAGCTTCACCGTCGACATCAACACCCGCACCGACAGCGGTCTCGCCGAGGGCCAGACGGCCAACGGCAGTCTCGCGATCTCCATTTCGGCGCCCAACAGCGGCTCCAGCTCCGCGACGGTGACCATCGTCGGCGTCAACCAGTCGGCCCCGGGCATACAGGGCAAGGTCACCGACCTGAACGAGAGCCCCGTCGAAGGTGTCAAGGTCGCCATCAAGGACTCCAAGGGCGCGACCTTTGAAGCGACCACCGGTGGCGACGGCGGCTACGCCATGCACCAGCCGATCGCGGCGGGTGAGATGGAAGTGACGTTCACCAAAGAGGGCTGGGACGAGAAGGCCGAGAAGCCGGTCGCTCAAACCGGACAGATGCTGACGCTCGACGTGCGAATGACCGAGGTCAAAGCCGAGGACGAACCGAGCGAGGAACCGGAACCCGAGGCGACCACGGAGGCCCCTGCGGAGGATGACGACAGCCTCGGGCCGATGATGTGGACGCTGATCGTGCTGGGTGCCCTGCTGGTCATCGGCGGCATCGTCGCGATCGTCCTGCTGGTGCGCAAGGGCAAGTCCGATGACGACGACGATGACGACTCGCCGCTGCCGGACGTTCCGTCCAGCCACAAACCGCACGCGACTCAGACCGGCCAGCTGGGTGTGTACGACGCCGCACCGCGTCGTCCCGGCATGGAAGACGCCACCATGATCCACAATGGTCCGCTGCTCAACGACAACGACCTGGCCCGCTACGGCAGTGAGCCCGCCAGTACCGGGTTCGGCCCGTCGTACGGCGAGTCGTCGCGTGGCTCGAACGACTCCACCCAGATGTACCCGTCCTCCGGCGCCCCTACCGGTGAGAGCGCCTACGGTTCCGGCCCGACCTCGGGTGCCCCGGGCGGCAGCGCCGACTCCACTCGTATGTACCCGACCTCGGATGGCCCCTCCTCGAGCGGCTACGGCCCGACTTCGGGTGCCGGTTACGGCGCGAACCCGTCATCAGGTGCCGGCTACGGCGCTGGTCCATCTTCCGGAGCGGGATACGGCGCGAACCCGTCATCAGGTGCCGGCTACGGCGCTGGTCCATCTTCCGGAGCGGGATACGGCGCGAACCCGTCATCAGGAGCTGGTTACGGTGCAAACCCGTCATCGGGTGCCGGTTACGGCGCAAACCCCTCCTCGGGTGCCGGTTACGGCGCAAACCCCTCCTCGGGTGCCGGTTACGGCGCCAACCCCTCCTCGGGTGCCGGTTACGGCGCCAACCCCTCCTCCGGTGCCGGTTACGGCGCCAACCCCTCCTCCGGTGCCGGCTACGGTGCCAACCCGTCATCAGGAGCCGGATACGGCGCCAACCCCGCCTCGGGCTCCCAGCAGCCCGGCTGGGATCGCGGCGGCTACCAGCCGCCAAGCCAGGCCGCGCCCTCCGACCCGGCCTCCGGCCAGGGCTGGAGCGGCAGCCAGCAGAGCAACCCCGACTGGGGCCAGGGCCACCAGGGATCCTCAAGCGGTTCGGCACCCTCCGGCGGCTACGGCGACCGGGGCAACCAGTACGGCGACAGCCAAGGCCAGGGCAATCCCGGTTGGGGTTCTTCGTCACAGCAGAGCGGCTGGAGTTCCCAGCAGCCCGCCGGCGGCCAACCGCAGCAGGGCGGCTGGGGCAACCAGTACGGCGAGGCCCAAGGGCAGGCCGGCGGCTCCGACTGGTCGAGCCGAGGCGAACCCCAAGGCGGCCAACGCAATTGGGATGAGCAACGCGACGGTGACTGGAATCGCGGAGGCAACTCCGGCCAACAGCGGCCCCGCCCCCAAGGTGATGAGGGTTACGATGACCGCCCTCAGTCGTGGTGAGCAGGCGGACGGCTTCGCACCTGGCACCTGTTAGTGGCTAGACTCGAGGCGAGGTAGCGCGGTTAGACCGGTGCCGCCTTTATCGTTTCCGCCGCCGTGGTCGGCCGCGACCACCACGGCAGATAACCGCTGACGAGGAGCATCAGTGCCCCGAGGTGACGGGCGGCTCAACCACCAACTCGATTCAAACGACGCCGGACCGCAGGATGCCTGCGGTGTGTTCGGAGTTTGGGCGCCAGGTGATGAAGTCGCCAAACTGACCTATTTTGGGCTCTATGCCCTCCAACATCGTGGTCAGGAAGCCGCTGGTATCGCGGTTTCCGACGGTGCCTCGGTGACCGTCTACAAAGATCTCGGTTTGGTCGCGCAAGTCTTCGACGAACCGACGTTGGCGCCGCTGACCGGTCACGTGGCCATCGGCCACGCCCGCTATTCCACCACCGGTGCCCCGACCTGGGAGAACGCTCAACCGACGTTGCGGTCGACCTCGACCGGCACCACGATCGCGCTGGGTCACAACGGCAACCTGACCAACACCGCGGAACTGGCCCAGGAGTGTCAACGGCTGGGTATCGACGCCGAGGGCGCCACGTCCGACACCGGTCTGGTCACCGGCCTGCTGGCCGCCTACCCCGACGAGTCGGTGGAGTCGGCCGCGCTGAAGGTCTTCCCGAAGCTGCGCGGTGCCTACAGTTTCGTCTTCATGGACGAGAACACCCTGTACGCGGCCCGCGATCCGCAGGGAGTGCGGCCGCTGGTTCTCGGGCGTCTGGAGCGCGGCTGGGTCGTCGCCAGTGAGACCGCCGCCCTCGACACCGTCGGTGCCTCGGCGGTTCGGGAGATCGAGCCCGGCGAGCTGCTGGCGATCGACGAGCACGGCCTGCGCAGTTCCCGGTTCGCCAACCCGGAGCCGAAGGGCTGCCTGTTCGAGTACGTCTATCTGGCGCGACCGGACTCGGTGATCTCGGGCCGAAGCGTCTACTCGGCCCGGGTCGAGATCGGTCGACGGCTGGCCAAGGAATTCCCGGCCGAGGCCGACATCGTCATTCCGGTTCCGGAGTCGGGCATCCCGGCGGCCATCGGTTACGCCGAACAGTCGGGCGTGCCGTACGGGCTGGGATTCACCAAGAACTCCTACGTCGGCCGCACCTTCATTCAGCCGTCTCAAACGCTGCGGCAACTGGGCATTCAGTTGAAACTGAACCCGCTGCGGGAGCAGGTGAAGGGCAAGCGGATCGTCGTGGTCGACGATTCCATCGTTCGCGGAAACACCCAGCGCGCGCAGATTCGCATGTTGCGGGAGGCGGGTGCCCTCGAGGTGCACGTCCGCATCTCGTCGCCGCCGGTGAAGTGGCCGTGTTTCTACGGAATCGATTTCGCCACCAAAGCGGAGTTGATCGCCGACAACCTGGACATCGAGGGGATCCGGCGGTCGATCGGAGCCGATTCGCTGGGGTTCGTGTCGCTGGACAGCCTGGTCTCGGCGACCGAACAGCCGAAGACGCGAGTGTGTCGAGCTTGCTTCGACGGGGAATACCCGATTCAACTGCCCGATGGCAACGTGATCGGCAAACACCTCCTCGAAGGGCTCGATCGGCGAGCCGACAGCGAGAAAGCGAAGAAGGAAGCCAACACATGACCGAACGCAAAGTGACTCCGTGGCGCGGCGGCTCCTCCTATAAGGATTCTGGAGTGGACATCGAGGCGGGCGATCGTGCCGTGGAAGCCTTGAAGTCCAAGATCCGGAAGACGACTCGCCCCGAGGTCGTCGGCGGCATCGGCGGATTCGCCGGCCTGTTCGCCCTCGACGTCAAGAAGTACGACCAGCCGCTGCTGGCCTCCTCCACCGACGGTGTGGGAACCAAGCTGGTCATCGCGCAGCAACTCGACATCCACGACACCGTCGGCATCGACCTGGTGGCCATGGTCGTCGACGACCTGGTCGTGTGCGGTGCCGAACCGCTGTTCCTGTTGGACTACATCGCCTGCGGTCAGGTGGTTCCCGAGAAGATCGCCGACATCGGCGCCGGAATCACCGACGGTTGCCGCTACGCCGGTTGTGCTCTGGTCGGCGGCGAGATCGCCGAACACCCCGGTGTCATGCGGCCCGACGACTACGACGTGTCCGCCACCGGTGTCGGTGTCGTGGAAGCCGAACAGTTGCTCGGTCCCGAGAAGGTCGTAGCCGGAGACGTGATCATCGGGCTGGCGTCCTCGGGCCTGCACTCCAACGGCTACTCGCTGGTGAGACACGTTCTCCTCGGAGCACAGCACCTCACGTTGACCACGGTCATCCCTGAGTTCGGACGGCAACGCACCCTCGGGGAAGAACTGCTGACCCCCACCAAGATCTACGCCAAGGACTGCCTGGCATTGATCAGCGAGTGCGAGGTCCACGCCTTCGCCCACATCACCGGTGGCGGTGTTCCCGGCAACATCGTGCGCATGCTGCCCAACCACCTCGACGCGGTGATCGATCGGTCCAGCTGGCGTCCTCAGCCGGTGTTCGGGCTGATCGCCGAGACCGGCCAGATCGCGCCCGAGGAGATGGAACGCACCTTCAACATGGGCATGGGCATGGCCGTCGCGGTGCCCGCCGACCAGGTCGACCGGACCCTGGCCTTGCTGATGGCCAGAAACGTCCCCGCCTGGATCGCCGGCGAGGTCGTCGAAGGCCGCGGTGAGGTTCAGATGACCGGGAAACCGTTGAGCTGACCCGGTTTCCATCACTGACGTGACAGAGGCTGTCCTCGAACGGGTTCGAGGACAGCCTCTGTCGTGCTACTCAGCCCGCCGTCGGTCTCCCGACGCGAATCACCGTTTTTACGGCGTGAGCTTGTCGGCCGGTATCCAGCCACAGGCGACCGGTCCGGTGGAGGTGGCCATCTGCACCAGAGCCCAGCCGTCCCCGTCCGGGTCGCCGTCGGAGTTACCCATCCACACCACAGTAGACATTTCGACCCCCACGGGCACCGCGTCGTCACGCGGCGCGACTCGGGGAACGATTCCCGGCGTCACCCTCGCCGACTTCGAACCGTGGCCGCAGGATTGCACCGCCCCCAACGGATTCAACCGCACCACATCATCCCCGGCAAGGCCGATCGTCACCGTTTCGGTGACCGACGTGCCGGTGACCTCTTCATGGGTCATCCTCTCGACCTCGAAGCCGCCCTCCACGGCGACCAACTCACTCAGGCTGCCGTGGTATCGCGACTCCGCCTGTGTCGCCATGTGAACCGCCCGCTCGCCGTCCCACCGCCATACGTAGACCGCGAACGTGTTGGCGCCCGCGGCCGGCTGCCAGGTCATCAACGTGGCCGCCTCCAGTTGACCGTCACCGTCCACATCGGCGAAGACCGGTCCGTCACTGAGGTGATAGCCGACCTCGTAGTCCTCCATACCGGGCTTCAACGCCTTGCCGTCGGACAATCGGTACTCGGTGCCGTCGGGCCCGGTGATCGGCGTATTGGCGAAATCGACCGTCGTGATGTCGGGAGGCGGTTCGACGAACCTGACCGAACTCGCGTTGAGCCCCACGACCAGCGCGCCGGCGAT
>Ga0233365_1000345_pt1 | contig 22005 bp, 16 predicted proteins | sample ElkDunMinimDraft_27_FD_191535 | JGI IMG/M metagenome (GOLD analysis project Ga0233365, IMG submission 191535) | Fecal eukaryotic communites from dung pellets of Tule Elk in California, USA - Elk Dung C36 | ecosystem: Host-associated > Mammals > Digestive system > Large intestine > Fecal | place...
ATATCATCGTTCAGGAGTGCGATATTGGCCTCGATATGACGCTCCGACACCACACTGCGCAGAGTACCACTGCCCAGACGGGTGACCAACGTGCTACCAATGGCGACAGACGCGGCGTCCCGCAGCACCTGACCGCCACTGTCGAAGGTGATGCTGTAGCCCCGCTGCAGGGTGCTGAGCGGACTCACGCTGTTGAGGGCGTGCGCCAGCCGCGCCAGCTGTTGCCGGTGATCCTGCAGCAACTGCCGGGTGCTGCGCTGCAGCCGGTGCAGAAGCGCTTCCTGGCGCAGGGCGTGATGACGGATGAGATGGCGTGGCGACTGGGCCATCAGCCGCTGCTGCAAGGCCTCCAGTCGATGCGTCGCATGTCGGACGCGATGCTGCGTGGCCCGCAGCAGTCGGCCCTCCAGCATGTCCAGCGATTGTGCGTGTTCCTGCAGCCGGCGACCCGGATGCTTGAGCTGTCGCGTCAGCCAGACCAGCTGTTGGCGATGCTGCTGCAGTCTGTCGCGGATCAGCTTCTCGAAGACCAGTCCGTAGCCGCCCAGCACCTGCATCATCTCGTTCTGGTCGGGACTGATCAGCTCCGCCGCCGCTGAGGGGGTAGGGGCACGCAGGTCCGCCACAAAGTCGAGAATGGTGAAGTCGGTTTCATGCCCCACCGCGCTGATGGTGGGCAGCGCGCTGGCAGCCGCCGCACGCGCCACGGATTCCTCGTTGAAGGCCTGCAGATCCTCCAGCGACCCACCGCCGCGTCCAATGATCAGCACGTCGAGCCCCAGATCGCTGCGGCGATTGGCTGTGGCAATCGCCCGCACGATAGCAGCAGGCGCCTCCGCACCCTGCACCGGCACCGGCAGCAGGGTCACGACGATGGCTGGAAAACGGCGCTGCAGCACACTGATGATGTCGCGGATCACTGCCCCGGTGGCGGAGGTGATGACGCCCACATGCCGCACATGCTCCGGCAACGCCCGCTTGCGCTCTGCCGCGAACAGCCCCTCCGCGGCCAGTTTCTCCTTGAGCAGCTCGAAACGCCGCCGCAGGGCACCGTCCCCGGCCTCCTCCATGGACTCGCCAATCAGTTGGTAGTCTCCGCGCCCCTCGTAGATGCTGAGCTTGCCCCGCAACACGATCTGCATGCCGTCGCGCGGCCGAAACCGCGTCATCATGTTGCGATTGCGGAACATGGCGCAGCGGATCTGCGATCCCTCGTCTTTCAGGGTGAAATACCAGTGTCCGGAAGAGGGCATCGACAGGTTGGAGATCTCGCCCTCCACCAGCACATTGGGAAAATGTCCTTCCAGCAGCGACCGCGCCATGCGGTTGAGGCTGGTGACGGAGATGACGTCGCGGGTGGCGGGGGGACTTTGGTAGTTCATGGGTGGATGATGCCATGTTTCGTGGGGGCTTCGTAGTGCCGATCCGAGGGGCGCGGAAGGCGCGGCTCAGGACTCGCCGTGAACACGTCCGTGTGGGCTCGATCGCGACATCCTGTCGCTCACGGTCCTGAGCCGCGCCTTCCGCGCCCCTCGGATCTACAACGGAGCCCGGGATTCACTGCACGGCGATTGATTGGCACAGGCCGCATCTGTATAATCGCCGTTTTGTTGATAAGTGGAAATCTTATGTTGCGCATTGCTGAAGAAGCTCTGACATTCGATGACGTTCTGCTTGTGCCTGCACACTCCACCGTGCTCCCCAAAACGGTCAGTCTCAAGACCCAGCTGACTGCGAATATCTCCCTGAACATTCCCCTCATATCTTCCGCGATGGATACCGTCACGGAGGCGCGTCTGGCTATTGCCATGGCGCAGGAAGGTGGGCTCGGGGTGATTCACAAGAGCATGAGCATCGAGCAGCAGGCCCGCGAAGTCCGGGTGGTGAAGAAGTTTGAAAGTGGTGTCGTCAAGGACCCCATTACCATTGCTCCTACCGCAACAATCAGGGAGCTGATCGCGCTGATGCGCGAGAACGACATTTCCGGCATGCCGGTGGTGGAAGGCGCGAACCTGGTCGGTATCGTCACGAGCCGTGATGTGCGCTTCGAGACTAATTTCGACGCCAAAGTGTCCGCAATCATGACCCAGAAGAAAGATCTGGTCACGGTGAAGGAGAACGCTTCCCACAAGGAAGTGAAGGAACTGCTGCACATTCATCGCATCGAGAAGATCCTGGTGGTCAACGATGCCTTCGAGCTGCGCGGCCTGATCACTCTCAAGGATATCCGCAAGTCGGAAGACTACCCCCGCGCCTGCAAGGACAAGTACGGTCGCCTGCGCGTGGCCGCGGCTGTCGGCACGGGTGCTGACACCGAAGAGCGGGTGGCTGCCATCGTCGAGGCGGGTGTCGACGTCATTGTGGTGGACACTGCTCATGGTCACTCCCAGGGAGTGATCGATCAGGTGCGCCGCATCAAGGGGCTGTATCCTGACATCGCGGTGATCGGCGGCAACATCGCCACCGCCGCAGCGGCCAAGGACCTGGCAGATGCCGGTGCTGACGCCGTCAAGGTAGGCATTGGTCCCGGTTCCATCTGCACCACCCGCATTGTGACCGGTGTTGGCGTGCCGCAGATGACGGCGGTTGCTAACGTCGTGGCGGCGCTCAAGGGCACCAAGGTGAAGGTGATCTCCGATGGGGGTATCCGTTTCTCCGGCGATCTCGCCAAGGTCATCGCTGCCGGCGCCCACGTGGTGATGGTTGGCAGCATGCTGGCCGGTACCGAGGAAGCGCCGGGCGAAGTGGAGCTCTACCAGGGGCGAAGCTACAAGGCCTATCGTGGCATGGGCTCATTGGGTGCCATGTCGCACAATAACGGCTCCAGCGATCGCTACTTCCAGGATATCGGTTCCGGTACCGAGAAGCTCGTTCCAGAAGGCATTGAAGGTCGGGTTCCCTACAAGGGGCCACTGGCGGCTATCGTGCACCAGCTGATGGGCGGCTTGCGCTCCAGCATGGGCTACACCGGCTGCGAGGATATTGAACAGATGCGCACCAAGCCGGAATTCGTGAGGATCACGGCCTCCGGCATGAGCGAGAGCCATGTGCACGATGTCAGTATCACCAAGGAAGCACCGAATTATCGGATGAGCTGAGCTATGCTGCCCCGGAATGCCTTCAGAGGCACTCCGGGGCAGGCATGGTCGTTTCAGCTTCCAAAAACCCTCTCACCACCACTTTTCAGACTATAAGCCATGACCACCAAGAACATTCATGCCCAGAAGATTCTCATCCTGGACTTCGGTTCCCAATACACCCAGCTGATTGCGCGCCGTGTGCGTGAGCTCGGCGTCTATTGCGAAATCTGGGACTACGCGGTCACGCAACAGGACATCGAAGAGTTTGCCCCTCGTGGCGTGATTTTCTCCGGTGGACCGGAAACGGCCACTCTGGCCGACTCTCCCCGCGCTCCCGAATTCCTGCTCAAGGGTGACCTGCCTCTGCTGGGCATCTGCTATGGCATGCAAACCATGGCCGAGCAGATGGGTGGCAAGGTGGAGCCATCGCCCGCGTCCGAGTTCGGCTATGCCGAGGTCAACCTGCCGGTGAAGACCGCCTTGTTCGACGGCATCGAAGATCGCATCGCCCAGGATGGCAGCGCCGTGCTGGACGTGTGGATGAGCCACGGCGACAAGGTTGTGAGGCTGCCCGCTGATTTCGTCGTCGCCGCCGCCACCGGCAGTGCCCCGATCGCCGCTATGGCCCACACCAGCAAGCCTTTTTTCGGCATCCAGTTTCACCCGGAAGTGACGCACACTACCCAGGGGCTGCGCATCCTGGAACGCTTCGTCCGCAACATCTGCGGCTGCGAGGCCCTGTGGACTTCTGCCAACATCATCGAGGACGCCATCGCCCGCGTGCGGGAACAGGTGGGCGGCGATCACGTGCTGCTGGGCCTGTCCGGTGGTGTCGACTCATCGGTGGTAGCGGCGTTGCTGCACAAGGCCATCGGTGACCAGCTCACCTGTGTCTTTGTCGACAATGGCCTGCTGCGACTCAATGAGGGCGAGCAGGTCATGGCTACGTTCGCGAAGAACATGGGCGTCAAGGTCATCCGTGTCGATGCCGAGGACCAGTTCCTGTCGGCCCTGGCGGGCGTCAGCGATCCCGAGAAGAAGCGCAAGGCCATCGGCAATACCTTTATCGAGGTATTCGATGCCGAAGCGTCGAAGATCGACAACGTGCAATGGCTGGCCCAGGGCACCATCTATCCCGACGTGATCGAGTCCGCCGGTTCCCGCACCGGCAAGGCACACGTCATCAAGTCTCACCACAACGTCGGTGGCCTGCCCGAAGACATGAAACTGGGGCTCGTGGAACCTCTGCGCGAGCTGTTCAAGGATGAGGTGCGCAAGATCGGCCTCGAACTCGGTTTGCCCTACGACATGGTCTATCGCCACCCATTCCCCGGCCCAGGCCTGGGCGTGCGTATCCTTGGCGAAGTGAAGAAGGAATACTGCGACGTGCTGCGTCGCGCCGATGCCATCTTCATCGAGGAACTGCACCGCGCCGATTACTATCACAAGACCAGCCAGGCCTTCGCGGTGTTCCTGCCGGTGAAGTCGGTGGGTGTAGTGGGGGACGCCAGGCGCTATTCCTGGGTGATCACGCTGCGCGCGGTGGAAACGATCGACTTCATGACCGCGCGATGGGCGCATCTGCCTTATGAGCTGCTGGAAACCGTCAGCAATCGGATTATCAACGAGATTGCGGATGTGTCGCGGGTGGCTTATGACATTTCGAGCAAGCCGCCGGCGACGATTGAGTGGGAATGATTCCGCGTCTGGCACAGCCAGGCACCTGATGGCATGAAATGCTCTGAAGCCCGCGTAACTGCGGGCTTTTGCGTTTTTATGACTGGCAGCACCTGTAAGCTGGCGGAAATAACTCATGAAGATGTGTTGCCGTCACGGTATGACTCGGATGTGCCTAACACCGACTGGATTATTTCTGCGTCTTCACACAGGTTCGGCCAGAAGCGGACGATCGAACACGCTGCGCTCCGTCTGAAATTCTCATGTGTTCAGCCAGATATTGGCCCGAAAATGCGCCCGTGCGAAGGGCATCATCAGCCAGCCAGGTTGGTAGATGGGCCAGGCCGGCTCCGGCAAGGCATGCGTCGAGTAAGGCATCGCCATCGGTCAGCTCATGACGACAAGGAATTTCCTGAGGTTCGAATTCTCCACGCTCATTTTTTAACAACCAAGTGGGTCGACGACCTGGGCGCCAACCCGTGAGGCAATCATGGTCGGATAGGTCTGCCCGGTTAGCGGGTATGCCGCTTCGCCTCAGGCCAACGCTACCACCGGTTCGGCATTGCGCGTGGAGGGTGGTATTGTCGACAGCATCGCCTGACGTTACTACAAGTCGAGGAGATCCAATCATGAAAAACGCACAAGGAGATCTGATCATGAAAAAGCGCACATTGGGCCGTTCCGGCATTGAGATTGCTCCCCTCGTCTTTGGTGGCAACGTCCTCGGCTGGACCGCCGATCAGGCACGTTCCTTCGAGCTGCTGGATCGATTTGTCGAGCGGGGCTTCAACGCGATCGACACGGCTGATGTCTATTCGGCATGGGCGCCCGGCCTCAACGGCGGGGAGTCCGAGACAGTACTGGGTCAGTGGCTGGCCCGGCGCGGGCGCCGCGAGGACATCGTACTGATGACCAAAGTGGGTATGTGGGAGCAGCGCAAAGGCCTGTCCGCAGCCAATATCGAGGTTGCCGTGGAGGATTCCCTGAAGCGCCTTGGCACCGATTATGTGGATGTCCTTTTTGCGCACATTGACGATGACGGGGTACCACTGGAGGAAACCCTCACCGCCTTCGATAAACTGGTCAAGGCGGGCAAGGTGCGTGCGCTGGGCGCTTCCAACTATTCCGCCGAGCGTTTACGTCGGGCACTTGAAGTGTCACAAGAGCAGGGGGTGGCCCGTTATGAGGTCATACAGCCGTTGTACAACCTGCATGACCGGGAAGACTTCGAGCATGATCTGGCCGCACTCGCGCAAGAGCAGGAGGTCGGGGTGGTCAGTTACTTCTCGCTTGCCAGCGGCTTTCTGACTGGTAAGTATCGCAGCCTGGAAGATGTGAAGGGGAGCGCCCGTGCCGACTTCCTGCAAGGTTACTTCAGCGAGCGCGGCCAGCGATTGTTACAGGAGCTGCTGGCGGTGTCCGACGAGTTGTCCGCTCGTCCTGCCCAGGTGGCATTGGCCTGGTTGCTGAGCCGTCCCGGAGTGACAGCTCCCATCGCCAGTGCCACCAGTCTGGCCCAGCTCGATGAAATTCTCGATGCAGTGGCGCTGTCGTTGCCAGAGCCGGTGCTGACCCGGTTGGTTATTTAGCAGCCATCGTGTGGCATTCCGTCCGCCGGCTGGCGCACAATAGTATGTTTACGCATAGCGGGCCGTGCTTATGAGTCAGCTTGATATGCAGACTTTGCTGTTTGCATCGATTTTTGTGAGTTTCCTGATGTCCGTCCTGATGACGCTGGCTGCATTGCAGGTCCGGCGGGACCCATGTCTGCTGTGGGCGGCAGCAGGCTTCGGCATAGCGGGACTAGGCGCGCTGGTGACCGTTCTGCGGCTTTGGTCGCCCTGGTTGCTCTTGGTGATATGGTTGAGTAATACACTATTCATTCTGACGCATGGCTGTATTTGGGCTGCATTACGAAGCTTTGGCGGCAAAAAGGTGCAATGGGGTCTGGTGCCGGCGGGCCCCGCGCTCTGGACATTGTTGTGCCTTTGGCCCCGTTTTCTCGCCGAGCCGGCTTGGCGCGTCCTGGCGTTTACCGTACTTAGCAGCAGCTATTTCGTACTGGCACTCAGGGAAATAGGGCCAGACTGGCGCCGGAATGCCCAGGCCTCAGTGCCGATGGCCGTCGTATTGGTTACGCAAATATTGATTTACCTGTATCGATCCGCGCTGTGGATCGGTGACGTCCAGTTCTGGTCGCAGCGTCCTGATGGCGCACTGACTATTTTTTCCCTGATGATCGTGGTCATCTGTACTGGCTTCACCATGTTGATATTGGTGCGTGGTCGGGAAGAACACCGTTATCGGCTCGCCTCCATGCAGGATAGTCTGACTTTGTTACCTAACCGGCGAGCATTGTTTGACCAGGGCGTGGCCAGGATCGACACGGCTGCCGGCCAGCAAAAAGAAGTGACCTTGCTGATGTGCGATCTGGATTCGTTCAAGCAAATCAATGATCAGCATGGGCATGATGTGGGCGACCAGGTACTGGAACTGTTTGCCAGGGTATTGGAGAATACCGTTGGTGAGCGGGGCTACTGTGCCCGTATTGGCGGTGAGGAATTTGTGGTTCTTGTGCTCGGCAGAGACATGCGCGAGGTAAGCGTTCTGACCACACGGATCCAGCAGGAGCTGGCTTGCCGCAGTGATCGTCAACTACAAATTGCCGTGACGACGAGTATCGGCATCGCAGCAGCAACACAGGTCGGCTACAGCCTACATCGGCTGCTGATGTGTGCTGATGCTGCGCTGTATCAGGCGAAGGCCGACAGCCGGAATTGTGTGCGGGTATGGTCAGAACCTCTGGAGTCACGTCCCGATCACATGAAGTGTGCTGACCAGACCTCGTAGGGGCAGCCAGCCGAAATCCGGTTGATCTGGTCAGGAATAACATATATGTTTATTCGCATATATGTACATTGAGTGATAATGCAGACGGGATCCGCTGATGAAAGGTGACCAGTTTTACAAGTGTATCGGCAACGAGACCCGGCTGCGCTGCCTGATGTTGTTGCTGGAGCGGGACGAGCTCTGTGTTTGTGATATCGCGGACTCCCTCAATGTTTCACAGCCCATGATTTCCCGTCATCTGGCCCAGTTGCGGGCCTGCAACATGGTGAGTGACCAACGGGAAGGGCAGTGGGTTTATTATCGGCTCCATCCCGGGCTGTCGCCGTGGCAACGTGAGGTGCTGGCCGCGACGCGGGGAGGGCTCGGCACAGAGTCGCCCTACGACGAGGATATGTCCCGCCTTCGGACAATGGATCGACAGAACAGAAGCTGTCGCTGAGCGTTACTGACAGGTGGTCCCGTCGCCGGCCCGCGATCGTGGTCATCCGCCCACTACCTAGAGATTTCAGAGTTGGCTATGAGTATCAAAATTGGGATCAATGGCTTTGGCCGTATGGGCCGCCTGGCATTGCGTGCAGCGTGGGACTGGCCCGAGGTCGAATTCGTGCATATCAACGACCCCGCCGGAGATGCGGCCACCCTGGCTCACCTGTTGACCTTTGACTCGGTTCACGGTCGCTGGGATCACGAGGCAAGCGCTGACGACAGCGCCATTTTGGTAGATGAACAACGCATCCCCACCAGCCGCAACAGCCGTATCGAGGACACCGACTGGTCTGGCTGCGACGTGGTCATCGAAGCCAGTGGCAAGATGAAAAAGGTCGAAATACTCAACGCCTATCTGGCCCAGGGCGTCAAGCGGGTGGTAGTGACCGCGCCAGTGAAGGAGCCGGGGGTATTGAACGTGGTGATGGGGGTGAACGATCATTTGTATGAACCGCAAGTCCATCGGATCGTCACTGCTGCCTCCTGCACCACCAACTGCCTGGCGCCGGTGGTCAAGGTGATCCATGAAAACCTTGGCATCCGCCATGGCAGCATGACCACCATCCACGATCTGACCAACACCCAGACTATCCTCGATGCGCCGCACAAGGATCTGCGCCGCGCCCGCGCCTGCGGCATGAGCCTGATTCCCACCACCACCGGTTCGGCCACCGCTATCACCGAAATATTCCCTGAACTCAAAGGCAGGCTCAACGGCCACGCGGTTCGGGTGCCCCTGGCCAACGCATCGCTGACCGACTGCGTGTTCGAAGTGGAGTCGCCAACCACAGCTGAGGCCGTCAATCAGTTGCTGAAGGCCGCCGCCGAATCAGGTTCTCTCAAGAACATTCTCGGTTACGAGGAACGTCCGTTAGTATCCATCGACTATAAGACTGACCCTCGCTCCAGCATTATCGATGCCCTGTCCACGATGGTGATCAACGACACCCAGGTGAAGATTTACGCCTGGTATGACAATGAATGGGGTTACGCCAACCGCACCGCCGAACTGGCGCTGAAAGTCGGGCGTTCGGACCGACGTGCCTAGAACAAAAGCGGACATGGAAACAGACGAGGGACCATGCTGACCCGGCTCTCCCCGGCAGTTCGTCAGTACCTGGTGGTCACTGGTAACTACTGGGCCTTCACGCTGACCGACGGCGCCCTGCGCATGCTGGTGGTGCTGCACTTCCACGGGCTGGGTTATGCGCCGCTGGAAATCGCGCTGCTGTTTCTGTTCTACGAGATTTTCGGGGTGATCACCAATCTGGTGGGCGGCTGGTTGGGTGCCCATCTCGGCCTCAATCGCACCATGAATATCGGTCTGTTTCTACAGGTGATGGCCCTGTCCATGCTGCTGGTGCCGGCAGCCATGTTGACCGTGCCTTGGGTGATGGCAGTCCAGGCCTTGTCCGGCATCGCCAAGGATCTGAACAAGATGAGCGCCAAGAGCTCCATCAAGCTGCTGGTGCCCGACAACGCCCAGGGCACGCTCTACAGATGGGTAGCCATCCTCACCGGTTCGAAGAATGCGCTCAAGGGCGCAGGCTTCTTCCTGGGCGGGGTGCTGCTGATGTGGCTGGGTTTTGCCGGTGCGGTCGGTGTCATGGCTGCGGCTCTGGCGCTGGTGTGGGTAGCAAGCCTGGTGCTGTTGAAAAAGGATCTGGGGAAAGCGAAGAACAAACCGAAGTTTCGCGATATCTTTTCCAAAAGCCGCGCCATTAATATTCTTTCCGCGGCGCGTATGCTGTTGTTCGGCGCTCGCGATGTCTGGTTCGTGGTAGCGCTGCCGGTGTTTCTGTCGCAAAGCCTGGGCTGGAACCACAGTCAGACGGGCGGCTTTCTTGCGCTATGGGTGATCGGCTACGGTGCGGTGCAGGCGATTGCGCCGCGTATTACCGGCAGGGCAGGTGGAGCGGTTCCGGATGGGCGGTCGGCCACTCGTTGGGCTGCCAGCCTGACCACGCTGCCTGTGCTCATCACTCTTGGGCTGTGGCTCGGTGTCAATCCAACCATTGTGGTGATTGTCGGGCTGCTGCTGTTTGGGGTCCTGTTCGCCGTGAACTCTTCATTGCACAGCTATTTGATTGTCAGCTACGCCGGCAATGATGGCGTATCGCTGGATGTAGGTTTCTATTATATGGCCAATGCCATGGGGCGGCTGATCGGCACGTTGCTCTCGGGTTGGGTGTTTCAGCTGGCGGGTCAGGGGATAGCCGGGCTGAGTGCCTGCTTATGGATCTCCAGCGCCATGCTGGTGATTACGGTTTTCATTTCTCTGGGGCTGCCCACGGCGCGGACCGGAGTACAGGCACAGGTTGGGCAGTGATTCTGTCCGAAAAATTCTGAAGAAGGAGACGAGCATGTCGATTAGCAGGCGGGGTTTTATCAAGTTAACGGGTGCCGGAGCGGTATCCTCGGTGGCGGGGGGTGTAGCTGCCCAGGAGGATCGTTCCCCTACGGTTCAGGCTGCTGCCAGCTATCCGGAGATCACCATCGCGAGGCTGGCCGACCTGTCCGAGAACGAGCCGGTGGCTTTCCAGTATCCGGATAGCAGTTCCCTGTGTGAACTGATCAAATGCGGCCGTGCGGTGCCCGGGGGCATCGGTCCGGACCAGGACATTGTCGCCTACAGCATTCTGTGCCCGCACATGGGCTGTCCGACACAATATGACCGCGAATCAAGACGGTACCGCTGTGGCTGTCATTTCAGTCTTTTCGATCCGGAGATGGATGGCCAGCAGATCATGGGCCAGGCCACGCAGGACCTGCCCCGCGTGTTGCTGAAACTGGACGAGGCGAGTGGCGAGATACGGGCGGCGGGCCTTAACCGGCTGATCTTTGGCCGTCAACAGAACATTCTGACGAATAACGGATAAGGAGCACCGTCATGGGGACGAACGATCGCATTCCATTGCCACCGGCTGATGCAAAGACCAGCAACCTGACCTGCCATTTCTGCATCGTTGGCTGCGGCTACAAGGTGCATAAATGGCCAGTTGGGTCGGAGGGTGGTCCGGCACCGGCCGACAACGCCACGGGTCTTGATTTTCGCCAGCAGATCGGACCGTTGCAGGCATGTTTGTCGCCACAGATGGTGAACACCGTGCGTGACAATGATGGCAGCGAACACAATATCATGATCGTTCCGGATCGCGACTGCGTGGTCAACCAGGGCCAGGCCTCCACCCGTGGCGGCATGCTTGCACACCTGATGTATAACGGCAGCGGTCCCTCCGCCCAGCGCCTGACTCATCCCATGCTGTACCGGGGCGCCGACTGGACGCGGACCGGTTGGGAACAGGCAATGGCGATCTACGCCGGGCTCACTCGTCGTATCCTGGATGAGGACGGCCCCGACCAGCTGTTCTTCAATCTGTTCGATCACGGCGGAGCGGGGGGCGGTTACGAGAACACCTGGGCCACCGGCAAACTGATTTTCTCCGGCCTCGGCACGAAGATGGTGCGTATCCATAACCGGCCGGCTTACAACTCCGAGTGCCATGCCACCCGGGACATGGGCATCAACGAGCTGAACAACAGCTATGAGGACGCAGAGCTCGCAGACGTTATCTGGTCGATCGGGAATAATCCCTATGAAACCCAGACCAATTATTTTCTGGTGCACTGGCTGCCGAATCTGCAGGGCAGCACGGTGAATCGCAAACGCGAGCATTTCGGGCAGCAGGAGACGGTGGGCCGTGGCCGCATCGTGTTCGTCGACCCGCGCCGCAATCCCAGCATCGCCATCGCCGAGGAGGCTGCCGGTCGCGAAAATGTGTTGCACCTGGCTCTCAACCCGGGGACGGACACGGCTCTGTTTAATGGATTGCTGACCTACGTGGTGGAGCAGGGCTGGATTGACCGGGACTTCATCGAGCAGCGCACCAGTGGTTTCGAGGCGGCGGTGCAGGCCAACCGCATGGATCTGGCCGAATGCAGCCGGATCACCGGTGTACCAGAGGAGCAGCTCCGCCTCGCCGCGGAATGGTCCTATAAACCCAAGGATTCCGGTCACCGACCGCGCACTATGCACGCCTATGAGAAGGGTGTGATCTGGGGCAATGACAACTATCGCATACAGTCGGCCATCGTTGATCTGGTGCTGGCCACTGGCAACGTGGGTGGCCGCCGTGGTACCGGCGTGGTGCGCATGGGTGGTCATCAGGAAGGTTATGTCCGGCCGCCATATCCGGGCGGCCGGCCGGCACCGTATATCGATCAGGAGATCATCGCCGGCAACGGCAAGATGCTGACCGCCTGGGCCTGCGACGCCTTCCGCACCACCAATGACGCCCAGCGCTATCGGGAGGCCGTCACACGCCGCGCCAACATCGTGCGTGATGCCATCAATGCCGCTCCGCCGCAGGCCGATACCAGCGCACTGATCGATATCATCTATGAAGCCGTCACCGTGCGCGGAGGGCTGTTTGTCACCTCTATCGACATCTATCCCAAGCCGATCGGCCTGGCGGGGCATCTGATGCTCCCGGCTGCCGTGCCCGGTGAAATGAACCTGACCTCGATGAACGGCGAACGGCGTCTGCGTCTGTCCGAGCGCTTCATGGATCCGCCGGGTAACGCACGCCCCGACTGCCTGATTGCCGCCGACATCGCCAATGCCTTGCGGAGCGCGTACCAGGAAGACGGTAATCAGACCATGGCGGAGCGCTTCGCCGGTTTCGACTGGGAAAGCGAGGAAGATGCGTTCATGGACGGTTTCCACCGCCACGAAAGCGATCTGGTGACCTACGAACGGCTACGGGCATTAGGCAACAACGGCGTGCAGCTGCCGGTGCTCGGTCTGGAGAATGGTCGGCTGACGGGAACGGCGATGCGCTATACCGAACGCTTCGATACCGAAGACGGCCGCGCCCGCTTTCTGCCCGCGCCATGGAATGGTCTGCTGCCTCAGGCCCAGGCACAGAAGGACAAGTATCCCTTCTGGGTCAACAACGGCCGTATCAACGAGTTATGGCAGTCACTCTATAACGATGAGCATAGCGAATACCGGATGCGCCGCTGGCCGATGTCGCTGGTGGAGATTGGCACAGAGGATGCGGAGCGGCTCGGTATCCGCAGCGGGGATGTCGTGGAACTGTTCAACGACTATGGTGTGACCCGCGGCATGGCGCATGTCGAGCCGACCATCGGGGAGGGGCAGCTGTTCATGCTGGCCATGGGCCGGGAAGGTGTGCAGGGCAATGTGACAACGCCGGCGGTGGATGAGAACATTATTCCGTACTACAAGGGCAGTTGGGCGGGTCTGCGCCGAATTGGCGATCTGGGTCTGGCCGCGGCGGTCACTAGCAAGACCCGGCAGTACAACAAGGAGGAAGGTGTGAGCGTAAGCTCCATCATCACCCGACCGGACCCCGGCCAGAATTATGAGGCGTGATCAGGAACGCCACCAATTCGGCAGTAGTTGGGAAGATTTCTCAATGACGCCATGGAGTCGCTAAAATAAGCAGAACGTGGTTAGATTATTCCGCTTGAATAATTACGCCCACTGCAGCCAGCATGGAAAGCAAGTGGCCGTGCGGCTGGACCGCCGGATACAAGCACAAAAATAAGGAGGATGCATTGATGCGGTCGTCATCATGGAAGACAGGAATACGTGACTGGTTCAGGCTGATCCGCAGCACGATCAATCTGTGGCTGGAGTGCAATGCCTTCAGTCACGCCGGATCGTTGGCCTTCTACACGCTGTTTTCCTTGGCGCCGGTCATCATCATAGCCGTGAGCATCATCGGGGTGGTGCTGGGAGAGGAGGCTGCCCAGGGCCAGATCGTCGAGCAGTTTGCCGATGTCATGGGGCTGGAGGCCGCGCAGGCGGTGGAACGGACCATTGTGAGCGCGAGACCGGAGCAGGCGGGCTTCCTGCCGGGCATTATCGGGTTCGGGGCGTTGCTGGTCGGTGCCACAACCGTCTTCGCCCAGATGCAGTACGCCCTCAACATGATCTGGGGTGTGGCGGCGCACCCGCAACGCAACAGCATTGTACTGTTCGTGATGAGTCGCCTGTTTTCCCTGACCATCGTCTTGGCTATCGGTTTCGTGCTGTTGGTATCGCTATTGCTGGGGGTGGCCCTGCGCAGCATTCTGCTTTTTGCCGACGCCTACATACCTGTCAGCCCCCTGTTGGCGGAAGGGGCGGAGATGCTACTGACCCTGGGGGTGATCACGCTGCTGTTCGCGACCATCTTCAAGGTGCTGCCTGACGTGGTGCTGGGCTGGAAGGACGTACTGGTCGGTGCCCTGTTGACCTCGCTGCTGTTCTCGCTCGGGCGCTACGGCATCGCTGTCTATCTGGGTTACACGGCGCCGGCTTCCGTTTATGGTGCTGCCGGCTCCGTCGTGCTGATCCTGATGTGGGTCTACTACTCCTCGCTGATCCTGTTGTTCGGCGCGGCTTTCACCCGGGTGCATCTGCTGGCTCGCGGCAAACGGGTAGTGCCACGCAATTCGGCAGCTGTCGTGGAACACCGTCTGCTCGTCGACTGATCGGCGCCCCGTTCAATTGAGGGGTGCCCATCAGGCCGATATCGCGTACCATAGGTCGATATTGTTTCCGCTATCCCGTGTTTGCCATGTTTCTGCTCGCATACCTGATAAAAAATCCACTTTCACTGTTCCGGCTTAGCGTGGGAGTTGTGGCGGCACTCGCCTTCTCTGGCTGCGCCACCATGACGGAAGGGCAGTGCCTGACTGCAGATTGGTACGAGCAGGGATACAGGGACGGGCGCCAGGGCTTTCCGGCCTCACGGGTGATTGACCACCGCGATGCCTGTGCTGTGGTGGGCGTCGTGCCGGACATGGAAGAGTATGATGTCGGGCGCGACCGGGGCCTCGAGGTGTATTGCGAGCCTTCCAACGCGATTGCTCTGGGACGCGCCGGGGGAGGCTATGCCAACGTCTGTCCTATCCGGCTGGAGGAAAGATTTCTTTTTTATTACCGGCAAGGGCTGCTGGTTCACGAGGCCCAGGAAAACCTGGACAGCCTCAGTCGCCAATCACGCGTGCTGCAGGACAGCTTGGAAAAGACCGAGGATGCCGAAGAGCAGAAGCGCTTGCGTGGCGAGCTGCGCGATCTGGATGGCCGCCTGGAGCGGGCACGCGAGAATCTGGCCGACACCGAGCGAAGCATCCGCTACCGCTAGCCTTCCACCCGCCTTAACTCATCAATTTTTATCCGGAGGAGTCAGCCCGACTCCTTCCGCCATTTCCCTGACGGTTTTCCGTGCTCCTGAGGCTTTCGATCAATCTGTGGGAGGATTTTTTATTGACACAAAATCGAACACAAATGATAATAATTAGCATTTGAATGACCTCACTTTCCCTGGAGACTATTGATCATGCCCCGCCCGTCACAACCCTTTTTCCGTAGCAAAACGCTCTGTCACGCTATCTCCCTGGGCCTTATCCCGGGCATGTTGGGCGCTGGCGCTCACGCAGCCGATAGAAGTGAAGAAGTCGAGGAAATCGTAGTGACGGCGTCGGGCATCAGCCAGCGACTCGTTGATGCTCCTGCCAGTATCAGCGTGATCTCCGCCGTGGAGATCCAGACTCGCCCCTACATGACCCTGATCGATGCGGTCCGTGAACTGGAAGGGGTAGACGTGGGAGAAACGTCAGACAAGACCGGCCAGCGCAGCATCAGCATGCGCGGCATGGGCTCCGATTACACCCTGATCCTGATCGACGGCAAGCGCCAGAACAATCATGGCGACATCTATCCGAACAGCTTCGGCGGCAACCAGTTCAACCACATTCCACCGCTGGATGCGATCGAACGCATCGAGGTCATCCGTGGCCCGGCGTCGACACTGTACGGTGCCGATGCCCTGGGTGGTGTGATCAACGTGATCACCCGCAAGGTGTCCCAGCAGTGGACCGGTTCTGCGACCATGGGCCGCAGCATCCAGGAAGACGACATGTTCGGCACGGATACCACCTACGATCTGAACGTCCGTGGACCGCTGATCCAGGACACCCTGGGCCTGTCATTGCGCGCCGCACGCTATGAGCGCGATGCATCCCTGCCCGAATACGAGAATGTATATGACCCGGATGGTGGCGAGCACGAACGCTCACTGGGATTCGGCGGTGGCGGCAAGAGCACCGACAACATCAACCAACAGCTCGGACTCACGCTGAACTGGCGACTCAGCGAGCGCCAGGACCTCAGCTTCGACTATGACACCTCCGAGCAGGTGTATGACAACACGCCGTTCACCAACAACCTCGGCACGACCTCTTATCCGCTGGGAACCCGGGATGGCATCGATGGTCTGTGGCGCTCCGCCCCGCGTGCCGGCTATGCGGCGGATCAGGAATTTACCCGCGACCAGTGGGCGATCACCCACACGGGCAACTGGAGCTTCGGCACCAGCCTGGTCTCTTTGGCCAGCATCGACACCGACAACCTAGGCCGAACGCTGCCGCTGACAGTGCAGGAGCGTCTGCTGCATCAGGACATGTTCAAGGGGACTGGCGACTTTACAGGGCTGAGCGTACAGGAGCGCCAGGACATCATGGAAGCGACCTTCCTGCCCCGTCCGCGCCGTGACATGAGCAGCAGCCAGTACACCCTGGATGCCAAACTGGATATTCCCCTCGAAGGCCCGATGGGCAGTCACCACGTTGTAACGGGCTTTCAAATCATCGATGGTGAGCTGGAAGATGGCGTCTTCGGCATGGAGTCTGGCGTTTCCACCGGGCAAGTACAGGATCACGAGATGCGTTCCGTGTTCCTGGAGGACAACTGGACGCCGATTGCCCCGCTGACTCTCACGGCAGGCGTACGGTATGACACCCACAACATTTTCGACAGCCACGTCAGCCCGCGTCTGTACGGTGTGTATACCGTCAGTGACAGCTGGACGATCAAGGGTGGTGTGAGCACCGGTTACAAGACACCGGACACCACTGACCTCTACGACGGCATCACCGGCTTCGGCGGCCAGGGCACCTCGCCCTTTGTCGGCAACCCGGATCTGGAGCCCGAGACCAGCGTCAACACCGAAGTAGGTGTGTACTGGACGGCGGCCACCAGTGGCCACAACTTCAACGTCACCTGGTTCCACAATGACTTCGAAGACAAGATCGCCCGCGGTGAGACCAACCAGAGCTGCGAGCAGACCGGTGGCGTACGTCCCTGTGCCAACCTGGGGGCCTATGGCGAGCTGGGCTACTCAACCTATGCGCAGAACGTCAACATCGACACCGCAGAGATCAACGGTCTGGAAGTGGCCGGCCGCTACGAGATTTCTGAAACCCTGACGCTGCGTGGTAACTACACGCTGACCGACAGCGAGCAGACCAGCGGTGACGACAAGGGGTTGCCACTGACCAACACGGCCAAGCACATGGCCAACGGCACCCTGGACTGGCGGGTACTGCCATCGGTCAGCCTGCAGCTGACGGTGGAGTCACGCTCCGACCGCTACCGCGGTACCGATGCCGATGGCAATCAGATGCACTACAAGTCCTATGAGGTGTTCCACCTGGGCGGCCAGTACCACATCAACGACAACATCACGCTGAGCGCGCGGGTCAACAACCTGCTGGACCGCGACTTCACCAGTTTCCAGTCCAGCTTCATCCGCAACGCGACCACTAACGAGTGGCAGCTGCAGACAGTTGACGACTATAACAACAAGGATAAGGCCCGTAACCTCTGGCTGAGTCTTAACGCGACATTCTAGATCAGGAACGATCCCCGTCACTTCGGTGGCGGGGATCGCCATTCCCGCAGCAATACTCTCTTCCCCTCTCTCCTTTTTCGCCCCATTGAAAGCAAAATACCGCGCCCTGTCCTGGATGCAGTGACAAATAGTGCCCGCTTCTTTATTCTTGGGGCGTTCTTTTTTGCCATTTGATATGGTCAATGCTTTCAAGGAGAATCCTTCGTGTCTGAATCCTCCGCCAATCCCCAATGGCGTATAACAACATCAATGTTTATCGAAGGCTGCGCCTATGGCAGCCGGTACCCGTCGCTGATCTTCAATGTGCAGGGAGTGGCGCTGACTGCAGAGCAGCGTGCCTCATTCCAGCAGTGGCTTGACACGGTGATTCCACCACACCGGGCCGATTGGCAGGTGGACTCTGTCAAGCCGGCCGACAATGACTGGCAGAACACCCTGCAGGATCTGCTGCAGACGGTGCATCGCCTGCAGCACGTGACGGCACAGGCGGTGTTCGAGCAGGGCAGCATTCAGGGGATCGCGGGTCAGGGGACGTCAGGCGCTACGGCGCGCTGCCAGGTGCCGACTCGCGCACGGGCTGCCGCTGCCCTGTTGCGCAGTATCCAGTTACTGCTGCGCTGTCTGGACCGCTGGGTGAGTGGGGGCGGAGACAGCGACGGTGATCTGGCTGCGGCACTGCAATCAGCCATGGACGAGTTGCGCGGCCTGAATCCTCCTGGCGCCAATATCCCTTTATTTCTCAAAGCAGCGGTCGGATTGAATATCCCGTTCCAGGAAACGCCGAGCTTCATCCTCTACGGTACTGGCACGCGCAGCTGCTGGATGGACAGCTCCCACACAGGACTAACCTCCCATCTGGGTGTGCAGGTCGCACGCAACAAGGTGTTATCGGCGGACATGCTGAAGCGCTCCGGTCTGCCGGTGGCGGAGAACCGGCTGGCGGCCGATGCAGAGCAGGCAGTGGCTGCGGCCAACACGCTGGGCTATCCGGTGGTGGTCAAGCCCACTGACCGCAATGGCGGCGCGGGTGTGGCGGCCAACCTGGTAAACGATGACGAGGTGCGCCAGGCCTTCGAATTTGCCCGCCAGATCTCATCCAACATCATGGTGGAGAAATACATAGAAGGACGGGACTATCGCCTGCTGGTCTTCCGCGGCGAGATGATATGGGCCGTCGAACGGGTGCCTGGGGTTATCGGCGATGGCCGACACAGCGTGGCGGAACTGGTGGACCAGCTCAATGCCGACCCGCGGCGGGGGGATAGCAGGCTGTCTCCCCTCAAGCGGCTGCCTCTGGATGCCGAGGCTGAGCTGATGCTGCAGCGCCAGCAACTGGACGCCAGCTTTGTGCCGGCCGAGGGGCAACTGGTACGTCTGCGGCGCACCGCCAATGTGACAGCAGGCGGTACACCGGTGGTCGTCAACGAGCGGGTGCATCCGGACAACTTCCTGCTGGCTGAGCGCGCCGCACAGGCCTGCCGGCTGGACATCGCCGGTATCGACCTGTTGATCAGTGATATCTCTCGTTCCTGGAAGGAGGTGGGGGCGGCGATCATCGAAGTGAACAACCAGCCGTCACTGGGTCAGACGACGACCAATCATCTGTATGCCCCGATTCTCAGCAAACTGGTGCCGGGGGATGGCAGGGTGCCGGTGGTGGCTGTGCTGGGCGCTCCGGCCCAGTCCAATCTGGTGGAGGTGCTTGGCAAGGCGATCTCAAGCCGTTTGCAGGTGGTCGTGGGGTATCACGATACCAAGGTGGTGAGCGTCAACGACCATGTCCTGACAGCCGCGCCCGTCAACACTCACGACGCGGCGCAAATGCTGATGTTGACGCCGACCGTCGGCGCCATGGTGCTGAGCGTCAATGACCTGAGTCTGCTGCAGACCGGGCTGCCCTTCCCTCACTTTGATGTACTGGTACTTGCCGGCAATCATATCGATCCGGGAGTGCACGCCAATCGCCAGCAGGCCCTGCCGGCGTTGATGCGGGCCGTGGTTTCGGCCTGCGATGGGACGGTGGTCAGCGTCAAGGAGGCGCAACTGGAGGTCAGGCGACCGGCGGAGCACACCGGGCCGGCATGGCGGGAGGAGCCGGTGCCGGCGGGACAGCTGGTCAGCACGCTGGTTGACCTGGTAGCTGAAGCGGAGCGCAGGCACAGCCAGGAGCCGGTATTCGAGGCGGGGATAACCGCCCAACGTCACTGATTACTGGGCGTCCGGTGGTTTGCGGAACACGACGACGGGACACTGGTCGCCCATTGCATAGCTGTGAGGAATCGTCTGCAGATGTTCCAGGCCAGCATTCCGAAACAGCGCGATGGCCTGCTCCACTGTTGTAAAGGAATAGCGGGCCTGGGAATCGCGATAAGCATCGATGATGCGCAGCGCATCGTAGGACCAGCCCAGGCGTGCAGCAAGTTCTTGCCAGCCATTGCCGGCCTGCTCGCGCAGTGCTACCCAGACATCGGCCAGCGCGACGCCCTGTTCAGGTGAGGGCTGCATTGCCATGCCCAGACGCAGCTTCAGGCAGTTGAGATCGGGTATGGCGCCGTCATTGAGCGCCTGGAAGACTTCGGCGGCAGTCTCCGGGCGGGGCGGCGGCACATAGAGCCGGAACGCTGTCAGCCCGCCGGCAGCCAGCATACGGCTGATGTTGTGGCACAGTGTCTGCTGGCCTCGCGGATAATCCGGCATGATCAGTCCGCCGTCACACAGGATGAGGTCGAGGCTGGTATCTGGCAGGTCCAGCGCCAGCCAGTCGCTGTGAATGGCCGCCTCAGCAGGGCCTGGCCACACATAGTCGATCATCGCCTGGGTGCGATCCGCAGCCCGCAGCAGGGTAGGATCCTGCCAGGGAAGCGTGTACAGTTCCGGGGTAACGCCCAGAATAAGCGCGTGAGGAGCACGGCCTGGGTGGTGCCGGCTCCAGGTGTCGATCACTTGGCTGAAGCTTTGCACATCTTCGGGTGCGGGGCGCAGCGGCGAACGAATGTATTGCCAGTTTCGAGCGACTTCCGGCCATTGGCCCGGAGGGGTGGATTTTATGCCGGTCACGGTAGGCTCCAATCAGGTGATCCAATTTTTCAAGGCGCGAGAATAAATCCAATGGTTACAGACTGTCCATGGGCTTTTAGAGTGGTCAGCCGAATTTTACCGTTTGATCTATTCAGTACAGCGCGAAACATCCGACGGGACATGGAATGAATTACGAGGAGATTTTTGCCCAGCGCGGCGGTGATTACGATCGCGCCATGCGCGAGTATGCCAACGCCAGGGATGAAGAGTTTCTGCTGCCCTTGCGACTGGCAGGTGTAAAACCGGGTGAGGTGGTGGCAGACGTGCCCGCCGGGGGAGGTTATCTGGCAAACTATCTACCGCCGGGGTGTCAGTGGCACGGACATGAACCCTGCGCCGATTTCATGGGTGGAGGACAGGAACTGAACCAGGCGCTGCTGCCATTGCCGTGGTCCGATGGTTTCGCTGATCTGGCGCTGAGCATTGCCGGCGTTCACCACCTGCGGGACAAGCGGCCGCTACTGCGGGAGCTGCGCCGGGTGATCAAGCCTCAGGGGCGACTGATGCTGGCGGATGTGCATGAGGGTTCGGCGGTTGCCCGCTTTCTGGACAATTTTGTCGGCAGCAACAACAGCACCGGTCATGAGGGCAGCTATCTCGGCCCGCATACCCTGGAGGATCTGCGTGCCAGCGGCTGGAACATCGTGCGGGCGCAGCGCATGACCTATCCCTGGCGTTTCGACAGCAAGGAATCACTGGGCCGTTTCTGTCACCAGCTGTTCGATCTGCGCAGATGTGGATGGGAGAAGACGCTCAGGGCCGCACAGGAGGGGCCTGGTGTGGCTGCATCGGGCGACGGCTGGCAACTGAACTGGGAACTCTACTTCATCCTGGCCGAACCGGCTTTCAGCACACCAGCTGCTGTGCATGGCCAGTAGCGCTTCGCTGCCACACCTTCTCGTGCAGGAAGTACACCACGGTATTGATCGCAGGCTCCACCACCGCTACAGCACCGCCTATCCAGACACTCCCGGTCATCGCCCAGGCCACTCCAAAGGCGGTCATGAAGTGCAGAACGGCGAAGCTGGCGGTTTTCTTTATCTGGGTCATGGTGCTTATCCTCTTTTTCCTACGCAGGGGTTCCTGCCTTGGATATAACAGTAACCGAGAGGGGTCATAATAGAAAT
>Ga0233365_1000348_pt1 | contig 21952 bp, 16 predicted proteins | sample ElkDunMinimDraft_27_FD_191535 | JGI IMG/M metagenome (GOLD analysis project Ga0233365, IMG submission 191535) | Fecal eukaryotic communites from dung pellets of Tule Elk in California, USA - Elk Dung C36 | ecosystem: Host-associated > Mammals > Digestive system > Large intestine > Fecal | place...
GTCCAACTTTTAGAAAAAGAGAATTGGTTGTAACAACCGAAGAGCAATATCCGCAACATATTTTAATTGAGTTTACGCAAGATAAATGCGATTTATTAAACGCTTTTCAACCAGGTGAACAAGTTCGCGTAGGTATTAATTTACGCGGTAGAGAATGGGTTAATCCACAAGGAGAAACACGTTACTTTAACTCGATCCAAGGTTGGAGAATCGATCGCCCACAAGCACAGCAACCATACAACCAGCCACAACAAGGCTATGGAGCGCCACAAGGCGGTTACGGACAACCTCAGCAAGGTTCTGGACAACAACCTCCTCAACAAGGCTACGGTCAGCCAAATCCGTTTGAAAACCAAGGCGGTGGTTATGCAAACAATAACAATTCAGGCTTCCCTCCTGCTCCTAATTTTAATCAAAATCAAGAAGCAGAAGACGATTTACCTTTTTAATATTGAAATAAAAACAATAATTTTGAATCCTGATTACATTTGTAATCGGGATTTTTTATGTACAAACTTACCAAAGAACTCTTTTTCCCAAATGTTGAAACCGCCCATTCTTCTGGCATCGTTGCTTTTGGTGGCGATTTATCAACCGAACGACTGATACTTGCTTACAAAAGCGGAATTTTCCCTTGGTTTGAAGATGGAGAAGAAATTACTTGGTTTGCTCCCGAAGAACGAATGGTGTTGTTTTTAAATCAGTTGAAGATCTCAAAATCAACCCGAAATATCATCAATAGAAACATCTTTAAAGTAACATTCAACACGGCGTTTAAAGACGTAATTACTCACTGCCAACAAACCAAACGCAACGGACAATTAGGCACTTGGATTACCGATGATATGTACAATGCTTACCTTAAATTACACGAATTGGGTTATGCAAAATCGGTTGAGGTTTGGCAAAACAATGAATTGGTTGGCGGTTTATACGGTATTGATTTAGGACATATTTTTTGTGGCGAAAGTATGTTTTCAAAGGTATCAAACGCTTCTAAAATTGCTTTTATACACTTGACCAATAAATTAAAAGCAGAGAATTATCAGCTAATTGACTGTCAGGTTTACAATGATTATTTGGCCCAATTGGGTTGCGAAGAAATTCCGCGCGATTTGTTTATGCAAATTTTGAATAAGGAATTAAAGGTTGTTTATGAGGAAGATTAGCCACAGATTAAATTTATATGAAACAAAAAATGAATGCTTCCACATTCATTTCTCATATATTATTCTCATTTAGTTTTTATAACAAAAACACGAAGTAATATGATCGTTTACCATACCAACAGCCTGCATAAAGGCATAAACGGTAGTAGATCCCATAAATTTAAAGCCACGTTTTTTTAGATCTTTTGCCAACGCGTCTGATATTTCGGTTTTTGCAACGGCATCTTTAATACTTTTCAGTTTATTATCAATCGGTTTTCCGTTTACATAGCTCCATAAATATTCAGAGAACGAACCATATTCTTTTTGAATTTCCTGAAAAACGCGTGCATTGTTTATGGTAGCTTCAATTTTACCGCGATGACGAATAATACCTTCGTTCTGCATTAATTCCTCAATCTTGGTGTCGTTGTACTTTACGATTTTTTTATCGTTGAATTTATCAAAAGCTTTACGGAAATTCTCGCGTTTCTTTAAAATCGTAATCCAGCTTAAACCTGCCTGAAAAGATTCTAATACTAAAAATTCAAACAAAACTTTATCATCATAAACGGGCTTTCCCCATTCTTCGTCATGATATTTTATATACAATTCATCGTTTGACACCCAATTGCAACGTATTTTTTCCATAGATAATCTTTTTTACAAATGTAATTGCTTAAAGTTTTAAATTAGTATTTTTTACTAAACAAACCATGCAATGGAAGTAGTTAGATTAATATTCCTGTTTTTACCACACTTACTAATTCCTTTATTTTTAGTTTATTTAACTAAAAGGCGAGCCTTATTCCACGTTAGTTTCACCTATTTATTAACTTCTTTATTAGTATTTCTATATCCTTTTTTATTATTTTGGATCGATGGTTTATTAAACCCAAGAACTGTAAAATGTTTTAATCCAGAATTTGCAGTAATTATGGGTAACACAATAGTAATGATTCCAATTTGTTTATTACTTCAATTTATTTTAAATAAGCTAATTAAAACTAAAATTTAATTCGTCTTAAAAGGTGGTGTTCCTTGTGGAAACATCTGTTGGTTTTGATCTTTAAACGATCCGAAATTAAACGTCAATCCTACTTTAAACATACGGCGTTCGTTCAAAGTCTGGGTCCGCATTTGTAAACCATTGCCGAAAACGTTCACATCAAAACCGTCAGTATTCAGTACGTTATCAACCCCAATATTTATGTTCAATTTGTTATCTAAAAACTTTTTATTAAAGGTAACACTTAAATTTTGTGCCGGTTTGTTTAATTCGTACAAATTCATTACCCCTTTAAACATGTTGTAATACGTTACAAAAACGCGTGAATTGTTTCCTAAATAAAACTGCGAATAGGTAAAAAGATAAAAAGCTCCTTTCTGAAATCGATCCGGAATCACCTCATCGTACGTTGTTTTAAAATATCCTGCATTTAAATAGGTAAACGATAATTCATCTACATTCAATCCGTTTCTGTCGTTAATCATGCTTTTAATTCCTTTGGTAAACATGGCGTAAGGAATCGGCAATCCCATATTGAAACTTTGCGAAATTCCGTTTTCGATATTATGTGATTTAGATTCCAGCGTCCCATTCGGCGTGATCTCGTAAAACACCACATTTTGATTGGGCATTTTAGATAGATTGTAACTGAAATAAATATAATCGAACACCGTTAACGTGGCATTCATATTATGACTGATTTCTGGTTTTAAGTTTGGATTTCCTGCATTTGAAACCAATAAACTGTTTTGCGAAGTTACGTTGGGATTGAACGATTGCGCACCCGGCAAATTCATGCGTTTGCTGTAACCCGCACTTAAATAAACGCCCGACATTACAGGATATTTTAAGGTAACTGTAGGAAAAAGATTGGTATAATCTTGCTTTAAATTTAGAGAATCGACAGCAGTTTCGGACTGATATGTTAGATTTTCTAATCGCAAACCTGCCGAAATCATTAACGAACTAATATTGCTTGATACACTTGCATAAGCGGCTTTGTTGGTGTATTTAAAATCGTACGGAATATAAGTTCTCGCCTGATCCCAAATGTACGATCCGTTGTTGGTTGAAACCGAATGTGTGTAATGCGCACCCAGCGATAAATTGCCGTTAACTGCTTTAAAAGGCGTTTCAAAATCGGCTTTGGTTTGGCTGTACACAAAATTATTATCAGCCAAAATAGTCGATGCCATTTGATCTTCTACAAATAACTGATTGCTGTTGGTATTGTTTTGAAATTCTGTGTTCGATGTCAGTGTAAAATTAGTCCCAATCGTATCTAACTTTTGCGAATAAACAAACTGCAATTCGTGCATATTGTTGTTGCTTTTACCCAATGTTTGCTGCTTGTAAGCCGTTTCTGTATCTCCAAAAGCATTCAACATATCACCGTAAGTTTTTGGCTTGCTGTACGTATGGTTAAAGTTATATTTAAGCGTTAAATTAGCCAAATCGCTTACTTTGTACTGCCAGTTGTTACGCACATAATAATTTTGATACCATTGATTGTTCCAGTAATTTTCACGCGCTTTAATCTGCGCGCCGTTACTCATATAACTAAATTCGTTTAATGAATTAGTGTTGCCCTCGTGATGAGTGTAACCGGTATTCATGTTCCAGCTGAATTTGTTCTTTTTGAACATGATTTGTGCCGATGTAGTATTTTTAACTTTACTGTTTACCGAATTTTGTTGCATGAAACTTCCGCTAATACCTTCAATTTTAGCCGATTTGGTAATTACATTGATAATAGTTCCGTTGAAAGTTGCGCTGTATTTTGCTCCCGGTCGGTCGATGATTTCGATGCTTTTAACCGTGTTTGCCGGAAGGTTTTTTAGAAAATTTGTCAGTTGATCGCCACTCATTCCTGTTGGTTCGCCATCTAAAAAAATAGTTGCCAGTTTTCCGTTATGGGCAATTTGTCCGTTGGCTGTAACCAGAACTCCAGGTAATTTATTAACAGCATCAAACACACTGCCCGAATTTAAAACCGTAAGATTCTCTGCATCAACCACCGTTTTATCGGCAAATCTGCGAATGTTTTTATTGGTTTGATCTATTACAATTGCGTCTAAAACTTCGTCTTGCTGTTCGGTAAACTGCAAATCTAATTTTTGATCTGCAACGTACTTTAATGTTTTTGTTTGCGCCTTAAACTGCGAATGTTCCCAAGTTATTGTGTATTGAGTTACGTTTTCAGGAATTTCGACAGAGAAATATCCTTCATCGTTTGTAGTAGCATTGTAAACCTGATCGGTTTTAACGGTAATAAATGTTTCGGGAACAGGTTCGCCTTCAAAAGTAACCAACCCTTCAATTTTAATGCTTTGAGCGTTTATCAACCCTGCAAAAAACAAGGCGAATAGAAGTATTATGTTTTTCATTAATATTTTTTTATATTAGTATCATAAGAAAACATTTTGTTACAATAACCATTCAAAAAACTTATTATGAGGAAAAAGTATCATTTACTTTCATTAATTTTTCTATTATTTACTGTTAACTTATCTTTTGCACAACCAATTAAGCCTAATGCACTATTAAAGAAGACAGAGCAATCATTAAAAGAGATTAATACGCTTACCTATAAAATTCACCGAACCGATAAATATTTTTCTTCTAAAGATACTTTAAAAAGATCTGCTGTAAGTACAATTAAAATTGTTCCAGATGATGAAATGGGAGCTTATCATAAAGTTTATTTTAATCACGGTAACAAAAAATACAATCAATACAAATATGACGGCACTTATAGTTCTTTTCTATACTTCCATTCAGATTCTTTAAATGTACCAAAAAAAATATTTATTGAAAATGTAATAAATAATAACTATAGTACTATGAAGGGTAATTTTGTAAGAAATTTTCTATTACAAGATTACTTTAAAAAAAATAATCTTTTTAAACAATATCGTTCCGTTTTAGCTAAAATTCATATAAAAGATATAATAACTGAAGAAGGTATTTATAAAGACATTCCAATTTATATTTTAACTGTTTACGGTAAAGAAAGAGAGCGTGAAAACCACATAAACAGTATTGTTGATAAACATTATATACGTAAAAGTGACTTTATACCTATCGCTCAAAGTTTTTACGGCGAATTTCAGGGTATGAAACAAACAGAATTTACAGAAATTGAATATTTAGAAATTAACCCTGAACTATCTTTAGAAACTTTTAAGATCGATCCTACAATAAAAGAGGTAGAACCAAAAACGTATTTTGAAGAAATAAAGAAATATAACTTATAGTTAATACCAAAAGAAAACATTTTGTGACTATAACACTTTAAAAAACTTACTATGAGAAAAAAGCATCATTTACTTACATTAATTACATTATTACTTACAGTTAATTTATCTGCGCAACCAATTGAACTTAAAAAGTTGGTATTACAAGTCGATACTTCATTAAACAGTATTAACACGGTGACTTATAAAATTGAACACTTTAATAAATATCTAGCGCAAAAAGACACCTTGTATTCAGCAGCAATTTGTTCTTTATACCGTATGCCAAAAGACAAAATAAAATCATATCATTTAATATATTTAGAATCTGAATATAAAAAAAATGGCAACAAATATTTTGGACAAAGAATATACAACGGAGAAAAGGTTCTTTACTATAATCAAATGATCGACTCTTTAACTACAAAGAAAGAACCAGAGATATATAGTGATAAAAAAATGAAATATTCAGTAGTAAATGGCTACAGTGATTTGCTTTTAATGAAATACTTTGGTAATAAAGATAATTTTTCATCATACGGAAGTAAACTTCTACAAAAATTTTACAAAGGAATTAATGTTACCGAAGAACTATTACACGGCAAATCTGTTTATGTTTTAAATATCTATTATAAAGATGAAAAAGATACCACAAGGGATCGAATAGAAAAACATTATTTTAGAAAAACCGATTTTTTACCAATTGCCTATTACTCTTTTCTACGCTGGGAAAATATGGAACAATACAATTATTACGAAATTGATTATTTAACTATTAACAATAAGCTTTCTATCGATGATTTTAAGATTGATGAAAACGAACCTTATAATACTATAGAGTTACATAAAAACTTTAAAAACCAAATCAACAAATAAAATGAAACACTTATTTAAATACACCTTATTACTTTTTACTTTTGCTTTATGTACTGAAACAGCAATTGCACAAACAAATATAAATCCTCCCAAAGAATTTCTTTTAAACAATGGCAAAACAGTTCAATTAAGCAATCTAAAAGGAAAAGTGGTTCTATTAGATTTTTGGTACCGTGGTTGTTTGCCTTGCTTAAAAGCAACGCCCGATTTAATGAAATTACAGGAAGAATTTAAAAACGATCTGGTAATTATTGGAATAAATGATCGTGATGATAAGGAGGATGTAACTGACTATTACTCGTATAAAAAGAATACTTTTTATCTTTCTACATACAAAACATCTAATCATATTTCAAATAACCTAAAAATTACTGCATTCCCAACATTCATCATCATCAATCAAAAAGGAGAAATTGTAAAAACAGAAGTTGGTTTTAATAAAAGCAGTATTCGTAAATCGATAAAAAATCTAATTAAAGAAAATAGTAAATCTTAAGTATGTTGCTTGATGCGGACACGGGTTTATACTTACTTTTCTTGTGAGAAGCTGAAACAAGTTCAGCTTGACAAATAGTATCTTACTCACTTTATCAATTTAGAAATCGTACACTAGGTTTATTTCTCTCGTGAGAAGCTGACCCGAGCTTGCGAACTGAACGAAGTTAAACGAGTTCAGCTAACAGATCGGTCAGCAACAATGAATAAAACAAAACCCCAAATTCTAACGAACTTGGGGTTTTTATATGAATTAGTTTAAAGATTAACCAATTGCTACACGTTTAAAACCTGTAACAGTTAAACCTTTAGAAACAGAATCGATATATTTTTCAACGCTCATAGAGCTATCTTTAATATAATCTTGTGCAACTAATGTATTGTCTTTAAAGAAACGGTTAACTTTACCTACTAAGATACCATCTAACTTATCAGCTGGTTTTCCTTCAGCGATTAACTGCTCACGAGCGATTTCTTTTTCTTTTTCAATAACTGCTTGGTCAACACCATCGCCGTTTAAAGCAATTGGGTTCATTGCAGCAGCTTGCATTGCAACATTTTTAGCAGCATCGTCTCCACCTTCTACAGCAGCAGATAAAGCAACAATTGTAGCAATTTTACCAGAGTGAACGTATGAACCAATGAAAGCACCTTCTAATTTTTCAAATCCACCGATTTCGATTTTTTCACCGATAACACCAGTTTGTTCGATTAATTTTTCAGCAACTGTCATAGAATCGTTGTAAGCCGAAGCTAAAAACTCTTCTTTAGTTTCAAAGTTGAACGCTTTTTCAGCCATTTCTGTAGCTAAAGCTACGAAACCTTCGTTTTTACCAACGAAATCAGTTTCACAATTTAATGTAATAACGATACCTTTAGTTTTGTCTGCGTTAACAAAAGCAACAGCAGCACCTTCGGTAGACTCACGGTCTGAACGGTTTGCAGCAACTTTTTGTCCTTTTTTACGTAAAATTTCGATTGCTTTATCGAAATCTCCTTCAGCTTCAACTAAAGCTTTTTTACAGTCCATCATTCCGGCACCTGTAATTGTTCTTAATTTATTTACGTCTGCAGCAGTAATATTTGCCATTGTATTGAGAATTAAATTAATGATTTATAAAATGAAAAAAAGCCGTTAGTGACAGTTACAAAAATATGGAACCATCAGCATAACGACTTTAAGATACTGTTAAGAATTACTCTTCAGTAGATGTAGTAGCTTCTGCCTTAGGAGCTTCAACTTTGGTAGCTTCGTCTTTTTCAGATTTTCTTTCAGAATTTCCTTCAATGATAGCACCTGTAACTAAAGATAATACTTTATCGATTGATTTAGAAGCATCGTCATTTGCTGGGATTACATAATCAACCTCGCGTGGGTCAGAGTTTGTATCAACCATTGCAAAAACTGGAATGTTTAATTTTTGAGCTTCTTTTACTGCGATGTGTTCTGCTTTAATATCAACTATAAACAATGCAGCCGGTAAACGTGTCATATCAGCAATAGAACCTAAGTTCTTTTCTAATTTTGCACGTAAACGATCTACTTGTAAACGCTCTTTTTTAGAAAGAGTTAAAAATGTACCGTCTTTCTTCATACGATCGATAGAAGCCATTTTTTTAACAGCTTTACGAATTGTAACGAAGTTAGTTAACATACCACCTGGCCAACGCTCAGTGATGTAAGGCATGTTAGCTGCTGCTGCTTTTTCTGCAACGATATCTTTTGCTTGTTTTTTAGTCGCTACGAATAATACTTTACGACCTGATGCTGCTATTTTCTTTAAAGCTTCGTTAGCTTCTTCGATTTTAGCTGCTGTTTTATATAGATTGATAATGTGAATACCATTACGCTCCATATAGATGTAAGGAGCCATGTTTGGATCCCATTTTCTAGTCATGTGTCCAAAATGAACACCTGCTTCTAGTAATTCTTTAACTTCTACTTTGTTTGCCATTTTTGTAATAGTTTACGTTCTTGTGTTAGCAATGAATAAGTAGCGAATGAATCGGTCTTATACATTTAGATGCTAAACTACCTCCTGCCTCGGCAGGCGTGCAACAAAAACTTAGATTTTTTAATAAATAATAATAAATATTAACGTTTAGAGAACTGGAATCTCTTACGAGCTTTCTTCTGACCGAATTTCTTACGCTCAACCATACGTGGGTCACGCGTTAATAAACCTTCTGGTTTTAAGATTGCTCTGTTTTCTGCGTCAACTTCACACATTGCACGTGCAATAGCCATACGTACAGCTTCTGCCTGCCCTGTTGTTCCACCACCGTACACGTTAATTTTTACGTCAAAGTTTTCTGCATTTTCTGTCATAGAAAGTGGTTGCATAACTTTGTACTGTAACGTTGCCGTTGGGAAATAAGTTGCGAATTCTTTTTTGTTCACTGTGATGTTACCAGTACCTTCTGTAACATAAACACGAGCTACTGCGGTTTTTCTTCTACCGATTTTGTGAATAACTGCCATTACTTTAAGTCGTTTAAATTAACGGTTTTAGGTTTTTGCGCATCATGCTTGTGTGCAGAACCTACATTTACATTTAAATTACGGAATAATTGCGCACCTAATTTGTTTTTAGGTAACATTCCTTTTACAGCTTTTTCTACTAATAATGCAGGATTTTTCTGTTGCATTACTTTAGCTGTTAATTCTCTTTGACCACCTGGGTAACCTGTGTGACGAATATACGTTTTGTCATTCAGTTTGTTACCTGTTAAGTTGATCTTCTCTGCGTTGATAATAATAACATTATCACCACAGTCTACGTGAGGTGTATAACTTGGTTTGTACTTACCTCTCAAAATCATAGCGACTTTTGAAGCAAGGCGTCCTAAGTTATGACCGTCAGCGTCTACAACAACCCATTCTTTCTGAACGGTTGCTTTGTTTGCCGATACTGTCTTGTAGCTTAAACTTTCCACAATAAATTAATTTTAATTAAACATTCCATTCCCAATAAAGGGAGTGCAAAATTAAACAATTTATTTTACTATACAAATTTGTGTGGGTTATTTTTGGATTGTATGAATTTTTAAAACTTTTAGATAAATAAACACTAAGATTAACTGGATTAGTATTAGATGTATTGATAGACTAAAACATCAGCAAAAAAATATATTTCTTCAAATCAATATAATTACGAAATTATCACCAAAAAAACCATTTTTAATGTTAAAAAGAAGAAAAATCGCCGTTTTGTTTATTTTTTTAAATTAAATGTAATATTTTTATGGATTACTAACAACATATAATAATCTAAAAAATGAAAAAGAAACTAACCCTTTTTCAACGTCAGATTAGTTGGCTGCTGCCCAAAGCCTTCTTAATTTTGGCGTTATTAGCGTTCAATGAAACGCATGCACAACCTACATGTACTGCAATAGCAGGGAACTTTAGTGAAAATTTTGACACTACACCTACTGGTGGCACAACTAATCCTTCTGTCCCCGATTGCTGGAGTTACATTGACAATATGTCTACAACCGGTTACGGATACACTGCTTCTTCAACAACAACCGTAACATCACCTCCAAATTTTTTCAGGTTTTACAGAATGTGTTCCACAGCAAATGTAAACGAAGATTTAACACTGGTATCTCCCGAAACAGTTAATTTAGGAAACGGCACAAAACAAGTACGCTTTTTCGCTCGAGGAAATTCAACAACCGTTACAAGTATATTAGAAGTTGTGCGGTTAAACGGAAACACTTCTGCAGCCACAGCTACCGTTTTAGCTACATTTGATATTACAGGTAACACCTATTCTGAATATATTGTTCCATTACCTGCTACAACTGATGATTATTTTGGATTTAGGGTTCCGCATAATGGTTCTACCACTACAAATTATCCTTACGCTTTTATAGACGATGTTTTTTATGAGGATTTAGAAACCTGCTTTTTTCCTACAAATGCAACTGTTTCTGCAATTACTCAGAATACCGCTACCATTTCATGGACCGCTTCGATAGACCCAAATGTAACAACCTATGATTACGAAGTACGTTCAAGCGGCACTCCAGGTTCAGGAGCAACCGGCTTAGCAGCATCAGGTAATACCGCTAGTATTTCAGCAAACATTACTGGTTTATCACCTTCTGTAAATTATACAGTTTATGTACGAAGTGTTTGTGGAACTTCAACGGGTAGGTGGAATCCACAGTCATTAACTTTTCAAACTCTATGTGGTGTGGTTACAGGTAATTTTTACGAAGGATTTGACACAACACCTACCGGGACTACATCAAACAACAATTTCCCGAATTGCTGGAGTTATGTTGATCAGGTTACAACTACCGGTTATGGCTATGTTAATGCCACAAATGCACAATCTGGGAACAATTCGTATCGCTTATATAAAACCAATACTACTGCCAATCAAGGACAGAATTTAATTTTAATTTCTCCCGAAACCGATAATTTAGGCAACGGAACAAAACAATTACGCTTTTCTGTTCGTGCAGGCACAGCTACCAATATAAACAATTTAGAAATAGTTACAGCAAACGGAGATGATGCAAATGCTACCTTTACCGTGATACGAACCATTAATGTTGATTATCTTACCTATCAAGAATATATTATTCCGTTACCTGCGACTACCGACGATTATTTCGGTTTTAGATTGGCGCATAACGGCGTAACAACACTATCTACCATTCATTTAGATGACATTTATTACGAAGATTTGGCAGATTGTTTTTTCCCTACTGCTTTAACAATAGGTAACATAACACAGACAGGTGCCGATTTGTCTTGGACTGCATCGGTTTCAACCAGCGTTACAGGATATGAATACGAAATTCGTTCTTCTGGTGCTCCAGGGTCGGGAACAACCGGATTGGGTGCAACTGGTATAGTTACGGGTACATCAACCACTGTAACAGGTTTATCGCCTTCGGTAGAATATACCGTATATATACGCAGTATTTGTGGAACAACAGAAGGAATTTGGAATCCTGTTTCACAGATTTTTAATACACTGTGCGGTGTTATTACCGGAAACTTCTATGAAAGTTTCGACACAACAACGGCAGGAACTACCTCTAATGCTACCTACCCTAATTGTTGGAGTTACATAGACGATGTCACTTCAACCGGTTACGGATATGTGTTAAACAGTGCTACATATGCACAATCGCCAACACAATCGTTCAGGTTATACAGAACAAACTCTACTACAAATGCTGCTCAAGATCTTGTTTTAATTTCACCCGAAACAGATAATCTTGGTAACGGAACCAAACAATTGCGTTTCTCTGTTAGATCCTACTTATCAACCTATACCAACAAACTAGAAATAATATCGTTAGCAGATAATACCACTACTGCAAATGCCACAGTTTTAGCAACGATATACAAAGATGATACTGCTTACCAAGAATACATTGTTCCGTTACCTGCAACAACCGATGATTATTTTGCTTTTAGAATGGCATATAATGGTTTAACTGCAGCATCATCGGTAGTAATAGATGATGTTTACTATGAAGATTTATCTCCTTGTATTTTTCCAATGAACATAACAACGAGTGCAATCACCGGAAACACAGCAACCATATCGTGGGATGCTTCTTTAGCAACAGGTGTAACCGGTTACGAATACGAAATACGTACTTCTGGCGATGCCGGTTCGGGTACAGTTGGATTAGAAACAACCGGAATAACAACCGGAACATCTGTAAACATTACTGGTTTAGATCCCGCAACACAATATATTGTATATGTTCGAAGTATTTGTGGATCAACTAACGGAATTTGGACTGCCTTTCCATTAACTTTTTATACGTTATGCGGAATCGTTACCGGGAATTTCTACGAAGGATTTGATACGACCGAAACAGGTACGACTAGTAATAATAATTTCCCATATTGCTGGAGTTATCTTGACGAAGTAGTTTCAACAGGATATGGATACGTAAATGCGACAAATGCACAATCACCGAGTAATTCCTACAGAATGTATCGTACAAACACTGTTGTTAATCAAGGTCAACATTTAAGATTGATTTCCCCAGAAACAGATAATTTAGGAAACGGTAATTGGGTTAAACAAGTACGTTTTTCAGCAAGAAGCACAGGTACCAATCCACAAATTCTTGAGGTATTCACATCTAACGGCACTACATCAGCAGCTAATTTTACGGTATTGGATACTATATTGGTAAGTGGCACAACGTATCAAGAATACACCATTTATCTACCTCAAACAACCGATGATTACTTTGGTTTTAATTTACCACATAACGGGACAACATCGGCAGGTACTGTACATATTGACGATGTTTATTATGAAGATACTCCTACTTGTAAACCTGTTTTATCGAATAATATTACAATAAGTAAAGTTCTTAAAGATGGCGCAACAATTAGCTGGACAGATCTAATGAATGTTAGTGGTGTAGCTTACGAAGTAGAAGTACGTGAATCAGGTAATCCGGGGGATCCAGGTGCCGATTTCGTTGGAACAACAGCCCCAGGCGTTACATCTATAAACGCCACAGGGTTAAACCCTACAACCAGATACAGCGTTTATGTAAGAGTTATTTGCTCCTCAACAGATGAAAGTATTTGGGCTTATGGCGGAGATCTGCAAACATCATGTGATTATCCTGATTTAATTGCTGCTCCACCAGCTGTAGTCTGCGGCTATGGTCCGGTAGAACTAACGGCAATTTTCGATGCAGGAATCGTACAATGGTTTGATGCCGAGGAAGGTGGAAATTTAGTACACACCGGTCCAACATTCACAACGCCTTCTTTATCTGCAAATACCAGTTATTGGGTTACTGCGGGTGATACCATATCGGCACCAGTATTTGTTGGCCCAACTGATACCAGCATGGCTGGTGGTGGTGCTACAGCATCAAGTTATGAAATGTATTTTACTGTTAATTCTAATCTAACATTACATTCCGTTGATATTTACCCAGGTGCTGTAGGTTCAAGTGGAACAATTGATATCTATACATCATCTAATGTCAAAGTATTCTCTATTCCAGTAACCACAACAGTTAGCGGAACCTCTACTCCACAACAAGTAGTTTTAGATGTACCATTAACACCTGGCGACTATTACATGAAAACTGACAGTACATTTAGTATGTTTAGAAATACTTCTGGTGCAGTTTATCCTTACTCAATTCCTGAATTATCCATTACGGGTAACAGTTTTTTAGCCGGTTATTATTACTATTTCTACAATTGGCAAATTGGTGGGGGTGGCTGTACTGCTCCAAGAATTGAAGTTCCTGTTACCATATCGCCAAAACCTGCGTTTGAATTATCAACAGATAAAATTATTTCATGCGAAGGCGATTCAACTCAAGCAGTAACAATTACAACCAATTTAGGCGGATATGATACTTTTGTATGGACTCCAAGTACAGGAGTTAGTGGCGACGAAGTAAATGGCTGGACATTCAGCACCAACCAAGAACAGGAATATACTTTAACAGCAAGCCAATCGAATGGAATTTGCGAGCACATAAAAACAGTTTTGGTTACTTCAGGCATCAAACCAGAACCAAATCCTAATTTAGCAACGGTTCATGCTATATGTAAAAATACTGTTACCGAACTTAACGTATTGGAAGATGTACCAAGCACAATTACAATTGGTAATTTAGCAACAACTACCGCACCAACAAGCGAAATATCGGCCTTTGTGCAAAGTGCAGAATTCTCTAAACAACAATATATTTATAGTGCTGCCGAATTAATATCACAAGGTTTAACAACAGCTGGATATATTACCGAGTTGACATTTGAAACGATAAATTCAGGATCAAGCATGACCAATGACAATTATGCTGTAAAAATGATGTTAAGCCCAAACACTACTTTTCCTGACAATAATTTTGTTAATGGAAACTTCCATACAGTATATTCGGTCACTACACATACACATACCTTTCAGGGTACACAAAACATTATGTTAGATCATCCTTTTTATTGGGACGGTCAATCGAATATCATTGTACAGATTACGCAACAAGGTACAGGTGGTGGTAACAATGCAGAAACGTACTTTACTTCATCAACAGGTAATGTAGGTCTTTATAGTTCTGGCGCAACCGATGCAGATCCTATAAGCGGATCAACAACAACTGACCGTCTTGATTTAAAATTTAGCTTTGAACAGTCAACCGCTACATGGTCGCCAGTATCAAACTTGTATTTAGATGCTGCAACTACAATTCCTTACACTGCAGGCACAAACGCTTTAACGGTTTACACCACACAAAGTTTAGGTGGAACACATGTTTATACAGCATTACTTACTGCACCAAGTGGCTGCTCAACAAGTATTGATTATACTATTAATGTTGCAGATGTTGGAATACCAGTAGTTCAAAACCAAACATTTTGTGAGGCGACACCTGTAACAGATGTTGTTGCAACAGGACATCAAGGTGCCACATTAATTTTTTATGATACTGCAACGGGAACTACACCAATAACTACTATTTCACAGACAGGTACTTATTACGTAGAAGCAGTTTTAGGTTCATGTAAATCGGCACGTATTCCGTTTACTGCTATCATTACACCATTAGACTTACCTACAGCATCATTTACTCAGGTAATTTGTGGTACAGGTACAATTGCTGATTTAGCAGCAACAGGTGTAAGCGGATCGCAAATAAACTGGTATGATTCTGCGACCACTACAACTGTTCTGCCAAGTACACATCCTTTAGTGGATAATACTACATATTATGCAGCACAACAATTAGGAAATTGCGAATCGGGTAGAATAGCCGTATTGGTAACTATCAACACAACAGCACTTCCAGCATTAATACCGCAAACAATTACCGTATGCGGAGATTTAACTTATGGAAGTATCGATTTAAATCAAATAAGCGGTTCAGAACTGTTATGGTATCCGTCTGCAACATCGCAAACACCAATACCAAGTACCGATTCTATTGTTAGTGGAACTTATTACGTATCACAGAAATTAAACAATTGTGAGTCGGCGCGTGTACAAATAACTATATCAAGTGCTCAAAGCACCGTTCCAGCACCAACAGCAAGTATTCAATACATTTGTGGTAGTGGCACGGTCGCGCAATTATCGGCAAACATATTACCTAATGCTATTGCACTTTGGTATAGCGATGCTACGTCAACTATTCCGTTACAACCTACAGATGTATTGGTTAACGGAACTTATTATGTGGCTCAACAAGAAGGTAACTGTATATCTCCAAAAATTCCGGTAGCTGTACGTGTAACAAATACAGCATCTCCGGCTGTAGCTCCATTTATATTATGTGAAGGATCAACAGTGGCAGATTTAGATCTTCCCGAACCAACGGGTATATCTTACAAATGGTTTATAAACAGTACTTCGACTACCGAATTACCATTAACCGATATTTTAAACAGCGGATATTATTTTGTTGTTCGTGTTGAAAACGGTTGTGAATCTGGCAAAACACAAGTACAAGTTACCATTAACAGCAGACCCGAAAGTCCTACAGGTGCATCGCCACAAACATTCACAGATTATGCAGAAATAAGTAATCTGATTATGGATGAAGCTAATGTGATCTGGTATATAACTTATGACGATGCAATAAACGGCATAAATCCGTTAAACCAAGATATGCCTTTGGTGGATGGAACAACCTATTATGCAGTTATTGTTGGTGCAAACGGATGTCCGAGTTTACCAACACCAATTGAAACAATTATTGTTTTAGGTATAAACGATTTTGATTTAAGCAAATTGAAGTACTACCCTAACCCGGTGAATGATCTTTTAACAATTACTTACACAGATGTTATTACAAATGTAGAAGTGTTTGATTTAAACGGAAGAATGGTTATCAAACGTGATTATGACAATCAAACTGTTCAGTTAGATTTTAGCAGTTTAAGTGCAGGTACTTATATGCTGAATATTAAAACAAAAGAAAATAGTCAATTTGTGAAAATTGTGAAGAAGTAATTCTCTTCAATAATAAAAGTAAAAGCCGCTCGTTATGAGCGGCTTTTTTTGTTTAAGTAGAAATATTACATATTTGCTTTTGGGTCTTCACCATATTCATTTGGTCCTTTATCACCTTCTGTGAAAGCTAAAATCAGGTTATAGATTGGTATCAATATATACCAACCGCTTTTACCAACATCGTGCATTCTTCTAATTGCAACACCAATTCCTGGAAGAAGCGTAACAAGCATATACAAACCACCAATCATGCTTAAAAAAGCCATTTCTGTGATACCTGCCAAGATTATTAAGCCGTAACCAATAACCATATTAATTAAGAAGAACCACCAATATTCAGATCTTCTTGCCCTACCGTTAAAAACAGCATAATTTTGTAAAACTTTTAAGTAATAGTTCATGATATTTTTTTTAAATTTTATCAAACATAACAATTTTAACAAAATTTAACAAAAACATCTTTGGCTAAAATATCAAAATAGCATGTTAATGCGCATCTAACCAATTGCTTCCTTCACCTATTTCAACTTCTAACGGAACTGCTAATTGAAAAGCGCTTTCCATTTCTTCTTTAATAATCGGCTTTACTTTTTCTAATTCGGTTTTAGGAACATCAAAAACCAATTCATCATGCACCTGCAATAACATTTTGGTTTCCAAGTTTTCTTTTATCAATCGGTTATGAATATTGATCATAGCAATTTTAATAATATCGGCAGCCGATCCTTGTATTGGTGCATTTACCGCATTACGTTCTGCACCGCCACGAACCACGGCATTTTGCGAATTGATATCTTTTAAATACCTGCGACGACCCGAAACCGTTTGTACATAACCATATTCACGAGCAAATTCAATTTGTGTGTTAATGTACTCGCGCAATTTTGGATACGTTGCATAATAAGCATCAATCAATTCTTTACTTTCGGCACGGTTTAAACTTGTTTGCTGACTTAAACCAAAAGCCGAAACACCATAAATAATTCCGAAGTTTACCGTTTTTGCATTGCTACGCTGTTCGCGCGTAACCTCATCTAACGCTACATTAAAAACTTTTGCAGCGGTTGATCTGTGGATATCTTCTTGTTTTTTAAACGATTCAATCATGTTTGGTTCTTCGCTTAAAGCGGCAATGATTCGTAATTCAATTTGAGAATAATCGGCAGAAACCAACACATGGTTTTCATCTCTGGCAATAAATGCCCTACGAACTTTTTGTCCGCGTTCTGTACGAATCGGGATATTCTGCAAATTGGGATTGTTAGAACTCAAACGTCCCGTAGCTGCAACCGCCTGCATATAATCGGTATGTACGCGACCCGTTTTAGGATTTATTTGATTTGGCAACGCATCAACATACGTGTTTTGCAGTTTCACAATTTGACGCCATTCTAAAATATCGCGAACAATTTCGTTGTCTTTTGCCAAATCGCTCAAAACTTCTTCGCCCGTTGCATATTGCCCTGTTTTTGTTTTCTTTATTTTGCCCGAGCCAATTTTTAGCTTTTCAAAAAGGATGATTCCCAATTGTTTTGGCGATGCCAGATTGAATTCTTCTCCGGCTGTTTCAAATATTTTTGCTTGAAGATTTTGCGCTTCTGCTGATAATTCTACCGAAAGTGTTTTTAGATAATCAACATCTAAACGAATTCCTTCTGATTCCATTTCTGCTAAAACAGAAACCAACGGACTTTCGATTTTATCAAATAATTCTCTTGTTTTGCTTTGATCTAACTTCGGAGCAAAAGTTTCTTTCAACTGATACGTAACATCGGCATCTTCACCTGCATATTCCTTAACATCTTCTACCGAAACATCGCGCATAGATCTTTGTCCTTTTCCTTTTTTACCAATTAATTCTTCGATCGATTTAGGCTGATATTGCAAATAGGTTTCCGATAAAATATCCATATTATGACGCATATCGGGGTTTATCAAATAATGCGCAATCATGGTATCAAACAAAAAGCCTTTAACTTCTACGTTGTAATTTTTAAGGACTTTAATATCATATTTTAAATTCTGACCGATTTTTATAATTTGATCATTCTCTAAAAACGGACGAAATAGTTCGATCAACTCCTGTGCTTCGTCTTGATTTTCAGGGAACGGAATGTAATATGCCGAACCTTTAGCGTAAGAAAAAGACATGCCAACCAATTCTGCCAAATTCGCATCAATACTGGTTGTTTCGGTATCAAAGCAAACTTCGGTTTGTTCTAACAATGTTTTTACAAATAACTGTACAGCAAATTTGCCTTGAACCAGCTGATAAAAATGATCGGTATTTGATAAGGTTTTGTAGTAACCTTCGTCGGTAATTTTAATTTCGGTATCGCCCGTTTCAAAAAGCGAAAATTGATCAATGCTTTTCACAGGCTGTTTGCCAATTGGTGTTGGCTGTGTCATTACAACTTCGTCTGCAAAAATCTTTTCGAACTGTTCTTTCATTCTGCGGAATTCCAGTTCTTGAAAAATGGCTTCGGTTTTTTCTACATCAGGTTTATCTAACCTAAAAAATTCTTCTTCAAATTCCACCGGACAATCTAAAAAGATGCGTGCCAATTCTTTTGAGAGCAGACCGATTTCTTTATTAGCTTCGATCTTTTCGCGCATTTTTCCTTTTAGCTTATCGGTATTTTCCAACAGATTTTCCATTGAACCGAATTCTGCCAACAGTTTCTTTGCAGTTTTTTCGCCAACGCCCGGTAATCCGGGGATATTATCAACAGCATCGCCCATCATTCCTAAGAAATCGATTACTTGCAAAGGATCTTGCACTTCGAATTTTTCCTGCACTTCTTTAACTCCCCAAATTTCTATGCCGTTGCCCATACGTGCCGGGCGGTACATAAAAATATTCTCGGAAACCAACTGCGCATAATCTTTATCGGGTGTTACCATGAAAACCTGAAAACCTTCTTTTTCTGCTTTTTTTGATAGAGTTCCAATTAAATCGTCGGCTTCAATTCCCGGAACTTCAATAATCGGAATGTGCATTGCGGTTAAAATTTCTTTTATATAAGGAATCGAAATTTTAATAGCTTCTGGTGTTTCATCACGATTTGCCTTGTATTCCGGGAAAATTTCGCATCGCGCCTGACTTCCATCCTTATCAAAAGCAACTGCCAAATAATCGGGACGTTCGCGTTTTATAACATCCATTAACGAGTTCATAAAACCCATAACCGCCGATGTATCTAACCCTTTTGAGTTGATGCGGGGATTTTTTATAAAAGCATAATACCCACGAAAAATAAGCGCGTAGGCATCTAAAAGAAATAAACGTTTCTGGTTGTTCATACTAACTGTTTCAAGAGCATCAAAAGTACAAAAAAGTTATGAGTTGTACGTTTTTAGTTCTTTGTTGAAACTAATTGCTGTGAGCCGAAAACGAAAAACTGTTAAAGTATTAAAAACGGTATTCGATAAAAAATCAAATTGGTGTACTTTTGATTCAAACTAAAACAGAATGATTCTAAAATTTATATACGTTATTCTAATTTTCATAATACTTGGCGAAGTTTACACCTGCCACCTTATTTATAAATTCACTAAAAAAAGATCGGTTGTTTTTGCTTACCTGCTTTTACTGGTTACCATAATTGCCAGCTTGTTTTTATATTTTAAAGGCAGCGATCAATCTAAAGGGCAAACCGCAGAAAGTATGCACGTAATGGCGTTATTGCTGCTTTTTCTGTTACCGAAAATACTTATAAGTATTCCGCTGTTTTTTGAAGATATGTTTCGATTTACGCGATGGACAAGCAATAGATTTATCTATAAAAAAATCATTAAAAATTCGCGCAGCAGTTTGTTGACCAAAATTGTATTAACAGCCGCTGGTTTACTTACACTTTCTATAATTTACGGGGTTTTTGTAGGGAAATATAATTTTAAAGTACGCGAAGAAACTATTGCTTTTAAAGATTTACCCGCTGGTTTTGACGGATTGAAAGTTTTGCAGATATCAGATTTACATGTAGGAAGTTGGGATAATAAAGAAGCCATTGAAAAAGGTATTGAAATGATAAATGCCCAAGAATACGATATTTTACTTTTTACAGGTGATTTTGTAAATACGCTGGCAACTGAAGCCGACCCATGGATTGAAGCATTGCAAAAGATCAAAACACCAAAGTATGGTAAATTCGCTGTTTTAGGAAACCACGATTATGGCGAATACGTTAAATGGGATACCGAAGCTGCCAAAGAAGCAAATTTTATCGCAATAAAAAACAATATTGAAAAAAGTGGTTTTAAGTTGCTTTTAAATGAAAACGTGGTTTTAAAAAACAATAATGATTCTATTTATTTGTTAGGTGTTGAAAACTGGGGATTGAACTTTAAAAAAGCAGGAGATTTAAAGAAAACATCGGAAAACGTTCCTACCGATGCCTTTAAAATTGTAATGACACACGATCCGTCACATTGGGATGCTGAAATCGTAAATCATCAACAGAAATACCAGCTTACCTTATCGGGTCATACGCACGGTATGCAGTTTGGTTTTGATATTCCGAGCGTTTTAGAATGGAGTCCGGCAGAATATATTTATCCTGAATGGGGCGGTTTATACAACAAAGGTCACCAATATATTTACGTAAACCGCGGTTTTGGATTTCACGCGTATTCTGGCAGAGTTGGCATTTGGCCTGAAATTACCGTTTTAGAACTAAAAAAAAGCAAATAATAAAAGGTTAATTACCGAAAAATTATAATTTTGTATTGATAGAAAAAAGAGTGATATGTCAAAATTTGGTGATTTAATAAACTCAAACATTCCGGTTTTAATTCAGTTTACTGCTGAACACAATCCCGAATGCGAGCAAATGCAACAAATTATAGAAGAGGTAGCAGTAGAAATGGGCGAAAAACTGACCATAATTAATATTGATACCATAAAAAATCCGGAACTGGTTGAAGCCCTTCGCATAAAAAGCGAACCTACTTTAATGGTTTACAAAAACGGCGCAATGGTTTGGCGACAATCTGGCATTACCGATAAAGGTTCTTTAGTAATGATTGCAAAAGCGTTTAATTAAAAAACATAAATAATTTATAAAAAGGAAACATCTCAATTTACGAGATGTTTTTTTATTTGTAGTTTTACAGCATAAAAATTTAGAAAATGTTTACAGTAAAAGAAATTCAAGAAGCACACGCAAAAGTAAAATCGGGTGCCGATTTTCCGAAATACATTCAGGAAAT
>Ga0233365_1000350_pt1 | contig 21870 bp, 19 predicted proteins | sample ElkDunMinimDraft_27_FD_191535 | JGI IMG/M metagenome (GOLD analysis project Ga0233365, IMG submission 191535) | Fecal eukaryotic communites from dung pellets of Tule Elk in California, USA - Elk Dung C36 | ecosystem: Host-associated > Mammals > Digestive system > Large intestine > Fecal | place...
TACCCGATCGTGGTGGCCACCGGGCTGGTCGCGGTGGCGGCGGTCTTCGTGAACGTGGTGTGGCGGCGCGTGCGCAATGTCATCACGATCGCCCACGAGGGCGGGCACGCGCTGGTGGCGCTGCTCACCGGGCGCAAGCTCCACGGGATTCGGTTGCACTCCGACACCTCCGGTGTGACGTTCACCCGAGGCAGGGAGCGCGGATTGAGCGCGATCCTGACGTTGCTGGCCGGCTACCTCGCGCCGTCGCTGCTGGGGCTCGGCCTGGCGTGGCTGATCGGCCAGGGCCTCATCGTGCTGCTGCTGTGGGTCAGCCTGGCACTGCTGGTGGTGATGGCCCTGTTCATCCGCAACCTGTACGGCCTCGTCACCATGCTGGTGACCGGCCTCCTGGTGTTCGCGGTGACCTGGTGGGCCGAACCGGATGTGCAGGCCACCCTGGCGTACCTGGGCGTGTGGTTCCTGTTGATCGGCGGTGTCCGTCCGGTGTGGGAGGTGCACCGGCAGCGACTGCGCAGCCGTGACCGCCGCTCCGACCCCGACCAGCTCGCCGGGATCACACCGCTTCCGGCCGTCGCCTGGCTGCTGTTCTTCGCGATGGTGAACCTGCTGTGCCTGGCGTTTGGTTCGCGCCTTCTGATCCCCGACCTGTGGTAACCGCGCCAGCCTCGCGATACTCGCTGTCGCGTCCGCCGGTCTTCTGGTAATCCAGACTGGTACACAGGCGCGTGCAAGTCGGTCTCACCGGCCACCGCGTCGCCACACCAGACGACCGCTGAGACAGTGGACGCTCACTGCGAACTGAAAAGAGCACACGATGCCGTTGACGATCGTCCTCGTGGCCGCGACCGTGGCCACCGGGTTGAGCGCTGGAATCTTCACCGGTTTCCTGTGCGCGGTCATGCCCGGCCTGCGCCGATGCGACGACGAGACCTTCGTGACCTCGATGCGCAACATCAACGACGCCATCCTCAACGGCTGGTTCTTCCTGATGTTCGCCGGTTCGCCGGTTCTGATCGCGGCGGCGTTGGTGCTCGGCTTCATCGACTCGGCCGACGCCACCATCTGGATCGGTGCCGCGCTGGTGCTGTACCTGGTGAACTTCGGTATCACCGCCGGACTCAACGTGCCGCTCAACAACCGGTTGAAGTCGGCCACCGGCGAGGCGCGGGCGGCCAGGGAGGCTTTCGAGGCCCCGTGGAACCGGTTGCACCTGATCCGCACGCTCTTCTCGATCCTGGCGTTCGCGTGCCTGTGTGTGGCGTTGACGGTGTGATGTCGGTGGGTCGGCTTAGGCTTCTCGTACCGGCACCAACCGCATGAGCCATCGACGACCGGAGAAGGGCTGCCATGTCGACGCTGACCGAACTGTTCTGCGACCACACTGGAGATTGGGTCGGCACCAACGGCCTGCGCATGCTGCCGAGTGAGGCGTTCCAGCAGACCACGACGAGTTGGTCGATCAGGGTGGTCGCCGGGCACAGCCTGCTGCTGAACTACCACTGGGGTGACAACGACGGCATCCTGTTCATCGGCCCCAACGACGACGGTTTGACGGCGACGTGGACCGACTCGTTCCATCAACAACCACAGTGGATGAATCTCACCGGCGGCATCGTCGACTCGGGACTGAACCTGTCGGCCCACTACTCCGAGGGTTTCCAGTGGCAGATGTTCATCGCCGCCACCGATCCCGGGCGTCTGGCCGTGACCATGCGCAACGTCGCCCCCGGTGAACGGCCCTACGACGCGGTCGACGTGACCTTGAGCCGGCCGTGAGCTGACCGTCCATCGTCACCCGACCCGGCGGAGTCACGACCGGCCGGCGCATCGACCGGTGCGGCGTGTCCTCGTTGAGCGCCACCGCAGTCCACCCGACGGCTCGACCTACCGCCGTCTGGGCATCTTCACCGCCAGGATCGTCACCGGCGGCTGCGGGTCGTAGGTGACCTGGCAACGGTCGCCACTTCGGACTCGGCGATCGGTCTGCCACGGGAATCGGTGCAACCGGCCGGTGCGGTCCCGGAACTCGAAGACGTGCTGGATGTCGATCGCGGTCGGATCGGCGGCCACCACGGTTCCCGGCGCGGTCAGCGAACGGCTCACCGCCTCGGGCAACCGCAGGTCGTACAGCCAGACCGCGGCCGCCGACAGGGCCGCGACCATCGGAATCGCGACGACCCACCACGCGATCCCCTCGGTTCGTGTCGCCGCCCACCACGCTCCGATCGTGCCTCCGGCTCCGGCGAGGCCGATGAGGTTGAACCAGATGAACCGGACCGGGAGGCGATCGGCGACCGCGCTCCACAACGCACCGGCTGCCAGCCCGGCGGCAGCGACGCCCAGTGGCACGAGGATTCGCTCATTGTGGAACGGTTCCCCGTACCACCAGGCGAACAGGCCGATGCCCGACACCAGGGCACCGCCCACGACGACCAGTCCGGCCGGAATCTGCCGGCCGGCCTGTCGCACGGAAACCTTCACGCCGCTCCCCCTTCCCCATGGGAGCAGAACTCACGGCTCAATAAGGCCGGCCCGAATCGCGTAACGCGTCAGTTCGAGCCGGTCACGAAGCCCCAGTTTCTGCAAGATGTTGGCTCGGTGGCGTTCCACCGTCTTGACACTGATGAACAGGATGTCGCCGATCTCCTTGGACGTGTGTCCCTCGGCGACCAGTTTCAGGATCTCCTCTTCCCGGTGGGTTATCGCCCGGTCCGGGATGTCCTCGCCCTGCCGGGCGCGTTCCAGGTAGTTGCGGATCAGCGCGGTCACCGCGCCCGGGTAGAGGAACGGTTCGTCGCGCATCGCGGCGCGGCATGCCTCCACCAGGTCCCGGTCGGCCACCGATTTGAGGACGTATCCGCTGGCACCGGCCTGCAACGCCTCGAAGAAGTACTGCTCGTTGTCGTACATGGTCAGGATGAGAATGCGCAACTCCGGCTGGATGCGCGACAGCTCTCGCGCCGCCTGAAGGCCGGTCAGGCGGGGCATCGCGATGTCGAAGATCGCCAGGTCGGGTTTGTGTAGCCGCGCGTTCTCGATGGCTTCGGCGCCGTCGCTGGCTTCGGCGACGACGGTCAGATCGGGTTCGGAGTCGAGTATCAATCGGACGCCGCGCCGTACCAGCGCGTGGTCGTCGGCCAACAGGATTCGGGTTGCCTCGGTCATCGGGTGGCTCTCCTGTCGCGAATCGGAAGGTGGAGGCGCACTTCAGTCCCGCCGGTGGGATGCCCAGCGATGCTCAGGTCGGCGCCGACCAGCAGCGCGCGCTCACGCATTCCGCGCATGCCCGCGCCTTCGGACGCGTCACCCAACCCGATGCCATCGTCTCGCAGTCGCAGCAGGACTCCGGTACCGACACGTCGCAATGAGACTTCCAACCGGTTGGCCCGGGAGTGTCGAGCGGTGTTGGTGATGCTCTCCTGAGCGACCCGGTAGAGCACGAGTTCGGCCTCGTCGTCGAGGTCGGGCAGGTCGGTGTCGAACTTGCGCTGCACCGTGAGTCGAGCGCTTCCGGCGACCTCACTGGTGAGCGCCTTGAGCGCGCTGATCAGGCCGAGTTCCTCCAGGACGCCGGGGCGAAGCCGCCGCGCGATGCGGCGGATCTCGTCCAGGCTGTCGCGGGTGGTCTCCTGCACTTGACGCAAGTCCTCACGCATCGACTCCGGAGCCCGGTCCTTGACGCGTTTGAGTTCCAGCAGTACGGCGGTCAGGCTCTGTCCGACTTCGTCGTGCAGTTCCTGGGCGACTCGGCGACGTTCGGCCTCCTGCGCCGACAGCGCACGAGCCGTCGACAGGGCTCGTTCGGCTTCCAGCCGGTCGAGCATGGTGTTGAACGTCTGGATCAGGTCGGCGATTCCGGCGTGTCCGGTGACCGCCGGGCGAGGGCCCGGTCGCAGCAGATCGGTGGTGGTCATCGCCTTGACCAGGCGGCGAAGCGGCGCCAGGCCGACCCGCAACAGGACCGCGTTGGCGGCCAGCATGATGACCAGGCCCGCGCCGAGGATCAACGCCTCGGGCAGCATGAACGACACCGGTACCGTGATCGGGGCGAATATCAGGAACACCGTGGCTGCGGTGAACACGGCGGCGTTCAGTAGAAAAATTCGCCAGAACAGGGACACCGGGCTGCGACCTCTCGTCGGTTCACTGGGGGGCGGGCCGCTACGCACAACCACTACCGCATTATCGATCTTCCCCACTATCGCCGCCCGTCGACCATCCTGCCACCGCCGTTGTGGCCAACTACTGTTCGTACACCCTTGAATTCCCAGCTTGGCGGGTTGTCAGCGCGTGGTCCATCCGTCATGACCCCCAAACGCAGTGGCGAATGTTACAGCGCGGTACAGGCAGCACACCCACAGAAATGGGTGCTGGCACCGATGGTCAATTCACCGATTAACGGTAATGCTGTTATCGGCGTTAGACGACGACGCGGATGTGCCGTATGCATCCGTATCACCGACTACGTCAGATGGGGATTGGTCGGCCGCTTCTGTAGTCGGCGGATCTCGCGACAACTGCACCGGGAGACGATCCAATTCGGCGATCGCCGCCAACGGGTGTGCCGCCGACTCCAGGCCAGGATGAACGGATCGACGACATGACGATGCGAGGAAAAAACTCCCTGCCGTCATGCTGCCCTATCTCAGAGGCTGTCTTCGAACCTGCTGTTCTGTTGCGCGACGACCGGACGGGCGCCTCGCGGCGTTGTCGAAGGCCCCGCGTACAACACCGGTACGCAGGACCTCCTCCGCCTTGCGAATGCACTCGCCCGGACCGCCGCTCACAACGAACGAGATTCAAAGACAACCTCTCGGGCAGAGCTCCCCCGCTGTGACCCGGATTCCGTCACACGCCCCACCCGCGACGAATATGCCCTCGCGCGGGCGACTCACTGCCAGGAGAATCCGACATGTTCCGTCAACGTCTGGTGCCGTTGTGCACGTCACCCATGCCCCTGATGCGGTATCGCGCTGCCGCCGTTAACTCCGGGCCACCAGGTGGCTCCGCATGACCGAGATGCTTGCGCCCATCCTCGCGATCGCCATCTTCTCGGTCGGTTTCTTCCTCATCGCCACTGAGAAGTTCAATCGCGTTGCCGTGGTGTTGACCGCCGCCGGCCTCATGACGGCGATCGGTCTCACCAACGCCGAGAACATCTTCTACTCCCATCACGCGGGGATCGACTGGGGAGTCATCTTCCTGCTGTTGGGCATGATGGTCATAGTTGGGATCATCAAGCAGACCGGCATATTCGAGGCGCTGGGTATCTGGGCGGCTCAGACATCAAAAGGAAGGCCGTATCGTCTGCTGGTCCTCCTGATGGTGATCACGGCGGTCGCGTCCCCCTTCCTGGACAACGTCACCACGATCATGTTGGTCGCGCCCGTGACGATCTCGGTTTGTCGTCGCCTCGACATTCCCGCCGCCCCATATCTGATCGCCGAAGTGTTGGCCTCGAACATCGGTGGAGCCGTCACGTTGATCGGTGACCCACCGAACATCATCATCGCGGGCCGCGCCGGTTTGACCTATATGGACTTCATTTACCACATGAGCCCGATCGCGATCCTCATGTTCATCGTGTTCGTGGCCATGGCGCGGTTCATGTTCCGCAAGTCATTCGTGTATCACCCCGAGCGGCTCAACGCGGTCATGGAGATGGATGCCAAAGCGCCCATCCGTGACAAGAAACTGCTGATCCGCTGCATGGTCGTCCTGACCCTCGTCATGGTCGCGTTCTCGATCCACCACATTGTGCATATGGACCCGGCGGTCGTGGCATTGCTGGGTGCCGGCGTGATGGTGTTGGTCGCCGGCGTGCGCACCTCGGATTACCTGGCCGAGGTCGAGTGGGCCACCCTGGTGTTCTTCATGGGTCTGTTCGTCATGGTGGGCAGCCTGGTGCACACCGGTGTCATCGGCGCCATCGGCGACTGGGCCATCGGCGTGATCGGCGACGACTACTTCGCGGCGGCCACCAGTCTGGTGTTCGGCTCAGCGATTCTCGGCGCGTTCTTCGACAACATCCCGTATACCGCCACGATGGCCCCGATCGTCGAAGGACTCGTCGCGGGCGCTCCCGACCCGGCGACCGGTCAGTCACTGTGGTGGGCGTTCGCGCTGGGTGCCGACCTAGGAGGCAACGGAACCGCTCTGGCCGCCAGCGCCAACGTCGTCATGCTGGGCATCGCCGCGCGCGCCGGTGAACCGATCTCGTTCTGGCAGTTCACCAAGTACGGCATCGTCACCACCATCGTCACCACGATCATGGCGTGGATCTACGTCTGGCTGCGCTACTTCGTGTGGGTGTGACGCGCATCCGTTGACAGGCCACCTTTCACCACGTGAGGAGACCACATGAGGATCGAACGTACCCCACTGCCGGGCATCGGAATCCGGTACAACTTCACGACCGAGTCCGGTCAGGAGGTCGGCGTGATCTGTCACGTGTCCGGCCGCCGGGAGATCGTCGTGTACGAGACCAGTGACCCCGACAAGGTCCGGTGCACGACGCCGCTGGGGATCGAGGAGGCCCACCACCTCTCCGATCTGCTGCGCAACGTCGTCACCGCCGACCATGTCGCCCGGTTGGCCGACGCGACCAACGGGGTCAACGTCACGCGGATCGAGATCGACGATCATTCCCCGTTCGCCGGGCGGGTCCTCAACCCGGCCGAACTGTCCACCAAGACCGGTGCCTCGGTCATCGCGGTGATTCGCGGTGGCGAGGTCATCGCGAATCCGGCGGTCACTCTGCGCGTCGGCGACCGGGTGGTCGCGGCGGGCAAGGGCAAGGCGATCACCAAACTCAGCGCCTTGCTGACCGGCGAGGGCTAGAACCGCTGTCGATCAGGGGCGCGACCGGATGTCCGGTCGCGCCCCTGATTCATGTCCGTCTAGCGTGGTTCGCCCGCCGAGTCGGCCTCGCGGCGGCTTTCCATCCAGCGCACCATGATCCCGTCGAGTTCGGCGATGAGGAACCGGTAGAAGTCGCGCATCTCGGCGAGTCGCCGCCCGGCGACGGTGTCGGTCCCGCCGACGGCGTCCACTCCCACCGCCGCGGTCTCCCCCATGCGTTCCAGGCCGCCCGACTGCACCAGCGTCGCGGTGTACCAACCGTGGTCGACGGCCCGGTACCGGTCTCGGCGCGAGTTCGGAATGGGTTCACGAATGATCAGGCCCAGGTGCGTCAGGTATTTGAGAGCGGTCGATACGGCGGCCGGGCTGGCGCCCAGTTGCTCGGCCAGGTCCGCCGCCGTGACGCCCTCTCCCTCCGCCGTCATCTCGGCGGTCATGACGCGGGCCGCCATACGCGGGATCCCGTACTCGGTCAGCAGCGCGGAGAAGTTCTCGATGAAGGTGCGCACCGCCGCCTCATCACGTGACGGCTCAGGTTGCGGCATTGCGGTTACTCCTTGGCGATTATTCGGTCCGCACGAGCTTACGCGAACCTGAATCTTCACACATTCGTAAAGCTAGTGTATGTTCACAATCATGGAACAAGCGATAACGACGGAGAATCTCACCAAGCGATTCGGCCCCACCCACGCGCTCGACGGCCTCGACCTGGCCGTCTCCACCGGAGAGGTCCACGGATTCCTCGGCCCCAACGGTGCGGGTAAGTCCACCACGATTCGCATCCTGCTGGGCCTGCTTCGCGCCGACTCGGGACACGTGTCCCTGCTGGGCGGCGATCCATGGCACGACGCGGTCTCGCTCCACCGCCGACTGGCCTATGTACCCGGCGACGTGAACCTGTGGCCCAGCCTGTCCGGTGGCGAGGTCATCGACCTACTGGGCCGACTGCGCGGCGGCCTGGACCCGCGACGACGCGACAGCCTGCTGGAACGCTTCGACCTCGACCCCCGCAAGAAGGGCCGCACCTACTCCAAGGGCAACCGCCAGAAGGTCGCGCTGGTGGCCGCGCTGGCCAGCGACGTCGAACTGCTGCTGCTGGACGAGCCGACCGCCGGACTGGACCCGCTGATGGAGGCGGTCTTCCGGGAGTGCATCAACGAGGAACGCGATCGCGGCCGAACCGTCCTGCTGTCCAGCCACATCCTGTCCGAAGTGGAAGCGCTGTGCGATCGGGTCAGCATCATCCGGGCCGGGCGCATCGTCGAGTCCGGAACGCTGGCGCAGCTGCGGCATCTGACCCGCACCTCGATCCACTGCGAGGTCTCCGGGCCGGTCGACGACCTGGCGGGCCTCCCCGGCGTCCACGACCTGGAGCAGGAGGGCGATCGCATCGCCTGCGAGGTCGACACGGCTCAGCTCAACGAGGTCCTGACCAAGCTCGTCGCGGCCGGAGTCACCAGCCTGGTCAGTCAGCCCCCGACCCTCGAAGAGCTGTTCATGCGGCACTACTCCGACGACATCACCGGGACCACCTCATGAGCACACTGACCGGAACCTGGACGCTCACCCGCTTCACACTCCGGCGGGACCGGTTTCTCCTGCCACTGTGGATCATCCTGATCGGGCTGGTTCCCGTGGCGCTGGCCCCCGGCATCTCCGAGATCTGGCCCGATCAGGCCGCCCGCGACAACGGCGCCCAACTCGTCAACCACACGCCCGCCTTCACCGCTCTGATGGGCAAGGTTCACGACCCCAGCCTCGGCGGTCTCGTCGCCTGGCGCGGCAGCCTCGTACCGCTCATCCTGGCGATGATCACGGCGGTGACCCTGATCCGGCACACCCGCACCGACGAGGAGGTCGGACGCCGGGAACTGCTGGGCGCCAACGTGATGGGACGGCACGCGCAACTGGCGGCCGCAGTGATCGTGACCGCCGCCGCGAGCCTCGTCATCGGTGGCCTGGTCGCCGCCGGAATGATCGGTGAGAACGAAGCCGTCACCGGTTCGATCCTGCTGGGTGCCCAGTACGCCGCCGCCGGGTTGGTGTTCGCCGGTGTCGCCGCCGTGTGCGCTCAACTGACCACCGGCGCCGGAGCCGCGCGGGGCATCTTCTTCATCGTGCTCGGCGCCGGATACCTGTTCCGGATGACCGCCGACCTCAACTCCAGCCTGTCCTGGCTGCGCTGGGCCACGCCGGTGGGCTGGCTGGAGGCGCTGGAACCATACGCGGCCAACCGGTGGGAGGTGCTCGCTCTGCTGATCGGAACCTTCGTGGTGCTGGTCGGGGTGGCGTTCGCACTTCAATCGCGTCGCGACATCGAAGCCGGAATCCTGCCGACCCGGCTGGGCCGCTCCACCGCGCCGCGTTCCCTGTCGAACAGTCTCGGGCTGGCGTGGCGAATCCAACGCGCCGCGCTGCTGGGCTGGGCCATCGGGTTCGCCCTGATGGGTGCGCTGCTGGGTTCGATGGTTCACGGCATCAAACAGACCATCGAGAGCAGCCCGGTCATCAGGGACATGATGACCGCCATGGGCGGAAGCGACGTCCTGACCGACGCGTTCGTGGCCTCGATGCTGGGCATCCTGGGCCTGGTCGCCTCCGGCTACGGCATCCAGGCCATCGGAAAACTGCGGTCGGAGGAGACCCGGCTGCACGCCGAACAGACCCTCGCCACCAGCGTGTCCCGGTGGTCATGGATGGGAAGTCACCTGCTGTTCGGCATGATCGGTTCCGTGGTCGTGCTGGCCGCCGGCGGCGTCGCGTTCGGCCTCACCTACGGGCTGGCGATCGACGACCTCGCCGCGGGAGTACGAGACAGCGCGGCGGGCTGGCTGATCCAGATCCCGGCGGTCTGGGTGCTCAGCGGCTTCGCGATGCTGCTGTTCGGACTGATCCCGAAACTCCTCGGGCTGGCGTGGGTGGCGTTGGCGATGTGTCTGGTGTGCGGTCAACTCGGCGCCGCCCTGCGCCTGCCGCAGTGGGCACTCAACCTGTCACCGTTCACGCACCTCCCACAACTCCCCGGCAATCCGATGACCTGGCAGCCGGTCCTGTGGCTGACCGGGATCGCCGCCGTGATCACCGTCGTCGGCGCGATCGGGCTGCGCCGCCGAGACCTCGGCTGAAGCAGAGCGGTGCGGGCGGATCAGCGCCCCCACCGGCCACTTCGAGAAACCGGTGAGGAGAACACGCCCCGTCAGGCACGATGAAACCAACACATGGGTCAATGATCGGGGGGAACCGACATGATCGTGGTTACCGGCGCGTCCGGCCGACTGGGAAGACTCGTCATCGACCAACTGCTGGCACGCGGAACCGAACCCGACGCGATCATCGCCGTGATCCGCAACCCCGCCCGGGAGGTACGCCTCGAAGGCCGAGGCGTGCGCATCCGCCACGCCGATTACACCGACACCGACAGTCTGCGCACCGCGTTCGCCGGAGCCGACCGGATCCTGTTGATCTCCTCCAACGCCGGGCGGGGCCGCTTCGACCATCACCGCAACGTCGTCAACGCGGCGCGAAACGCCGAGGTCGAACTGCTGGCCTACACCAGCATGCTGCGCGCCGACGACTCCGGGATCGGGCTGGCCATCACGCATCGCGAGACCGAAACCGCCATCGAACACGCCCAGGTGCCCAGCGTCGTGTTGCGAAACGGCTGGTACCTGGAGAACTACACCGAGAATCTGGCCACCGACATGGCCACCGGAATGCACCTGGGCAGCGCCGGTGACGGTCGAGTCGCGGCAGCCTCCCGCATCGACTACGCCGCTGCCGCCGCAGCGGTCCTCACCACCGACGGCCACGCCGGGAACACCTACGAGCTGGCCGCCGACTTCGGCTTCACGATGTCGGAACTGGCCGAGGCGGTGACCCGAGTCAGCGGAAAACCGCTGATCTACACCGACCTGCCATCCGGGGAGCACGTCAAGGCACTGGTCGACGCGGGAATCCCGGAGGCCGCCGCCGAGCTGTACGCCGACTGGGACGCCGGCATCGCTCGCGGAGACCTCGACGTGGCGGGCCCGAAACTGCGGGAACTGATCGGCCGCACCCCCACCAGCCTGTCGCAGGCCATCACCGCCGCATTGAACTGAGGACGGGCCCGGTCGCTCTCGATGCGCGGTTCGCGCCGTTGGGGCACGGACGTCTTCATGACGAGGTGGAGTCGCCTCCGGTGTTTCCACTGCCCAGGCATCGTCCGTCGCTTCCGGATCGCTCGCTTCGCGGTGTTGCCCACCGCTTCGCGGTGGTCCCTGGGTTTCGTGGTGGTCGACGCGCGCCTTCACGGTGTTGCCCGTCGCTTCGCGGTGTTGCCCACCGCTTCGCGGTGCTGCGTGCCGCTTCACGGTGTTGCCCGGGGCTTCGCAGTATTACCCGTCGCTTCGCGGCCGGTCTCCGCACTCGGCTGCCCGAACATGCCGGGTGCGGTGATTTCGCCCTGCATGTCAGTGCCGATACCTATCGTGAGTCCATGGTGAACTTTGCGTCCGTGGTCCCCATTCTGCCGGTCCGCGATATGAAACAAGCCGTCATCGACTACGGGATGCTCGGCTTCGAGGTGACCCCGTACGAGACCGGGGACTACGCGTTCGCACTGCGCGACGAAGCGGCGATCCACCTGGCGCAGGTGGCCCAGACCGACCCGGTGAACTCACAGGTCGCGGTGTACCTGTACGTGGATGACGCCGACATCCTCGCCGATGAGTGGAAGCACGCGCCCGGCGAACTGGTCCCACCCGCCGACACGACCTACGGGCTACGAGAGGGCGCCTACATCGACCCCGACGGCAACCTCATCCGCTACGGCTCCAAGCTCGCATCGTGATCGCCACGCGGCTCATCATCCGCCTGGTCTCGGTCACCAATCCACTGTGGCGGCCCATCTACGGTCTGGTCGCCGACCGGGATGGCCGAGGTGATCGTGGTGACTCACCCCGGCCCGGGCCGTCTCGCCGGGTAAGTGGCGTCGCCCCACGTCGGGCGCGACGGGAACACGACCGAACAGACCGCCGGAGTTATCGCCGGGCAAACCGGGAGTCTCACCCGGGTCGGGTTCGGGCTCGGTGGGAAGTCCGGGACCGGGATCTTCACCGGGATCGCTGGGGTCCTCGCCGCCGGGCAGCGACGGATCGTCGCCGGGGTTTCCGCCGGGCGAGTCATCCGGTCCCTGACCTGGTTCGCTGGTCTGCCCGTATCCGTTACCTGCTAGGCGATCCGGCGCCGAGAATTCGCCGCCGGAATCCGCCTGCCACCCGGCAGCCAAGATCTGGCCGGACACGTTGGTGGGCATGACGGTCGTCCCGTCCATCAGGAAGTTGTTCGGGTTGTCGGGGTCGGCCATGAACGAGGCGATGGCCATGTTCGGCGTGAACCCGGTGAACCACGCGGTCGAGTTGCTGTCGGTGGTACCGGTCTTCCCGGCCACCGGGCCACCGACCATGCCCGCCAGCTGCGTCGCGGTACCGCCCGAGCAGGAGCCCTTGGCGGCGCCGTATCCGGTGGTGCAGCGGGCCGCGTCGACGGCCGCGCGGGCGACCTCCTTGTCGAGGACCCGTTCGGTCTCCACGGTCAACGACACCTCGGCACCGGTGACGTCGCGCAGCTCGGCGATCGGGGTCGGTTCGGCGTAGATGCCGTCGGCGGCCAGGGTCGCGTACGCGGCGGCCATCTCCAGCGGGGTCACCGAGGCGACTCCCAGGGTGAATGATCCCCAGTCGACGGCGTTGGCGGCCTGGTTCTTGTCGACGTCGGTGCTCCACTCCAGGCCCAGTTCCTCGGCGACCCGGACGGCCGCGTCGGCGCCGACCCGCTCCTCCAACTGGACGAAGTAGGTGTTGACCGAGCGTCCGAACGCGCCCCACATGTTGTGGGTACCGGTCATCGAGGGGTTGTCGTTGCTGGGGCACCAGTAGATCCCGCAGGATGAGGTGCTGCCGCCGCCGATGTACTTGGAGGTGTACTGGTGGGGTGAGTAGATCGAGGTGTCCAGCTTCATGTCCTCCTCGAGCGCGGCGATCATGGTGAACAGCTTGAACGTCGATCCGGCCTGGTACCCGTGGAAGTCACTGCCGCCGGTCAACAGCGGGTTGGTCGTGTTGGGGTAGTTGTCACCGATGTTGTCGTCGGTGTTCGGGCTGTAGGTCCGGTTGACGGCCATGACCATGACCTGGCCGGTCTTGGGTTCGACGACCACCGAGCCCAGCGCGTACGGAGAGTCCTTCGACTGCTGCGCGGCGATCGCGTCCTCGGCGGCCTTCTGCAGGTCGACGTCCAATGATGAGGTGATGTCGAAACCGCCACCGTTCAACAGCGCCAGCCGCTCCTGCGCGGTCCCACCGAAGCGTGGCTGCTGCGACCACCAGTGCTCGAAGTAGTCGGCGAAGAATCCGTACTCGCTGCTGTCGGCACCGGAGGACTGTCCGGGGAGGCGACCGGGGTTCAGTGGCAGGTCCTCGTTGCGGATCTGGCCGGCCTCGGCAGAGGTCGCGCTGCCGACGTCGACCATCCGCGCCAGTACGTAGTCGCGGCGGTTCTTGGCCGCGGCGGCGTCACCGCTGATGGGGTCGTATTCGCTGGGGGACTGAACCAGGCCGGCGAGGGTCGCGGCCTCGTTGACGTCCAGGTCGGCGGCCTTCTTGTCGAAGTAGATCATCGAGGCCGATCCGACCCCGTAGGCACCGTGGCCGAAGTAGACGGTGTTGAGGTAGTTGGTGAGGATCTCGTCCTTGGTCATATTGCGTTCCACGGCCAGCGCGTAACGCATCTCCCGCAGTTTGCGGTCCGGGGTGGTCTCGATCGCGGCGGCCGCTTCCTCAGGGGTGGAGGCGGTGTAGGCCAGCACCTGCCGCACGTACTGCATCGTGATGGTCGAGGCGCCCTCGGAGATCTCCCCCGAGGAGAAGTTCGACACCAGCGCGCGGGCGATTCCCTTGGAGTCGATTCCGTTGTGCTCGTAGAACCGCGAGTCCTCGGCGGCGACGATGGCCTGTTTCAGGTTGTCGGAGATCTCCTCTGACTCGGTGTTGATCCGATACTGGTCCCCGAAGGTCGCGATGACCGTCTTGCCGTCCGAGGCATACAAAGTGGACGCCTCGGGAACCTGTGGCAGCGCGAAGTTGTCGGGCAACGATGTGAAGCTGTCCGCCCCCGCCTTCATGGCCAAACCCGCCACCACGACCACCGGCATCAAGCCGATGGCGAGCACCAGACCCGCGATCAAAGAGATTCGTCCGAGTTTCGCGACCGCCCGCCGCTGTTCTCGCTGTCTTTTCGTCTTCGTCGACGCGTACACCGCGTCACCTACCCTGCCCACTACGCCACCTCCACGCATAACGGTACGTGGATAAGACGCCGCCTCCCCGTGACCGGTTGCCTCGGTGTGCCTTATCACCCTCGAGGTATCACCAGGTCAAAGCCAACGCCCCCAGCCAGATCAACAACGGGGCGGCCATACTGGCCGCCACTGCGGCCAGCCGGGCCCTCCCGGCGAACCGCCACGCACCGCTGATCCAGGCTATCGCGAATCCGCATCCGACGACCATGGCCAGTCCTAGGCCCCATCGCAAACCCAGTCCGAAGTCATCACCGATGTAGACGGACGTCGAGTCATACGACACTGCCTGCGCCGCAACGGTTTCACCGGGTCGCTCCACGGTTGTGTCACCGGTGATCCGCATGGCCGGTTGTGAATCGCCACCTGAATCGGGCACGAACTTACCCTGACAGCGTGGCGCGAAACCTTCGGCATGACATTCGTTGACCGTTACGGTCCCGGTGACGTGATGGCCGATCGAGATCAGGAACGGCTCCGCCGATACCCAGCTGAAGAACGCCGCGACGCCGATGAACAGGATCAGCAGCGGCAACACCACCGTCGGTGGCCGAGGTTCCTTAGGTTCGGGAGGCGGTGCCTTCCGGTCCGGCGGCGGTTCGGTGTCGCCCTCCCAGGCGGCTCGGATCCGGCGCACCATCGGGGATTCCTCGTCCTCGACGGCGATGCGCGGCAGCGGCGTCGTGTCGGTCGACAGCGACATCCCGTGGCCGTCTTCGGGTTGTGATCCGGAGACGACCAGCGGTTCGGTGACCGGACGCGGCACCTCGAAACCGGTTCGGCGGCTGGGGAGATCGGGGTACGGCGCACCGAAACCCGGCATCGGCGTGAACGGCGTCGAGGCGGCGGGCTGCTCCCCCGGTCCGGAGTCCAACGGGATCGAGTCCTGCGTTGGCTTCGGATCCTGCATTGGTTTCGGGTCTGCCGGCCTCGACCCGGACGACTTCGGCCCGTTCGACCGCAGGTGCATCGTCTTGGAGAAGACCGAGCGGCGAGGCGCGTCACCGAACCAGCTGACCGCGCCGGTGTCTTTCGACCGACGCCTGTCCGGCTGCTCCCCCGGTGGTGTCGGTTGGTCCGCCGCGTGATCGCCGGCGGGCCGCTGTGGTCCGGTGAATTCCGACATTCCCGTATTTCACACCGTCAAAGCCGCCGGTCTTCGCATTAGCCTCATACCGGGCGCGCCGCCTGGACAGCTGCGGGAGCCGTCGACCTCGTCACCCGCACCAACGTCCCCGCATCGCGAGGCGGGGAGAGTCGCCCCCAGGCGGAGGCGACGCCTGGGCTAGGCACCCACCAAGCCGAGTCGGCCAACCGAACAGATAGACGACCGTGAAAGCACCGCGACCCCAAGGGACGACGAGAGACCGCTGTGCGGGGCGGGCAGAGGTGCGGCCAGGCAGGCGGATGCGACGCTTGAGCGCGGCAGCACCCTCCACTCGCACCCGACAGCCCAGCCCAGCGATGCACTCTTCCTTCCCTCCGCCCCGGCAACCCTTCAACCCAGTCGAACCAGTCGAACCAGTCGAACCAGTCGAACCAGTCGAACCAGTCGAACAAAGTAAGGCTGCTTCGCGGGGCAGGGAGATTCGCTCCCTGGCAAGGCGGAGGAGGAGCTAGTGCGTCAGCACTCGCGACGACGACAACGAAGCCAGGGTGCGAATAAACCCGCCCCGCGAAACAGCCTTAGGATCGAGGTATGACTCGCGTTCTGTCCGCGGTGGCCTGGCCCTACGCCAACGGTCCCCGCCACATCGGCCATGTTTCCGGTTTCGGGGTTCCCGCCGACATCTTCAGCCGGTACATGCGGATGGCCGGGCACGACGTGTTGATGGTCTCCGGTACCGATGAGCACGGCACTCCGATCCTGGTGCAGGCCGATGAGGAGGGCTTGACGGCTCGCGAGGCCGCCGACAAGTACAACCGGATCATCGTGGAGGACCTGCACGCGCTGGGGCTGTCCTATGACCTGTTCACGCGCACCACGACGGGCAACCACTACCTGACCGTGCAGCAGTTGTTCACCGCGCTGTACGACAACGGGTACATCCTCGCCAAGACCACGATGGGCGCGATCTCGCCGTCGACCGGCCGCACGTTGCCCGACCGCTACATCGAGGGCACCTGCCCGATCTGCGGGTACGACGGAGCGCGCGGTGACCAGTGCGACAACTGCGGCAACCAGCTGGACCCCGAAGACCTCGTCAATCCGAAGTCGCGCATCAACGGTGAGACCCCGAAGTTCGTCGAGGAGGAGCATTTCTTCCTGGATCTGCCCGCCTTCGGCGACGCCCTGAACGCGTGGCTGGACACCCGGACCGGTTGGCGTCCCAACGTGGTTCGGTTCACCCGGAACCTGTTGGAGGACTTGAAGCCGCGCGCGATCTCGCGTGACCTCGACTGGGGTGTCCCGGTGCCGCTGGAGGGCTGGCGCGACCGGCCCGACAAGAAGCTGTACGTGTGGTTCGACGCGGTCATCGGTTACCTGTCGGCGTCCATCGAGTGGGCTCGCCGCAGCGGCGACCCCGACGCGTGGCGCGCGTGGTGGCAGGACCCGACGGCCCAGGGCTACTACTTCATGGGCAAGGACAACATCGTCTTCCACTCCGAGATCTGGCCGGCGATCCTGCTGGGTCACAACGGCCAGGGCGCCACGGGTGGAAAGCCGGGTGAGCTCGGTGAGCTCCAGTTGCCCACCGAGGTGGTCTCCAGCGAGTTCCTGACCATGGAGGGCAAGAAGTTCTCGTCTTCTCGCCGGGTCGTCATCTATGTTCGCGACTTCCTGGAGCGCTACGACCCCGATGCCCTGCGCTACTTCATCGCGGTGGCCGGGCCGGAGAACCAGGACACCGACTTCACCTGGGCGGAGTTCGTTCGTCGCAACAACGACGAGCTGGTCGCCGGGTGGGGCAACCTGGTGAACCGGTCGGTCGCGATGGCGGCGAAGAACTTCGGTGGGATTCCGGCCGCCGGAGAGCTGTCGGACATCGACACCGAGTTGCTGAACACCACCAAGGCCGCGTTCGATTCGGTCGGTGAACTGTTGGGCGCCAACCGGATCAAGGCCGCCATCGGTGAGGCGATGAAGACCGTCGCTCTGGTCAACAAGTACCTGGCCGACACCGCGCCGTGGAAGTTGAAGGACGACCTGGACCGGATGGCCACCGTCCTGCACGTCGCGTTGCAGGCCGTCGACGACTGCAAGACGCTGTTGGCTCCGTTCCTGCCGTTCTCGGCCCAGAAGGTTCACGAACTGCTGGGCGGCGAGGGTGTCTTCGCGGCGATGCCTCGGATCGAGGAGGTCACCGAACTGGACGAGGTCGGCCCGTTGGCCGGCGACGGTTACCCGATCCTGACCGGTGACTACGCCGAGCCTCCGAAGTGGGAGTCACGGCCCATCAAGGTGGGGCACCCGTTGGAGAAGCCGACCCCGATCTTCACGAAGCTGGATCCCTCCATCATCGACGAGGAACTGGCCAGACTGAACGGCGACGTCGAGAGCTGAGTTGTGACAGGCGATGCCGGTGTCGAGCCCGAGGCTTGACACCGGCATCGCCTTTGTCGTGTCGTCAGTAGATCGTGCGTTGTGGACTGTCCTTCGTCACTGGACGGCGAGCTCCCATACGGCGTGCGCGGTCGCGTCGGTCATGTGATCGAGCGCGGTGGCGTCGATGTTGCCGGGGTAGCTGTCACAGCTGGAGTGGTAGCAGGGGTCGTAGGAGCGTCCTGCGGTTCCACCCCACTTGGCGGCCTGAGCGGCGGTCTTGAGCTTGCTGGCTCCGGTGGACAGGAAGCTGGTCGGTACGCCCGCGTTTCGGAACGGACTGTCGTCGCTACAGCATTCGGTCATCTCCTCGGGGGCGAGTCCCTGACCGTCGAGGTAGTCGCGGAACGGCGTGCTTGCGGCGCCGGACAGGTTGGCGATGAAGTAGCCCGCGTTGGAGGATCCGACCATGTCGAGGTTGAGGTAGACCTCAAGGTCGCTGACCCCGGTGGTGCGGACGTAGTAGTTGGAACCGCGCAGGCCGGACTCCTCGTCGGCCCACCACGCGAACCGGACGTGTTTGCTCATGTCCGGGTTGGCGGCGGCCAGGGTCAGTGCCACCTCCAGCAGCGCGGCCGAGCCGGAGCCGTTGTCGTTGATGCCGGGACCGGAGCGAACGCCGTCGAGATGAGCGCCCAGCATCACCGTGCTCGCGGTGTCGCCACCGGGCCAGTCGGCGATGATGTTCTCGTCCTGGCCGTTGCAGCTGGTGCAGGCCTGCCGGGTCACCGTGTACCCGGCGGCGGTGAGGGTCTCGGCGACGTAGTCGGCCGACTGGTCGTAACCGGGCGTGCCGGATGCCCGGTTGCCACCGTTGGCCACGGCGATGGATTGGAATTCCGTCAGGTGGTCGAGCACCCCGTTGACGTTCACGTCGGGGGCGGCGGTGACGGTCGGGGGAGGTGGCTGCGCGGTGGCCGATACGGGCACCAACGCGAGCAGCAACGCCGCCACGGCGGTCCCGGCGGCGGCGAATCGAGGTCTGGACATATCTGTTCTCCCACTATGGAAGGCCCAAGTCACACAGGGTGTGACGTGTCGTGGACGCAGAATACCGAAATCGCCTTTATATTTAAATGGCTCTATTTCTATGGCGATTCCGCGAATGAGGCATATTTCGGCTCCCACCAGGGAAAGTGCCCATGATCACGAGGGGTGGAACCGGTCGGGCATTATCTGGTTGAATCACGCGACAGTGGTGCCCGACTACTGCGGAGTATGCCCCTATGGAAAACGATCTATCCGCCATGCGCGAATGCGCGACCGCGTTGAAGACCTGCGGCCGAAACGTCACCGGCCACATGGACGACAACTGCGACACCCTCACCGTCACCGGCAACAGTGGTTTCGTGACCGTGCCCGCGGTCAGCACCATCGCCACCGACTGGACCAGTCAGGTCAACGGCTTCGGCCGCCGACTCGGCTCGGTGGGAAGCGTCATCGCGATCGCCGCCGATGACCTCGGCGAGCAGGACACCGGCAACGGAGTGCTGCTCGATCAGGTCACCCTCCCCCATCAGATCGTCTGACAGGTGCGCACATGGTCAGCTTCACCGATTTGAAATCCGCCCTGCCCAGCAGGTTCCGCGACGCCGCCACCGCCTATGAAACCCTGTCCGGCGTCATGGACGATCAGCTCGATCCACTACGCACCAACGGCGGCAAGCTCGCCGACGCCTGGAGCGGCGATGACCAGGTCGGCGGTACGACCGCCGTCACCGCCGTACGCGACCAGTACGACCGGGCCTCCATAGCCCAAGCCGATCTGGCAAGTGTCGCCACCGAACTCAACGCACTCGCCGACGCCGTCGAACTGGCCCAGGGCCAGTTGGAGACCGCGTTGGAACAGGCCAAGGGTTTCGCGATCGTGGCCGCCGACGGCAGCTCGATCAAACTGGACATGGAGGCGCTACAGGCCAAGGGCGTCGACCCGTCCGACATCAAGCACTACATGACCGCGATGCGGGGAATCGCCGATTCCATCACCGACGCGGTCACCGCGGCCACCGAGGCCGATGAGACCGCCAAGGCCCGCATCGCGGTGCTGGCGCCGACTCTCACCGGCAATCCGCCCGCCCCCGACGACGTCCCCGAGCCGGACCCGGACTGGAATCCCGAACAGGTCCACGATTGGTGGCAGGGATTGACTGCGGCGCAACGGCAGAGCCTGCTGATGCACCGGCCGGACCTCATCGGACCGTTGGACGGCATCCCCACCGTCTACCGCGACGTCGCCAACCGGGCGCTGCTTCAGGACCAGCTCGCCGACGTAGAGGCGGCTCTCCAGAGCAACCCCGACGACAAGCGGCTGCTGGGAATCCGGGAGGGTCTGCTGGAGATCCAGGACCGGCTCGACCGCGACTCCGGCACCGCCGGATACGACGACCGGGCCTACCTGCTGCTCATCGACTCAAACGGCGACGGCCAGGCGGTCGTCGCGGTCGGAAACCCCGACGAGGCCGACAACGTGGTCACCCTGGTGCCCGGCACCGGTGCCGACCTGTCGAACGCCTCGGGAGATGTCGGGCGGGTCGATCGTATGGTCGCCGACGCGAACCTGCGCGACCCGAACGCCTCAACGGCGGGCATCATGTGGCTGGGCTACGACGCTCCGGACAATGTGGCCATGGCGGCGCTGCCCAGTTACGCCAACAACGCCGAGGACGCCCTCCAGCGATTCCAATGGGGAATGGAGGTGGTCCAGGGCGGCCCGGACGAGGTGCTGAACACCACCATCGGCCATTCCTACGGCAGCACCGTGGTCGGACACTCCGCGGCGGCCGGCGACGGTCTGCGTACCGATCAGATCGTGTTGGTCGGCAGTCCCGGCACCGGAACCGAGCATGCCTCCGACCTCCAGATCGGTGCGGAGAACGTCTACGCGACCACCGCGCCCAACGACCTCATCCATGTGGTTCCCGACGCGCCGTGGGCGCACAACACGGCACCGGTCATGGAGAGCTTCGGGGCGCAGGTGTTCGAGACACCTCGGCACGACGGCAGCCGGGCCGAAGCCCACAGCGCCTACTGGGACGACGGCAACCCGGCCAGGGATGCCTTCTCACAGATCGTCACCGGCAACGGTGACGACGTTCCGCGCACCGACTACCACGAACGCTGGTACCAGTGGCGACCATGGGGATAGCCTCTCAGGAGCCGTCTGATCATCGCGATGTGGTGGTGAGCTCACAACGCCGAATGCGGCGCCCGGCCGTCGCACGCACAAACCCATCGGAGCGCACCAACACCGGGGAAGGAAGGCCATGAATCAGCCGCAGTTCGATGAACTCCAGGGCTACATCCGAGCCGAGGAGCATCTGCGCACCGCGATCGACACGCTGCGTCCGCCCTATTCGGTCACTCCGGGCCTGCGAAACGCGGTGCCGTACCAGGACTCCAGCGGACAGCAGACCGGTCTGGCCAATGTGGAGGTCAATTACCTGCTGCACCCGCCGGAGTCCTCGGACCCGGCGGATGAATCGGGTGCCGAGCCCGCCGACCCGGTGGCGCAACGCATGACCGACAACGTCGCCGTGTTCCAGAAGCTGGAGGAGCTCTGGCTCGACGGCGGGTACGACATCGTCACCCGGACCGTCGATCAACCGCACCGGGTGCTGCGAGTCCAGGACCCGCGCGACGGCTTCACGATCGCGTTGAAGCAGGGAACCCAGGGCAACCTGTGGCTGACGGCCTCATCGGCCCCGGTCACTCGGACCAGGATCAAACCTCCGCGCCCTTCGCTGTGACCCGCTTCGCGGGACTCCTCGACCGGTAGGCCACACCTTGTCCGGTGCCAGGCGCATCAGCTGACTCGATTCGGCTGATGCGCCTGGCTCACACGTCGGCTCGGACAGTGACAGCCCTCGACAACTCAGCCTTGACAACGCAGCCCTCGACAACTCAGCCCGGACGGAAGGCCGACGAGGCGGGCAACGGCGGAGCATGAGCGGCGCCTCGGTCGTCCAGCAGCCGCTCGGCCCGCTCGGCGAGCTCGACGTCACCGTTCAACGCCGCCACCAGTGCCATGGCGCGGCCCTCGCCGACCCGATCGCCACACTCGGAGAAGTCCGTCAACGCCGTGGCGGCGTGGCGGATCGCCTCGGGGTGATCGCCCAACTGGTGGTGA
>Ga0233365_1000351_pt1 | contig 21830 bp, 24 predicted proteins | sample ElkDunMinimDraft_27_FD_191535 | JGI IMG/M metagenome (GOLD analysis project Ga0233365, IMG submission 191535) | Fecal eukaryotic communites from dung pellets of Tule Elk in California, USA - Elk Dung C36 | ecosystem: Host-associated > Mammals > Digestive system > Large intestine > Fecal | place...
GCCAGCCAGCCAGCCAGCCAGCCAGCCCAGCCCACTCCGCAGGACTGAACTTAAAAATGAAAATTATGTTAATTAAACATGAATCCGTAGGAGTAACAGTTTGTAACATTAAAAAAGCGAAAGATACTTGTTGTAAAACATTTAACGTTTCAAAATATTCAGTATTAATTATACTAGTTTTCTTAATATTATCATCAATATTTACATCCGTATTTTCAGCATTAGTATCAACATTATTATTAGTATCAGACATATCAGAGAATGCTTAAGAAATTATCAGATGTTTCTATTTGAACATAACGTGACACTATGTTCATTTAAAATTGCACTTGAATTTAATAGAGTAGCTATTTCTTCTTCACTAGGACTTTTATTTTCTAAGGCCGATTTTTTCTGAATTCTGTCCATAATATTTTGATGGGTTTCCATAACATCTACCCTACTTCTCATTACACTTTCAGTAGAAGCTATTTGTGATTTAAACCCGTCTGCAATTCCTGATACTTTAGCCTGTCCTGCGGAGCACTTAAAACCCTATTTAAATTTTCACTACGTTTTTCAAGTTCCTTAAGTGCCTCCATAGCTTCCTCTAAGTTTTTCGCAGTCTGTTCACGATCAGATTGAAGTTTCATATGTTGAAGACTTTGATGAGCAGACTCCTACGGACAGTAACAACAGCAGATCCTGAAACTAAAATCGATGTAACTTTTTTATAAAACCCAGAACTTAAGTAATTAACCTCAGTATAATAATCATCGATAAGTAACCAAACAAATATTATAAATAAAAATATAATAAAAATAACTTTAAACAATAATAATAAATTAAAATTAAAGAACATATCATTAGATAGATTTAAGAATTTCATACTGTTAAATTTTGGCGTTAGTTTATGAATGTTATGCCATCATTTATATCTTAGAAATAAATGCATTAGCATGAGGGTGCTATCTATTTTGTTTTGTTTTGTTTTGTTTGTTTTGTTTTTGGATTTGATTTTGTTTTTAATCAGATAATAGATAACATAGCTCTGGGGAAAACTAACTATTTTGTTGACACCCCTATTGGAATTCCCAAAATATTTTTATAAAAATTAAAAAAAAAGCAATCTAACAAAGATATTTTTTTCTACTCCTCCTACGGAGGATAGATAATTATTCCTCCTACGGAGGATAAGATATTTAATGTAATGAGAGGGGGGGGTGTATTGTGTTTTTTCAAGTAATTCTTTTATGATTGGATTGGTAACATCTTAAATGCATGGAATGGGATAGGGCTAGCCAATGTCCATTCAATAGTATTAATTCCGTTTGCTTCATTTTTAAATTGATCTAAGCTAGTAAAGTAAGGAACCACAGCCCAAGGGTTATTAGAGCAATTAGGCTGGTTAGCAAAAATATCGAAAATAATATAACCGAATAATACCGTAGCAATTACAGATATTAGAGATCCAAAACTTGAAACTGCATTCCATCCGCTGAAGGCATCAGGATAATCAGGTATTCTTCTTGGCATCAATTGTGTTAATTTTAAATATTTAATATCTAAACTCTAAACTTCACAGTTTAGTTCAGACTATGTCTTTCAGCTTGAAATTTACCTTATTAGTAAGCTAGTAGGTAACACCAACTAGCCAATAAGTAACAAACTGATTGGGCGCTTCTGTTATTATAATAACAGTACAAGGTTATTGTTTAGTATTACTCACTTGTTAGTCGTTGAACGTTTTTATATCAAATTAAATAAATTTAATTATACCGATATAAACTTCGCTGCAAATTGACTTTATTTAATAAAGTTGTCCTTGCAATTCACCCAATTATCTATTAAGTTTTTAAATAACTTAAAGAGGCATGGATAATAAATTTAATGTAACTTAGTTCTAGTAAATAATTTATCTTTATAAGGTTTACCCGACAAAATATATTTTTGTAATGTATCTTTACCCATTTTAAATACCTTAGAGCATTCAATAGTAGAATAAGTGGCTAAGTGAGTGAGATCTTTTGAATTATAAACAAAAACAAGTTTAGTAATTTTAGAGAGTGTTAAAACGGATTTTTTCTTCCCATAATTAGGGTTATTAATCCCCATTTTATTTTTTTTTTTATCCTTCGGATATATTGCTAAAAATTCACTCGAAAAAATTTTACCTGACATAGGATTAAGAGAACCTGACCTGCTTAACCCAAATTGAGGTTTATGCTTAAAGCCTAAGGTTGTTCCGGCAGTTGGAGAATTATTCATGATTCTCTCTGTCTGTGAACAGACACATTTAAAAATAATATCTAAATAATGTTGTTCTCTAGATAACAGATGTTCTTTGGTAACTGACCCTGTCGCATTGCGACCTAACTCTTCTAAAATTGCTAAAGCAAAATTATTATGTGTATAATATCGTATACTATTATAAATAGGAAGATTTCTTTGTAAAGTACTGGGCCTCCAGTAAGATAACAACCTCTCACTGCCTTTTCAAGCACTACCTATATATATTTTACCGTTAATTAAATTAACCCATTGATAAATTATTATACAATTTTTATTTTCTTTACCTATAAGATTCCTATCTAAATTTGGTGTGTAAACTCTAATAGGTTCAGTTACAAATTTAGGTTTAATATGAGGACCATAAGGCTTTCCGAAAAGAGGTAATAAAACTAAAGTATCAATAAAAATTAAACTATTGTCGATCGAATTTATAGAATCAGTTGGTAGGTAGGGGTAGTTGGGTAGGTGAAACCAACCAACACCAACCAAACCAACAACAACTATTACATTAAATTTTAACATACCGGCCAATCCTAAGAAATGTTGAGGAAAGAATGTTAAATTTACCCCGATAAATAATGTCCAGAAGTGGATTTTACCTAGTAGGTCATTGAAAGATCTACCTACAATTTTAGGTGTCCAATAATAAAACCCGGCAAATAAAGCAAATACTGCTCCCATTGATAATACATAATGAAAATGCTTAAATACTTTTTTTTTTGCTTGCTTTTTTTCGCTTGTCTGGTTGACAGACTTGCTTGTTTGCTTAAGCAGCAGCTGCAACGCGCGCAGACAGTAATTGTATTTAAAGTGGACTATCTCTTTATCTGTATTTCATTAATATAAACTAATCTGTTCCATTTAGGATTTTGATATTGTACCCAATCTAAAATAAAATCATGGTATATTTTATATTCTGCTGATTCATTAGGATATTTTTTTAAATCTCTTATTTCTATAAAATATTTAATTTTAGATACCCTATAAAATTTAAAATCTGAATATAATCTGTTTTTCATAAAATAATCATAAACAAATACCATGTCCTTTACATTTTGATACTTAAATGCAATTGAATAATATACTTTTTCTGAATTTTTATGTGTCCTATTTATAATATAAGGTTTACAATTAGGTATTACATTTTCTAAATTTAATTTTCGAACATAACCGTTATCTTTCATTTCTAAATTACATTCGATTCTATTACAATTATAATTATATATAATAGACCCATCGGTGTCAATTAAACCTGAAAAATAAGGATCATTTTTCTCAATATTATAATTAGGTTCTATAAACTTAATATTTAAAAAATCACAAGCATTTTTAAATCCAGGGATTTTTATTCTAATTAAACCATTTAATTTTCTTACAATATATTCCATTTCTTTTCTAGTTGAGCAAATATACATAGAATGAGGTTTTTTTTTATCGGATCTTATTCTTCCGAAATGTAAATTATTTTGAATTCTTGTTAAAATTCTAATATCTCTATTATGTAATTTAATTCTAATTGCTTTTAACACTAATTTATTATTTAACTTTCTTACATCAAAATTTCCGTCCCCATCTATAATTCCTGCGAACCAAGCGAAAAATTTTTCATCTTTTTGCCCATTGCCTTTGCCAAGCAAATTATGCGGGCAAAGGTTATTATGAGCAGCGATCTCTTGATTATTTATATTAATATTATTAGATAATTGACGTATAGTCTCTGAGAATTCTTTACAGTTTTCTGCTGATTGTATGCCCATACTATCTTTCGCTGCATAGCAGTATGTCCGTAGGACATGGATATTCGACGTAACAGTATTATTATTATTTTGACTATTTATATTTACTGGCTTAAAATATAAACCTAAGTAACTCAAATTATTTACCTCTCTCGTTCGTGCCCGCCAAAGGGTGGGCGTAAGCGCAAGCGCAAGCGAAGATATATTTTTATAGAAGGGTAGTTGAGAAATAAATAGTAAATAATAAACTAATGACATAGTTCCCAGCATATAGTCAATTGCAGAATAATAAAAAAAATTATTCAGGCCCATTTGAGCAACAACGTAGTAAGTATCGTGGAAAGCAACATCTAATGAAGCATTAGATAACATAACTCCTGTAACTCCACCTATAGTGAAAAGAGCTAAGAATCCTAATACGAAATATAGTGGTGTACTATATCTTAAACTACCTCCGTATAAAGTGGCTAACCAACTGAATATTTTAATTCCAGTAGGAACAGCAATAACCATAGTAGCAGCAGTGAAATAAGCTCTCGTATCTACATCTAATCCAACTGAGAACATGTGGTGCATATAGTTAATAAAAAGATGGAGACTTAAACTAAGCTGTTTTGGTCTTAATAGTAGTGGTTGTTTTGTTGTAGGTCCCCGTAGGGGACCAACTATTTATAGTTGCTTAAGCTACAACTACTACTATAAAGACCAAAACAACAACTACTACTAGCTTAAGCAACTACTAACCATCTAAACTGATCTCACAACCAGGATCGGACTATATCATCATCTCTAAGGTTTAGCAGAACCTGTTTTAACACTTAAGCTATTCTTAAGGTTTATTACTTTAGCAATAGCTCGTATTTTTACTAGCCCTTCTTTAACCAAATGTTCTTTGTTTAATATCATAGTTAATACTTCTAACCAGTGTTTAAATGAATCAGCTTTTTTAGTTTTAAGTTTAAAAGTTAAAAAGTAATCCCGAACTGGTAGTAGACCTTTAAATGAATCATTACTATATCGGTAAACACCTTTAGTATCTCCTCTAACATAAACTTGACCGAAATTAAAGAGATCTCGAATATGTAGTAAAGTAGATTCTGCATTTTTTTGATCTAATAAAAATCGTAGAGATACTCGGTATCCTGTAATTGTATTAATCCTAGGTCGTACATTAACATTAAAGCAACCTTCGGCATCTGTGAAACCAGATAACCATGCGTCTGAAAGGTTTGGTTTCATTAATCTAGGATTAATATCTAATTTTAGTATGGATTTATTATTAAGTGTATTAATCCATTCACTTAATTGTCTATGTCGATGGGGTAAAACTAAATTACCATTAAATATATATATTAGAAGTAAAATACTTTGAGGATCTGTCACTATAAATCTGTAGTAACCATCAAATTGTCTTACAGTTCCAAAACCTAAAACTTCTTGTATATGATATAAAATTGTTCCTTCTTTTTGAGTTAATACAAATCGAGCAGAACCTTTAGTAGTTAAAATAGCCCCATCTCCTTCAGAAAATCCAATAAACCATGTTAACCATTCGTTGCTAATTAGTTTATTACTATGTTTATTAAACAATTCAAAACTTCGAGATGTATCACGTGTAGTCTCTGAGGAACTCTTTAAACAATTAGTATGCAGATTTCCGGCTGATTGAGTATAGCTAACAAGATTTTTACTATTTAAAGTACTTGTTAACACTAAACTGTTCCAGCTTACAGCGATATTTATTACCTCCATTTCACAATGAAGGAGTCCCACCAAGTAAGACCAAACTAAGAATCCTAAAATTCCAATAGAGAACATAGCATAAACCATTCCAATGTACATAATAAAAAATATTTACTTTATCTAGACTCTGTCCAAGACAGACTGCGATCTTAGATTATAAATAAATTTACGTGGACCATCTCTTTATTTTTCAAGAACAATAACCAAAATAACTTTCTTTTTTAGCAATGCTTGCAAATAACTAATTAAATTTTTTCCCATTTATTTCATCTTAATAAAAATTTTTTTCAAGCTTTACCTAAAATCGTAGAATCTTCAGATAAATGTGCTTTAAGACTTCTAAGTTCTAAATATTTAGAAATAGCATTTATTCTATTCAACTTAGCAGATCTACAAGGATTAGATCTAAAATATTCAATCAGTTTAATAATATCTGACTTTTTAAAAACGATCCATTTAAAACTAGTTTTTTCAATATAAATAGATCCTCCATATAATTCACATAAATTGTCTAATAGATATCTATTTTTTTGACCTGCTGTTATTAACATTTGGGAAGAACTTAAATTTAAATAAATACTTCCATCTGAATCAAAAAACCCGGAAAACCAGCCATTATCATAAGTTAAAGGGGCAGATTGTATAACGGGAATGTCATATTTATCGCAAATTTTACTAAGTTGCAGCAATCTTATGGGATTTCTTATTTCTCCATTCACGGCATTAATAATATCTAACATACCTTGTTTATGATGCATTCTATATCTTAAATGATTTAGATTAGTTCTTAGTTTAATCGCCCCTCCAAATTTTTGTTTTATTTGGTACAAGCAATTTTTATCTCTAATATGGGCTACAATTTCTAAACTAGCATAACCTTTCTTAGATAATAAAAAACATCCGTCTCCATCAATTAAACCAGCTAGCCATTGATTAAATTTAATATCTTCCGGTTTGATGGATTTTGAATTATGAGATTCAGATTCTGCGTTTAGTCCGTTAGGATCTGTTAAGCAGACAACTAAAGACTTAAGATTTTTTTCTTCGATTTCTGGTTTATATACCTCTTGTCCGTAGGATCTGTTAAGCAGACAATCATTGTAAAAATCGTAATTATTGGAATTTTTTTTTGGTTGGATAAATAACGAGAAAATAAAATTATTTGCTGCTTTTAATTCGCTGCACAGCAAGGGTAGTAAAAAAAGTAATATTTCCTTCGGAGTAAAGAAAAATAACATACGTATGGCCTCTGAAATTCCTACTAGCATGCTTAATCCGCAATTCAATGTAATTTTGGATTTATGTAATTTAATTACATGTGCTTTGGTTATCTGCGGGTTATAAGTCGAAACAAAAATTATTACCTTTAAAATTTTTTTTTGTAAAAATACTCTTTTTTTATCTATTAAAAATAAATAAATGCTCCTCATCTTAATCTTTATCTTAATATTTAGGAGGAGAGGAGTTATGCTGGCACCTTTAAATAAGAGGGTAAGATGTCTTACAAGCATAGTATTTTGTCTCTTAAAATTTCTTACTTTCCTGCATATAGTATGTTTCAAAATATTTATATAATATTTAGGGCCACATTGACCAAAAATTGGTTTTCCTGAAAATGTTGAAACTATGTGACTAACAATACCAAATCCAGGTATAATTAAAATGTAACAAATATTTTGATTAAAAAAAATAGCTGTAACTTAACTAATAAAAAAAAAATAGCGACTTACCTTACCTTACTAGCCAACTATTATTACAGTCTATTTTTATTAATACTCAAGAACTTTTTTATATTCTTGTTAGGACTTTATCTTAAATTGCAGTATTTACTAGCTTTAATTCGGGGGTAAATTTGAATTTGAATTTGAATTAGGGCAGGGCAGGGCAAAGTGACGATTCATTAAGGACTTAATTACTAATATTTTAGCTATCCCCTTTTCTTTCTGTCGAACAAATGATTTTTGTCTTGTATTAATCTGTACACCTTTCTTCATTTTAAATAGCTTATATGCTTTCTAGATTGTAAATGGTATTGATCAAAATATTGTATAACCTTTCTAGCAGAACCGAAATTAGTGGAACCATAGTAATAGGTGTCTTGAGATTTTCTATATCCAATGTTTCCGCCTAAAAAGTCTTTAATCTTAATTAACAATAGATCACTTTTTTGATCTATTTGATAATTTAGTCTTATTTCCGGTTTATTTCTGGTAATACGTTTAATAAATTTTACTTGGAAACTAGCATCCGCATCAGAAAAACCCGCTAACCAGTGGTTATCAAATTTATTGCTTGAATCAATAGTAAAATTAATATTTTGATCTTTATACCTTGTATGACTTAATATATTATTAAGTACTTGGTTAAATCTGTGTTCTGTTCTTAATTTACCATTTATCAAATTAATTACATTTAACATACCTTCTTTTTTAGATATTATTAAAAGGCATGCGTTTTTATCCTTCACTTTTTTTACATTTCCGTTCCCTAATCTTTCTTTCAAATAATAGGCTAAAAAAGCATCTGGAGAACTAAAAACTAGAACTAACTGTAAAGCTTTACTGAAATGACCATCTCCGTCTATTAATCCTGCTAGATAATAACCTAATTGTTCATTATTTAGAGGCTTTAAATGGTTAGGAACGTGATCTGATATAAGTTTGAGATTTTCCGAATTTACTGCAATTTCGTTGCGTAAAGTCTCTGAGGTTCCATTTTTCAAGTTTAAAATGTTACCTGCTGATTTACTTCTTTGTTCTAACTTTTTTACTATGTCATTTAAGATGGAGTATTTAGAACTAAATAGCGAAGCAGTCCCAGCATATAGCAACGTTAAGAGGCCTACATTCGTAACCTCTGGATGCTTTTCTTCTCCTCCTACGGGGGAGAGCAAATAACTACCATTTATATGGTTAGAAGAAAAAGGACTATATCTTCAACTTATTCCATTTATTTAAAAAATCTAACCAGGCTTTATATTGTATGCTATCAATTTTAAAAGCTTTAAGATCAGATAAAGTAAAATAATCTTTAATAAGAAATAACCTATGTGATTTATGACTTCGACTTGTATGTGTTTTAAAATAATTTAACATTTTTAACACATCTTCTCGACTCCTACGGAGTACAGACCAAACATAACAACCATTTTGAGAACTATCAAAATATATACCACCTCCAAATATATCTTTAAAGTGTTGTACATCTTGTAGTAATTTATTTACTCCTACGGATCTAATACTTAATTGAGGGTAGTTATTTTTGATACTCATTGTTATTGTTCCATCTTTTTTTTTGCTGCAATAATAATTGCCTTACGGTAAGAAATTGAATTTACCTTGTATAACATACTATCATCCATGTAAGGTAATACTATTTTTCTTAAAGAATCCATAGATTTATTTGAAATAAATAGGGCAGGCCTATCCTGCGGCCTAAAAGCAACTAATTTATTATTGTTATCTAAATTTGTATTAATTCGATTAAGGCAATTATCAGTATGTAGATTTCGATGGAATCTGTTATGGAAATTGAACCATACTTTTTTAAGCATAATATCTTTTGATTGCTGCGGAGTGGCAGGGTATGCTTCGAGATCTATAACACTATAAAATTCTGATACTAAGAAAAACTTCTTACGTTTAGATGTTCGTAATTTGTGTGCATTTACACATTCAAAAAATTTTAATAATTGATCTTTTGATTCTAAGCACCACACATAACGACCATTTCCACCGAAATCCATGTAAACATAGCCCCCAAAGACATTTTTGAATAGAGTAATAATATCATATAGTCTGTGAGTTACCTTTACATATAGAAAAGGTTTAGTATTATTGTCTGAAATTTTATAATCTAACATACCGCAGGCATCAAAAAATCCAGCAAACCAATAAGATTCAGTATCTAATTTTGTTGGATAAGTAACAGATATTTCAAGTATTTGACATACTCGATGTAATTGTTGAAGTCTTGAAGTGTGTCGAATATGACCGTTAATACAATTGATAAGATTAATCATACCTTGTTTATTATGTAATCGATATCTATAAGCTTTAACACCTGATCGCATTTTTATGCTACCTCCTAATTTATTTTGGATATATCGTAAACAAGGAAGATCCTGTAGTCCCATAGTAATTTCTAAAGAAGTATATCCTTTTTTACTTACTTGAAGACTTCCATCGCCATCTATTAATCCGGCAAGCCATTCACAGAATGATTTGGAATAAGTTGCTACGCGTGTAGTCTCTGAGGTTTCTACTAGACTACTTTTGTGTCGTTGGTTACCTGCTGATTGTGTCTCAGTCATGATATTTTTACTTGATCGGGATTTACTCAATAAACCTCTTATGTTCGAAGTAATCATGATTGGTATAAAACATTCCCAGCATATAGCGTAGTGCGTATTCATATTATATGAAAAGGGCCATAGTTGACCGAAGAACCCATTCCCTAAAAACCCAAATTTCTATTATTGACTCTCTCTGGGTCCCAGGTACTACTGAATAATATATCGCATAAGCGAAAGCACAGTAGCCTTGTGTAAAATAGGGAATCGACTGTACATCAAGCATCTTTGCAGATACCCACAAGTGGCCCAGTCTGTAGCGATAATTTAGATTACCGACGGTCTTGGTACGAGTTTACCTTGACCGTTTTCACTTGTATTGCCAATGAAGATAAAGTTCATCCTTACGCCTGTCGGGGCAAGCATACTCAGAGGCTGTTTCTATCTAAATATTACACAGCATGATATAGTATGGACTAGAATAGTGGTATATAGAATATTTACTCTAACAGGTCTTTTTGATTAATTGATTACACCTGCCTATTAGAGTTTCACAACTTGTCTCCTTTTTATTATTTAAAAAAATAAAGGTAGCGCACCTGCACTCGCTGGAGATTTGCATTGAACCACATCCTTTATTCCCGTTGGGATACGCTATTTAATACCATTAATTGTGGCTGCTTTAATTTTCAATGTAGTCCGTAATTCTGGTGATAAATGTTCTCCGTTACAAATAGCAACGTGAATTTCTCGCCATACTAAATAGGATTTAGCCTTTTTAGAGTGTAATGAATGAGTGTCAAAATATTTAAACACCCGTTCCATGTTACTAACCCCATTAACTGTTAATTCATATACTCCATCTTTAGAGTGCGGACGTACTGTACCCCCAATAAGTGTAGTTATATGTTTAAGTACAATTAAATTGATTTCCCCTAATTGTGCTAGAAGAAATCGGAAACGGTAAGCATTTGAATTACCTAGAAATGAACAACTGAAGCAACCTTCAGCGTCAGTAATACCAGATAACCAACAATCGTTAAGTGTAGGAATTACCAGTGATGGAATAAACTCTATTATTTGATTTCTCGATCGTTTGTTAAAGGCTTCAAGAAATAGAGTAAACTTAGCTTGTCTAAGAGGAAATACTAAATTACCATTGAATAAAGCAACTATTAGTCTTACATTGGCAATATCCTCCACTATAAATCGACTAGTATAAGGTCCTTGTTTTATTACACGACCGAACCCTAGAGTACCTTTGATGTATTCAAGAACTTGTCTATCGCCAGTACTTTGTGTAATAATAAAGATACTAGAACCACGACTGTTTATTGTGAAGCTACCGTCTCCTTCTGCAAACCCTATTAGCCACTCTAGAAATAGTTGACTTGGTGCTTCTGCATTAGGGTATTGTTTTTTATAGAGTACATAGAAATTGTTAAAGCAAAACGGCTTGCGTAAGCTAGACGCAGTAATAGCCACTGCAGGTATAGCGTATAAATTTGTTGTTTTTTTTGTTGTTAAGAATAGGTGTTGATATAAGATTGGATCTCCACCTCCGGCTGGGTCGTAGAAACTAGTATTAAAGTTTCTATCTGTTAATAACATAGTAATTGCCAATTGTCTTGATATACGAGTTTATAACCCATGAATACTAACTATTAAAAAAAAAATAGTTGCACCTTAAAAATATATAATAAAAAAATATATATTTAGAGTATATGCTCTTCTATTCACATAGAAGTTGGGAATACATCTTAATAATCTAAGTTGTCGTAAAAAATTTATTTAAATGATTTAAAATAAAAATAGTTCTCTTATCATTCATTTCTGATTTTAAATTTAATACTTTATCTATATTTTCTTGAGAGTATTTAAACTTAGGATCAAATAAATAAACAATTTCTTTCCAATTACAAAAATCCAGATATTTGGTTCCAAATAACGGATATTCATTTAAATAATTAATTAGTTTTAAATTACTATTTAAATTCATTGTTCTTAATCTATATTGAGGATGAGGAGTATTTTCCCTTGTATTTTTAAGTGAAGTATTTAAAAACTCAGCAATATCGGCTAAAAATGTTTCATTACCCCTACGGGGACCTAAATGATCTTTTTGTCTTTGACTGAACTCAAATTTACACTCTATCTTAGGGTATTTACCTGTCATAGTACTTCTTACATTAAAATGACCATCGGCTTCAATTAGACCTGATAACCAAGCATCATGACTTAAAGGAGCTTTATTTAAAGGTAATTTAGTTAAATTAGAATTTTCAATATTAAGCCAATCTATTAGATTATAAAGAGAAAATATTTTAGGAGTTCTCATATTACCATTTAATAAATGAACTAAATTTAAAATTCCTTTTTTATCACTAATAGAAAGAATATAGGCATTTTTTCCTTTTTTTCTATTTATAGAGCCATAACCTAAATTTTTTTGTATTAATAAAGCTAAAGGTAAATCCTTTAAATGAAATACTATTTGAATAGAAGGGTAATTTTTTTTTCCTTTTCCCGTAGGGGATCTAATCGTTTTAGGCACAATAATTGAACCATCTCCTTCAATTAGACCAGTTAAGTAACTAATAAATTTAGTATTTAATTTACTAATGTTATTTATTTCAGTATCTAACCTTGGCAAAGCAAGGCTACTACTATTTCTGAAATTGAAAATGGTACTATTACAACAGATTATTTCTGGCGTGTATTCTCTGAGGATCCTTAAAGAATTTAAATCTATAAAGTTTCCTGCTGATTGACTTTCTATAATATCAATTAAAAAGTGTTTCCAGCATATAGCCAAATTTAAAGCTGGCACAATCCAAAATCTACCAGCTAATACGGGTAATGATAATAATAATAAAATAGCTGTAATGAAAATAGCCCATACGAATAAAGGCAATTTATGTAATGACATTCCATTAGTTCTCATATTTAAAGTTGTAGAAATGAAGTTAATTGCTCCTAACAGAGAAGAAACTCCAGCTAAGTGTAAACTAAAAATAGCTAAATCTACTGAACCACCTGAATGTGATTGAATTCCAGCTAATGGAGGATAACATTAATGTTGATAACCTCAAACCTTTAAAGAGGTTATATCGTTATACTCAATGGCTAGGGAGAGCCATTGTTCGGACTATACCTTCAACCTAAGAATTCTTAGTCCACAATGTGTTATCTGCTCTAACTGTTCTTAATCCTCTAATAATTTTTTGAATCTTTACAAGTTTAGAATAGTCTCCTTTGTGTTTATTAAACGATCTAGACCAAATTCTGTATTCAACACCTTTCATACCTTTCATGGTATTAAAAAAGTATTCTGATACATTTTTAATTGCTCTAGAATTAGTAGTATCAATCATATAATAATTATATTTTTCTTTGTATACTACTTTAGTGGAAATATGAAGAATATGTCTAATTCCTTCTAGGACTACTCTATCTAATTTTTGAGTTATACCAAATCCATGTACGATTCTACTTGCATCTTTAGATACTAAATAGAAACTACCTTCAGCCTCTACAAATCCAACTAACCATGGCTTAGAAATAACCTTACCTGCCTCATTTGCATCAGCAATTGGTCTGCTAAGCAGAGTAATTTTATTTCAAGCCGGAGAAATATAAGATTCATCAGGTTCATTCAATAATAGAGTTTCAATTTGTGCATTTATTGGGCCCTTGCTTAAGCAATTAGTTAATTCTTTATTTTCAAGAATAGCATATGCTGACTTAAATTTAGCATAATTAAAATATTTGGTTGTTAATAGAGGATATTTATCAAAAATAGGAAAAATAATATTTGCTAATTGTTTTCGATCTCTTATTCTAAAACTACCTTGATCTCTATTTGATTCTACACTTACGGAACCTACTCCTAATTGTTGTTTAATATAATACAAAGCTCGTAAATTATAGGTACTTTGAGTTATTTTGAACGTTAAAGTCCACTTATCGTTTTGACGTAATACAGAAAAAGATCCGTCCCCATCAGTAAACCCGACAAGCCATTGTAGAAATTCTTCATTTTTAGGTTGCATCACATTTAGTCTCTGATGGGATAAACTAGAATAATTTAATTTAAACCAGGCGGATTGTCCCCGTGTCAAGAACATTTTTACTGCCAATTTTTTGCGTGAGCACCCTGCGTTAGCAGAGTTCATGATTGATGAGTAGTTCTTTCCGAATTGAAGAGTTTCCCGCATCGAGTGATGTTTTGTTGCCCGATCTTTACAGATCGGCGACTGCTTACCATTTTCAACAGTCCATCCTGTTCCAGCTCCATTTTCAACTAAAGAACTTAATAATAATAAAATCAGAGCGGGTGGTAATAACCAGAAAGAAATATTATTTAATCTTGGGAAAGCCATATCGGGGCTACCACAGTGTATTGGTAAAAAATAATTCATTTTATTATAACTGTTAAGTTATATTTGGACTATATCTTCATCCATTAAATAAAGTTTGATTTATTTAAGGAGCATAACGTGTAGTCTCTGAGGATCCTTAAAAAATAAATTTATGTTTTTTTGTTCGTTTCCTGCGGATATTCCATTATTAATAAAATAGACTTAGTTGCCTCGCTCTCTAGTCTTGTCCTCCTGCTACTCCCCGGGCAGGACCAGCCAACCTTTAGGTAACTAGAGACAAAAGGCTTGCTTCGCTAGTAAGCTACTATTTTAAATCATTCTTTTTAATATTTAAGGTTATTGTAGGCTTAAAAAAATAAGTTTTCAAAACTCTTATAAAAAGACTTTAGGAGTTTCCCGCAAATAGTTATGTAATAAGAGTAATATTACTATTACCCACGGCAATTTCTTTTTTTAGTTGAAATAAAGTTTTCTTATTATATTAAATACAGCTTTTTAGAAGAACTCACAACAAACCCAATAAAAAGAATTAAACTAAATTATTCAAATGTGAGAAATCAAATAATTTTCGTTTACTGTTAAATTGATCTTTAATTTTTTTAACCTCTAAGATTTCTTTAGCAGTTAAAACTTTTCCAGCTCGTAATCTAGATAGTTCAACCACATAACTTCAATCTTTAAAAGCCAAATACTTAGAAGAAAATAAAGGGAATTTATTAAAGTAATTAATAACTTTTTCATGGCTAGTAGCACTGTGTGAAATAACCATAAAAGCGTAAAATACTTTATCATCTCTTTCCCTAGTTCTACTTAACAAATTGACACCTAAGAAACTAGCTATTTTATTTAATATAACAAAATAACTTGCCCCTCCTTGTTCAGCTGATACTGATCTGTGATAAGTTTGTCTTAATTCTACTCGAAAAAAAGTTTGAATTCTTTTGCTAGTAATATTTCCATTTTTTTTCCTATCGATTAAATTAATAGAAAAATTACCATCACCATCAGTAAATCCAGCTAACCAAGCATTACTGTCTATAGGAGATTGATCTAAATTTAAACAATTAATATTACAATTACTATTATTTAACCAATCTATAGCTCTATGTAATGCTTCTATTTTTGGTGTCCGCATATAACCATTAATTATATTAATTATTTTGATTACATCTCCCAATTTTTGAATCTGCCATAGAACGTGACCTGCATCTTGCTTTTTATAAATAGTTCCAGCTTTAGTTAAACATTGTAATTTTTTAGCTAAAGGCTCATCCACTATATTAAATACCACCAATATTTTAGGGCTGTATTTTTTAGTGTTTGAGTCTTTATTATGTACAGCTATAGAACCATCTGACTCTATCAGTCCAGCTAGATAAGGTCCTATTTTAGATCTCAAGGTTAAGTCATCTTTTTGTCTGCTTAGCAGAGTATGTCCTACGGACATAGGCAAAGCCAACTCAACGGATTCTTTTTTAATATTGTGTGTCTTTCGCTTAAGCGATTCTGCGATAGTATTAATAAAAAATAAATATACAATGGTTTTTATTGTATTTAAACTTCAACTGATTTTACCAAATCCACCTACAAGTCCAGGCATACAAAACCCCTAATCTTTCGAGAAGGGCTGGACTATCTCTTTATCCCTTATCTTCTGCTTTTTTCTTTCTGTTAGGTTAGAAATAATTTTAATTTAGAATAGAAGAAAATTAAAGGGATATCTTGCGTATAGTCTCTGAGGATCCCAATAGTTTTACTGTCTTATAGTATACTAAATTATTACATGTTGTAAGAATAATCGGTTTCCTGCTGATTGTCTAATTTTTAAAGGTGTTACTGCTATTTTTCTACGAGGTACATTAATTAATTAAAAAATGACGGAGTAGGGCTAGTTTTAAAACTCTAAAGAGGTTCCAGCATACAGCAAGATAATAATGATAAGTTACCTTATCATTCGGCCATGCGCAAATTTTATATATTTATTAATGTAATTTTTCATTTTCCTCTATATAGTTTATTTTTATTTTGATATATATATGATCGAATAGTACCTCTATCTCCTTTAACATAATTAGCAAATTGAGATATACTATCAAATTCTCTATTTAAAGATGGATTTGTAGTATTTTCTACATATAATTTCTTACTTGTAGACTGAATACTTTTTTGAGTATATCTTTGCTCTTTAATTAAAGTTTTTAATTCATCTAAACTAATTAGAGCTTCATATACAAATTCAATTATAGGTTCTAAACTAAACAAAAATCTATTTAAGTAAAGAGAACCTTCTGATAAAGAATCATTCAAAGTACGATGATCTATATTAATATTATCATAAGCAAACTGTTTACTATCGAAAATGAATATTAAAGTTTTAGTAGTAGTATCATAAACATAAAAAACTTGTCCTCTAAGCTTACGTAATCTTTTTCTAGCTTCCTCAGACATTGGTAAATGAAATCCTGACCTAGGAATGACTTCTATATTTAGTAAACTCTCTTTTGGGAAAGAATCTATATGAAATTTTTCTAAATTCAAAATATCATCTATAGACGCTATATCTTCTAAAACATATAAAGTTAATTTAACATCTTTAAAGCCATATTTATTAAAATGTCTTAAAACTCTTCTGTCTGCTTTAGATAAAATAGAAGGCATAAAATAAGAACAAACTCTACTATATAGATTTATACTCATTCCTACATAATATAATTTTTTATTTTTATTTCATATCTCAAAAATATAAACACCTTTTTTATTTTTAGCATACTCTGCTATTAATTTTCTATTATTGAAAGGATTATCTATTATATAGGAATTTGAATTTTTACTGTTATCTATTGCGAAAGCAAGAAGTAACTCTTCATTTACTTCTTCTTCTACAACAACAGATTTAGTTGCTATTTTTACTTTAGAATCTTCATTTGATATTTGATTTTCCTTATCCAAAGGATAACTGCGTCCCCTACGTAGTAGGGGAGGAATACTAGTTGTAGTTAAATTTCTTAAATTTATTCTAACCATACCTAGTTTTCTTTCTAAAAAAAAGAAGAACAAAAAGAAGAACAAAAATTCGGAGTTTAATCTACTACTTATTCTTTGTGTGTATAAGCTAAATGGCTTATAGTTATTTAAACACTTTACATTATTTTTATTTTTCCCTTTATCTAGGTCTAGTAGTCCTCCGTAGGAGGACAACAACTTAAGATGTTTTTTTAAATTTTTATTTTTAAAAATCGGGATACTTCATAGGAAATATATAAAATTGGATTTTTGCATTAAATTGACCATATAGAAAATCATGATAAATGCATGAGCTGAGATTATTACATTAAATAATTGGTGATCTCCCTGTAAAAATTGAACTCCAGGGCTTGATAATTCTAATCTGATTAAAACTGAAAAGGCAGTACCTATCATACCAGCAAAAACTGAAAATATTAAATATAAAGTCCCGATCTCTTTAGCATTGGTCGAATTGAGCCAGTTCATACTTATTTCCCTACTATTACCCTAGTAAATGGTAGATAAATTATTTTAGATTTATTTCTTATAGATTCTTATTTATTTTGTATTTATCTGTCTGTAGCTCTAGTAACCTTTAGGTCACTAGTAACCTTTAGGTTACTAGAGCTAGAGACAGAGTATTATTTTATTATTTAATTTTTTTAGTCTTAGTCTGTCCTGTCCTGTGTCTCCCCGCTTTTGCTTAAGCAATAACAGACAGAGTAACCTTTAGGTAACTAAGTATTAATTTATTTGATTTGCTTTGAATCCCAGTTAATGCATTTTAGGTCAGAAAGGTATATTTAAACTTATTATTTTTGTTCTTCTTTTTGTTCTTTTTTTTTTTATTGCTTTTTGTACTTTGTAGGTCCGAATAGGTCCGAATAGGTCCGAATAGTTGCTTAAGCTACTACCAACAACCAACAACTACGTTTGCTTTTGCTTTTGTTGCTTAAGCAATCCTACGGACAATCCTACGGACAACAACTAACCTACCTACCTTTTGGTTTATGATCCTTATCAGATTTGAACTGATTCCTACTCCGCGAAAGGGAGTTGTACGAACCATTATACTAAAGGACCTTCTTTATTATTCTTATATTAGTGATAATAAGCTTGAAGAAATATTTGAAAATAATAAATTTTACCATGAAATAGGAGAAACAAAGTTAATTGCACCGAAGGATATGAATAAAGAATTTATTTACGGATACGATGTAAACTCTCTATTCCCATATGTTATGGAAAGTACAGAACTACCTTGTGGAAAAGTTACATATTTTATAGGAGATATTTATAAACAACAGGATAAAATAGACATGAAGCCTAACGGATTCTTCTTTTGTGAGGTTACAGCACCTGATAATTTGAAACACCCTATTTTACAATATAGAATGAAGAATGGAACCGTTTCATCCTTAGGGTATGGAAAAGGTGTCTTCTACAGTAAGGAGATTGAAAATGCAATGAAATTAGGTTACAAATTTAAGGTTATATGTGGGTATAATTTCAGTCTAAGCGTGAGACTTTTTAAGAGTTACGTTCAAGATTTACATAAGATGAGAGTGGAGTATGAAAGCTCACACCCTATGAACCTAATAGCTAAGCTCCTTATGAATAGCCTTTATGGTAGATTCGGATTAGATACATCGCATGGAGAATTAACATTATACAATGAAAATGATTATAATAAATTAATTCTGAATATGAAGGAAAACCATAAGATTATTGACGTTATGCAAATTGATTTGGATAGCGGTATTTATTATTTAGTGGAGGAAAAGTTCGAGGATATACATCATCTATTGGGAAGTAAACAATCATTCAGTAATAGTTGTATTGCGATTGCCGCTGCAATTACTGCTGAGTCCAGAATTTTCATGGGGGGTATTCAAAAATAACCCTTACATCATAATATATTACACAGATACCGATAGTATATTTATTAACTTGAACCCCTCTCAATTCATGGAACTTTTTCCCGGGATAATTGATAAGGTTAAATTGGGCAAATTTAAATTAGAGTACATTATCAGAAGGGCAGTTTTCTTAGCACCTAAGTGCTATTATTTAGTATTAGAAAACGGTGAAGAAATAGTTAAAATAAAGGGATTGAACTATGATAAAATGAAGGAGAAATTAGCAGCCAAGGGAGCTTCTCCCTTTACATTCGACGATTTTAAGTCATTACTTACAGAGAAGGCTAAACTTGAATTAACGCACGAGAAGTGGATGAAGGACTTTAATTCAACTATACATATTAAGGAAACTAGTTATAACTTAAAACAAACAAGCAATAAACGTAGCTTAATTATGAAAGATGGTGTATGTGTAAATACAGAGCCATTAGTTTACACACAAGATAATTTCGAACTTAAGGACATCGAAGAAATTATCTTATGTGAAGCTAAAGTAGTTGATAGTGCAGAAGAAAATAAAGAGACAAAACAAGAAGAAGAGAGAGAGGAAAAAGAGTGGGAAGAAAGAGAAGTATAATAAAAAGTGAAGATTAACCCCCCTTTATTGAGTTCCTACATTCGAAAATATACCCTTATACACGTTTCCAGAAGCATCCAGAGGAAAAGAGGCACGAAGGGGGTTGCTACGCATTCTAATTAATTTTTTTTACTTAACTTAGTGATATATAATCTAATTACTTGTTGAAAAGTTAATTGCGGTAAAATATATTTAGAAAAGATGTAAACTATAGCAAATAAAACAACGAATGCGAATAAAATTTGATTAAAAAAATAAAAAGGTATTAATTGAGGCATTTGAATTATTAATTTTTTAGGTACTTTTTAGCTTACCAGGCATATTTCTCCCTGCTTTCTTTTCTTTGTCTTATGTATTTGTCTGTCTGTTAACCAGACAGACCAAAAAATAGTAGCCGATTAAAATGGTTTTTTTGTAGAAGATTTGTTTATTTATTAATAAATAAATAAATAGAGTGTTAGCTCTATAAGAAAGAAAGAAAAAGGAGCAATCTCTGCCAATGAATAATTAATTAGCTTACAAATTTTTTACTAACTTTGTATTAATACAAATTTAATAGGTAAAACAGTAAAAAAAAATGAGATAGTAGGCGAAGCCAAGGCAACTAATACTGGTACTTATATATTCTTATAGTGAGTTTTGGTTAATTATCTAGGCTTGGCTTGGCTAGTAGCGTAGCAACAACCAACTGTCTAAAACTTAAAAGACGCTTGGGGGTGCTAACGCAGAATATTCTTTTGGTCCTACCCGCAAAGCGGAAGGATCCCGCGCAAGCGGGAGCTACTTCGTTACAAGCAGGTTTGGCCAGGCGGCTAACAGACAGACGGGTTATAAGCATAAAAACAAAAAAAAAAATACTGCTACTCCCATGGAAGGAGCATAATAAAAAGTATAATAAAAATAATAGCAGCACATAAAAAAAAGGTAATAAAAGAATTACTACTTCTAGTAGTAAAAAAAAATGATTATTCCTACGGAGGATAATTAGGTAAGTGCTGCTGCTAACCCTTAGCTCTCTAGCTAGCTTTTGCTTAAGCAATAACTACTTTTCGCCTATTGCTGCTTTAGCAGCAACTAGAAGGAGGCTAGGCTAGGCTTGGTTGTTGTAGTTGTTGTAGTCCGTAGGACAACTACCAGTAGTAGTTGTTGTAGTCCGTAGGACAACTACTATTAATAGTTGTCCTATGGACTACAACAAAACTACTAGCGACTTGGCTTCGCCTAAAGCCTAGCCAAGCCTAGCCAAGTGGCCTCCTTAGCTTAAGACGCGCATAATAAATAATAAAAAGTTGGCGCTGCTGCTGCTGCTAACCGCACTCCCCCTGCTTCTCCTACTGCTTATCCGCAAGGAGGCTGCTAACGCACTCTGTCTGTTAGGCTAACTCTCTAGTCCGTAGGAGTCCAAAGGACAGACTAGAGACAGAGGGGGACGCATGCGGGGCTATTATGCGTAAGCGTCTGCTGCTGCTAACGCACGCGGGGCTATTATGCGTAAGCGCCTGCTGCTAACCCCCTCCTCCTACTACTCATTAGGCCTGGCCAGGCTACTTGGCTTCGCCTAAGGGCTGGCCAAGTAGTAATAGGAGGCGAAGCCAAGTAGCCACGCGGCTATTATGCGTGAGTTAGCAGGTTACTTCGTAACTCCAAAGGACCTGCGTTAGCAGGCGGCTTCGCTCTGTCCGTAGGACAGACCAAGCCTATAGCGCAGCATAATACAAAAAAAGATAAATAAAAGAAGGTATTTGAAAATAGACCTACCTTTAACGAGTATGCTGAAATTGGTAGCCAGGTGAATCTTAGGAATTCATGAATTTATTCATAAGAGTTCAAGTCTCTTTACTCGTAATTATTTTTTTTTTATGCTTGTCTGTCCTTTGGACAGATTGCTTGCTTTTTTTTTTGTTT
>Ga0233365_1000353_pt1 | contig 21818 bp, 21 predicted proteins | sample ElkDunMinimDraft_27_FD_191535 | JGI IMG/M metagenome (GOLD analysis project Ga0233365, IMG submission 191535) | Fecal eukaryotic communites from dung pellets of Tule Elk in California, USA - Elk Dung C36 | ecosystem: Host-associated > Mammals > Digestive system > Large intestine > Fecal | place...
GGCCGCCCGCGGCGACGACGAGGCGATGCAGTTGGACGAGGATTTCCTGCGGGCCATGGAGTACGGAATGCCACCGGCCGGCGGCATGGGAATGGGAATCGATCGACTGCTGATGGCGCTGACCGGCCTCGGAATTCGGGAAACCATCCTCTTCCCGCTCGCGCGGCCGGAGTAGCACACGTTCTGCTTGCGCGTTTCGTGGTCCTATTGACGGGGCAAGCGACTAAAGCGCTATTGTGCTCTAGATTGCAGGACGGCCCTGCTGGAAAGGAACGTGGCACGTGGCCAAGCAGATCATTCACAAGTTGGTCGATGACCTCGACGGCGGCGACGCGGACGAGACTGTCAAGTTCGCGCTCGACGGTGTTCAGTACGAGATCGACCTGTCGGAGAAGAACGCCGGCAAATTGCGGGAGCTATTCGACCCGTACATCCAGGCGGGCAGCAAGGTCGGCCGCGGCGGTGTCGTGGTGGGTGGCCGGGCGGCGCGGGGCCGGGGCAGTGCCGCCGCCGACCGCGAGCAGAACAAGGCGATTCGCGCCTGGGCGAAGAAGGAAGGGCGCGACATTTCCGACCGCGGCCGCATCCCCCAGGAGATCGTGGACGAGTACCACGCCAAGGCCGGCCGCTGACCGCGGGCCGTCCTGGATTCGTCGGCGCCGGCCCGGAGCACCGCTGCGGGCCGGCGTTCGTCTACGCGTGCCGCTGCGGGATGTCGGCGGAACGCCTCGCCGGGGCGGGAATCGCGGCCCCGCCGGCGGCGTTGTCCACAGCTGGTGGATAAGTTTTCCACAGGCTGTGGAAGACCTGCCGGGCTCTTCGGAGGCGCCGGCGGCCGGGGAAGATTTCGCTATCCGCGTACAGCCAGGGGTACGGGAACACCTCCTGAGCGTGGGAGGTTGGAAAAAACAGCCCGTTCCAGGCTCATGCCGACAGCGCACGACCTCAGCTGAGTCGGTCCGCGGCGATAGAGTAAGGAAGCACGGACGTCCGCCCCTGGACGTTCGGGCACCGGCCCCGCCAAGATTCTTGACCATCAAGATCGAGTGCGCACGGCACGTGAGGAGCACGAGGGCATGTTCGAGCGGTTCACCGACCGAGCGCGACGGGTTGTCGTCCTGGCTCAAGAAGAAGCCCGGATGCTCAACCACAACTACATCGGTACGGAACACATCCTGCTGGGCCTGATCCATGAGGGTGAGGGCGTCGCGGCTAAGGCCCTGGAGAGCCTCGGCATCTCCCTCGAGGGCGTCCGCCAGCAGGTCGAGGAGATCATCGGCCAGGGCCAGCAGGCGCCGAGCGGGCACATCCCGTTCACCCCGCGGGCCAAGAAGGTGCTGGAGCTGTCACTGCGCGAGGCGCTGCAGCTCGGCCACAACTACATCGGCACGGAGCACATCCTGCTCGGCCTGATCCGCGAGGGCGAAGGCGTCGCCGCGCAGGTCCTGGTCAAGCTCGGTGCCGATCTCAACCGGGTCCGTCAGCAGGTGATCCAGCTGCTCTCCGGTTACCAGGGCGGCAAGGAGCCGACCGCTGCCGGTGCCGCCGCCGGTGAGGCCGCTCCGTCGACGAGCCTCGTGCTGGACCAGTTCGGGCGCAACCTGACCCAGGCCGCCCGGGAGGGCAAGCTCGACCCGGTCATCGGCCGGGAGAAGGAAATCGAGCGGGTCATGCAGGTGCTCTCCCGCCGCACCAAGAACAACCCGGTCCTGATCGGCGAGCCCGGCGTGGGTAAGACCGCCGTCGTCGAAGGGCTGGCGCAGAAGATCATCAAGGGTGAGGTTCCCGAGACGCTGAAGGACAAGCAGCTCTACACGCTTGACCTCGGCGCCCTGGTCGCCGGCTCGCGCTACCGCGGTGACTTCGAGGAGCGCCTCAAGAAGGTGCTCAAGGAGATCCGCACCCGCGGCGACATCATCCTCTTCATCGACGAGATCCACACCCTGGTCGGCGCGGGCGCCGCCGAGGGCGCGATCGACGCGGCGAGCATCCTCAAGCCGATGCTGGCCCGCGGCGAGCTGCAGACCATCGGCGCCACCACCCTCGACGAGTACCGCAAGTACGTCGAGAAGGACGCCGCCCTGGAGCGTCGCTTCCAGCCCATCCAGGTGGGTGAGCCGTCGCTGGCGCACACCATCGAGATCCTCAAGGGGCTGCGCGACCGGTACGAGGCGCACCACCGCGTCTCGATCACCGATGCGGCGCTGGTCGCCGCCGCCACCCTGGCCGACCGGTACATCTCCGACCGCTTCCTGCCGGACAAGGCGATCGACCTGATCGACGAGGCCGGCGCCCGGATGCGCATCCGCCGGATGACCGCGCCGCCGGACCTGCGTGACTTCGACGAGCGCATCGCCCAGGTGCGCCGCGACAAGGAGTCCGCGATCGACGCGCAGGACTTCGAGCGGGCCGCGCAGCTGCGCGACACCGAGAAGCAGCTCCTCGGGCAGAAGGCCCAGCGGGAGAAGGAGTGGAAGGCCGGCGACCTGGACGTCGTCAGCGAGGTCGACGACGAGCAGATCGCCGAGGTGCTGGGGAACTGGACCGGCATCCCGGTCTACAAGCTCACCGAGGAGGAGACCTCCCGGCTGCTGCGCATGGAGGACGAGCTCCACAAGCGGGTCATCGGCCAGGAGGACGCCGTCAAGGCGGTCTCGAAGGCGATCCGGCGTACCCGCGCCGGCCTGAAGGACCCCAAGCGCCCCTCCGGCTCGTTCATCTTCGCCGGCCCCTCGGGTGTCGGTAAGACCGAGCTCTCCAAGGCGCTCGCCGAGTTCCTCTTCGGCAGCGAGGACGCGCTGATCCAGCTCGACATGTCCGAGTTCCACGACCGGTACACGGTCTCCCGGCTCGTCGGCGCCCCGCCCGGATACGTCGGTTACGACGAGGGCGGCCAGCTGACCGAGAAGGTTCGCCGCCGGCCGTTCTCGGTGGTCCTCTTCGACGAGATCGAAAAGGCCCACCCGGACGTGTTCAACACGCTGCTGCAGATCCTGGAGGACGGCCGTCTCACCGACGGCCAGGGCCGGATCGTCGACTTCAAGAACACTGTGATCATCCTGACCACCAACCTGGGCACGCGTGACGTGGCCAAGTCGGTCTCGCTCGGCTTCCAGGCCTCCGAGGACTCGGAGTCCACCTACGAGCGGATGAAGCAGAAGGTCAACGACGAGCTCAAGCAGCACTTCCGGCCGGAGTTCCTGAACCGGATCGACGACACAATCGTCTTCCACCAGCTCCGGCAGACGGAGATCCTCTCGATCGTGGACATCATGCTCCAGCGCATCGAGGGCCAGCTCCGGAACAAGGACATGGGCCTGGAGCTCACCGACAACGCCAAGAAGTACCTGGCGGCGAAGGGCTTCGACCCGGTGCTCGGCGCCCGTCCGCTGCGTCGCACGATCCAGCGCGACATCGAGGACAACCTCTCCGAGCGGATCCTGTTCAACGAGCTGACCCCGGGTCAGATCATCGTGGTCGACTGCGAAGGCGACCCCGATGACGTCGACAAGGCGAAGCTGGTCTTCCGGGGAGCGGAGAAGCCCGTCCCGGTGCCGGACGCCGTGCCGGCCGACCTCGGCGGCACCGCCGCCGCGGGAGCGGACGACTAGTACTCCCAGCTCTACCCGACCGGGCCCGGTGGCGACAGCCACCGGGCCCGGTCGGCGTCTGCGCCGTTGAACCCCACTGTGCGTCGGCCAGCGGCCGCCCGGGCGGGCGAGGGCCTTCCTCAGTCGCGGTGGTCGCCGGCGAGGGCGCAGAGGTCCTCGCGGATCTCCACCAGCCCGTCGTCGACCAGCCCGGCCAGCGCCCGCCGCCGCTGCGTCGCGTCGGCCCAGACCAGGTCCAGCCGCTGCCGGGGCAGGGGACCCTCGGCGCCGCGCAGCGCGGCCAGCAGCAGCCCGCGTACCTGCCGGTCGGTGCCCGCGTACCGCTGCGGTCGCCGGGTCGGCCCCGGTGGCGCGGTACGGCCCGAGCCGTGCCAGGCGCAGCAGGCGACCAGCGGACAGTCGGCGCAGCGTGGCGCGCGGGCCGTGCAGACCAGCGCCCCGATCTCCATCAGCGCGGCGCTGGCGACCACCGCCTCCTCCGGATCCGAAGGCAGCAGCCGCTCGGTGGCGACCAGGTCGGCCGGCCGGGTGGCGGGGCCGGCGTCGGGCTCCCCGGCCACCGCCCGGGCAACCACCCGGCGCACATTGGTGTCCACGACCGGATGCCGCTGCCGGTACGCGAAGGCCGCGACCGCCCGGGCGGTGTACGTGCCGACGCCGGGCAGGGCGAGCAGTTCGAACAGGTCGTCGGGGACCACGCCGCCGTGCCGGTCGACGATCGCCACAGCGCACTCCCGCAGGCGCAGCGCCCGGCGCGGGTAGCCGAGCCGGTTCCACATCCGGATCGCCTCCGCCGGGCTGTCGGCGGCCAGGGCAGCCGGCGTGGGCCAGCGGGCCAGCCAGGCCTCCCAGGCGGGCAGCACACGCACCACCGGTGTCTGCTGGAGCATCACTTCGCTGACCAGGATCGGCCAGGCGCCGATGCCGGGGCGGCGCCACGGCAGGTCACGGGCGTTGGCGCGGAACCAGTCGGCGGCGAGGGCGGCGTACGGGTGTTCTGCCATGGCGTTGACGATGATGCCACGGCCCCCTCGCCCCACCGCCCGCCCCACCACGACCGGGGGCGCCGTCGGCCGCGGAGCACGCGGTTGGTCCGGGGCGTGGGACCGGCCCCGGTCGGCCGATGTCGATCGGGGACAATGGCCGGATGACTGAGCTCGCGATCACCGTGATCGGACCGGACCGCCCGGGCATCGTCGCCGATGTCGCCGAGGTGCTGGCCGGGCTGGGGGCGAACCTCACCGACTCGACCATGACCCGGCTGCGCGGCCACTTCGCCATGACCCTGGTCTGCGCCGGGACGGAGGCCGCCGCCGCGGAGGCGGCGCTGGCACCACTGAGCGCCGACGGCAAGCTCGTGGTGACCGTCCGGGAGGTCACCGCCGACGCCGGCACCACCAACGGCGGTGAGCCGTACCTGATGTCGGTGCACGGTGGCGACCGGCTCGGCATCGTCGCGGCCACCACCCGCGTCCTCGCCGAGTCCGGTGGCAACGTCACCGACCTGACCACCCGGCTCGCGGGGCCGCTCTACGTCGCCGTCGCCGAGGTGGAAATTCCCGCCGGTACGGCCGCCCAGGTCGCGCAGCGGCTCGCCGTGGTCGCCGCCGAGCTGGGTGTCGAGGTAAGCCTCCGGCCGGCGGATTCGGATCTGCTGTGACGGTAATGCAGGACGGGCTGGGCGACTGGACGCCCGACTCGCTGGGCCGCGCGGGCGTCGTACGGCCGGTTGTCACCGCCCCGAATCCGGTGCTGAGCCGCCCCAGCGAGGAGGTCGACCCGACCTCGGACGAGACCGTGCAGCTCGCCGCGGACCTGATCGAGACGATGCGGGTCTCGCCGGGCTGCGTCGGGTTGGCGGCGCCGCAGGTCGGGGTGGGGGCGCAGGTCTTCGCCGTGGACGTCACCGGCCATCCGAAATCCGTCACGGTGCACGGCACCTTCGTGCTCTGCAACGCCCGGGTGGTCGAGGCGACCCGGCTACGGCCGGGGCGGGAGGGCTGCATGTCGGTGCCGGACCTCACCGGGGACGTCAAGCGGGCCAGCCGGCTGACGGTCGAGGGTTTCCTGCCGGGTTCGGGCCGCGCGGTGCGGTTGGTCACCGACGGCTTCGAGGCCCGCGCGCTCCAGCACGAGATCGACCACTGTGCGGGATTGCTCTTCCTGGACCGGGTCGCCGGAGCGCACGCCGTCTACCAGCGCAAGGTCTATCTCTGATGAGAGCGCCCCGTACGGTGACTTCCTTGCCCGGCGCGTCGGAGCGGATCTTTTCCGGCGGCACCGCTACGGTATTGGCATCATGCGTCTGACGGTCGGCCCCCTGCCACCCGCTGTCTATTGGCGGCGTCGTGCCGTCGTGCTCGGCGCGGTCCTGTTGTTCCTGATGGTCGTCGTCTATTCGTGCGGCGAGCCGGCCGGTGACCGCAACGCCGGCACCACGGGCGATCCGGACCTCGACGTGACCCCCACGGCGACCGCCCCCGCGTTGCCGGACCCGTCCTCCTCGGCCACCCCGCAGCCGGGCGCCACCGATGCGGTGGGCGCTCCGATCGAGGGCGCGCCCGGCGGGGTGCCCGGGCAGCCGGCCGGGCCGGCGCAGACCGGTTCGGCTCAGGTGCCGCAGCCGCCGGCCACCGGCGCGCAGCTCTGCACCGACGAGGAGATTGAGGTCACCCCGGTGCTGACGTCCGCGAGCGTCGGCAAGGGCAAGGCCGTCGCACTGCGCATCCAGATCAAGAACGTCTCCGATCGTGGGTGCAGCCGGGATGTCGGCGCCGACGAGCAGGAGATTTACATCAAGGCCGGCGCGGACAAGATCTGGTCCTCGGACAGCTGCACCGACTCCACCGGCAGTTTCCTGCGGGCCTTCGGCCCCGGCGAGGGTGTCGAGGGGCAGGCCAACTGGAACGGCAAGCGCGACAACCGCTGCGCCGCCGGGCAGTCGGCCGGCGACACGCCCAAGCCGGGCAAGTACCAGGTGTACGGCCGGGTCGGCTCCAAGCACAGCGAACCGGTCGAGCTGACCATCGCCGACTGACCGTCGGCGGGCCGCGTGGCAGCGGTCAGACGTAGCGTTCCAGGATGGACGCCTCGGCGAGTCGGGAAAGCCCCTCGCGCACGCTGCGGGCCCGGGCGTCGCCGACCCCCTCCACGGCCTGCAGGTCCTCCACGGTCGCGCCGAGCAGCCGCTGAAGGCTGCCGAAGTGCTCCACCAGCCGGTCCACGACCAGCGCCGGCAGCCGCGGTACCTTCGCGAGCAGCCGGAAGCCCCGCGGGCTGACCGCGGCGTCCAGGGCGTCCGAGGAGCCCGGGTAGCCGATGGCCTTGGCGACCAGGACCAGGTCGATCAGCTCGGTGGCGGTGAGCAGATCCAGCTCCGCCAGGGCTTCGTCCAGGGTGCGGCCCCGACGGCCGATCGGCAGATAGTCCCGGATCACCAGCGTCCGGTCGGCGTCGACCCCGGCCATCAGCTCGTCGAGTTGCAGCGCCAGCAGCCGGCCGTCGGTGCCGAGTTCGACGACGTACCCGGCGATCTCGTCGGCGATGCGGCGGACCATCTCCAGGCGCTGGACCACCGCGACGGCGTCGCGGACGGTCACCAGATCCTCGATCTCCAGGGCGGAGAGGGTGCCGGAGACCTCGTCCAGGCGGAGCTTGTAGCGCTCGAGGGTGGCCAGGGCCTGGTTGGCGCGGGAGAGGATCGCCGCGGAGTCGTCCAGGACGTGCCGCTGACCGTTGACGTAGAGGCTGATGATCCGCATCGACTGGCTGACCGAGATGACCGGGTAGCCGGTCTGCCGGGCGACCCGCTCGGCGGTGCGGTGCCGGGTGCCGGACTCCTCCGTCGGGATCGACGGGTCGGGCATCAGGTGCACGGCGGCGCGCACGATGCGGGTCCCGTCGCTGGAGAGGACGACGGCGCCGTCCATCTTGCACAGCTCCCGGACCCGGGTCGCGGAGAATTCCACGTCCAGCGGGAAGCCGCCGGTGCAGAGCTTCTCCACGACGCTGTCGTAGCCGAGCACGATGAGGGCGCCCGTACGCCCCCGCAGGATGCGTTCGAGACCGTCGCGCAGGGCGGTCCCGGGGGCCATGAGGGCGAGATTCGCGCGCAGCGGGTCGCCGGTCAGCGGCGTGCCACCACCGGGGTTCCCACTGATCGGGCGACCCGGTGAGCCCGCGCCACCGACGCGGGCCGGACTGTTCGCGCCGGCGGTTCTGTTGGCATCGCGGTCGATCGGCACGGGCACAGTCTACGGACTGTCACGCGCCGGGTGCGGCAGTGGTACATGTGATCGTCGCCGTGGTCATTCCGCGGAGACGCGTGCGGCCCACTGCAGCGCGGAACGGACATCGGTGACCTCGATCACACGCATGTTCGTCGGATTGACGCCGGTCGAATCCGGGCCGCAGCCGGTCGGCACCAGCGCCATCCGGAAGCCGAGCCGGGCGGCCTCGGCCAGCCGGCGCGGCACGGCGCTGACCCGGCGTACCTCGCCGGTCAGGCCGACCTCGCCGATGGCGACGAGGTGCTGGTTGATGGCGAGGTTGAGCCCGCCGGAGGCGACGGCGAGGGCCACCGCCAGGTCGGCGGCGGGTTCCACCACGCGGATGCCGCCGACGGTCGCGGCGAAGACCTCCCGGTCGTGCAGGGTGAGCCGTTCGGTACGCCGTTGCAGCACCGCCAGCACCATCGCCAGCCGGGCGCTGTCGAGGCCGGAGACGGTGCGCCGGGGCGAGCCGGCAACGGTGGCGCCGATCAGCGCCTGCACCTCGGTGACGAGGGCCCGGCGCCCCTCCATGGCGACGGTGACGCAGGTGCCGGGGACCGGCTCGCCGTAGCGGGTCAGGAAGAGCCCGGAGGGATCGGCGAGGCTGGTGATGCCCCCCTCGTGCATCTCGAAGCAGCCGACCTCGTCGGCGGCGCCGAAGCGGTTCTTGACGCCGCGCACCATCCGCAGCGAGGAGTGTTTGTCCCCCTCGAAGTGCAGCACGACGTCGACCAGGTGTTCGAGCACCCGCGGCCCGGCGACCTGGCCGTCCTTGGTGACGTGCCCGACCAGCACGGTGGCGATGCCGCGCTCCTTGGCGACGGCGACCAGCGCGGCGGTGACGGCGCGGACCTGGGTCACGCCGCCGGGGACGCCGTCGGCGCCCGGCATGGAGATTGTCTGGACGGAGTCGAGCACGAGCAGTCCTGGTTTGACCGCGTCCAGGTGGCCGAGGACGGCCCCGAGGTCGCTCTCGGCGGCGAGGTAGAGCTGCTCGTGCAGGGTGCCCATCCGCTCGGCGCGCAGCCGGACCTGGCTGACCGACTCCTCGCCGCTGACCACCAGCGAGGGGCTGCCGGAGCCGGCGGCCCAGTGCTGGGCGACGTCGAGCAGCAGGGTCGACTTGCCGACCCCGGGCTCGCCGGCGAGCAGCACCACCGCGCCGGGGACCAGACCGCCGCCGAGGACCCGGTCGAGCTCCGGCACGCCGGTGGCGCGGGCCCGCGCGGGCGCGGCACTGATGCTGGCGATCGGGCGGGCCGGCTCGGAGGGCGCCCGGGAGGAGACCACGCGGCCGGAGACGACCGGGCCGCTGATGGTGGACTCGACGACCGAACCCCACTCGCCGCACTCCGTGCAGCGCCCGACCCACTTTGGGGGCTGGTGGCCGCAGGCGTCGCACTCGTACGCGGGCCGGGCCTCTTTCGGGGTGCGGGCGCGGGCGCCGCCGGCACGGGCGGGGGTGGCGCGGGCGGGGGTGGATCGCGAGGTTGTCACCGTCCGACGCTAACCAACCGGTGTGACGAAAGCGCCGCCGGCATGGCGGATGCCACGCCGGCGGCGCCGGAGTTCGTCGGGGGACGGCTCAGTCGTGCGAACCGGCCTCTTCGCCCTCGGTCACCGGCGAGTTGCGCGGCGCCGGGCTGAGCGGGGTGGCGACGGGCACCACGGTGGTGATGACCTGGCCGTTGCCGAAGTCGAAGGTGACGGTGACGCTGCCACCGGGGCGCAGCGCCTCCTTGAGGCCGACCAGCTGCACGAAGTCGCCGGACTCCTGGGTCAGCGAGACGTAGCCGTACGCCGGGATCTCGACGCTGGCCGGGCCGGTGGCGGTGGCCGGCTGGCTCGGGCTCGGGGTGACCGGCGAGGCGGTGGCGCCGGGGCCGGTCAGGCTCGGCGACGGCTCGGCGCCAGGAGACTGGGCGTCAGGAGACGGGGCGCCGGGGGTCTCGGCGGGCTCGCTCGGGCTCGCCGCGGGTGAGCTCTCCGGCCCGGGACGCCCGGCGATCTCGCCGCCCAGGGTGACCGAGTCGGCGTTGTCGCTGCTGATCGTCACGGTGACCGGGTTGACCGAGTCGTTGAAGATCGCGACGGTCAGCGGCGCGGTGCCGCCGGCCGGGTAGCCCTCGGGGCTCAGGTAGTCGACGCTGACGTTGCGGACCTTGAAGTCGCCGTTCTCGCTCTGGGCGTTGACGCCACCGAGGGACGGCACCTTGCGCGCGGTCTCGGCGACCTGTCCGGCGCTGCACCCGGAAAGGAGCATGCTCGCGGCCGCCACACCGGCCAGCAGCATTGCCGCCCGCCGATTTCTCTTGATCGAGCGCGTCACGTCGGTCCTCCTCGTTGCGATCCCCACCCGGTTTCGGTCACCGGGCACGGTGGCCATACCCGCGCAGACCGCGCTCCAGCGTAGTTGGGCCTGATCGAGGCGCGCACGCGGACCCGGTGATCGGCTCCTGTCGTGACGGTGTGCTCACACCACGTGTCCGCTGCCGACGAGGAGGACGACGTCGATCAGCGCCACGGTCATCACCCCCCGGAAGACCGCCACCGGCCGGGCAGGGCGCACCCCACCGGCGCGTACGCGAGGGCGGGAGGCGCGCCAGGCGAGCACCGGCACCACCGCGGCGGCGCCCACGGCGGCGAGCCCGGTCCAGGACGGCGGCCCGGGGGGACCGGCCACCAGGGTCACCGTGGCGGCGAGCAGCAGGGCGGTCGCGGCGATCCGGCTGCCCTCGCCGCCGAGCCGGTGCGGCAGCCCGCGCACGCCGGTACGGGCGTCGTCGGCCAGATCCGGCAGGACGTTGGCGAAGTGGGCGCCCGCCCCGAGCAGCGCGGCGGCGCCGAGGAGCCAGAGCGGCGGGGCGGGGGCGCCGGGCAGCGCCAGCACGACGAAGGCCGGCAGCGCGCCGAACGACACGGCGTAGGGCAGTACGGAGACCGCGGTCGACTTCAACGGCCAGTTGTAGAGCAGCGCGGAGATCAGCCCGAGCGTCGCGCAGGCCGCCGCGGCCGGGTTGGTCGCCAGCGCCGCCGCCGGGGTGGCGACCACGGCGACCAGCGCCGCAACCCCGACGGTACGGCGGGAGAGCCCACCGGTGGCGACGGGTTTGTCGGCGCGTCCCACCGCGCGGTCGCGTACGGCATCGAGGTAGTCGTTCGACCAGCCGGTGGCGAGCTGGCTCGCCGCGACGGCGGCGACGACGGCGACCGCCGTCGCGAGGTCGTGACCGACCCCCCAGGCGAGCAGGCCGGCCACCGTGCTCACCGCGACCGCCGGTTCCGGATGGCTGGCTCTGAGCAGCCCTAACACTATTCGCGACATAAGAGAAGTCTGGCCGTTGCGCGGCGCGCGTGCCACGCTCGATCGGTGCGAGCCAATCGAGTGGGGACGATGAGCGTGCAACGCCGACTGCCGGCCAACGATCCGCGCCAGTACGACGACCTCGCCCACGAGTGGTGGCAGCCGGACGGTCCATTCGCGATGCTGCACTGGCTGGCGCGGTCCCGGGCGGCGCTGGTGCCCCCGGCGGCGCGCCCCGGGGCGCTGCTGGTGGACATCGGCTGTGGGGCCGGGCTGCTCGCCCCGCACCTGGCCGGCAAGGGCTACCGCCATGTCGGGCTGGACCTGACCCGGTCGGCGCTGGACCAGGCGGCGGCGCACGGGGTTCTGCCGCTGCACGCCGACGCGACGGCGGTGCCGCTCGCCGACGGCTGTGCCGACGTCGTCGCCGTGGGGGAGTTGCTGGAGCACGTGCCGGACTGGCGGGTGGCCGTCGCCGAGGCCTGCCGGTTGCTGCGTCCGGGCGGCACGCTGGTGCTGGACACCCTCAACGCCACCTGGCAGAGCCGCCTGGTAGCCGTACGCCTGGCCGAGCTCTTCCACGGAGTGCCGCGCGGTATCCACGATCCACGGCTCTTTGTGGACGACGCCACTCTGGTGCGTGAATGTGCCCGGCACGGGGTATCGCTGCGGGTGCGCGGTATCCGGCCGGCGGTCAGCGGGTTGGCGGGCTGGCTGCTGCGACGTGCCGCCGGGCGCTCCCGCGCCGACGCGGACTGCCCGATGGTGCCGACCTGGTCGACCGCCGTGCTCTATCAGGGGCGTGGGTTCCGCCGGGCAGCGTGATCGTGACCGGCTGAGGTGAATGCCGTACGTGGGCGGTGGCACGACCGGACGAACGAGGTGAGGGAGCGTGTCGGTGGCATCGGTTGTCGCGGGGCTCGGGTCGGCGCTGCCGCCGTCGGTCACTCAGCAGGAGATGTGGGAGGGCTTTTTCGCCCGGCACTACTCGGGCAGCGCCCGGGCGGTGGCGGAGCGCATTTTCGCTCATTCGGGGGTGACGCGGCGGCAGGCGGCGGTCAACCCGGTGCTGGAGGACGTCTCCGACTGGTCGACCGAACGCCGGATGCGGCGCTACCTGGTGGAGGCCCTGCCACTGGGGAAGGAGGCGGTGAGCCGGGCGCTGACCGACGCCGGCCTGGACGCCGCCGAGCTGGGGCTCTTCGCGGTCTGCTCCTGCACCGGCTATGCCACGCCGGGGCTGGACATCCTGCTCGCCCGTGATCTGGGCATGGCCGAGACGACCCAGCGGCTGATGGTCGGCCACATGGGTTGTTACGCCGCGCTGCCGGGGCTGGCCGCGGTGAGTGACTTCGTCACCGCCCGCGGGCGGCCGGCGCTGCTGCTCTGCGCGGAGCTGACGAGTCTGCACATCCAGCCGGCGCCGGCGCGGACGGACACCCAGCAGATCGTCTCGCACGCGCTCTTCTCCGACGCCGCGGTCGCTGTGGCGCTGCGTCCGGGCGAGGCCGGCGGGTACGCGGTGCGGGAGGTCGCCGCGGTCACCGACACCTCCACCTCGGAGTTGATGACCTGGGAGGTGACCGACGCCGGTTTCCGGATGGGCCTGTCACCCCAGGTGCCCCAGGTGCTCTCCGCGCACGTGCGCCGGATGGTGGAGGGGCTGCTGGCCCGGCACGGTCTGCGCCTGCCCGACGTCGACGGCTGGGCGGTGCATCCGGGTGGCCCGCGGATCCTGGACGTGGTGCAGCGGGAGCTGGAGTTGCCGGACGTGGCGCTGGCGGCCTCTCGCGGGGTCCTCGACGAGCACGGGAACTGCTCCTCGCCGACTGTGCTGCTGATCCTGGACCGGCTGTTGCGGGCGCCGGCGCCTCCGCAGTGGGTGGTGATGCTGGCTTTCGGGCCGGGCCTGACTCTCTACGGCGCCCTGCTGCAACGCTCCGCCTGACTCACCCGGCGAGCAGCGGTAGGTCGGCGCGGTACTCCTCGGCCGAGCCGAGCGCCGGCAGGACGCGGATGACGGTGCCGGTGGCGTTGACGAGGACGGCGGTGGTGGTGCCGCCGGCGGGGGTGAACCCGAGCAGCTCGCGCAGCTCTCCGGCCGGGTCCGCCAGGGCCCGGACCGGCACGTCACCGGTCTGGGGCGAGATGGCGGGCGCGCTGGTGCTGTCCCCGGCGACCGCGACGACGGTGACGCCGGCCGGGGCCGCGGCGACGGCGTCGGCCACCGCGTCGGCGCAGGCGCACTCCTGGGTCAGCAGGATGATCGCGGGGCGCAGACCGCGCAGCGAGACGGGCTCCTGCCGCGTGCCGGTCAGCTCGAGCGCCGGCAGTGGCCGCCCGACGAGGGCGGCGGCGGCAGGGCCCGGGGAGGCCGGCTCGCTGCGCAGGGCGGTGGAGGTCGCCCGTTCGGACCAGGTGACGCCGGCCAGGCCGGCGAGCGTGATCAGCACTGAGGCGATCATGAAGATGGTGATCTGTCGCAGGCTCAGCGAGCCGCTCTCGGCGGGGCCGGATCGGCCGTCGCGCAGTTCGCGCCGGATCTGTTCGGCCTCACGGTGCAGGGCGGAGGCGTCGTCGGGGACGACGATGTGTCCCCACTCGGCGGGCAGGTCGGGCAGCCCGTCGCCGGCGGGTGGGTCGTCCCAGTTTCCGTTGCCGTCGGGCCTGCTCATCGCGCCACCTGAATGTCGTCGCCCCTGCCGGTCCGCGCCGAGTCTCCAGGGTCTCGCACCCCCGCATCCTGCGCCAGAGGTGGGCGGAGGGTGATCTCGTTGGATACAATTCGTTGCACATCCAGACCCGAGATCCACTTCTGTCACGATCATGCCGTGCGGTGATTCGGCTGTCACTCTCTGTGCCGGAATCACCGATTCGGCCCCGTGTCAAGCCGAAGAAATCCCTCTCACAGCCCCCCTGACCTGCGTCAACAGTCAAGGCTGCGGTGGGACAGAGGTGTCGGGGCGTGTTACCCTAGACACAGCGAAAGGGGTTTCGAACCTATGGTTTTCAGTGTCGGCGAGACCGTTGTCTACCCCCACCACGGGGCCGCACTCATCGAGGCAATCGAGACCCGGGTCATCAAGGGCGAGGAAAAGAAGTACCTCGTCCTGAAGGTCGCTCAGGGTGACTTGACGGTCCGGGTGCCCGCGGAAAATGCCGAGATCGTCGGCGTGCGCGAAGTTGTCGGCGAAGAGGGCCTTGGCAAGGTCTTCGATGTTCTCCGGGCTCCGCACACCGAGGAGCCGACCAACTGGTCGCGGCGTTACAAGGCAAATCTGGAGAAGCTGGCCTCCGGCAACCCGCTGAAGGTGGCGGAGGTTGTTCGCGACCTCTGGCGCCGGGAGCGGGAGCGGGGTCTGTCCGCGGGTGAGAAGCGCATGCTCGCCAAGGCCCGTGACATTCTGGTGGGCGAGGTCGCCCTTGCCGAGAAGAGCACCAAGGACGAGGCGGAGACGCTGCTCGACAAGGTGCTCACCGAGGCATAATTCGGCACGTGCCGATTGCTGATCAAGAAACATTCGAGGACCGCGACGTGACCGCGCAGCTCAATCCGCGCGGTGACGTCGCGGTCCTTGTTCCTGCCGCCGGTGCCGGTGTCCGCCTCGGCCCGGGGCGCCCCAAAGCCCTGCGGCTGCTCGCCGGCGAACCCCTCCTGGTGCACGCTGTCCGCCGCGTGGCGACCGCTTCGGTGCGCAGCATCGTGGTAGCCGCCCCCGCGGCCGAGGTGGCCGAGGTGCGCGAGCTGCTGGCCCCGATCGCGCCGGTCACCGTCGTGGCCGGTGGCGAGACCCGCCAGGATTCAGTCGCCTGCGCGCTGGCCGCGGTCCCCGCCGACGTGGAGATCATCCTGGTGCACGACGCGGCGCGGGCCCTCGTGCCGCCGGAGCTGGTGGAGTCGGTCGCCGCCGCGATCCGTGCCGGCGCCCCGGCCGCCGTGCCGGTGCTGCCGGTGGTCGACACCATCAAGCGGGTCTCCGCCGAGGGCGTGGTCACCGCCACCGTCGACCGCGCCGAGCTGCGCAGCGTGCAGACCCCGCAGGGCTTCCGGCGGGCAGTGCTGACGGCCGCGCACGCGGCCGGGTCCGACGCGTTGACCGACGACGCCGGGCTTGTCGAGCAGCAGGGCGTTCCGGTGACCTGCGTGCCCGGCTCCGAGTTCGCGCTGAAGGTCACCCGCCCCTTCGATCTGGCGCTCGCCGAGCACCTGCTCACGGTCGCGCCCGAGCCGGCCGCGCCGCGTACCCTGATCGCATGATCATTCCTCGGGTCGCCGTCGGCACCGACATCCACGCCTTCGAGCAGGGACGCCCCTGCTGGGTGGCCGGCCTGCACTGGCCGGACGTGGACGGGCTCGCCGGGCACTCCGACGCGGACGTCGCCTCGCACGCCGCCTGCAACGCGCTCCTCTCCGCCGCCGGGCTCGGCGACCTGGGCTCCAACTTCGGCATCGGCGAACCGGAATGGGCCGGCGCCCCGGGCACCGTGCTGCTCGCTGAGTCCGCCCGGCGTGTGCGGGACGCCGGGTTCGAGATCGGCAACGTCTCGGTGCAGGTCATCGGCGTACGGCCGAAGATCGGTCCGCGGCGCGAGGAGGCGCAGCAGGTGATGAGCGCGGCGGTCGGGGCGCCGGTGACCGTCTCCGCCGCCACCACCGACGGGCTCGGTTTCACCGGCCGCGCCGAGGGGCTCGTGGGCATCGCCGTGGCGCTGATCTATCCGGTCGCGGGGGACACGGCGTGACCGCGGATCCCTTCGAGTCCGACGCGGCCGGCTACACCGACCGGGCCCAGCTGCTGGCCGAGCTCGGGCGCTTCGACGACGCCGTCACCGAACTCGGCACCGCGGCGACCCTCGACCCGGACGATCCCCGGCCACTGGTGCTGCTCGCCCGGGTCCAGCTCGCCGCCGGGCGTCCCGAGGCCGCGCTGGCCGCCGCCGACGCGGCCCTCGCGCTGGAGCCCGGCGTGCTGCCCGTGCTGGCCGTACGGGGAATGGCCCTGGTCGATCTGCGGCGCTACCGGGAGGCGGCGGAGCTGGCGCAGGGCATCCTGCGCGCCTCCCCGCACGACGGGTACGCCCAGCGCACCGGGGCGGCGCTCCTCGGCGAATCCCGCAACGGCCAGGAGGCGCTCGACGCCGCCTGGCGGGCCACCCAGCTCACCCCGCAGGAGCCCCAGGCGCACCTGGTGCTCAGCGTCGTCGCCGCCCGCATGCAGGTCTTCGACCTCGCCGAGAAGGCGTACCGGGAGGCGTTGCGGCTTGACCCGTACCTCGCCGAGGCCACGGCGGACACCGGCGTGCTGCGTCTGGAGCAGCGGCGGCAGGCCGAGGCGCTGGAGTACCTCGCCGCGACCGCGCCGGTGCCGATCGGGGCGTCCCGCTCGGTCTGGACCGGGCTGCACCAGGCGGTCGCCTACGGTGCCGGGTACTCCCTGATCGGGGCGATCGTCATCGCCTGGGCCGCGACCTCCTCGGGCGGCTTCTCCCGGCTGCTGGCGCTGCTGGTGGCGCTGACCGGCGCCGGGCTGGGCTGGTGGCTGGTCAAGCGCATGCCGGAGCTGAGCCCCGCGCAGCTGCCGCAGCTCTGGCAGGCCGACCGGACGCTGATGCTCGCCGTCGGCGGCGCCGCGGCCGGCCTGCTCCTGTTGCTTACCTATGTGCTGATCGGCACCCCGTGGCCGCTGGTGGCGGCGATCGGGGTCACCGCCGTCGCCGAGGTCGTCCTCTTCACCCGCCGCCTGAGCTGAGCGGGTCGGACAACTTCGCTCGTATGTCCCGGGAGGGGCTCACTGACCGGCGGGGCGGGCCCAGGTCCAGGCGTACCCGGGGTCCTCGCACTCCGCGGCGGCCTCGCAGAGCTCGAGCGGGCGGAACGTGTCGACCATGACGGCGAGCTCGTCGAAGAACTCCGCGCCGAGGGAGCGTTCGACGGCACCCGGCTGCGGACCGTGGGTGAACCCGGCCGGGTGCAGCGAGATCGAGCCCTGTTCGATGCCGGAGCCGCGCCGGGCCTCGTAGTTGCCGCCGGTGTAGAACATCATCTCGTCGGAGTCGACGTTGTGGTGGTTGTACGGCACCGGCACCGCCTGCGGGTGGTAGTCGACCTTGCGCGGCACGAAGGAGCAGATCACGAAGTTCGGGCCTTCGAAGGTCTGGTGCACCGGTGGTGGCTGGTGCACCCGGCCGGTGATCGGCTCGAAGTCGTGGATGGAGAACGCCCACGGATAGAGGTGGCCGTCCCAGCCGACCACGTCGAAGGGGTGGTGTGCGTAGACGTACCGGGTCCAGGCGGTGCCGTCGCCGGCGCCGCGGGCACGGTGGCGGACGTAGACCTCGACGTCGGTGTCGTCGACGAGCAGCGGGCCCTGCGGTCCGCGGACGTCGCGCTCGCAGTACGGCGAGTGCTCCAGGAACTGGCCGCGCACCGACAGGTAGCGCCGGGGCGGTCCGATGTGCCCGCTCGCCTCGACGGTCAGCAGCCGCAGCGGTTCCGCGCCGGTCGGGACGATCCGGAAGATCACCGAGGTCGGGACGATGACGTAGTCGCCGGCGCCCGCCTCCAGCACGCCGAAGGTGGATTCCAGGCGCATCGTGCCGGCCTCGACGTAGAGGCACTCGTCGCCGATGGCGTTGCGGTAGAGCGGGGAGGGTTCGGTGGCGACGGCGTACCCGATCCGGACGTCGTCGTTGGCGAGCAGCGGCCGTCGGCCGAGCACGGCGTCGCCGCCGGTGCCGTCGAGCTTGTGGGTACGCAGGTGACGCGGCTTCAGCGGCAGGTTCGGCACCCGGGTGGTGGCGGGCGGGGTGTACTCCTCAGCGGTGAGGATCCCGGTGGGCAGGTGCCGGTGGTAGAGCAGGGACGAGTCGGAGGAGAAGCCTTCCTGGCCCATCAGCTCCTCGGCGTAGAGCGTGCCGTCGGGCTGGCGGAACTGGGTGTGGCGCTTGCGGGGCACCTCGCCGACGCTGCGGTAGTAGGGCATGTCGCCTCCCGATTCGTCCCGGTCACCAGCGGTTGGCGTCCGATAATCGGACGCTCTTGTCCGCTCTGTGTAGCGTCCCGTAAGTTCTGTGGTTGTGTCAACGCTGCCCCCTCTGCTCCGCGGCCTGGTGGACGACGCGGCGGTCTTCCCACCCGGCAGCGCCACGCTGCCCGACGCCCTCGCCGCCCACCGCCGCCACCGCGAGGCCTGGTACGCCGACCTCGTCGGACCCCTGCTGGTGCCCGCCTCCGCGCTGACCGACCTGGCGGCGCTGCTCGACCCGGCCGCCACCATCGACGTCGGCGTCATCGGCGACGTGCCGATCGGCGACCTGACCGCCCTGCTCGCCGGCGCCGACCCGCGCCTGCGGATCCGGCAGCTCGAAGCCGCGGTCGCCCGCCGCGGCGAGGACCCCCAGCCCGGCCTGCACGCCCTCGCCGCCCTCGCCGCCGACCTGCCCGTCTCCGCAGACCTGCCCGTCTCCGCCGACCTGCCCGCCGACCGGCCGGTTTTCGCGGCTCCGGCTCTCCCCGCCGAGCGGCCCGTCTACGCCGAGCTTCCGCTGACCCGGGGGCTGCCGGAGGCACTGGAGACGCTCGCGCGGCTGCGTGCCGACGGCCTGCCCATCGCGGCCAAGTTCCGCACCGGCGGCCTCGCCGCCGAACTCTTCCCCAGCCCGGCACAGCTCGCCGCGGTGATCGCCGCCTGCCGGGACCATCGGTTGCCCTTCAAGCTCACCGCCGGACTGCACCACGCCCTGCGGCACACCGATCCGGCAACCGGCTTCACCCACCACGGCTTCGTCAACGTCCTCGCCGCCGTGCTCGCCGCCGCCGATGGTGCGACCATCGAGGAGATCACCCGGCTGCTGGCGGCCTGGGACGCCGAGACGCCGGCCGCGCTGGTCGGCGCCGCGACCGGCCGGGACCGTCCCCTCTGGATCGGTTTCGGCTCGTGCAGCGTCACCGAGCCACTGGACGACCTGGCCGGGCTGGGATTCACCGGCACCGGCACCGGCACCGACGCGAGCCGGGCGGCCGGCCCGACGCGGCCGACACACCCGGCCGGCACGAACGACAGCGAGGAGAGGTCATGACCTGGGTCGAGGGCGCCGACGGTACGCCGTACGGGCTGCAGAACCTGCCGTACGGAGTCTTCCGGCGCGGCGACGGCGCGGCGCGGATCGGGGTGCGCATCGGCGACCTGGTCCTGGACCTGACCGCCGCCGAGGAGGCCGGGCTGGTGCTCGCCGGTGGCGCGTTCGGCGCGGCGACGCTCAACGAGTTCATGGCGCTCGGCCGGGCCCAGTGGACCACCGTGCGACGGCGCATCCGGGAACTGCTCGCCGAGCCGGAGCACCGGGCGGCCGTGGAGCCGCTGCTGGTGCCGCTGGCGCAGGTGCGGATGGCGATGCCCTTCGCCGTCGGTGACTACGTCGATTTCTACTCCTCGGCGCACCACGCCACCAACGTCGGGCGGATCTTCCGCCCCGACCAGGCACCGCTGCTGCCGAACTGGAAGCACCTGCCGATCGGCTACCACGGCCGGGCCGGCACCGTCGTCGTCTCCGGCACGCCGATCACGCGGCCCCGGGGTCAGCGCGCCACGCCGCAGGGCCCGGTCTTCGGCCCTTCCGTACGCCTGGACATCGAGGCCGAGGTCGGGTTCGTCGTCGGTGTCGGCTCCGAACTGGGACAGCCGGTGCCGGTCGGGTCCTTCGCCGACCACGTCTTCGGGGTGGTGCTGGTCAACGACTGGTCCGCCCGGGACATCCAGGCGTGGGAGTACCAGCCGCTCGGCCCCTTCCTCGGCAAGTCCTTCGCCACCTCCGTCTCGGCGTGGGTGGTGCCCCTGGAGGCGCTGGCCGAGGCGTGGGTGCCCGCGCCGGAGCAGGACCCGGCGGTGCTGGACTACCTGCGCGACACCCCGCACCTCGGGCTGGACCTGCGGCTGTCGGTCCAGTGGAACGGTGAGCGGGTCACCGAGCCGCCCTTCGCGTCGATGTACTGGACGCCCGCGCAGCAGCTCGCCCACCTCACCGTCAACGGCGCGTCGCTGCGCACCGGCGACCTCTACGCCTCCGGTACGGTCTCCGGCCCGGAACGCAGCCAGGTCGGCTCGTTTCTGGAGCTGAGCTGGGGCGGCACCGAGCCGGTCGCGCTCGGCGCGGCGAAGCGGACATTTCTCGACGACGGCGACACCGTGACCATCACGGCGACCGCGCCCGGCCCGGACGGCAGCACCATCGGCCTCGGCGAGGTGACCGGCACGATCACGCCGCCGATCACCGCCTGACCGCCGACCAGCCGGCGCCTGACCACCCCCGGCACACAGCGAGGTCAGGCGCAGCGGGCGGCACCTGCGGGCCTAGGCGCATACGGCTGGACCTGCGGGTTCAGGCGCAGCGCGGGCAGGGCGCAGCGCGGTCAGGCGCCGGGCTCGCCGGGCCGCGGCAGGGCCGGGCTGCGCCAGTGCAGCTCCGGCGGGCGTCCGCGTGGCACCACGACCTGGCGTACCCAGCGGCGGATCTGCCGGCGGCGGCGGTCCGGGTGGGTGCGGGGGTGGGCGGCCCGGCGGGCCAGCCAGGTCCGCACGGTGTACCGCGGCAGGTGGCGCAGCGCCGCGTCGAGCACCGCGCAGCTGACGTACGTCTCCAGCCGGAAGGCGGCGACCGGTGGCCGGCCGCAGCCGCCGTCGCAGCGGTAGAGGCGCTGAGGTGCGCCGTCGGCGGACCGGTCCAGCGGCACCATCGCGGCGCCACAGCCGCACGAGAGCATCCCCCAGAGCAGGAAGGGCGTGGGCCGGCCCGGCTCGTCCCACCAGGATTCCGCCCTGGACCGGCCGCCGGTCCGCCCCGTCGGCTGTCGCATCCGGTTCACCACCTTCGATGGCCGCGTGCGCCGGACGGTGCCGGGTGCCGGGTGCGGCACTCGCGGCGCGACGCCCGGGAGTCTCCTGATCGAGGAGTCTGCGCGATCGCGGAAAGCGACACAATCCTTACGCATGGATACGACAGTTGGGGGGCAGCCTGCTCCGGGCGGCAGACCCCGTCGGCGCGCCACGAACTCGTTCAGGGAACCGGCAGAAAACCGTCAACCGCGCATCGGTAGGGTGCCGGACGGAGGTGTGTCCATGGCATTGGCGAAGGGCCGACGGCTGACGGTCGCCGTCCTGGCGGCGGTGACGGCCCTCGGGGTGAGCGTCGTGGTCGCGTACCGGATGCTGGCCCCGGCCGACGTGGTCACCCCCGCGACGCAGCCCTACCCCGCGGCGGTCACCCCCAAGATCGGCACCGACACCCGGCTGGCCATGGCCCCGCTGATCGTCGACGACCGGCTGCGGGTCTACGCCACCACCCGCCAGGTCTGGGCCGACCATCCGGTGGACGCGCGCACCCGCCGTACCGCCTTCTGGTCGTTGCGGCGCTGGCCGGCGGAGGTCTCCGGGGTCGCGGCCGGCGGCACCACCGTGCTGACCCGCTGGTCCGACGGGGAACTGGTCGCGCTCGACGCGCGTACCGGGAAGGTGGCCTGGCGGATGACCGGGCCGAAGCCGGCCGAGGGTTACACCGGCCGGCTCACCGGCGCCGAGACCGTCTACGCGCCGCCGGGACTGCACCTTGCGACGGACGCCGCCAGTGGCCGCGTCA
>Ga0233365_1000355_pt1 | contig 21710 bp, 19 predicted proteins | sample ElkDunMinimDraft_27_FD_191535 | JGI IMG/M metagenome (GOLD analysis project Ga0233365, IMG submission 191535) | Fecal eukaryotic communites from dung pellets of Tule Elk in California, USA - Elk Dung C36 | ecosystem: Host-associated > Mammals > Digestive system > Large intestine > Fecal | place...
TTTGATGGTGGATGATTTGATGGTGGATGATTTGATGGTGGATGATTTGATGGTGGATGATTTGATGGTGGATGATTTGATGGTGGATGATTTGATGGTGGATGATTTGATGGTGGATGATTTGATGGTGGATGATTTGATGGTGGATGATTTGATGGTGGATGATTTGATGATGGATGATTTGATGATGGATGATTTGATGATGGATGATTTGATGATGGATGATTAAATACCTATGTTTACGATAGTACTAAATGAGTTGACTGCTGTTATCTGAAGATAAACGTTACTAAAGATAATGAGTGTTAAGGTTTAACCAGACTAAAATATGGATAATATACGGCTTTGGTATGCAGTAAACACGGCACTGATGCGGCATTGATGCGATATTAATGCGGTATTGAATGGTGGGAAAATGGGAAAGTGGGAAGTTGGGAAGTTGGGAAGTTGGGAAGTTGGGAAGTTGGGAAGTTGGGAAGTTGGGAAGTTGGGAATGGTGGAGGAACTGAAAGGTAGCAATTTTTTTCGTATTTTAGATAACTGCGAAAAAATATGAAAAAAAAGAAGTATATGGCTAAGTCGGACAATATTTTCAATATACGGGGACGTTTGGGAGATTTTATCTTTTGTCAGCGTAACGGTAAAACATACGTAAAGCGTTATTCGGGCGGGTTTACAAAGGCAGCCACCCAGAACCACCCGAATATAAAAGTGGGACAGGAGCGTTTTGCGCAAATATCCAAATATGTTAAAAGCCTAAAGCAACAATTGCAACCGTATTTGTGGAGACAGAAAGACGGCACTTTCCATAACCAGTTGATGGCTCTTTTTCTGCAAATGGCTAAGAACGAACCAGAAAAAACCTTCAACGAGCTTATACACGAATTGAACAGCTACACCAGCCTAAGCAACAAATCACTTAATAAAAACTCAAAAATTGATCCCAGTGGTTTGCTGTATGATGCCAAAACCAACAAAATTAACTTAGGAACTATTCCATACGAATTGGCACTAAAGTACAAAGGCCTATTTTTAGAAGTGGCGGCCGGATGGTATCGTATAAAAGATGGGGAGATTTCACTATCGGAACCCAACATACAGTACGTAAAGCTTGACAGGCAAGCCACACATGAAGATCTAATTTTGGATTTTGCCCCTGCGGACGGCTGTAATACGTTGTTACCTTTTGTAGGATTAGCCGTGGTTTATACAGATGATTCAGTGAGTGAGTCACCACACCCTGTGCATACAATTATGGATTGTTTTGTGGCGATGGGGGATGTATAGCAATTGCTATAAGTTTTTTTAGCTGCAAAAATGCATACTGTGCCAGTTCCTAATTTAGTAATAATGCATGAAAGATAAACAGATTAAATTTTAGTTATAGTTTACATAATTCTTTTTAAACAATTATTTAGTGTGAAACTAAGTTGATTTAGGACAGATCTGAACAATCTTAACACAATACGATTAAATTAACTGTAACTTTGTAAGAATGTTGAAAACGGAAAGACATATCAGAAATTTCAGACACATCGTATTGATGTGGTTTATGTTGTTTTCGTTAAGTCCCTGTACTGTTAAGGAAGCAATGTTGTCTACTGCCAATACTGCTTATGCCAAGCCACTCAACATATCAAAGGCGACTGTTGCGGTTGGCAGCTGTCTGTATCTCCAAGATAAAAGTCAGCAAATTTCGGTTGCCTATAAATTTACTGTCAACAAACAATTTGACGGCGTAGATTTTTGCGGTAACCAGAATTTTGGGGTACATTCCACAAAGGTTTGCAGTACTTATCAAAAAACATCTTCGGGCAACAGTCCGCCAAAATATATTTTATATAGACGCCTGAAAATTGCCATAGTATAAGTTAACACTTAGCGACTATTATTTTTTACGTTTAATAAAATATACATTCAATGAAACAATATACAGATTTTACAACCGGCAATGCCGGACTTTTTACATTGTCGCTCCGCTGGGTAATAGGCTGGACGTATTTTTCGGCATTCTGGCGAAGGCTGATTTTAGAAAACAAACTTATTCCTGAAGAAGCGGGCTATATAGGAGAAAAATTCAATCACTTTCTTCCGAATGCTTTGGGCATTAAACCGATTATAGAATATCTGGTTTCCAACCCCGACGCATTGCAAATTTCAATGGTTGTTTTTACGATTGTAGAAGCCATTGTAGGCTTGTTTCTTATTCTTGGTCTGTTTACAAGGCTGATGAGTATCGGTGTCTTCTTTTTGGCATTAGGTATACTGTTAGGCTCGGGTTGGCTTGGCACGACCTGTCTGGACGAATGGCAAATAGGCGTTCTGGGTGTAGCGAGCGGTTTTGTCTTGTTTTTGACAGGAAGCGGTCCTTATTCGCTTGATAAGTATCTGCTAAACAAACCGTATCGGTTTACAGGCAAAAAATGGTTTGCCTATTTGGGTTCAGGTAACCTGCCCGTTAAAAATTTAGCACCAAAAGTTTTGGTAATGTCGTTATTAATATCTGCACTGACACTGTTTACAAACCAGTATTTTCACGGTGGTGTGTTTGGAACACTTCATAACAAATCGGTGAAGCCCAAAGTTGAAATTTCAAACATCAGGAAAAACGGTTCGCAGCTTTACTTTCAGCTGTTCAGGGTAGAGGGGGCAGATGTTTACGGTTCTTTTTTGATACGCATACAGATTTTGGATGAAAATAAGCAGGTGGTGAAGACCATTGGTCAGGAGGAACTGGCGCAATTTCCAAAAGAAAACATCACTAACCATTATGTGACAAAAATAAAACCAGGAGTACACAGTTTGATTTTACCGCTTGGAGCAAAAGCCGATATAGCTATAGACCTACATGGGATTTCACTTAAGGAAGGTTTTAGTTTGAAACTGACCGACATCAGCGGCATTGAATGGACTGCTAAAATAATGTAGTACCTTAGTGACTGCAAAGCTGTCTGCACGTGTGCGGACAGCTTTTTATTTTGCTACAACAGTTGTTTCATACAGCTGAACAGGAAGGTGAAGCTGCAAAACTGAATCCGTTTCAGCGGTCAGCGCTTTTTAATTCATATCTTGCCACCATTGTGTAAACGTTTGATTGGTATCTTTACGGTTTACTATTCGTTTATGTGAGTTTCTATATCCATTTGCTGATGAAGAATTCTGATAATTTCTACAATTTCTTCTTTTAGATTAATGCGGTAAAAAATGAAATGTGATTTTAGTCTAGATCTAAAATATCCCTTCCTAACATCATTATAATCTTTTCCAGACTTTGGATTTTTAGAAATATATTCAATTTCGTCTATAATTAAATCAAGATAATGATCAGCTTGTTCTAAAGACCATTCTTCAAAAGTATAAAGCCAAATATTTTCTAAATCAATTTCAGCCTGAATACTTATTTTGTAATTCATTATTCAGCAGAATATTTTTGATGTAAATTTTGCTTGAAAGTTTCTCGATTAAAATTTATTGAAAAACCAGATTTTTCGCCTTTTTTCAATTCTTTAATTAATTCTGTTTTTTTTGTTTCTTCGTGTTCAAACATTCTTAAAGCAGCTCTTACAACCTCACTTGCAGAAGAATATTTTCCAGTTTTTATTTGCGAATTGATAAAATTGTCGAAATAATCGCCCAATAAAATCGAAGTATTCTTTGCCATAATAATTTGTTTTAAAAAACCAGATCAAATATACCAAGTTTTGGTATTTATTCAAAATTTATTTGGAGGACATTGGGTAATGTATCTGAACCGCAAAGCTATCTGCTTTAGTAAACGTGAATTTGTACTGAAGGCTGCTTTAATAATTTATTTTGCAAATGTTGTTTGAAACTGAAATTGCAAACAATATTGAGAAAAATATAATTTGTTTAAATTATTAAAATTGAACCCTATTTACTTTGATCTGGGCCAATACAACATCCGTACAGATGTAGCAGTAGAGTTTGCAAAGTATTGGCGGTGTTGAAAGAATATCCGACAATGAAGATTGACATCCGTTCACATACCGACAGTCGTGCATCGCACAAATACAACGACAAGTTATCAGACTGACGTGCGAAATCAACCCGTGAATGGTTAATCTCACAAGTTATCGAAGCATCGCGTTTAATGGCAAAAGGCTACGATGACGTCAGTTATCAACGAATGTGCAGACGGAGTTAAAAGCAGCGAAGAAGTACACCAGGCAAACCGCAGATCAGAGTTCACTATTCTGTAGATGTAAGTTTTAAACTTAATGATGATTACTTATTATTCATAAACAAACCGAGGAAATACTTCTTCGGTTTTTGTTTTTGCAGATGTAGCCTAAGCAAGTAGAACTAATTCTACAAAAACTCTGATATAATACTACACAATGTTCATTTTCAACTTTTTAAATTTGTATCATAGAATTTAAAATCATTAGTTAAAAAATGTAATTCTGTTAGGGCAAATAGAATTAAAAAAGGTCTTTGATATTCAATCACAAAAAATCAGAGAAACAATATGTTTAAATTCTATTATGAGTACGTAGGGAGTTGAAAAAAGGAAATAGTTATTGTTGTTAAGTTAGAGCGAGGGATTTTTATTCCTCGCTTTATCAATAAAAGAATAATGGTTTTATAGGTAAATACATTAATAGTTTTATTCTTTTTAGTTATGAATTTTAAAGAAATACATATAGGCGAATTAATCAGAAAAATAGTTAAAGAGGATCAATTAGATCCGTATAAGATATGCAGCTATTTGGAAATTTCTGAAACTGGACTGACTAAAATATATCATTCTAAAAGTTTGGACAGCGAACTGTTGTTAAAATTGAGTAAGGTGATAAAATACGATTTGTTCAGGGTGTACTCGCAGCATCTGCTTTTTTACGCGCCAACAAATAACAGTCAGCATACACCACGAAAACCCGAGACTGAAATACCTGTGTTCCGCAAAAGCATCTATACAAAAGAAATCATTGATTTTGTACTGGAATTAATTGAAAATAAAATGAAAACACAAGCAGAGATCACCGAATTGTATGGTATTCCTAAAACCACTTTGCATAACTGGATTAAAAAATATAATAAATAAGATGAGCATAAATTATAAAAGAATATTTCAAGACATTTTAGACTTGAAATTCCCGGAAAAGAAAGAATTGCGAGCCATTGTGTTAGAAAAGGAAATTAATGATTTCTATGATGTTTTAAGTCTCAATAAGATGATTTTTGGCGATGAAAACAAAGTAAACAAGCACAAATCATACGATCCTTCAACGATTACAAAAGTTTTAAAGTATCAACAAGAAAATAAATTAAGCAATATTGAAACGGCACAAAAATTCAATTTAAGTCGTAATACAGTAAGTGCGTGGAAAAAGAGAGTTGGTTTTAATAATACGGCAGTAGCATAAAAAAAGAAAAGCACCTGTCAATGAAGACAGATGCTTTTCTATAACCAAAAAAAACACTTATGAGTTACAAATGTATAAATTATTTTTAAACTGCAAAACGAAATCGAAAAATAATAATAAATTATTTCTTATGAATCAACCTCGTCAGTTTAATAGATAAATCTGTAAAAATCATTTTGGCGTTTCCGTTGCGTTCTATATGGTAAGTGGCATCTTCAATTTCCTGATAAATTTCTAAAATATTGTGTTCGTTTACAAAAGGCGCGAAATTCTTCAGTTTAAAATTATCAACTTTCGGTTCCATGTAAACCAATTCGCTAGTGCTGTAATTCAACAGTAAAGCCTGGCGGAATAATTCCATACAATGATTCAAAAAAAGCTTTTGCTTTTCACGACCAATTGCCGAAATTTCATCACTCCATTTAATTAAATCACTTACAACACGCGCATTTTTATTGGCACGAAACGCCGCACGAACCCAAGTTACAAACCATTCGTCAAACGGATATTCGTTTGTAATATTATATCGCAGTTTCAATGCTTTGTTGTAATTTCCCTGAGCCTGTTTGGCAATACTGTAAGCATCAACCTCATCGCAATTTTCTTTTTCAATCAATCCCTGAACAATTTCTTGTTCGTTTAAGGCATTAAAATGTAAAATCTGGCAACGTGATAATATGGTTTGCAAGATTGCTTTTTCATCTTCGGCAATCAATATAAAAACCGTTTTATCGGTAGGTTCTTCCAAAAGCTTCAACAACTTGTTTGCGGCTTCGGTATTCATCTTTTCTGCCATCCAGATAATCATTACCTTATAACCGCCTTCAAACGGCTTTAAAATAAGTTTTTTAAGGATGCTTGCCGCTTCGTGAACCGAAATGTTTCCCTGTTTTTTCTGAATCCCTATAGCTTCGTACCAATCGTTAACAGATCCATACGGAGTTTCCTTTAAAAAATCGATCCAAGTGCTCATAAAATCATCACTTGTCGCGTTCGATTTAATACTGTCTGTAGTAGCAACCGGATACACAAAATGCAGATCGGGATGTTGCAGATGATCAAATTTTAAATTGCAGGCAGCAGATCCACCTTCGTTTTCACTACCTTTATTGTTGCAGATAATGTATTGGGCATACGCCAACGCCATTGATAACGTGCCGCTTCCTTCCGGACCAATAAACAATTGGGCATGCGGAATTCTGCCTTTCTGAACGCTGTTTACCAAATGGTTTTTTAAGTGGTTTTGACCTACGATATCTGAAAATTTCATTCTGCAAAAATAGCTTTTTTAAATAGTAGTTTGCTAACAAATATAAATGTAATTTATTTTTATGAAACCTTGTAATTCTGTATAAACAAACAAAATACAAAATTGTATATTTGCGCTTTACAAACAATTCAACTACATAAAAAAGCAATGAAAACAATAAACGATTTTAACTTCAACAACAAAAAAGCCATTATTCGCGTAGATTTTAACGTGCCTTTAAACGATCAATTTCAGGTAACCGACGATAACCGTATTGTTGCTGCAAAACCAACAATTGACAAAATTGTGAACGATGGCGGTGTGGCAATATTGATGTCGCATTTGGGCAGACCAAAAAACGGACCTGAAGATAAATTTTCTTTAAAGCACATTGTTTCTAAAGTAGAAGAGGTTTTGGGCAGAAAAGTTACTTTTGTGAACGATTCTGTAGGTGCTGATGTTGAAAAAGTTGTTGCCGATGCAAAAGTAGGCGATGTGATTTTATTGGAAAATCTGCGTTTTTATAAAGAAGAAGAAGCGGGTGACGAAGCTTTTGCAGAGAAATTGTCGAAATTAGGCGATGTGTATGTGAATGATGCCTTTGGAACAGCTCACCGTGCACATGCGTCAACCACAATTGTTGCGAAATTTTTCCCGAACGATAAATGTTTTGGATCGTTATTGGCTAAAGAAATTGAAAGTATCGATAAAGTTTTGAATTCAACCGATAAACCTGTTACTGCGGTTTTAGGCGGATCTAAAGTATCGTCTAAAATTACGATTATCGAAAATATTTTAGATAAGGTAGACCACATGATTATTGGCGGCGGAATGATGTTTACTTTTATTAAAGCACAAGGCGGAAAGATTGGTAGTTCTCTTGTTGAAGACGATAAAATGGAATTGGCGTTAGAAATTTTAGAAAAAGCTAAAGCTAAAAACGTACAGATTCATATTCCGGTTGATGTAGTTGCAGCCGATGCGTTTTCTAACGATGCAAATACTAAAATTGTTCCTTCAAACGATATTCCTGACGGATGGCAAGGCTTGGATGTTGGTCCAAAAACATTGGAGCAATTAAACAAAGTAATTATGGGTTCTAAAATTATTTTATGGAACGGACCTTTAGGCGTTTTCGAAATGGAAAAATTTGCCGCTGGAACCATTACATTGGGTAATTTTATTGCCGATGCAACAGAAGCAGGAACCTTCTCTTTAGTAGGTGGTGGAGATTCTGTAGCAGCAGTAAAACAGTTTGGTTTAGACGATAAAGTAAGCTATGTTTCAACAGGCGGTGGTGCGATGTTGGAAATGTTAGAAGGTCAAACATTACCTGGAATCGCAGCGATTTTAGATTAATAAAAGATACATTATAACAAAACACCGCCTTTTAAAGGCGGTGTTTTTTGTTTACGTAAAAAAGAAAAAGCAAGTTTCACAACTTGCTTTAGCAGATAAAAACACCCCTCTCGTTAAATTAATAATTAACTATTTTGTTTAAAGACACTACTAAATTACGGCAATGCTTTGGTACGATAGTTAGGTAAAGGTTATCTGTATTTTAATAATTTACTTTTATTCTTTTTGTTTTCTATAGGCATAATAAAACACCACGGGCAGTATAGAGAATGATAAAATTAAACACACAATCAATCCGCCTACAATCATGATTGCGAGAGGTTTTTGAATTTCAGACCCCATTCCGGTTGATAATGCTGCAGGAAGTAATCCCATTGATCCCATTAAGGCAATCATAACAACTGGTCTAATCCTGCTTTTAACACCGCTTGCAATGGCTTCTTTCAGCTTCATTTTGTGTTTCAGATTATCGGTTATAACCCCAATCAAAACAATACCGTCAATAGTCGCTACACCAAACAGAATTATGAAACCGATACCTGCCGATATTCCGAAAACAGTTCCTGTAAGCCACAGCGATATAAATCCACCGATAAAGGCAAAAGGTAGCGTTAACGAAGCTATGGCGGTATCTTTCATGTTGCCGAAATTGGTATAAAGCAACAGTAAAATCAATACTAACGAAACCGGAACAACCAATGCAAGCTGTTTGGTGGCGCGTTCTTTACTCTCAAATTCGCCAGCCCATTCGGTATAATTTTCTTTAGGCAGTTTTACTTCTTTCGCTACAACCTGCTTGGCTTCGGCAATGGTACTGCCCAAATCACGACCTTCGATGCTGAAGCCAATTCCTATGTATCTGCTGTTACCTTCGCGATAAATAAATGCCGGTCCGGTTTTATAGTCAATCGTAGCGATTTCTTGTAGCGGAATGTTGTGCCCGTTGCTTGTAGGAATCAAAATGTTTCCAATTTTTTCAGGCGAATCTCTATAAGCTTCCTGAAAACGTAGGATCACATCGAACTTACGGTCGCCTTCGTAAAATTTGGTGGCTGCCTGTCCGCCAATCGTCATTTCAATCACCGCTTGAACATCGGCGGTTTGAATGCCGTATCGAGCCATTTTAGAATCGTGTAGTTGAATACGCAATTCCGGTAAGCCAATGTTTTTATACACATTGATATCTGTAACGCCGTTTACTTTTGCAATAGACGCGGCAACTTTATTAGCATATTTTTCGAGATCGTACAAATCATCGCCAAAAATTTTAATAACCAGCGAACTCTTCACTCCGGCAACGTATTCTTCTACATTGTCCTGAATTGGCTGACTAAAACCAAAAGTAATTCCGGGATAATGGTTCAACTTGGTTCGAAGTTCCTGAATAATGTCTTCTTTTGAAACTTTACGTGTCCAATCTGCTGCATCTTTCAATTGAATGTTGAATTCTATGTTGAAAAATCCAGTAGGATCCGTACCATCGTTCGGTCGACCGGTTTGTGTCAAAATAAAATCAATTTCCTCACAATCTTTCTGCATCAGCTGTTTCATTTCCTTTGTAAGTCGGGTCGATTCCTTTAAATTCACACTATTTGGCAATGTCGCACGAATGTAAATCGCTCCTTCATTCAGCTTCGGTAAAAACTCCGATCCGTAATTCATAAACTTAAGCATACAGATTCCCAAGATCGCCAAAAAGATAATAATGGTTGCTTTTTTGAACTTGAACGCCGTTGCATAAAGTCCGAAAATCGTTTTTTGAAAGAATCTTGTGACAAAATTTTCTTTCTCTTCAATGTTTTTCGTGAACAGTAACTTACACATTGCCGGCACGTAGGTTAAACTTAAAATTAACGAACCTAACAGCGCGTAACCCAATGTAAACGCCAGCGGAGTAAACATTTTTCCTTCTACTTTCTGGAACGAGAAAATTGGAAGCAGCGCCACAATTAAAATAATCAGTGCAAAAAAGATGTACGAAGCCACGCTTCCAGCACTTTTTTTAATGATTCCCATTTTGCTCATTTTTGCAAAACGTTCGGCACCCACTTTATGCGACATGGTGGCGAGGGCTACGAAGACGGTTTCAACAATTACGAGTGTTCCTTCGAGCAGTAAACCAAAATCGAGCGAACCCATTGAGATGAGGTTGGCGGGCAATCCCTGAATTTTCAGCATGATGATTGCAAACAAAAACGACAACGGAATAACCGATGCTACAATAACCGTTGATTTCCAATTGTAAAGAAATATGAAAACGATTAGTGATACCAAAAGAACTCCCTCTACCAAGTTTTTTGATACTGTTTTTACGGTATTGTCAACTAATTTGGTACGATCTACCACTGTTTCAATTTTTATATTGTCAGGCAAGGTACGTTCGTTTAATTCGGTAATTTTTCCTTTTAGATTTTCAATAACTTCCGACGGATTTTCGCCACGAAGCATAATCACGATTCCTTCTACCAGATCGTCTTTTTCGTTATAGCCAACCTGACCTAAACGCGGTTTGTGAGATACCACAACATCGGCAACATTTTTAATTAAAACAGGGGTAGATCCGTTTAATTTTATGGTAATGTTTCCAATGTCTTCAATCTTATCCAACAAACCTACACCGCGCACTACGTACGCCTGATTTCCCTGTTCAATAACATCACCACCAACATTCACGTTCGATTTTGAAACTGCTTCGTAAACATCTAACGGCGACAAATCGAAATTCTTCAATTCGGTAGGGTTGATCTTAATTTCGTAGGTTTTTTCTTCGCCACCAAAACTCACCACATCGGCAACACCCGAAACCGAAAGCAGTTCCCGTTCTATCACCCAATCCTGAATGGCGGTAACTTCCTTCAGCGGTAAATCGCTCTTAATTACATAACGAAAAATCTCGCCTGTAGCACCAGATGGTGGTTCAATTTCGGCATCGGCACCTTCGGGTAAATCTACTCCGGCAAGTTTGTTCGATACATATTGCTGTGCATAAAAATCATCGGCTCCGTCTTCAAACTGAACGGTAACAACCGAAAGTCCAAACAACGAAATAGACCGGATGTTTGATTTATGCGGAATGCTATTCATTACCTTTGAAATAGGCAGCGTAACCAGTTTTTCCATTTCTTCGGCACTACGTCCCGGCCATTGCGTAATAATTCGGGCACGGGTGTTGGTAACATCCGGAAATGCTTCAATAGGCGTATGTTTTAAGGCGTAAATTCCCCCAAAAAGCAACGCCAGTACGCCAAAAAGCACAAAGGTGGTGTTTCGCAAGGAAAAGGTTACAATGTTCTGTACAAATTTTTGCATGACTGCTATTGGTTTATTTGTTCAAAAATGATGAGTGCGTTGGTGGTAATGACTTTTTCGTCTGCCGCAAATTTTTCGTTTACAAACGTGTATTCTTCATTACCAGCCACAGGATTTATCTGGCGAACGCTCATAGAGCAGTTATTTTTGTAAACCACCACATATTCTTTGTTGTTGCTAAAAACCTTGGCTGCATTTGGTATGGCAAACGCGCTGCCTTGGGTGTTGTTTTTATCGATAATGATATCGGCACTTAATCCGGGCATCAGGTTTAAATCGTGATTTTCCAACACAACCCGAGCTTTTATTACGTGTTCGTTATCGTCGAAAACATTGTAGATCTTATCTATTTTTCCGGGATAAACCTTGTCAGGATATGCAACCGTTCTAACCTTCACCACATCGTTTTTTTGAATGAACTTTAAATTGTTCGCGTAAATATTTACCATTACCCAAACTTCTTTTAGGTTTGATATAGAAAAAAGTGCATCCGCATCATCGTCTGTAATAGACTGACCCGTGCTCATATTTTTTTGAACGATGTACCCGTTTTTAGGTGCCAGAATTTGGAAATATCCGTTACCTGCTGATCGGAACATTTTTAGGGATGCGTTGATTTTGTCGGCTTCGATTCTGGCTGCACTTAAAGCGAATTCTATTTCTGAAACTTCTGGTTGCGATGCCATTCCGTCGTTCAACAATTCCTGTTTGCTTTGCAGCTGTTTTTTGTAAAGCGCGATCTGATTTTCCTGATATCTTTTCTGCTGCACCAGATCCTGTATTTCGTTCGATTTTACCACACCCAGAACCTGACCTTGTTTTACGTAATCGCCCAGTTCAAAATGTACTTTTTCAATGATTCCTTGCAACAGACTTTTAAAGGCAACCAAATCGTTTTCGTTGTATTCTATTTTGCCCGATAACGCCAGTTGTTCGCTTATTGGCTGTTCGATAACGGCTGCCATGGTGGTGGTTTTTTTAAGCTGATCGCTTAAACAGAACGCTTCTGTGGTTTCAGACTGGTTTTCTGCTGTTTCGTTTTTGGTTTGGCAGGCTGTTAAAAGTATGCCCGACAATAAAATTAGTAAGCTGTTTTTTTTCATCATGTTAAAAATCTTTGCCCGTTATGTATTGTAGTTCTTCAACGGTATGGTGGTAATTTTCCAATAATTCAAGATACGCCTGCTGTGGTTCGCGGTATGCCTGTGTAAAATCGATAAATTCTATTAAAGTAATCTGTTTGTTTTGCAGGTGCTTTTTGTAGTTTTCAATCATTTGCTGCTGCTCGTCGGTTTTAATATTCGACCAGTTTTTTAACGATTGATCCATCAATACCAACTGTTCTTGCAAAACGTTGACGTTAGTTGTTAGTTCGGTTTCTAAAACCTGTTGCTGCGTTAGTTGCTGATCTATATTGTGCTTTGCCGCCCTGATTGCACCTTTGTTGGTGTTAAAAACAGGCAGATCGATACTTACACCAACTCCAACAAAATCGTGCATAATGTTACCGCCACGGTCGTAATTTACCTGAAAAGTAAGATCGGGTACACGTAGTGCTTTTTCTAATTGTAACTGGTTTTGTGCAATTCCGGTTTCGTTCAACTGGCGCTGTAACCCGATGTTGTTTTCTTTTGCCTGATCTTTAATATTCAACGGAATTTCTTTTGATACAAACGAAAGATCAGAAAAACGGATGTCAGAAAGATCTAACGAAGCATTCTGTGTAAGCAATCGCATTTTGTTCAAACTTTCTGTTTTCTCTTTTTCCAGCTCAATTTTTTCCTTTTGCAAACCGATTAATTCTGTCTGAATACGATAAAATTCAGCTGTTGGAATATTTTTCAAAGCTGCTTGTCGTTCGTATTGGCTGTTCATCTGTGTAAACAAATCAACAATACTGTTCAGCAACGTTTCTTCGGTCTGAATTCTGTTTAACGAATAATAATTCTGACGCAATTCTTTTTTCAATCCGCGCATTAATTCTTCAAAATCAAAAACGGCACTGTTTTTCTCCAGCTGTTTAATCGCGACTCTTTTCTTACGTTTGCCTGCGGTTTCTACCAATTGTTCCAATTCTATGGATATTTGCTGGTTGTTGCCGTAGTTCCCGAAAAGGAAAGGCTGTTCTTCAATCTGATAGGTTTTCCACAAATTGACTTCCGAAATACTTAAGGTAGGGTTGGGCCACAGTTTTTCCTGCACAATTTCGGCATCGGCTTTGGCAATATTATATTTACCGGCAATTAAAACGTAGTTTTTTTCTAAAAACTGTTGTTCAAGATCGGCAACGGTATAGGTTTGGGCTTTCACAAAAGTGGTAAACCCTATTAAAATTATGGACAGATATATTCTTCTCACTTCTACATACTTTTAGCGATTCAAAAGTAGAAAGTGAAGATTAAGGTGGATTGTGTTTAAAATTAGAATTGGATTAGAAAGATCAGTTATCAATAAAAAACCTGCTCTATTTAGAACAGGTTGCGTTTTTTAAAAAGAAGCTAAATCTATTTCTTGTACTTCAAGTTTTCGTTTACAAGGAGATAAATCTAAAAAAGTATAAGCAGGTTTTGGGCGTACTTTTGGATCTTTGTGCGGACAATATTTTCCATCAGACGTTTCATAGGAATGTAATCCGCAAGTTTTGCATGCAACTCCGGCTACATCAATCGCTCTGGCACAATTTCCAAAATCAACCATCTTGGTGTAAAATAGAGAATTTTTTGAAAGTAAATCAGGATTTAATATCAACTCTTTACCAAAACTATAAGCTATGTTTTCGTATATATTCCCAATATCGTTTAAAGGAATAAGCGTGAGGACATTTTCACTTTCGTGCGGATTTGCTATATAATCTTCATAAGAAGTTTTAGACAAATCATATCTTAACAAAGTAAAATAATAGGTGTTATAATCTTTAGAAAAATGCATCAGATTATAAACAACTAAAGGATCGCTATTTTCATTAAATTCGTCTTCACCAATAGTAACTTTATATGTTATTGAATGCATTTCTTTTGATTCAAAAACCTGAACACTCTCTAAATCTAGACTTACAAGCTGCACAATTTCAGAATCTGCATTATTGTTGTTTAAAAACTGTTGTTTGATAGAACTAACCACAGAATAATTTCTAGCTTCTAAATATCTATTTTCTAATTCTTCTTGATTGAATGTGAATGTTTCTCCATCGGGATAGTCGGCAACAGATCTTAAAACCTCTTTAGGAATTGATCTGTCTGCAGATTGTGCATAACCGAAAAAGCATAGTACTGTTAGTAATAATGAATAAAAATTCTTCATAAATTATTAAATTAACTTAATTGTTTAAATTTAATAAAATAAATTTCTAAATATAATTTCTTTAAATTAAATTATTAGAAAACCAATTTTACCGTTGTTCCTTTTGGTTGATTCGACGATAATTGCAATTTGATATTATGCAGGTTTAAAATAATATTTGCCATAGATAACCCAATACCTTTACCTTGAAACTGCTGGGTATTGTGACCGCGGTAAAAGTTTTGTTTTATCTGTTGCAGATCAATTTCGGGAATACCGATTCCCTGATCTGAAATCGACAAACATAAACGATTGTCTTCTTCGTAAAAAAGAATTTTTATCAGTTGGTTGTTAGAATATTTTATAGCATTGCCTACCAGATTGTTTAACGCTAATTCCAACATTTTTTCGTTGCCCTGCACGGTTAAAAGCGCATCGTTTGTTACCTGCAAATCAACATCAATCATGGCTTTGTGGTACAAAACGGCATTTTCTATAACCTGCCAAACAACTTCATCAATACGCACAGGTTCAAACTCAAAACTTGTTTTAGCACCCGATAAAAGCATCATTTGGTCTAATGTTTCCTGTAAATCGTTGGTGTACTGTTTAAGCTGATTGATTGTTTTTTCGTGCTCTTCTAATGTTCTTTTTTTATTGTTGGTAACTTCTAATGTTCCGAGTAGGGCAGTGATAGGTGTGCGCAGTTCGTGCGATACATAATCGATAAAATTCTTTTGAACGGTAAATGTCTGCCCGATTTTATCGATAAAATGATTGTAGGTAAGTATTAAATCTTCAATTTCGGCGTAGGGTTTGTTCAATGCAAGCGGTTGGTTAAAGTTGTTAGTATCGCGCTCTTTAATTTGTGCAATGATTTTGTTGATCGGCTGATAGGCGATATAACCCAGATATTGCGAAAAAAAGTAGATAAAAATCAAACCGCCAACCGAAACCAAAATTAAAATATTAAGCAACGACTGCATTTGATCGTTAAATTCTTTTTTAGGTTCACGTGTAATTACCACGAAATTGCCTTGATTGTCGTTGTAGTAAATTCCGTTGTAAAAGTATTGTTCGGTAGTAATAAAATCGTTTCTTTTCTGGCGGACGTTTTCTATAAATGTCGATGAAATATTCTTGTCGAAATACATATCGCCGCTGAATTTTTTATTAGATGCATCGTAAACCACAATATTTTTGCGCGAAATGGTTTTTAATAACTGACTTTTAATATTCTCATGTTCCAACGTAGGCAGTTCGTCTTGTTCCAGATAATAAACCGCTGCCAAAAGGGTTTTATTTTCAAGCGATTGCAGTTCTTTCTTTTCCATTTGATTGTAGAAAGAAAAATAAACCGCCGTAGAAACAATTACGATGATGATACTGAAAATAACAATTGAATATAACGATAACCGGTGCTTTAACTTCATAACTTATAGTTTAAACATATAACCAACGCCTTTCACCGTATGAATGTATTTACTGTCGTTTTTTTCGATTTTATTTCGCAGGTACGAAATATAAACATCCACAACATTGGTATGATTGTTAAAAGTAATACCCCAAACGGCGTTTAAAATCTGTACGCGGGTAACGGTTTTGTTTTCGTTCTCTACCAGATAATTCAGCAGTTTAAATTCGCGCGGAGAAAGTTCTGCTTCTGTTCCGTTTACAAAAACTTTGTATTGATCCAGATCGATTTCCAAATCATCATATCTTTTGATGTTCGAAGTTTTTTCGGGTGCTTTTTGCTGATTTCTACGGGTTAACGCCTTAATACGAGACAGTAATTCATCAAAATGAAAAGGTTTGGTAATATAATCGTCTGCGCCATAATCTAACGCCGAAATTTTATCTTGAACAGAATTCAACGCACTCAACATTAAAACCGGTGTAAAATTATTTTTGAATCGAAGCGTTTGTACTAACTGAATACCATCAATTCCCGGCAGCATAATATCGCAGATAATCAGATCGAACCGTATGCTTAAAAAATCGTTCAGCACATCTTCTGCCGATTTACAAAGCGTCACAATGTATCCGTTCTCTTCCAGCCCTTTAATTAAAAAGTCGCTTATTCTTTTATCGTCTTCAATTACCAGTATCTGCATCACAAAAGTTTTATCAAAAATACTATTAAAAATAGCAGAAAATATCGGGTTTAAAAAATCTAACCCATTTCTAATTTACAATTATGTTTCAATTGAAGGGATAATTTGTTTGGGTTTGCGTAATTTTACGGTAATCTAGGGTACAAAATATGAAGCATACCGTTTTTTATTTGTTGATTATTGCAGGATTTATCATTGGCTGCACAAAAGAATCTAAAACAGCGACTGTTAATTTGAACAAATCGTTTGGCAACCGCAACGAAATTGTTTTGGTGATTGACGACAGTTTGTGGATTGGTAAATTGGGCGACAGTATCAGACATAAATTGGCGCAACCCGTTGCCGGCACAGATACCGAGCCACAGTTCGATTTAGTGCAGATTGATCCTAAAATATTTACAACCCGTGCAAAAAATGCGCGCAACATTGTGCTGTTTTCTACCAATACCGTGCACGAATTTCTGCTACAGAAAAGTGTGAATGCCACACCCCAAAACTACTTTTTTCTGCGTGCACAGAATACCAGTGATTTGCTGAAACTTTTTAATACGCGTGCCGATTCTATTATTTCGGTATTTAAATCGTCTGAATTAAACGAGCAGATGCACGAAGTGGTGAGAAATTCAAATCAAGACTTACATGAATTGAAAGATTATTTTGGTTGTACCTTGAAAATTCCCGATGCGTATCATTTACAGGTTAAAAACGAATTTCCTTTTTTATGGTATCAGAAAGATCTATCGTCGGGTAGTTTGAATCTGGTTTTGTATGAATTTTCGATAGCAGAAATTGAAAACGAAAGTGGATCAATTGAGCAACATTTGTTACAGGCTAGAAATTACATAGGAAAAGAATTTTTGCATACCGCTAAAGATTCTGGTTATATTGTTACAGATCCTGCTAAAAATGTAACCATAACAAAAGAAAAAATGCAGGAACTACCGGTTTATAAAATAATTGGTAGCTGGGAAACCGCCAACGATTACTTAAAAGGGCCATTTGTGTGTTACGCCATTCGCGACGACTATTACAAACGCTATTTGTTTATTGAAGGATACATTAACAATCCGTTTAAAAACAAGCGCGACCAGCTGTTAGAGATTGAAGCAATTATTAAAACCATAAACTTTAATGAACATTAAAATTAAAAAATTCGACGATTTAACCGTATCGGAACTTTATAAGATATTAAACCTACGAAACGAGGTTTTTGTGGTGGAACAAGATTGCCCGTATTTGGATACCGACGGAAAAGATCAGGTAGCATACCACGTAATGCTGTGGGATGATGAGGTTTTGGCGGCTTATGCACGCATTTTTGAACCGGGAATTAAATATACCGAGAGTAGTATTGGCAGAGTGGTTGTTAATATGGCGCATCGCGAATTAAAGCTTGGTCATTTGCTGATGGAACACGCCGTAAAAGCAGTGGAAGATCTGTATAAAACAGGAAACATCACCATATCGGCACAGGCACATTTACAACGATTTTACAACAAGCACGATTTTGAAACAGTTTCAGAAGAATATATGGAAGACGATATTCCGCATGTGGAAATGACACGAAGAAGAGAGCTTTAAAGCTCTTTTTTGATTTTTTAGGCTTATTAATTAAAGTTTACATTAGGTCTTGGTCAGGTCGAGCGTAGTCGAGACCTTAATGACTTCTCGACTACGCTCGAAGTGACGGCTTATCTAGAAAATATGTTTTAGCATAAAGTCTATACAGTCTTTTAAATAATATTTATTCAGTAATCAGTGTGATGTTTTTGTGTTCGGCAATTATTTCAAGAATCATTTCAAAATAGGTTAAACCTTTACCGTTTTCAAGATCGCTGATGTTTTGCTGTATGATTTTGGTTGAAAATACTTTGGGCTGTTTAAGCTTTTCCTGATAAAATTCCATTGTATAATCAAATCCGAACAATTCTTTATTATGGTTGAAATTCGTCCATATAAGTTCAACAGGTTCGTTGCCATCAATCAATCCGAAGCCGCCATAGAAAAGATCGTTCAAAGCATCCAAGCTTTCTCCGATTTTCCAATCTTCCTTCGCCATAAACACTCGGTTTATTTCTTGGTACAGACTTTTTTTATCGGATATGTTGTTGCCGTTTATGCAGATTTTCTTTGTCATAAAAATTTCTTTTCAACGTAAAAATAACTCAAAACTTTATAGAAACAAAAAGAGCGGAAATTACTCCGCCCTTTCTTACAAAATGATATGTGATTTTCTATTTCTTTACTAATTTTTGTACAAGACCTTCTTTGGTTTTTACAATATAAATTCCTGAAGGATACGTATCAACATTTAATGTTTGTACATTTTTACCTTGAAACATCTGGCGACCGTTCATATCGTAAACCGTAACATCGGCAGCTCTGTTAAAATAAACCGTTCCACCATTGCTCGGGTTAGGGAAAACGTTAAAGGTTTTAGTTTCCACCGGTGTGAATTCATCATTTGAAAGGTTGCCTGCGTTCACTTCGTAAATAGTCAGCGTACCACTTATCTCGTTGGCGATAATCACGTAACCTTTACTGTTTGGACTGTCTGCTTTGTCAATATAAATGATACCTTCTGCACCAAAATCACCCGAATAGGCAGATGTGCTTCGGTTGTTTTTATAGTCTGTAAAGGTAACATTGTTAGGATCGGTTACGTTGTAAACCATTACCCCGCCAATACGTTCTAAAGCAATAAAGGCAAAAGTTTGTCCGCCAATAGTTGCAACCGTTACACCTTCTGGTTCCGGACCTTTAGCTCTGCTTCGGCTTTTAGGTGTGTTTGCTTCATGATCGGCATTAAATATTGTTGGATAATGTGCTGCGGTGTACATTTCAAAATCGTCTCCACTGTCAAAAACAATTGCTTTGGTATCTGCATTGAAAATAGAAAACGAGCGCGATCCAACAGAACGAATTTTTTCGAATTTTCCGTCGTTATCCAAATCACCATTAAGGTTTGTAGCTCTGAATCTTCCTAAATTATGAGGTTGTTTCAATACAGAAGCATTCGGAAACAACGTTTCGTCTAGCAGATAACCTGCTGCATTTACAGCAATTCGCTCTTCAAAATCGTCGTATTCTTTTTCATCGCCTTCATTGGCTGTAATCAGGTAGTTGGTACCGTTTGCCTTAAAGCCAGCAACCGCATCGGGAATATAGTAAGATTCTACCGGCCAGTTTGCAATTAAGATCTCACCGTTATTGTCTGATGCATCGAAACCGTTACCAGGTATGCTCATATCTTTTGTGCCCAATGCCCAAAGCGATGTAATACTTTTATTGGTAAGGTTGATTTCTGCAACGGCGTTGTTTTCTTGTAAAGTAACCCATGCTTTTTGCGAGTCATCACTTACGGTAATATATTCCGGCTCCAAATCTTGCGATAAGGTGCTGGTTGATTTTGTTTTGCGTACACCTTGCTGAACCAGTTGTGTTTCCTGACTGTTAAACGTTGTAAAGTTTAAAGTAGATACATTGTTTTGCGACAGGCTGTTGATTCCCGCCGAAAGATCGATAATAGAAACCGATCCTTCTGGATCTACCGAATAATCTGCATTAGGCTGCCCTTCGTTTGCCGTAAGTACTTTGTTTCCGTCTTTTGTAAAAACAATATTGTCTGGCAACACGCCTACGGTTACCTGTTTTTTGTACACACCATCTGTATCAAAGAAAACAACTGTTCCGTTGTTCGTAGCTATTGTGCTTGGTGATGCTACGGCTACAATTCCGTTTTTAACCGCAACGCTGGTAATGCCTCCGTACGGACTCATATCTATTGACTGTGTTTTTACAGGAATCAACGGATCTGAAAAATCAATAATATCAAGAAAACCTGCAATGGCACTTGTTGCGAATAATTTTTGAGTTTGAGGATCGTGAACTACAATCTCTGTAGAACTGGTGTTTGTTCCCGACGGATCAAAACTTCCCACATAATCTAATGTAATTTCGTTGGTTGGTACTGGTGCTGTGCGGTCGTTGTCTTTAATATAAAGTGTAAAAAAAGGATCACCTTCAATAGTCAGTCCAATCGGATTTTCCAATGCCAATACTACATATTCTGCATGCTGTTCCTCATTCGTATCGTCAATAATAGGAATAGTGATGCTTTTCGTAGTTCCTGTTAATGAATCAATTTGTATAGTTTGTGTTTGAAATGTAAAATCGTTTAGGTCTGCAGTGCTGAAAGGTGCTGTTTTTACCACCAAATCAAAAGATGCCGTACCTGCATTTTCCACCTTAATGTCTATAACCGCTGTGCCAGCATCTTCGTTAACCGATTTAAATTTGGTTAGAAAACTCACTTTTGGCGGTATTACAGGTGTCGTACCTGGAGTGTAAGCTTCCAATGTAAAATTATCAAAACGGTTGTTTCCTACTACACCGCCCGCGCCTTGAGAAAATTCAACCTTCAGTTTAAAATTCGGGTTATTATCCGCAGCGGTTACACTATTAAAATCTAATGTTTGTAAAGTAGGTGCGCCATCAGGTGGGTTTATTGTTGTAAAAGTGGTATAAGTTGTGCCGTCAGTTGAATATGACCAAGTTTGAGTTCCTGCACCAGAACCAGAACGACGGGTAGTAAATTTAACAATAGGATTATCGTATCCGGTCGTAGGTAGGGTGAAAACTAAAGTATTTCCAATAGGGTTGTTAAAACGCAAATGATTACCTGCGACATCATTATTTCTAGCGTTTAAGTTGCTAAGACTAAAATCGTTTCCGGTTCCATTTGCATGATCTATAGGTGACGTTGTACTTGTGTAAATAGCACTGATACTACCTGTTGGTACCAACGATACGCTCGGCGTGCTGATTGTTTGAACCGAAGCAGGATTATTAAAATTCCAATAATGCAGCAGTGTTTGTGCATACAAGTTAAATCCCGAAAACAGGAAAGTTGCAATAACGCATGTTTGTGTAATTTTTTTCATTTCTTTTAGCTGATTTGTGCAGCAAAGCTGATAAAATAAACAGCAAATACGATTACGCCGACACTATGAA
>Ga0233365_1000358_pt1 | contig 21654 bp, 15 predicted proteins | sample ElkDunMinimDraft_27_FD_191535 | JGI IMG/M metagenome (GOLD analysis project Ga0233365, IMG submission 191535) | Fecal eukaryotic communites from dung pellets of Tule Elk in California, USA - Elk Dung C36 | ecosystem: Host-associated > Mammals > Digestive system > Large intestine > Fecal | place...
ATAACGGATTGCTGTATGTAAAATCGGAATTAATGGGTACAAACGAACCAAGAAGCATGTGGAAACAGGCAAGTATTATTGACGTGTACGACTATAACAAGAATGAGTATTTATACAGCTTTTACGCGTACGACCACCAGGGTGACAAGATCAAAGAGTTTGCTGTAAATGATAGTTATTTCTTTGGGCTGGTTGGGAATTCGTTGGTTAGATGGGGAATGGGGAACTAGGGAATGGGGAAAGTTTAATACTTAAAAATTATGATGCATACAGATTTAATAGTTTATAAGAAATCAATGGATTTTATTGTGGAAATATACCGACTTACGGACTTATTTCCCCTAGAAGAAAAATACGGCCTTGTGAGCCAACTTCGAAGAGCTTCAGTTTCAATTCCGACAAATATTTCAGAAGGTGTATCGAGGAACTCCACTAAAGAATATATCCGATTCCTATATATATCGTTAGGATCTGTTTCTGAAACAGAATGTTTACTTGAAATTTCCATACGGCTGCGTTACTGTGAGGCTAAAGAATCACTAAATAGTGAATTGCTTGAAATAAAAAAGATGCTTTTAAAGCTTATCGGAAGTTTGAAGGGGAACGATTAGGGAATTAGGGAACTAGGGAGTGGATTGTTGGGAACAGGAACCGGTTACGGGCAAACCGGATTCCTATTTCCCAACTGATATACCACCTCTATGATTTAAATATAAATGAGCAATAAAAGCAAATTAAGCAGGCGGAGTAGCATACAGTTACGGGTACAGGCAGGGGTGATTTTTCCGGAGCTACTCCCATGCTTCTTTCACTCTAAAAAAAATATTAATCATTCATTAACTATATAAAATATGAATATCTACAAATTAGCCAAAAGACTTGCTTGGCTTGTAATTTTCTACCACATGCATACTGACGATTTTAAAGTAAAAGTATTGCCAGCATATGAAAAAGCGGCCTTAAAATTAGCTTTTCATTTGAATTGTGCTGATCATGAACCTACAGAGGAGATAAAAAAAAAGTACTACCAAAAAGCATGGAAAGCAGTCATTAAATTAGAAACCTATTACGACCAAGTTGAATTACAAGAAATAGATTTTAAAGAGTATATCATAGGCAAATACATTGAAAAAATAAAAAGAACTCTTAAAAAAGAGCTTTCACTAGAATAAAAATATTACTCAATCTTATAAGTTCTTTGAGAAAAAGTGAATGATTAGAGAATCGGGAGTGGGGAATTCCCTACTCCCGATTCCCCACTCCCAAAAAAATAAATCTATTGGCCAATAGCAGGGGTAACGGTTGAAAACCTGTAGAAAAGAGTAAGCCGAAAAATTATAAATTTTTATATTATGAAACAAACATTTAAAAGAGCCATGATGCCACTTGCTGTAGTGGTGTTGGGCGCAGCGGCGGCATTTGCAACAAATGCTGCGAAACAGAGTAGCAAAGCAGATGCTACCATGATTGGTTATTTTTACGACCATTCGCGACCAGTAGGTCAGAAATGTCAGCCAATTACAGTAGATTGTAACAATATTGCCGGTGAAATATGTACCAATTTAGACGAAACGGTGCAATACTGGCAAACAGATCAGGAGACAGGTCTGTCTTGTACAGGTTTACTTTTCAAAAACAATTAATCTAATTAGAAGGGCTGCTTATTGCAGCCCTTCTTTTAACCATTCGGGTTTGTTAGTATTTTTTAATTTAAAATCGAACCATTCCTTAATTTTTATGTTGTAATCTCGAAGACTCGTCGGCGCCATTATAGAGTGCCCTTCTTTGGGGTAAAGAATTAAATTAACCTCTTTTCCAAGACGTTTCATCGCCAAAAACATCATCATTGACTGTCGGTAATTTATTATATAGTCTTTCTCTCCCGTGACCAGCAATAACGGTGTCGTAATGTTTTTGGCAAACATGGACGGTGAATTACTTCGATATAGTTCCCTATCGTCATACATTCCTTTTCCCATACGCCACTGTTGTGATTCCATACGCCACATATCAGGCCTCATGCTTTCCAAATCAATGGTAAGATAATAAGATTCCAGGTCGAATACCCCTGCACTTGAAACCGCAGCTTTAAATCTTTCTGTTTGCGTTATAATAAAATTTGTCTCATATCCTCCAAACGAATGCCCTACAATACCAATTAAAGTACTATCAACAGAAGTTTTAGATAATACCTGATCTAACGCCTCATTTACACACTTTAATGCTGAACTACCAGTTTTTCCCAATTGGTAATAAATGTCCGGCTCAATAACAAAATAACCATCTTCGGTATAACGTCGGTAATTGATTCCGCTTGTAACTAATTCTGATACGTGCGCATACTTGTGAATACCGGTATATTTTTTTTCGTAGATATCCACGATCGCCGGATACCTTTGACGGGAATCATAATTTTTAGGGTAACGAACTACCACACCCCTTTGTTGTCCAAGTTCATTTCTCCATGTAAAATATTCTGTTTTAGCAATAATCGTATCATTTTTGTTTGTCTGGTACAACTGTCTCTCTTTACCTGTCTTCTTATCCAGCATATACAGTGCAGGCGGTATATCAGCGCTTTCTTTTACATAAGTCACAAACCGCTCTGACTGAACCGCCTGAGATAACTGACCTGTTACTTCGACAAGATCCTGAACTTTTCCATTATCCTTCAGTAGAGAAAGCCCCGAGCTTTGAAAATCATCAGAATGCCAGTTTAAAAGCAGTTGTTTATTTTTAATCTTCGTATTTCCAGACCAATGCAGGTTATTGTATGTTGTGTGTTTAGACGACCTTGCCACCGAATATTTTCTGTTCTTGTAAGTACCGTCCGTTTTTTGTGCAAAGCTACTTGTTTCAGGATCATAGAGCCATACATCGGTAGTACTTTCAAAAATCAGCCATTTATCTTTATACGCTGGAATCTGCTGATTTGGCAAAAAATCCGACCCGTCATAATATTCGTTTCGATCGTCATAAAAATGATGTTCCATATCTTTAGTAATATGGTTATGAACTTTTGTGTTACCATTGTACGAATACCAACCATTATCTTTGAAGTAGAAAAGATCACAGCTTAGTTCAGAGGTTAAAAAGTACTGAGAACGTCCTTTGAATTCACCTAAGAATTTCTTTTCTGGCTTGTTTGTTTCATGTTCATATACCCTGATGGCTGGAAACTGTCTGGTAAAATCTTCCAGTCCGTTTTTCTCATAACCGTAAACAGTACCTGAATTGGGGTGTATTTTGAAACTATTCAGCTTTCCTTTTTCAAACAAACTTGTCTTTGTCCCAGTTCCCAGATTAATAACAGCTGCCTGCAGGTTATTTTCGTACATCTTACGGATCTGAGGCGTGAATCCATTGGAACTCCCAAGCCATACTTGAGAGACGCCGTCCGAAACCATATCTACTACGGGTTTCACACCTATTAAAATTCTGTCTTTATCAATAAATTCCAGATTTCTAAACGTGGTATCAATGACCGAATGTTCCGTATCTTTCAATGGTATCACCATCAACTTATTAACTTTGTTATTGGTTAAAGACAGTATTTCCAAATTACTGTTGTCCGTTTTAAACAGATAAAACTGCAGGTTGAACGGATTCCATTTTATTTTTTTAACTTCTTCAACAGCCAGTCCCAATTTTAAAGAAACCTCTTTTAGTTTCTTTCCATCCAGGCTTAACAGTGCGCCACCGCCTCCTTCCAACAAAAGAAGTATACGGTTGTTTGTCGCCGAAACTTCGTACGAATGAACATCTTTAACAGAGAATATGTTCTTAAATCGATCATCGTACAGTTCAATTGTTTTCTTCACTTTATCAAATACCAGCAGCTTGCCTGTATCAGCAAACCAATGGTAACGGTCTGCACCTAAAATAACATCCTTCTTCCAAGTTTTTAAATCTACCCTGTAGAGTGTGCGTTCCATAAAATTCCAGCCCAACCATACGTCATCAGTTAAGATTATATCTGCATGAATACCTGAAAACTGCATGCGTGTGTTATTTTTGGTATGGTAAACATTTAAATAAGTTTTACCCTGCGAAGTAACCGAGTATGTAACAGCAGTACCCGAATCGTTAACGTTGCCGTTTGTAAGCTTTTCAACAGGATCTTCAGCCTGCCCTAGTACCGGGCAGGACATAAAAACTAACAAATAAATAATATATAAAATCTTCGGTTTCATTACATACTGATTAATACCCATTGTTTTGAGGCAATAAGTTTGGATTTAACAACAGTTCGCTTTCGGGAAGGGGAAGTACCGAAAAATGCGGCTGCCAATTTGTTTTAACAATAGAAAGATCCGACAGATGGTTTCTGCGTTTCAAATCGTAGAAGCGGTGTCCGAACTCGCAGAACAATTCCACCCTGCGTTCTTTTAACACTGCATTTAGCGCCGTTTCTTTTGTTGACACCGTGATTTCTTCCAATCCCGCACGAAACCTTAAGGCATTCAGCATCTCATTACATTTATCCCACTCCCCTAGTTCTGCCGCTGCTTCCGCTGCTATGAGATACTGTTCCTCCAATCTAAGTAAAATGGAATATTCTGCAGAGACGGCAGTGTTACCCACTGTTTTATATTTAAACGCATGCGCATTTTCCGCACCCTGACCTACAAACCGGATATAATGCGTTCTTCGGTTGTCACCCTCTTCAAAAGCTTCAAGCAGATGATTTGAAAGTCTGAGATTTGGTGCCGGTGCCGTATTGAACGTGTAAGCAGCAGCTTCGGAGGTATTTCCCCCGTCAAAGCCCGGCTTTAGTTGGAGGATCGCACTTTTAGATTCCTTGAGGAATGTCTTGTCCGGAGTTTCCAAAGCGTACCCCGGGCTGGTAATAACTGTTTCGGCATACTGTTTTGCCAAAACCCAGCTTTCGGTGTACAGGTACATGCGGGCAAGAAGTGCCTGAACGGCTACCTTATTAAACCTTACCCTCTCTCCACTTGGATAAACGGGAGAAAGCAATTGCTCTGCTTCTTTAAGGTCATTTATTGCAAGCTGTGTAACTTCATTTACAGGCTGCTTCTTTATCATCCTGTTAATATTATAGTCTGTAGACGTAACATAAGGAACGTTTCCATAAGTCTGGCACAGATAGAAGTGCAGCACCGCACGTATAGCCAGCGCTTCTCCTAACAGCTGATTTCTAACACCTTCGGTTAGTTTTTGGGAACTCCCTATATTTTCAACTATAGAGTTTACAGCGAATATCTGCTGATAGCTGTTGTCCCAAAGACTTTTGATACCTGTATTTGAAGATGTAAGCACATTCTCGTAGAAAAAGCGGAATTCAACCGTCTGCGCTGTTGTAACATCCAGTTCATCGGTATAACAACCCAGCTGGACTCCCATACCGGATACCGTTCCCGCAAAGAAACCACTACTTCTTAATTTAGTATATACCCCTACCATTGCCGAAGCTGCCATGCGGTCGTCTTCGAATACCTTGCTTTCATCCAACTGGTCATCTGGAACATCCACATCCAAAAAATCGGAACAGCCTGCCATATAAACAGATGAAAGCAGTACAACTGCTAATTTTATATATCTTTTCATATCGTATGATTTAAATTTAGAAATCTACTTTAAAACCTGCGGCAATCGTACGCAGTGCCGGCAGGTAGTTCAGCGCCGTTTCGGGATCATGACCCCAAAACTTTGTAAACGTAATTAAGTTGAAACCCTGAACAAATACATTTGCGCGGGTATTGCCGAGCCACGGAGAACTTAACCTGTAGTTCAGCTGCAGTGTTTTAAGTCTGATGTAGGATGCATCTGCAATCACGGCATTGCTTAAACGGAAGTTTGCTGCTGCCTGTAATGCCGCAGTATTTTTTCCCGTGGTAGGCATCTGGTATGATCCGTCCGGATTATCTGCCGAAAAATAGTCGGTAACCCTTGTATGCATATTGGCGGCAGCACCCGGTGCCTGAGAATTATAATCAGGTGTATAAGCTGTCTGTTTTACAAACTGCCAAAGCATATCAACAGACCAGCTGCGGTATGTTAAATTTGTTGACCACCCACCGAAAAAGTCGATACCTACATTTACTGCCGTTTCCCTATCGTTCACATCAATTTTACCATCACCATTCACGTCTTCAAATTCGTAAATACCTGTTTCTTTATTTATTCCCGTATAGTTGTAAACTTTCTGAATAGTTATGGGTAAGCCCACCACATATCTGTTTGCATAGGTAGATTCCTTCAGATTAGGAAACTCGATCAGTTTGTTTCTAGGGATACTGAGATTAAGATTCATACTCCACTGAAAATATTTTTTATCAATATTCAATGTACGCAGTGTAAACTCCCAACCGGAATTTTCAACAGTTGCAGCAAGATTTGCCTGTACGCTGGAAAAACCTGTCGTACCCGGTAACGGTATACCCACCAGCTGGTTGGAAGAACGGTTGCGGTACCATGAAACGGACGGAGCTACCCTTCCGTTAAAAAACTCAAGCTCCAAAGCTGCTTCCAATTTTCTATTTGTCTCCCAAGAAAAATCGGGATTATAGAGCCTTAAAGGGTCTAAAGTGACCAATCCGTCGTATTTCTGACTGCCTACACCGAAAGTGTTCAGGTACTGATAGTCACCGATGAGGTCACTGCCTGCAATACCATAGCTTGCCCTTAGCTTACCAAAGCTGAACCAAGAACTGTCACTGAATGCCTTTTCCCGGCTGAATAGCCAGGCACCTCCCACTGCTCCGAAATTAGCAAAGCGGTTGTTTACACCAAACCGGCTGGAACCGTCGCGACGCCCGGTAAGGTTGATGATGTACTTATCGGCATGGGTAATATTGAAACGCGCAAATAGAGCCGTGTAGCGGTACATCATGTCTGAATCTTTATTTATGCGTTGGGTAGCCGCATTAGAAAGGTTCCATATCAAATCGTTCGACAAGAAATTGGCAGCGGTAATACTGAGATAGTTTTGCGTGCGTTCTTCAAAAGTAGCTCCGAACAATATATCTACTTTTGACCTGTTCAATTGTTTCTGCCAGTTCAGCTTAGGTTCAACGATCCAACTGTTTCTTTTATAATTGGAATAGTTTGTTGATGAAAGACTGCTGTCGTAACCGTTAGCAGGATTGTACATGGTTGAAGGAAGTGTTTTGAATTCATCGGTGTTGTTTACGGTAGTACCTGCACTCATACTGAAATTAAGATCAGTTGCCAGACGGTAACCGATATTTACCTGACCAATAAATTCAGAAAGTTCCGACAAGTATTCGGAATTCAGTTCTGCCAAGGGGTTCGCAAAGGTATTGTTTTCCCAGTTCAAGTTTCCGTTATCATCATACAGTGCAGGTGCATTAGGAGACAATGTCATCTTTTTACTGAAATCGCTACCCATCAGACGATTTCTCTGTGACATCTTCTGCACATTTGCCTGCAATGAAAACTTTTCGTCTTTAGAACGGTGGTTCATATTCAATGAAAAATTAGTACGCTTGTAGCCAAAATCACCCGGAAACACCGTACCGTCCTTACGATGCGAAGCACTCAGCAGGTAGGACGTCTGCCCCGATCCGCCACCAACGGAAAACTGTGTGTTTTGCGATACCGCTTTTCCGCCAATAAACTCTTTCTGCCAGTCGGTGTACCGATCAGCATCCCAAGTACCATTTACATCGTATGCATTTGCAGGGTATTCGGTAATTCCGTCATTTGCAAAAGCATCACGACGCATCTGCAGATACTGCTGTGTATCCATTAAATCCATGTATCTGGATACCGAACTTACCGAAGTGGTTGACTGCAATGAAAAAGATGTTTTATCGGCACTACCCTTTTTTGTGGTAATCAATACCACCCCATTACTTCCACGCGAACCGTAAATGGCAGTTGCATCGGCATCTTTCAACACTTCGATGCTTTCAATATCGTTTGGATTGATGCTGTTGAGCGGACTTACATTGCCACTTCCGAATAACAATCCGCTTATAGAATTATCCGAAGCAGGTTGTGATCCGTATGGAACACCGTCAACGATATACAGGGGCGCATTTCCCTCGGTGCGTAAACTGTTGCGCCCCCTGATCTGTATATCGAAGCCGCCGCCGGGGGTACCGCTGCTCTGCGTAATGTTCACCCCTGCCATACGTCCCTGCATTGCGGCCAGCGGGTTGGCTACCGGTTGTTGACCAATTTCCTTCGAGGTGATCTTTGATATGCTTCCCGTGCGTTCTTTGTCCTTAACGCTGTAATAACCTGCGTTAATCACCAGTTCTTGCAAGGTATCATCGTCTGCCGTAAGGGTAACGTTTAGTATACTGCCGGAGGCTTTTACCGTCTGGGTTTTGTAGCCGATGTATTCGAATACGATGACTGCATTTGGTGGGATATTTAAGGTGTAGAAGCCCTGTTCATTGGTCTGGGTACCATTATCGGTGTTTTGCTGCCACACGGTTACGCCTTCTATTGGTGTACCGTCAGCAGTTTTTACCACGCCGCTTAGAATTGTTTCTTGCGCGTGTATTTTGTTGCTGCTAAAAAAGAGTAATATGAGCAACACCCACATTAGGGGTACAGCAAGTGCTGCAAAAGTAATTTTTTTCATACCTTTGGGTTGTTAATTTATTTCCGTTTATTAATACTATCTCCCTGATTCGGTTGCCAAACTTTGTTCAGGGGGATTTTTTTTAACCTGCGAGGTTTTGAAAACCTTGTAGGTTTATGTTTTTTGATTTTAGTTTTTATTTATTCTTTGTGTTTTACAATTCATAATTACGCTTCATAATTTCTATTGTTCATTTTGTCTTGATACAAAACGAACCAAAAAATCAAGACTCCATAAAAAAGCCTACTCTTCCTATTTTTACTCTAAACAAAATAATACTCGCTACGCTCAAACAGGCATTTTGTTTTTAACGTGTAAAAACACTCATCGTTTTACGGCTTTTTTATAATGTCGTTTTTAGATCGCCATTCCTTGACTATTTGTTTAGCCATTTAAAACTGTTTCAACTTCGGAATGTAATAAAACCAAAGCTTAAATGGGGCTTCTCCACATAGCCCAAAAAAAGCTTTGGGTTTATTGTTTTATTGTTTTATTCTTTTTTTGCAGAGCGGCGGCACATAACTTCTTCCAACTTTAACTACTTTCAATAAACTAACCTTGTTATAAATTAATACTCTCTTATGAATGGAAGTCGTTATGTGCTTAGCTCTGACCTTGGCAAACTACTTTTTTGTATTATGATTTGTTTTTAGTTGCAAGGTTATATTTTAAGGTGGCAGCTTTTTGCTATCACTTTTAGATTTGATTTTATTCATAATTATTTTTTTAAAATTTGGTCGCGCGCGCGTTTTTCGAAAATTCGCTCCTCGTGATAAGTGAGCTCACGCCAAGATTTGATTTTTTAAAAATTTTACTTCCTTCTTCTTTTCGGATGAAAAGAAGCAAAAATCTTTTCTTTAATCTTGCCTCAGTTAAAAAACGGTTGAACTTTTCCTTGATCGCTATTTGATCGAAACAGTGTTTCACACCCCGATCATCTTACGCTCCCATCGTTGGTTCAACTATCGTTTTCTCACTAATGGCGCTTTGATTCTCCTAATAAGGCTATTCAGTATTTAATCGAAATTGTATTGTTGGACAATTCCGTTAAGATGAAACATAGCACTTTTTCAAACGGTGTTTTCGCCGTTTGTTTTTTATTTGTTATATTTACCTGTTTTTACATCTTAAAACACCAATTTTTCCTTTTTTGAATTTTCGGTATTTCTTGTCTAAATTGAATTTTTTAGAACAATTTTCTGTTTTCTATATTTTTTTCCGAAAATGTGTTTCATGCTCTATCCATACACTATCCATACAGTATCTACTTAGTATCCTCGCTTTTGAGATTTAGATTATTTTTCGGTTTAAAGATTTGTCAAAATGCTTCAAAATTGAACAACTTATTTCTATTCTTTTATGACTAAAAGAACCAATAGTCTTTTTTGCGGCGATCTTTTAATCGGTCGAAATTCACTTTTGGAGCTACCAGATCGAAACGGTGTTTTACACCCCGATCTGTTTACGCTCCATGCAGTGGTTCGACGCTTCCCGATGCTCGGGACAGGCTGATCAAAACATCATACCGATTGTTTATAGAGCATATGTGTTATTCAATCAAAATTTTTGATTTAACTACATTAATTATATTAGGCGCATTCTTTTTTTACGCCAGACTTTATCTTACAGCTTGGAAGCCCTGAACCTTACGGTTTATGTACCAATATGCAAAACGAGGTATGAAATCTTAGTTTAAAGGTTAAACAACCACAAAAAATAATATTAATTAAATATTAGTGCCTGTACACAGCACCATAACCGGCAAAAGGTTGAGTAAAAGCATATAAAAAGGCGTGAAACTCAACAAATCCGAACAGAGGTACTGCCATACCATACAACGAATAAGTGAGCTCACGCCTAGGTCGTGAGCTAATCTACTTATCATCTCGTTGTATTTCGAAAATTGGCAGTTTTCTGTTCGAGACTTTAAGCAATAGCTTTAATTTTTTTAAATAAAGTACTGCAAAATTACACTTTAACATGTAATCAATAGCAAACATAGTAAATAATTTTCGAATGGAGTCTATCGACTCCAAAAAATATTTAAAAAAATTGCTATTTTGATAAAACATTTAAAAATATGAATGTCGGCAATTTAGATAATAAGTTCGAAAATAAAGACTTATTTAATCATGCAAATAAACTTATTTGCAATTTCATAACACAAAAATTTATTTACAAATACCCTACAGAACAAGAAAATAATAAAGTTTCTCTTAGAAAGTATGAAGATAAGTGTGGAATAGTTCATACAACTTTACAAAAGCTTGTGAGTGAAAATGGTTACAATATTCCTATGGCTGTTTTAATTGTTATATTACACTACGAAAATATGTCTTTATCCTTATTCTTTAAGGAATTTGAACAATTTTATGGAACTAAATATCCACTTGATGAATTGTTAAAATAATCAATGAAAAAATAGTAGATTAGCCGATAAGTAAAGTTATAGGTATGAAATGTAACAATTTTAACAAAAGAATAATTGTTAATACAAAACACGCAAATAAATTTAAATAAATTTTTTATGGTGAAATTTCCTGCAGATAAAAAAGTAATATAATAAAATAATATATAAATATATGGTCTTAAAAATTGCTGTATTTAGTGACTTTCACTGTCATCGAAAAAGTAATAACAATAATATTCAAGAATCATATTTATTAGTTGATGAAGATTTAGAAATATTTCAAGATCCTTTTAAATCTTTTCAAAAATTGATCAATGATGGTGCTAACATAGAAGCAGACATATTAATTTTACCAGGTGATTTTACAAATAAGTGTGATCCTGAGGGACTTGCTTATGGTTGGCAGATTTCGCAAGATATTGCTTCTCTTTTAAAAGTACAAGATATTATCCCAAATATCGGAAATCACGATGTAGATTCTAGAAAAAAAAATGACCCTAATCCATTCCATTTAATTCAAAATTTTTCCAAAGCCTTTCCTTTTAGTAATCCAGACGATAATACTTCATTTTGGAAAGATGGCTACGTAATTATAGAAAATACCAACTATAGAATTTTGAATATAAATACAGTTCACAGTCACAATGACGAGAATATGGCAAAAAAAGGACTTATTGAGCAAGACGCATTAAATGAAATCCAAAGAAAATTAACATTTTCTCATGGAAATAAAATTAATATAGCTGTATGCCATCATAATCCCATCGAACATTCTCATTATAACACTGGAAGTAAAGATTTTATGCACAATGGTGACGAATTAATTTCCATTCTTGATAATTTGAACTTCGATATAATAATTCATGGACATAAACATGATCCAAGAATAAGATATGCTCCCGGTGGAGCTAACTCACCAACTATATTTTCGGCCGGAAGTTTTTCTGCATTTAAAAATCTTCTTTTACAAGGAGCAAATAATACATTCCATATTATTACCTTTGAATGCAGTGAATCACATTTAGGTAAAGGGATAATAGATACGTGGTTTTTCGTACCAACAAAAGGATGGACTCAAAATATTAAAAATAACTTTTTTGATTCTAAAATGGGCTTTGGAGCAATTGTAGATATTAGAGCCTTAGCGGGAACTATTGTTGACTGGTTAAGTCTGCAGCAAGAAAACTATATGGAATGGACAGAACTATTAAAAGAATTCAAAGAGTTAAATTATATGATTCCGTCAGATTTAGCAAAATTGAAGAACGAATTAAAACTTAAAAATATTTTAATAAGTCCATTTGTATATGGCGAACCTTCTTTTGTGCAATTTAAAAAAAGTTAAGATGAAAAAAAATGCTTCAGTGTTTGATAATTTTAATGCAAGATACAGTACGCATGAGGAAGTGGCTGAAACTTTTGTATCGAACGAAGAATTCTTCCAAATATCAAAAAACAATCATACTTTCGTTTTAGGACCTCGAGGCTGTGGTAAAACTACAATGTTTAAAATGTTAACTACTTCAGCTATGACTAATTGGACTCCTAAAACGATTAGGGAGGCGGAATTAAAAAAAAACTTACCATTTATAGCAATTTACATTCCCTCTGATGAACTTTGGAAAGATCAATTAAACAATCTAATTAATTCACTAGGAGATGAAAAGTATTTAATCGACACTATATCTAATGCGCTTATTAATAATAACATTTTTGTTAATTTCTGTGAGAACATTAAAAATCACATAAAATATTTAGACCTCGATAATAAAAAAAGCAAGGAACGTGAATTTAGTGACTCTTTGATCTCAATTTTGTCTTTATCTGATTGTACGTCAGCAATATCTTCTATCAAATTAGAATTGAGCAAAAGAAGAGATGACATAGTTAACAAGATCAACAAATATATTTTCGACAAAAAATTCAATAATGTAAAGCAAATAGAATTAGAAGAGTTTTATTTTTCAGATTTTTTAAACACCATAAAGAGTTCGATAATTTCATATGAAGCAATTTTTAATGAGGGGGAGGAATTAAAATGGGCATTATGTTTCGATGAGTTAGAACTAATATCAAAAGATTTTTTTGAAAATCTAAAAAGTAAGCTGAGAATAGCCCCTTCTAATATTGTTTTCAAATTAAGTGCAAGTCCATTATCTGAATTTAAAGGCGTAGAAGCCCAGAGATCGCATGACTATGAGGTTGTTAAAATGTGGCCATCCTCATATACAGAAGAAAAAAGATTTTCAACATTTTGTGAGGAAATAGCAGTTAGAAGAATAATGTCTTATAGAGAACGTAAAGATCTTAAAAAATACATTGAGATTGATTTTACAAAAATTTTTGGTCTTTTAGATTATTCTAAGTATGCACTGAAAGATTTTGACTTTACTGTTGATCTAAGTGCTAAAGAAACCGAACCTAAGTCATTGACATGGCAAATCTTCAAAGAGTTAGCATCAAATGACAGGAGCTTACGAATTTTACTTGAGAAGAGGGGTATAGATCCTAATAATCCTATATCGAATAGAAGCGATTCAGATACATTTTTCAGAAAAACAAAAGAAATCGTTATAAACCGTCTTGTATTTAGTAAATTTAAAGATGATAAATATTACTCTGTTAGATCTCGAAAAGAATATCCTATTTATTATGGAAAAGAGACAATATTTAAACTGTGTGAAGGAAATCCAAGATTTATAATCAATATTATAAATGACATTTTTATTAAAACTGAAAAATATAAAGATATTGACAGTTTTACATTTTCACCGGAAGAGCAAGTTGAAGTGATAAGATCAATATCTAATAGATTTTACGCAATGTTAAAAACATATCCAACATCAATAATTTTTAAGAATAAACCTTATGATTTAGACAAATTGATCCAACATATTGGTCAATATTTTGATGATGAAATTAATAAAGGTGATTTTAAAATAAATCCTTCAACTTCATTTTTCTTCGATGAAAAGAACACAAATAAAGATATTATAGAATTAGTTAATATTGGAGTCAGTCTGGGCGCTTTTATAAAAATTGATAAAAGTGTTGATGATTTATCAATAGATAAATCAGCAAGGTATAGATTATCATATTTACTACATCCACATTTTAAATTACCTCTAAGGTTATTTAGTAGCGTAAAATTAAATAATATAATAGGTAACCAAACTCCTCTAAATATTAATACAATCAAATTTGACTAACTATGGAGATTAAATATGTTTCTCAAGTAAATTTTGACGAAATAGATAATTTATCGTTTGATTATTTCATTTGCGCAGCTGGATATGAGAGTAGATGTAAACATTCTTACGAACTTTGTAAAGATAAAATCAATGTAAAAAATAAAATATGTTTTTCCTTTCAAGATAGACAAATTTTATCAAAGAAAGAAAATGATACCTTTTTTAAACAAAACAATTTTAAAATTATAGCTATTCAAAATGAACAAATTGATTGGTTTGTTTTTTTCTTCCAAAATTTGTTTGATGGCATTACCAGCGAAGAGATATTGATTTTTTTAGATTATTCTTCAATGACTTCAATTATGTACGGGGCTATACTCAAGTATTTTAATAATTGTGATAAAGATTATGGTGTTCAGATTTTTTTCTCTTATACACATGCAAAATTTACTGCGGCCATAAAAAGTAATCCATTGTTTTTTAATCATCCAATTCCATTATTTGATCCAATACAATCAACTGATCAGAGAATTGCACTGTTAGTTGGGCTGGGATATGAAGAAGATAAGGCTCTTGGGCTATACGAATATTTTCAGAATGACAGTGAAGATTTGTATTTATTTTTAACACAAAATAATAAATTCTACAATGAAGTAGTTAAAAGTAACGAACATATATTAAACATCACAAATCCTAACAATATCATACGATATGATCTTGAGAACTTATCTCCATTAATTAATACTCTAGATTCTTTAGTAAATTATTTAATTAATAATAATTATCGCGTTGTATTAGCACCAATTGGTCCTAAGATTTTTAATATGATTTCGTTAGTCATAAATCTATATCATAAAAATATAACAACTTACAGGCTCAGTGATGGAAACAAAGGTAATCCAATCGAAAAGATTGCAGATGAAAGTAAATATCCAACAATATTACATGTAAATTTAAAATCTAACATATATCCTTAATAATATCATTGATCCACTCATTAGAAATTGCATATTGTCTAAATGCTAAAAAATCTTCATTTTCGCTTTCTGAATCACGAATAAAATTTCTCATATTAGTAGATATTGCAACATTTTTATCGTGTTCGTTATCATTTTCAATAAATGCATCTCGAATATGCTCACGAAATCGATCTAAAAGACTTCTTCTACTGTCGTTAAGACTTTTCCTGTCTATTTTACAAGTTACAATAGTATATAAAAAACGTGGATCTTCGGAGCTAATACTTCCATCCTTTTTAAAATAAATCAAACCTTTAGGATCAGTAACTTCAGGATTAATCATTTTAGGCATCTCAATTTCGTCATATGTAGTTGAACTATAATTAATATTTCGGATGCTTAATTCTGTGTTTATAAAATTTGCTAAAACACCGTCGATTTCAAAATTTTTACTTTTATGAGTATTACATGTTGGACAAGACATAAGTAGATTATCCCAAGAAAATGCTAGCCAATAATATGTGTCTTTTGGTCTATAATGCTCAACATGTGTTAATTCCTCTTTCTGTTCGCAGAAGGCACATTTACCTTTATATATAATGCTCAAAGCATCTCTGATGTCATCTAATTTATATCTAGAATTGTAACTTTTGGTAGGAATTTTAGAAGTAGAATCATCAGCATTAGTTATATAAATAACCTTATCAGGATTTTGGCTGGGATAAAAACCAGCTTCAATGACTTGCATTCTCCGCTCATGAGTTTTATTGGATTGCTGGGGAATTTGAACGCCCCTTCTTCTCATACGATTAGGAAACAAATCAGCAAAAGCAGGTCTTAGCGACTCTGGAATATTATCTAGGTTTTTAGTTATTTTTATCATCTTTATTTCCTAGTTCTTCATTAATAATTTGCTGAATCATCGTATCTATATCTGTATCACTCAAAAACACTTTACCTGAATCTCTTTGCTCAGCCAATGTTTTTTCAAGCTTTTGATTTATTCTATATAATAAATATGTTTCGCTTGTGTCTGCATAATCTTCTTCTGAATTAAGACGTGAGTCCTCTAATCCAAATAAAGGAGATGTAATAAGGGTATTAATCATTAATCTATTAAGATCTTTCCTAAAATATGGATCGCTTACTTTAGTTTTACCATCCTCAGGATTACGATAAACTCTATATAAAATTGCATCATCAGATGCTCCTTGAACTATTGTAGGGCTATGAGTAGTGAAGATGAATTGTACATTTGGAAAAATACTACGTAATTTTTTTACAACGATTCTTTGCCATTTAGGATGTAAATGCAAATCAATTTCATCAACAAGGACAATCCCTTTTAAATCCTTAATGCTTTGACCTTCTTTTGCATTTTTATTTAGTCTAAAAATTAAATCTGATACGAATATTAATATACTTTTATAACCTTCAGAAAGTTGATCAAATGTTAAGGTCGCATTTTTCTCTTTAAAGGTTACACCTGCACCATCAATTTTTATTTCAACATGCCTTTCTAATAAATCAAAAAACATTTCTTCTAACTCAACAACTGAAAAAGAATTTGGTAAATCTTTCTCTTCAGCTATCATATTATGTTTGTCTAAACTTTTCTCTAGTTCTAGTAATTTTTGATCTTTAAGCCAAGACACTGGATTAATCATTGTTTCATCACTATCAAACAAGGACATAAAACCATACTCTTCGGGATTATCTGTATTAACTCTACCTCTATGTGTTCCGTAAGCAAAAAAGTTATTTAAAAAAAGTCCTCTTTGGGGATTGTATTCGGAGCCATATTCATCAATAGCAGACAATTGGATTTTTTTATTATTTCTCAAAATATCTGATGCCTTCCCTGTTTTTTCCTGATCTGTTTTTTCTGTGATAAAATTTCCATTAAAAGCTAAATATGTAGCCATTAATATTAGTGATTTTCCATCCCCATTTTCACCTAAGAAATAAATTTCTTTTGAATTATTAAAATCTAATAAAACATTTTCTACAGATAGAAAATCTAATATATTAACTGATTTGATAAATCCTGTTTCTGATAAATTTTCTCCTTCAATCCACATTTTAAATTGTTGCTCAGAGACACTCAATGCTTTATGGAAGTTATTATTTAAGCATACCTCATAAAAATCCTGATCAGATAATTCATCAATATTTATTAATCTTGAAAGTCTTTCTAATAATACATGTTTAAATAACTTACCTACTTCAGAATTTTGAAAAATTGGAGAAAAATCATAAGGAACTTCAACCTTTCTCCTAAAAGAAGGATCTGCTGCACCAGATTCTACTAATGCACTTCTAATATTAGTGTATTGCTTATGTGCTTCTTCTATAACAAACTTCCCTTTCATTTCCCCTTGGGAGTATCTTTCTGAAAAGTCCTTTATCACACTGCCATGCGTAAAAAGCAAAGCGAATAGCGCAAAAAGCTTTTTTTCATTAGGATATTTCTGTATTTCTATCCAGTAACTCGGTGTAGGCTCTTCAAGTGATTTAATACCTAAGAATGACCTTAAAATGGGTTCATTAATAGTAGCCTCTTTGTTCTTAAACCTTTCAATAGTATCTACACTATGAATCACTTCCATGACTTGAACAATGTCATATTTTGTCCAGGAAGTAGTAAGTTTAGTAAAATCAATATCAACCATTGTATTAACTTAATTTAGCGATTACTAAATATTCTTTTACATCTTTACTTTTATCATCACTACGCCCCATGGTACTGTGCTTATAATCTTGTTCTTTGTAACTTACATCATAGTTTTTCCCCATAATATCTTTTGCTATCTGCATTATTTCCTCCAACGCTATCATGCCAGTATTACTGTAACTGAGAACTAAATTTGACTTCTTCATTCTAACACCTAAAAACAAAGCCTGAAAAGCTTGCTTGACCTCTGTTCTTCTTCCAAAAGGAGACTGGTGTCTATCTGAACGATATCTTCCTTTATGATCAACTTGAGGATAATCGTACTTAACCAATGTTTCTATAGCATGATAAAACCTGGAATAATGTACAAAAGCATAAGGTGGATCAGCATAGACCAAAGTTCCTGGTTCCATTATATCTAGACATTTTCTGTAGTCTAATGAAGTAATTGTATGATTTAGACTATTACTACCGAGATGTTGTTTAAGTTGATTAAACTTCGTTTCAAAATAGAGTCTGATGTCTCTTAAACGATAAATTAATATGTCATTTTTAGAAGACTCACTTTTAGCATCACGATATTGTGCGTAGTGTCCAGTACTTTGAGAGCAATAAGACATACTATACATAAGGCTTGAAAGAATAACATAGTAGACAGGAGTATCCTTATAATCTTCTGCAACCCTTCTTAAAGCATCAATCCACAAACATTGTTCAAATGACCAATATGTCCCAGAATAATATTTTGTAAATAAATGGTATAATGAGCCATCAAAATTATGATCTAATAATTTTTGCTGTTTCTTTTCTAACTGAATGAATTGTTTAATTTTCATCTCCGCAGAATAAGTATAATTCAAATTAGAATATTTTTCCTTGAAAACTTTAACATGTTCACTTGCTGCAATTAAGACATCTTCCAATAAAGTATTACTAATTTGTTGCCAATCATAATTTGACAAATAAGTCTTAGACAATATTGCTGAATATTCTTGAATATCATTAGAATGAATTGGGACCAATTTACCTAAAGCACCAGATAGAACACTCGTCCCTGCAAACAAATCACAGACCATCCCATCTTTATAAATGTCATTAATAGAACCAATCACAAAATCTAAAATTTTTCTCTTAGAACCCATATATTTCGTAATATGAGGCACTTTATGGTCATATGAATCTAATAGGTCTAGTTTATTATTCAAGTGAATTATTTCTGTTTCTAATTTATTCATTATAAGATTGTTATTGTACAATTATCAGTATTTATATTTATTTTTTTATTGGAAACAATCAATTCTTTTACATTTAAATCAAATACTTCAGCTATGTTTTTCAGCAAACGTGCACTTTATTCTTTTGTGTTATAGAACTTCTTCATATCCTGCTCATGAAGTGGAACAATTTAAAAAGAGTAAATATAAGTAGTTTTATAAAAACATATCACTAAATGGTATATATAATTGTTTAAATATACAACTCAAGATTGTTGAATTAAAGACTAAATAGGATAACGTTGAAAAGTTTACTACATTTATCTTTATAATGTCCTTAATCTGAAACATCAAACTGTAATAGCTATAGGAAGAGCAGTCAGCTTACAATGAGAGCAATTCTTTAATTGTTTGTTTACACGTTTGAAAAGACTTTGCTTACATTACAAACAAGTTACATAAATTTAAAAAAGAAATTAAGCATTAATCGCAAACAGCGTGGAAAATATGCCTGTAAAATACACATCCTTTGATCTGTTTACAACATAAAGTTCCAATTTAACTTGACTTCTGATCTTTCATTATAATGAATTGCCGTTTTAATTATATTATTTCGATGTGCTGAACCGACTAAGAATACTGCATTTATAAAAGAATTTGAATTTGCATATTCATAAATATTCTGAATCATTTCATTATCTCTTTCTACAACGATGCTACTGAACTTATCATACAGTTCTAGGAAACTACCATTGCCTAAATCATTAATACACCTATATATTGCAGATTTTCTTTCGTCGTTCAAATTTTCAGTTTCTTGACTGTTTAGATAACTGAAACCAAATTCCATTACTTTTCTTTTGTCAGCGTCCATTAAAGACCTATAAATTTGACCATTTTCTGTATTAAGATGATCGAACCGATTAAACATATCTTTTAGCTGATTGAAAAAAAGATCGGACGGCACCTCTTCCTTATCTACAAATCTGACCATTATATTTCGTGACATATTTTCATACCTATACAAGTAAACAGCTTTTGATTCCAAAATACCACTTGACTTGCTGCTGGGAGATAGTTCCTGAAAAATGACATCGGGTTGCATATACTGTAAAACATTATACAGATTATTTACGCTACATCCGCCCATAGGTGAATGTCTGGTAGATATTAAATTGACTTTATACATCGCTAAAACTTTATTAGCAAATATATAAAATCAACTATGTCGTAAATTGACGTTTTAGCCTGATGCTTCTTAAATTAAGATCTAAAATTTTAAATCAAACTTTATCTATATTTGACCAATTAAATTCAACCCGTGCAAACAACAGCCCTCCTACTCGTTTTAATAGGGAATTAGGGAATGGGGAAAAAATGAATTAAGGAATTAAAGATTATATTCGTAAATAATATAGCTGGTGTTAATTTTAAAAATAAAGGTTAACTAAATAAAAACCATAATAATAAGAATGAGTTTAGATATAAATGTTTACACGAAATCCGTTTCAGCAGACTTGGTTCCGAAAATTTTGAAAAGACTTAACGACTTTGATATGGTTGTTGAAATTCATCCAGACTTTAAATTTGACCAGAATAATGACAGCGGATTTATCCCTTTTAAGTTCAGACTTAAAACACCCTATTTTGACAAGCTAGGAGGCAAAGATTTAAAAAGTGGATTTGAAATTTATATTGACGATTTCAATTTACAACAAGCAAAAGAAGAATTAAAACCAAAGCGATCCTTCACTGACAAACTATTTGGTAAGAAACAACCCGAAGTTGAATTTGCACCAAATGAAATTGAAAAACGACTTAAAGACTGTAACAAAGTTGTTACTTTTGTTTGGCATTCAAGTGACATTTTTGAACTTCGTTTCGCTTCAATGACAAGTGCTAAATTGACAGAAATAACAAACGGAGTTTGCTGTTATCCAGCAGACGACATTTGGTATGAGAATAAAAACATTGTTGAAGAAGCGTATAAAGAAGTGACAGATTTCGAAAAGACGATAAAGGAGAAAGATTTTAACTTTCACGAGTTTGACGAATGGTAGAAAGCACATAAAAATAAATATACGAGCTAATAAGAAAGGACTCCAATGGCTAGTGCGACAATAGCTGAAGCCAAGTTTAAAGACTTAGTATGAGCAGTTAGGTACTTCGATGATTCGTCAAGCTTACTGACCGTAGTGTCCGATACTATTTATTCACTGAAAAAGTCAATATTATGAAGATAAACTTAAAAGGAATCTTTGGAACTATATTTCCTTCGACAGAGCCTTTAGTAAACATAAAGGAAACTGAATACGACAAACATGTTGATTTTTACTATAACAACTTAATAAATTCTTTAATTCTTTTTACATTAGATGAAAAGGAATTAGAAAAGCTTGCAGGGCCCGTTTTTAATCCGATGACCGAATTGGAATCAGAAATTGACTACGCATTTACACCTGTTTGTTTTGAAACCCTATTTAGAAACTCAATAGTTGCTGATTCTTTAAAAGAGGAGTTGCTATCATTTAAAAAATGGACAGATGAAATTCCGTCAGATATTTGGGATTGGGATTTTATTGACACTCATGAAACTTGGATAACAACAAGATTAAAAGCAAATTT
>Ga0233365_1000359_pt1 | contig 21594 bp, 13 predicted proteins | sample ElkDunMinimDraft_27_FD_191535 | JGI IMG/M metagenome (GOLD analysis project Ga0233365, IMG submission 191535) | Fecal eukaryotic communites from dung pellets of Tule Elk in California, USA - Elk Dung C36 | ecosystem: Host-associated > Mammals > Digestive system > Large intestine > Fecal | place...
CAACTGAGAACCGATGCTCCGATTGCGATCAGCAAGATCAGTCCAAAAATGCTGGAAGAGGCCAAAGCGGCCAGTCTTGAACAGGTCATCAACAAAGTCAACGGCGTTTATATGGTCAACCTGGGCAACGAACAGCACAGCATGGGCATACGCCAGCCGCTGACTGTGAAAAGCCTCTTTCTCTACCTGGAAGATGGGATCCCTCTCCGCCCAACAGGGATTTATAACCACAATGCCCTGATTGAAATGAACATGACCGCACTCCGATCCATTGAAGTAATCAAAGGTCCGGCCTCCTCCATCTATGGCAGTGAAGCCATCGGTGGCTCTATCAATTTTATCACCAACATTCCCCCCGAACTTGGTTCCGCTAAATTTGGTGTCCAAGGAGACAACCTGGGCTACAAACGAGTGGATTTTGAAGCCGGGGACACCCATGGCAAAAGTGGGGTCTACGCCGCGGGATATTACGCCAATCGACATAATGGTTACCGCGAGCACAGCGATTTTCATAAGCTGGCGTTCAATATAGGAGCAAACTATGACCTAGGAAACCAGGACAAAATCACCGCTGCACTTGCTTTGACGGATTATAAGACGGATATGACCGGGAGCATCGACAGTGTGGATTTCTACAGCAAAAGTTATCCCAGCATGCATACTTTTACTTATAGAGAAGTAAAGGCCCTTCGAATGCGAACGACTTGGGATCATTTCTGGAACGATAAAAGCAAAACCAGCTTTAACCTGATCTACCGGGACAACCTTATGGGCCAGAATCCCGCCTACCGGGTTCGGAACAATCCCAAAAATGCAAGTCAGGCCTCAGGAGAGATCAATGAGCAGACCTTTCAAAGTTACGGCGCCATCATCCGTCATATGCAGGAAATGGGTTGGATGTCGTCAAGGCTGGTAGGGGGGGTGAGTGTGGATTACAGTCCAAGCGAATTTATGGCTGAGTTTATTTCCGTGGATAGGGATGAGCAGGGCCATTATTCTGCTTATCAAAGGATGGACTCTCTATTGACGCATTATAAGGTAAATCTGTTAAATACTGCTGCTTTCGCCCAATTTGAGTTTTCCCCGGTCCAAAAGCTCAAGCTGATCTTAGCGGCTCGGTACGATCATTTTCAATATGACTATCAGAATTACCTTACTCCGGATGCCTTCTCAGGAGCTCCGGATGCCGTTAATTCTTTTAATTACCTCAGCCCCAAAGTCGGCTTTACCTATGATGTTTTGCAGGGCAAAGGCTTTTATGGAAATTATAGCGTGGGTTTTGCCCCGCCGCAGGTGTCCGAGTTGTACCGCGGCGTCAAAGTGCCGGTGCTGGAGCCATCCCTATACTATAACTACGAATTAGGCGGCTGGTGGAATTTTGGAAAGCATATCGCGCTGGACATTAGTCTCTACCAATTAGATGGAACCAACGAAATTCTCAACGTATACCTGGATGATGGCACCACCGAAAACAGAAATGCGGGCAAAACGCTTCACCGGGGGATAGAATACAGTATCAGTTACAGCCCTGTGACTGCGTTGAAATTCCGCTTTGGCGGCACCAATGCCCATCATGAATACGTGGATTATGTGGAAAGTGGCAACAGCTACAACGGCAAAAAGATGGAGTCGGCACCGGCCTGGATTGCCAACTCGGAGGTATTCTACTATCCCCAATTCTTAAAGGGTCTCCGTATCGGCTTGGAGTGGCAAAGGATGTCAAGCTATTATATGGATCCCGCCAATACCGACAAGTACGAAGGCTTCAATGTGTTTAACGTGCGCTTTGGGTATGACCGAAAACGATGGGATACCTGGGTCAACGTGTTGAATGTGGCCGATGAACTTTATGCCACCAATGCCAGTAAGTCAAGGTTTGGAAAAAGCTTTTCCCCAGGCGATCCACGCACGGTTAGTCTAGGCCTGGCCTTCCGGTTTACAAAGTAACCCATAAACAATCCTTTTAAGAAACATAGAACAATGACCAGTATGAAAATCAATCGCCTACTCGCAATACTTATTTTTATCAGCTCCTGTAATTCTTCCAAAAAGCAATCAGTCGAGACTTTGGAGCAAAAGACAGCCGGATTGGTTTCCTCTTTGGGCTCCAATGCTTCCAATCCCTTCCTTTCCAAAAACCACTTGGGCCATCCTGTCCTTTGTTGGACGGAGGAACTGTCCGACGGAGATGGATTTGTAGTAAAATATACAGTTTTTGATCCGGAGAAAGCCAGCTTCGGAGACATTGTAACCGTGGCACCTTCTAGAGGTACGGCTGCACATCCCGAAAATATGAACAAAGTAGCATTTAAGTCGGATGGTACTGCAGTCGCAATTTACTCCAGAAAGCACCCGACGGAAGAAAACCGTTTTGCCGGATCGCTCCTGTATACCCAATCTTTTGATCAAGGGAAGACTTGGACACCCGAAAAGTTTTTACATTCGGATACCTCCCGCAATGTGGGCCGGGGATATTTCGACATGGCCATTTTGCCGGACGGTGAGATAGGAGCCGTCTGGTTGGATGGCCGATATGGAAAGGAATCAAGTGGATCAGCCCTGTTTTTTGCCAAGACGAGGGATAAAGAGGGTTTTGGGGAGGACAAAGACATCGGGGAAAGCACCTGTGAATGTTGCAGAACGGATTTATATGTGGATTTAGAAGGTAGGCTCAATATTGTCTACCGGGACATTCTGAATGACAGTATCCGGGACATCGTTCATCAATACTCCGTTGACAATGGAGCGACTTTTTCTGCTTCCAGAAGGATCAGCCATGACAATTGGATCATTAATGGCTGTCCGCACACAGGTCCATCATTGGCCAGCACTTCTTCGGGTCTTCATGCCGTTTGGTTCACTGCGGGGGGAGCGCCCGGAGTTTATTTTACCAGTACTGAAGATCAAGGCCGAACGTTCAGTTTGAGACATAAGATTAGTGATAGCGCTAGACATCCACAGATGGCATCTTTACCGGACGGCCGACTCGTCTTGGTCTGGGATGAGATGCAGGGAGTAGTAGCGGAGCCTATGCATGCAGGTATGCATCAAGGGGGAGCTCATGGTGCGCCTGCCGGAGGTTCAAAAATCGTCCTGCAAATCCGAAAGGGCACAACGGTTTTAGGAACCCTCCACCTCAGCAGTCCTGGCGCCAATGCTTCTTTTCCAGTGCTGGACACGGTGGAAGGAAAGACTTTGGTGGCCTGGTCGCAGGAAACTGATGGGAAATCCTCCATATTTTATCAATGGATGGATTAACTCTGGGTGAAGAAGGATTAGGCAGATCTCAGGGGTCATGAGTCCGATATACGAAGTAGAAAGGAGAAATCTTCAGCGCTATCGGCGAGTCCGAGAAAAGACTTCTTCTTGAGATTGTCAAATCCACTATAGAGCATCAATAATTTACGAAGGCAGTGGGTATTCGGGTTTTTGGTTGTTATCTTTAGAGTATAATTTTATCTCCATGGAAGATCTACTTGCTGCCAGATTACAAATGGCAGTTTCCCTCGGCTTTCATATCATTTTTGCCTGCATTGGTATGGCCATGCCATTTTTTATGGCTATTTCGGGATACAAATACCTTAAAAGCGGTAAGGAAGTCTATAAAGACCTAACCAAAGCTTGGTCTATTGGAGTAGCCATATTTTTTGCTGTGGGCGCGGTCTCGGGCACAGCCTTATCGTTTGAATTAGGTTTGTTATGGCCTACTTTTATGGAACATGCGGGGCCCATCTTCGGAATGCCTTTTAGCTGGGAGGGAACGGCTTTCTTTATTGAAGCCATTGCTCTTGGTTTGTTCCTTTACGGCTGGGACCGACTTCATCCTTGGGTACATTGGGGATCTGGGGTCGTTGTCGGGATTTCAGGGGTGGCATCCGGCATTTTCGTCGTAGCCGCCAATGCCTGGATGAACGCTCCCGCCGGATTTGACTGGATAGACGGTCAAGCTCACAATGTGGATCCTGTGGCGGCAATGTTCAACGAAGCTTGGTTCTCCCAGGCTTTGCATATGACCATTGCAGCCTTTGTGGCTACGGGCTTTGCAGTATCAGGGCTTCATGCTTTGTTGTTGCTTAAGGACAAAAACAATCTCTTTCATAGAAAGGCCTTAAGAATATCGCTTACCGTCGGCGCGATTGCCGCCATCCTGCAACCCCTTAGTGGTGATATTTCGGCCAAAGATGTTGCCGAAAGGCAGCCCCTTAAACTAGCGGCTATGGAAGCACTTTTCGAAACCAGCCAGCCAGCAGATTTTATAATAGGAGGGATACCGGATGAGGAAGCCAAGCAGGTAAATTATGCCATTCATATTCCGAAGCTATTGAGTTTCCTTGCCCATGGGGATTTCAATGCAGAAGTTCAGGGCCTGGATGCCTTTCCCGAAGAACATCCGCCGGTATTGATTACCCATATCGCGTTTCAGATCATGATTTTTTGCGGGATGCTGATGGCGGCCATCGGGCTTCTGTTTTTGCTATTCAATTGGCGCTGGAAACACCTGCTTGACCGACCTTGGTTTTTATGGATGATTACTTTGGCCATGCCTTTGGGATTTATCGCCGTGGAAGCCGGCTGGACGGTGACGGAGGTGGGGCGTCAGCCTTGGATCATTTATGGAATAATGCGCACGGAGGACGCGGTGTCTCCTATGCCGGGGCTGGATGTCACCTTTTATATCTTTACCGGGCTATATTTGATGCTTAGCTTTATCCTGGTGTGGCTAATGAGGCGGCAAATTATGACCCTTTCGGATAAATACAGTTCTGCACGAATACATCAACCTAGAGGGAATAACTGATATGTTGTACGTAGTAATTGTTTTTCTCGGCCTTTCCTTGCTCGCCTATGCGCTGCTTGGAGGAGCGGATTTCGGGGCGGGAATTATTGAGATCTTTTCGGGAAAGGTGACTAAAAAGACCATTACCCATGCCATAGCCCCGGTGTGGGAGGCCAACCATATGTGGTTGATCTTGATGGTGGTGATCCTTTTTGTGGGCTTCCCCTTGATCTATGCACAGATGTCGTTGTACCTGCATATCCCTTTATTGGTGTTGTTGGTAGGGATCATTCTGCGGGGTACTGCTTTTACCTTCCGACATTATGATGCCGTCATTGACAAGTCACAAGATCATTATACTTTTATCTTCAAGCTTTCCAGTGTGATTGCTCCCTTGTTTTTGGGGGTTATCACCGGGGCGATGATCTTGGGCAACATCAATCCAAATCCGGCCTCTTTCTATGAGGGTTTTATCGACCCATGGCTGAACAGTTTTTGTTTTATGCTGGGGATTTTTACCTGTTGCCTTTTTGCCTTTTTGGCGGCGGTGTATCTGATCGGAGAAGCCGAAAGCATTTTAATTAGAAACCGTTTCCTGAAGTTTGCCCGAAACGCCAATATAGCCACCGTGTTGAGTGGTGGATTGGTTTTTGTATTTGCAGAAGCCAACGGCTTGTCTCTTGCCCGGATGTTTCTGAATTCTCCAGGGGCCTTGACTGCCGTGATTTTAGCCACCCTTTCCCTGCCGATATTGTGGTGGAGCCTGGTGCAGGGCAAAGTTGTTCTACCCCGTATTTTGGCGGGCTTTCAGACCATGATGGTCCTTGGAGCTTGGTTTTGGGATCAATATCCCGCTGTTTTGCGCTATTCCAATGGGGATTATCTAAGCCTTTTCAATTCCGCTGCACCGGAAGCTACCATGCGCCAATTGGCTCTGGCGCTATTGGTCGGTTCGTTGTTGATCTTGCCAGCACTTTTTTTCCTGATGAGAACGTTTAAAGGAAGTACTTTTACCGAAGATGCAGAGTAATATTCAATGACTGTTAACGAGTTGATAGGCATCCCGCCTTTTCCACCGTTAAAAAAAACAGGGACATCTACATAGCCTTCTTCAACACTTTCCGCCGCTGGAACGAAACGGTAAAATTGATGAGCATCTTCTTTGCCTTCAATGTTTTTTTTCGGTAAAAAAATGCTTTTACAGCCTCCGTAAGGGGATCCCGCCTATCAGCAAGCCCAGGTTTTATTGTAGCAGAAATGCAAACTTTAAGCATTCATATCGTGTTAGGAATAAGTACCTTTGTGGCACAAATTTGTAACACAAAGATTTTAATAAAAAACAATAAGATGGGATTAGGAAAGGGTTCGAAATTATACAGCATTGCGACATGTAGATGTCCCAAATGTCATGAGGGAAAAATGTTTCCATCGGGGACTTTGTTTCATCCTGCCAAATTCAGCAAAATGAACGACTATTGCCCCGTGTGTGGACAATCGTTTGAACCGGAACCAGGCTTCTACTTTGGCTCCATGTTCGTGAGTTATGCGATCAATACGGCCCTTTTCATCGCTTTTTGGATCATCACCAGCTTTCTGGTGGAGGATATGTCCTTGACCATGATTTTAGGGATCCTGTTTGGCGTGGTCATCGGGCTTCTACCTATTATTTTCAGGGTGAGCAGATCCATTTGGATCAACTGCTTTGTCCACTATGACCCTAAGGCGGTCAAGGTATAGTCTTTAGACCCAGCTTTCCTCCCTGCTCTCCACTTCATACAATACCTGGTCGATCAAGGCCGTGGCCACCGCTAAACGGACGTAGGGAAGACTTACTTTTCCACCTGCGGTAACAAAAATAACCGTGGCCAGCTGTCGATTTCTCTGATAAAGATTTTGATGGAGATGTACCTGTTGGACTTTTTTCCAGTTTAATAAGGTAAATTTTCTGCCAAAAACTCCTGAAAGCCTTTGTAGGCCTGTATCATTTGTATGCCAACGGAAGTTTTGATGCCATTTATACTCATTCCAGACCACGAGGGGATAGATCAATAGCAATATAAGAGCTTGCCAACCGATCCAAAAGGAGAAGCCGAGGAGAGGGATAAAGGTGATCAGCACGGCACTTCTCCATAGACTCCTTTTCCAATAATCGGACTCAATTCTCAGGCTTTTTTCCTCGTGTATGCCTTGGAAGCTTTGGTAACTGCTTGCCAGTTGGCTTACCTTCCCAAAGGAAACCACCGGAATGCGTATGTTGGTCTCTTTGTTTTCCTTATGTCCTACCGATTGCACATGGATCGTCCAATAATCGATTTTCCTTCTTAGCCAGTTGGCCTTCCAGCTGAGTATCTGAATTTTATTTAAGGGGACTATTTTTTTTGTTTTGTCAAAGAGGCCATAGGAGATGATCCATCGGCCATCGGCATCCATGAGCTGGAATCCATAATACTTGACCATGGTGCGGACAATGGAAAACAGCATGGAAAGTACAATAACTGCAACCACCAAGCTGCTCATAAATAGAACCGTTTGACCCATTAGATCCCTCCCATAAGTGTCCATGTAGTCATTGCCTCCAAGGATTTGCCTCAATTCATCGAAGACATTGATGAGCAAGGCCAATAAAATGAAAAAAGCTTCAAGATGGTTGGCGGTCAAACTTAGTTTCAGGAGATCAGGAAAGTCCAGGGAGTAGGTAAGCGTTTTTTGCTCCTGCTCTGTCTCACCCGGGTCAGGAGGCGGAGTCGCTTTTTTTTCCATCAACAGGTGCCTTAATTGCTCTGCTTTTCCAGTGGCCAGGGCATCCAGCTTGGCTTCAATATCATCACTGCCTACACTGTCAAAAGATACCTTGGCTACGCCAAAAGCCTGTTGCCAGACGTTTTGTTCTAAATGAACAGCTTGGATGGAATGTATGGGGATGCTTAAGGTTTTCTTCTTAAGCCAGCCGGATTGTATGACTAAAGTGTCTTCCTTGAGGTGAAATTTTTTAAACCAATAGCCGATCACTGCCCCACCAATGGTCAGGAAGCTAAACCCTGCAATGCCCCACAACAAAGTAAGGGAGTCACTGTCTTTTTCACCCCTAAAAAAGTACACCGCCAATATTGGCCATAAACCCTTGAGCAGGTTGATGGCGGTGCTCCACAACAAAATAAAAATGGCGGCAGGAGATTGCCTCTGGGGTTCCTGCCAATGGTTTATCGGACTATTGTTCTCCATCTCCCTTGGCTTCGAAGCTTATCCACGCTTTGATTTTCTGGGCGGTATCTTCTGTAATGCCGGTGATGGTAAAATCTGCTGCTGAAGAGCCCGCAGTAAATACAGATACCGAAGATAAACCAAATCTTCTTTCCAAAGGACCAGATTGTACGCTCACGTGCTGAATTCTGTTAAGCATCACTATTCTGGTTTTGCGGGTGAGCCAACCAGTCCTGAACAATAGATCTTTTTCCCGTAGGGCATAGCCACTGTATTTATAACTGATATTGATCGCTAGCAGTCTGAAAATTCCCATTAGGGCTAAGACGGTAACTGCAACCGAAATGATGACAGGATTCTGCAGGTTGTCAATAAAGTAAATGAGTGCTATGCCTATGGCCGACAAGATGCCCATGGAAAACAACAGAGACATCCGTTCTACCACTAGAAAATCTTTTTCCAAAGATTGAAAGCTGACCTCTTCTATGCTTGGAAGTTGTTCGGGAGCAATAAGACTATTGGAAAAATTCATGCTTAAAGTTAACTGCATTTTTGTTTAGCGCAAGCAACATTTTTTAATAAGGTATATCCTTTTCGCCCTTTTTAGGGAAACTCCGCCCACAGCCCGTCTGCTAGTACTGGCATCCCTTTTGATAAGAATTTCAAGAGGTTATGCATTTTTCAGTACATCACAATCTTAAACAGACATACCATGAAAAATTTACAATTGTCCCAGCTTCTTGTCTTTGTTCTTTTGGCCACCACTTTGACAGGCTGTGAATTAGTAGGGGATATTTTTGAAGCCGGTGTGTGGGTAGGGGTGGTTGTGGTGGTTTTGGTGATCGTTTTCATTTTTTGGATCTTCCGAAAATTGATGGGCTAACATCATATGTTCTGGCGTAAATGCCTAGGGATCAATATCCGCTCTATCCCTTCAAAGAGCAGTTCTATTAAGACAGCCAGAACTGCTGAAGGAATGGCTCCCTTCAGGATCAGATTGGTATTATTTAGCGCCAGGCCAGTCACGATAAATTCGCCTAAGCCTCCAGCCCCAATAAAGGCTGCCAAAGTAGCCGTTCCCACCGTAATCACCGCTGCTGTACGGATTCCCGCCAGAATAGAGGGCATGGCCAAGGGGAGCTCGACCTGCTTCAATCGTTGCCAATCATTCAGTCCAATGGCCGAGGCTACTTTCTTTAGCTGGGGGTCTACACTCACCAGCCCTATGACGGTATTTCTTAAGATAGGGAGCAAGGCATAGAGAAACAAGGCAATAAGTGCGGGAAGCATGCCTATCCCCAGCAAAGGAATCATCAAGGCCAATAGGGCGATGGAGGGAATGGTTTGCATTATTCCTGCGGCGTACAAGATAGAGTTTGAAAACTTGGGGTTGCGGTACAGGAAAGTTCCCAAAGGAAGAGCTAACAGCATAGCCGCCAAAAGGGACAGTGAAGTCAATTTAAGATGCTCCCAGGTTTTGTCCCAAATTTCCCCCCATTCAGAACCGCCAACCACGGCTATTTCACTGATGATTTTTTTGTTCACAAGAAAATCATGGGCAATTTGTCTATGGCCTTTCTTCTCGAACAAAGCTAAAGCATTAAGTTCCTGCATTTCCACGGCAGATAGGGCTCCGCTAAGTTTGGCCAATGCTTTTTTTGCTTCGGGCGGAAGGGAGGACTGATAAAAAGATACCGCTTGGTAATCTGGAAAGAAATTCCTGTCATCCTCAAGAAGGAGAAGGTCATAGCGGTTTATTTCCCCATCGGTGGAATACGCATCCATTACGTCAATGTTATCTTCCAAAATAGCCTGGTAGGCTAGGCCGTGTTCGAGGGCGGTCGGCTTTTGAAGCAGTCCATAAAATGCAGAGAGGATTCCCCACCCATCCTGACGCTTCAGGAATTCGTGGCTTAAGCCTAACCTAAGTGCGGGATGACTTTTAAGATCTGAGATGTTGGATATACTTAATTGCTTTGCCTTTTCTTTTTTTATCAACAAAGCATAGGTGTTATTGAAGCCGTAAGGATCTGATATTTCTAAGTTGAATCTACTTTTTACCCACTTCCTTTGTTGGTCAAGAGAAAGGGTGTCTTTCATTTTTAATATTTCTGCGGAAATGGTGCCGCTGTATTCCGGATAAATATCTATTGCCCCATTCCTTAATCCTTCAAAGATCACAGCGGTGCCTCCAAGGTTGAACCTTTTGTCGACTTCAAAACCCGCATCTTCCAACACGAGGGCGATCATTTCTCCCAACAAGTACCCTTCATTGAAATGTTTTGCCCCAACGGTGATTTTTTCACCGACCTGGGCCCCCAATCCAAAGGGGATCCCCATTAGAAGCCACAAAAAGCCATAGCTGATTTTGTTCCTCATGATCCGGATAAATAAGTATTTTTTAACCCTTCCAATTTGGCTTTGTCACCTGAAGCCTTAATGGTGCCATCAGCAACCCATACAAAATCATCTGCCAATTTGATAGCTTCTTCCCAATCATGGGTCACAATGATGATAGTCCTGCTTTCTGTTGTTTGTATCTCCAATAAGTGGCGATAGATACCTTGTTTGGTAACATAATCAAGGGAGGCAAAGGGCTCGTCCATCAGTAACAGAGCAGGCTGAAGAAGCATGGCACGGCAGAGTCCCGCACGTTGTTGTTCCCCGCCAGACAACTGGTAAGGATACTTGTCCAGATAGGAGGCCGGAAGCCGAACCATGTCCATCAAGGTCTTCATTCTTTGGGTTATTTGGGCAGAGGGCTTTCTACTGATCTTCCCCAACAAACCGATATTGTCCCTGACAGTCATATGGGGAAACAATCCAACATGCTGGACCACATAACCTATCTGTAACCTCAGTTGATGGATGTCATCATAGTCTATGGGTTTTCCGTCAAGAATAACCTCCCCTTCGTGGGGTCGGATCATTCCATTGATCAGCTGCAAAAGGGTCGATTTCCCACTTCCACTCTTGCCCAAGATGACGATGATGCTATCTTTTTTAAAGGAAAGTGTCACATTGGACAATACCGTGTGGTCGCCATAAGCATGTGTGATATGATGAAGCTCGACAAGATTGACGTCAGTATTTAAGGGAATGGGTTTATTGGTAGCGTCAATTGTCATGCATGTAAAAGAATATGTTCGTATTTCCAAAAATGATCCTTCTCCAGTTATATCTAAAATGGCGGCTCACTTTGGTGATTATCTCATCTAAGATAGTGATTCTTAAGCTTCCACCAAACAAGTAAGCTAAGCCGGATATAATCCCACCAGCCACAAAAACATCAAAGTATACTATGGGCATTAATAAAGAGGACTGGTCTGGCATCTCTTTGGGCAAGGCTGATCCAATAAGAATCATCCGACAAGAAGCTTTTGATGCGCCAATCGTCTTCCGTACGAAGATTCGGTGGGATAGACTGAAATCCATCCAGACAGCTAAAATCGGTCAAGTAGTCGTCCAGCCCTAAAGAAGTTGCTTTTAACAAAGCTTCTTTTCTCGTCCAGAACTGGAAAAAGCGCGATAGGGGTAGTGGAGAAGAAGTGATGACTTGAATCTCCGTTTCCATAAAACAATTCGCCAGCAACAAGGGATAGTCGAATCCTGGACAAATGTATTCAATATCTACTCCAATGACGTCTTTCGATACGGCAATAAGGATACAACCGTGGGAATAGGAAACATTAAAATGAACGCGGAGGGATGAATGGAGGCAGGGCTTGTTGTTTATTCCTTTGTGAAATTCGATATCCGAAGGATTACATTCCAAATAACGGGCAAGAATCTGCCTTAAGACCCCCTTTCCTATCACAAACCTCTCCTTGTCTTTTTGCTGGTGATATTTTGACGTTCGTATCGACTCCTCCTCCGATAATAATGGAGAGAGCCGGTGGATTTGATCACGGAAATCGTGTATAGCTATTTTCCAAAGATGAGTTGATAGTAAAGATAGATCAGGAATGCCATTCCAGTTAGGCGGTGAAATGTCTTCGCAATGTATCCGGTTCTCATTGTGCATTGGCGCTGCTCAGTATTTTTTGTAAGATCTCTACAAATTGTTGGTCATGAGGGGGTTCAAACATGGTGGTGTGCTCTCCTTCCATTTCAATCACATTCACTTTCTTGACAAAAGGTTTCCAGCCGAAGTATTTAAAATCCCTTTCATAACTGGTCCGTATTTTGGCTCGGAAGAGATGGATTTCCCCGTCATAGGGCTGGAGTTTATAGTTGTTGGCAGCGCTGACGTGGATGTCCTTGATCCTGTCGATGGTCTTTAGAATTTCTGGCTGGATCTCCTCTTTAATGTATAGTTTACTCTTGATTCTGCTTGCTTTATTGAGAAAGGAATCTTTTTTCAGCCTCTTTAACAATCTGGGATTAGTAAACAACAATTCTAGATCAAACCATCGTTTTCCCATTTCCGTCCTCATTAAGCTCGCCATTCTCCATAGGAGGGAACGTTTTTGAGGGCTCCTAGCTGCATAAGTGTCAAACATGATCAGTGCGGCTATTTTTTTACCCCTGCTTTTAAACTGTTGGGCCATTTCATAGGCAACAATTCCGCCCAAAGAGTAGCCGGCCAAAGCATACGGCCCGTTGGGGTTTTGTGTGATTATCTCATTTACATATTGGGTAGCAATGTCTTCTATGGTGTAGGGAGATTCATCTTTGCCGTTCAACCCAATGGCCTGCAGACCATACAGCGGCTGATCAGGATCCAAATGTTTGGCAATAGAGTAAAAGGGCATGACATTCAGCCCCCTGCCGTGTACGATGTATAGGGGTGTTTTGACTCCCAAGGGCTTAATGGGAACAAGGGCTTTCCACTTCTGGCTTACTTCTTTGGATTCCAAAAGCGTGGAAAACTGTCTTATGGTGGGATATTCGAAGAGAATCGACAGCGGCAACTTAACCCCCGACGCTTTGTCCATTTTGGTCATCACTTCTACAGCAATCAATGAATGTCCCCCCATTTCGAAAAAATCATCATCCAGACCAATGCTGTCGACTCCCAAGGATTGGCTCCAAATCCGCGCGACAAGTTCTTCATTTGGTGAAAAGGATGTTTGGTCGTGGACAGTTTTGCTGTCAGTAGGTGTCTCAGGTTTGGGAAATGATTTACGGTCGATTTTATTGTTTGACGTCAAGGGGAAGCGCTCCAATATTGCCCAATCATTGGGTATCATATAAAAAGGCAACGTTTGTTGGAGCTCCCGCTTCCATTCGGAAATTTGTTCCTGGGAAATTTCAGGATCAGCTTGGGGAACGTTCATTATCAAATAGGCGGCCAACCGTTGCTGTCCAGGGCTGTCTTCACGGGCTAACACAACAGCTTCCTTGATTTCTTTGATCCTTACTAGATGCTGTTCTATCTCCCCAAGTTCAATTCTGTGTCCTCTTATTTTGACTTGTTGATCTACTCGCCCTAAGCAAACTATTTCCCCGTTGGGAAGAAATTTACCCAAATCGCCTGTCCGATACATTCTTGCATGGGGACTTTTGGTAAAGGGATCATCAAAAAAACGTTCCAAAGTAAGATCTTCACGATGCAGATAACCTCTTGCCACTCCCATACCGCCGATGTATATTTCTCCGACCTGTCCTTCGGGCACGAGCTCTTTGTCCTCATTCAGCAGGTACACCTGGGTGTTTGCAATGGGCCTGCCGATAGTAATGACTCTCTCATTCGGATGTAGTTCTTTTGCAGTAGACCAGATAGTGGTCTCCGTAGGGCCGTAGACATTCCAAACAGAATCACATTTCTTTAAAAGTTGGTTTTTGAGGTCTTCGGGTAATCCCTCGCCCCCACACAATGCTTTAATTGGGAAAGGCTTGTTCCACCCCGCATTTTTGAGCATACGCCAGGTAGAAGGTGTTGCCTGCATAAACGTAATCTCGTTTTCCTGCATGCTCTGTAACAGCAGCCTTCCATCTCTCGCCATTTCAGTATCGGCCATGACTATGGTCGCACCAGTGATCAATGGGAGGAACAGTTCCAATCCCGCAATATCAAAAGATATGGTTGTTATGGCCAAAAGCCGGTCTTCCGAGCTTATTCCTGGAGCAATTTGCATGCTCAGTAAAAAATTGGTCAAATTACGGTGTTCTATTTGAACACCCTTGGGGTTTCCGGTGGAGCCGGAAGTATAAAGGATATAGGCGAGGGAATCTCCGTTCAAGGCTATATCTGGATAATGGTTACTTAAGGAAGGCAGTTTAACTAGAATGTCTTCAATGGCTTCCTGTTTGACACCAAGGTCAAGATTGCCGCTTAAATGTCTATGGGTAATAACGTATTTGGCCTTTGAGTCCGTAAGCATATAGCTGATCCTTTCTTGGGGGTATTCCGGATCCAAGGGGAGGTAAGTACCCCCTGCCTTGCTTATACCCAACAAAACGACCACCAGTGTGGGACAACGTTCCATGAAAACGCCGATTATATCTTCGGTTTGGATACCGTTGGCAATGAGGTAGGCTGCGAACTGGTTGGATTGCTCATTCAACTCCTTATAGGTTATGCTTCGATCGAAAAATTCAATGGCAGTCTTTTTCGGGAATTTTAAAGCAGTTTCATGAATGAGCTTCACAAAAGGCGTGTCCGTAGGAAGGTCTTTGGCAGTGTCGTTCCACCGAGCCAAATTGTTATGTAATTGGCTATGAGTTAGCGGAAATTCCCGGAGTTTCATCTCTGGATTCTTCACCATTTGTTGCAGTAGATGGGTGAAATCGTCCATCATTTTCCTCATGGTTTCAGAAGTGAAGAGTTGGTTATTGTAAGTCCATTCCAACACCACAGAATCTTCGGACCCGTTGACGTTCAAGAACAGCTCAAAGTTGAGAAAGGCTTTAGGATTGCTGATCATCTCGTAGTCAAGGCCGTGGAAATCTACCCCTTCATCCTTACCAAAATCAACATTAAACATCACGGGTACTAAGGGGATACGGGACGAATCGCGGGCGATTTTTAGCTTTTTGAGCAGCGAGCCAAAGGTTAACCGCTGATGTTCATAGGCATCGAGGATTTGTGGCTTTCTTGAGGTCAAATAGGCTGCGAAAGTCAATTGACCATTCAATTTACTCCTTATGGGAAGGAGGTTAACACAATGGCCGACCAAGTCGTAGTATCCCAAGGCGGCTTGGCCGGAGGAGGGTAGTCCAATAATCACGTCATTGTCGCCCGTAATACGATATAGAAATACCTCGAAGGCCGTCATTAAGGTGTTTACAAAGGTGCCTCCCAATCCGACACCCAGTTTCCTCAAAGATGTCACAAGGGATGGATCCAAGTTGTCTACCAACCGACTGCTTTTATAGGTTTTGGTTTGCGGACGGGGCTGGTCGGTAGGGAGACTCAGGACTGGAACGCTTTCTTTAAACTGGGTCAGCCAAAACCTTTCGATGTCCTGATAAGCTTTGGTTTCTAGGAACTGCTTTTGTTCAATGGCAAACTCGCTGTAGGGTTTCGGGAGCGGTAGCATAGGATCCTCTCCCCGGACAAAGGCGGAATATAAATGCCCCAATTCCTGCATGACCACGCCTATAGACCAACCATCAATAACCAAATGGTGGCCGGTAAATATAAAATGATATTCTTGCTCGTCGAGCTTCAACAATGTTGCCCTAAATAGAGGGCCATCTATTAAGTTGAATGCATGAACAGCATCTTCCTGTAGTACTTCTTCCAAAGCCGTCTTTTTTACCGGTTCGGGACAGCCCGAGAGGTCTCTATACCGCAACGGATTGGGAAGTTCGGTATAGATGATCATGTACTTTCCATTTCCACTGAAGGAAGATCTTAAAGATTCGTGACGGGCTATTAAATGTGCTAAAGCTCGTTCAAGTGCAGTAACGTCGACTACCCCTGTGAAATGCAAAGAATTGGATTCATTGTAGGCCATATTGGCTTGGTCTCCTCCAAGAGTACAAGACAGCCAAATTTCCAATTGGGGCTCCGTGATTGGAATAACGCTGGAAATGGGTGTGGCAAAAGGATTAAAAGTCATTGTACGTGTGAAGTTAAAAATAGATGCCCATTGTGATTATTCGATAAATATAGTCACCTTTTAGGTATTATTCAATATTCCCTGCAAGGTGTGGGCTAATTTTTGTTCAATTGGGGGGGCAAATATCCTCGTATGGCAACCTTCCGTTTCTACCCTATTTACTTTTCTTACAATACGTCTCCACCCAAAATATTGGAATCCCAAAAACAACTGGGTCGTATTTTGGCGAGAAGCAAATAAATCTTTCCTTCATATGGCGTTATTTCATAATTATTCCTAGCCTATATATGGATTTTTCTAATCCTATTGATGGTTTTTAAGATTTGGATTCCGAACTAGGCCAATAACATGGGAGTCATCCGCCTGTAAGTGCTGTTGTATCTTCTGCTTTTGCTCTAGTTCATCAAAATGGGAACCAACCGTAATATAACGGGGAATCCGGTAATCCATATAGATGATCATGCTCTTCCTGTCTCCATTAAAGGAGCATGTAAAGACTCATGCCGTTTTACAAGGCATCAACTGCCAATTAAATTGCCCGTCTATCCCATTCTCCCCTTAACCCCAATCAGTGTCAGTCATGTTATTTTTCCACTCCTGTAGAATCGCCAAATCATCGAATCTTCCTACAGATTTTGGCCGATGCCCTTACGTTATTTGCAAATAGCCTCCTTCTTCGTCGGGATTAGTCACAAACCAACCTGGATTGCCCTGTTGGTCTTTTCCTAATTTTGCTCCTGGCACAGGAGGAAAGGTAAAATAGTCTCCATAGGGGTGGTTTTCCAGATTTTCTTTGAAGGATGGCTCCTCGTTCTCTCGGCTTTGGCTTGATTTTCCTTTCTTCGGAGATTGACCAGGGGATGAAGGGGTGTCTATTTCCTGGGGCCGATGAAGCGGAGCAGTGTTGTTATTCAACGAAACCCCGTTTTGGGTGATCAACTGCTGGATATGAAGGAGTTGAGCCGATAGCTGTTGTATATGAATGTTGATGGATTCTACGGCTTTGGAGAGATCGGTAGAGCCATTTAGTTGTGCAACTTTTTCTACCGTTGAAGAAACGTCAGGAAGTAGGATTGCCTCCTCTTGAAGAAAATCTTCTGGTAGATTTTTATCGAGGTATTGGGTTAACAGCAAAGGTGTAGGATATTCCTCATTGAGTTTTCTAAAAGTAATCGGCAAATTGAACTCCTTTCTTAAGTTGAGCGCCACTTGCGTCAATAGAAGCGAATCGAGCCCTATTTCCAGAAAGCTTTGGGAGGGATGGTATTCTTCTATTCCTGAAACTTTAAGAACCTCCTTCACCGATTTTTCTATCTGCTGGGTTCTGCTGTCCTGAATGCTGACAGTAGCCGCTTGGGAGGCTGGTTTGTCGGTAATCCTCGCCGATTCCACTGAGAAAATCGGAGCCGGAATCGAAGAAGGGGGATCAACCCAGCAACGGGTTTTGTTATAGGCGTAATTGGGAAGCTCTATCTTGTTTATTTTTCGTTCTCCATAAAAGGCATTCCAATGAGGTTCTACTCCATGCAACCAGACCCGACCCACTGCTTTCAGTAGAGACTTAATTTCAGATTGGCCCTGGATTTTTTCCATTGACGTCACGATTCCACTTCTTTTGGGGTCAAGCTGCTTCATCGCCAATGTAGAGGTAACTTTACCTGGTCCGATTTCAATAAGCAGAGGGTTTTCTAATGAGTTTATGGTATCTAAAGCATCAGCAAACCGTACGGTATGTCTAACATGTTCTGACCAATAAGAGGCGTCCGTCGCCTGTTCATCCGTTAACCAGGTTCCGGTTACTGTTGATACTATTGGTTTTTGTGGTTTTTTAAGCTGAACAGATTGAAGGACGTTTTTAAAATCCTGGATAATCGGTTCCATCATGGAAGAATGGAAGGCATGGCTGGTAGATAACAATTGATAGGGTATTTCATGTTGATCCAGCACTTTGGCAAACATGGCAATATGTTCGTCCTCGCCTGATACCACGCATAACTCTTTACCGTTGACCGCTGCGATGGAAAGTTCGGCTGGCAACAATCGCTCGATTTTTTGTTCGGATACCCTGATGGAAAGCATATTTCCCCTAGGAAGAGCACTAATGAGAGCGCCCCGGGCAGAGATAACTTTTAAGGCATCTTCAAGGCTGAAAATTCCCGCTAAATGAGCCGCCACATATTCTCCTAAGCTATGGCCACACAAGATGGAAGGTTGTACCCCCCAACTCATCCAAAGTTGTGCAAGAGCATATTCGGTAACAAAAAGAGCGGGTTGTGTATAGCGGGTATCCTTTAGCTTTTCTTCTGCTAACTGATGATTGACGGCGGGAAAGATCACCTGCCGGATATCCTCAGCATCAAGGTGTTCTTTCAGGACTTCAGCACATCGATCCACAGCTTCTTTATAAACAGGCTCTTCTTCATAAAGCTCTTTGCCCATATTGATGTACTGCGAACCTTGTCCTGGAAAGGAGAAAACCACTTCTCCAGGGGTTTCGGAGAGGCTAAAGCTTTTGGCCGGTTGATTAACGTCTGTGAGCTCCTGCCAAAATTCCTCCAGAGAGGCTGCCACTACGAACCTTCTGTGGTTAAAGGCCGCACGGGTAGTTTGAAGGGTGAAGGCTACCTCTTCCAGTGATATTGCTGGATTGTTTTTTACAAGTTCCTGCAGTCGGTTCGCATAGGCATCCCTACTTTTAACTGATTTAGCTGACCAGGTAATAAGTTGGTATTTTCTACCCTTCTCCACAGGTAAGGGCTCCACCTTATATTCTTCCAATATAGCATGGACATTGGTTCCCCCTACGCCGAATGAACTTACCCCTGCCCGTCGGGTACCACTGCTTTCCCATTTCCTCAACTTGTCATTGACAAAAAAAGGACTGTTGGCGAAATCGATATGCGGGTTAGGGATTTTAAATCCAAGGGACGGGGGAATCTGTTGATGTTTGAGGCTAAGCACTGCCTTGATAAAACCAGCGACACCTGCAGCAGCGGTCAAATGGCCAATATTGCTTTTTATAGAACCGATGGCACAATATTGCTTATGTTTTTGTTGGCCAAACGCTATGCCTAATCCTTCCATTTCTATGGGATCCCCCAGCGGTGTTCCTGTGCCATGTGCTTCCACATAGCTGATGGATGAGGGCTCCACCTGTGCGTCTTGAAAAGCCATATGAATGGCACCAGCTTGGCCTGTAGCACTTGGCGCGGTAAAACTTCCTTTTTCGCCGCCATCGTTGTTGACACCCACTCCTTTTATCACCGCATAAATGGTGTCCCCATCTTCTTTTGCTTTTTCAAGTTTCTTCAACAAGACCACACCGGCCCCATCGCTGAAGAGTGTCCCAGTGGAGTCTGCATCAAAGGGACTACAATGGCCATTTGCGCTCAACATAGCGCCCTCCTGATATAAATGGCCGCTGTTGATGGGAGAGTTAATGCTGGCTCCACCGGCAAGAGCCAATTCACACTGCCCTTTCCTCAAGCTTTCCACAGCTTGAATTATCGCCAATAAAGACGTAGAGCAAGCGGAATAAACGCTGACAGCCGGGCCTTTTAAATTGAGATGGTAAGCGGTGCGGGAGGCGATATAATCTTTTTCGTTGGCAGACATCACCTGAAACTCACCTATTCTATCCACCAAGTCCTTGTTGTGCTGGACATTGTTCAAATAATAGGTGTTGTTGTAGCTTCCGGCAAAGACGCCAATATCGCTGTGTCCGTTTTGAGGGAAGTAGCCCGCATCTTCTAAAGCTTCCCAGCATATTTCCATGAAGATCCGCTGTTGGGGATCCATCAACTCCGCCAATTTGGGATTGATGCCAAAAAATTCAGGTTCAAATTGATCCGCCTGTCTCACTATTCCCCTAGCTTTCACATACATGGGGTCTTTTTTTAGCGACTTGGGGATGAACGGATCCAAACTCCCTTCGTCAAAAAAGGTGATGGTTTCTTCCCCGTTTTTCAAGACTTCCCATAGCTCTTCAATGGAATCCGCGCCGGGAAAACGGCCCGACATGGCGATGACTGCAATGTCATTATTTTGAGAGGACGAAGGCTTATGCTGCTTATTAAATGACTCTAGCCGCTTGGACTGATTGGGGAATTGGTGGCTATTGATATAAGTCGCCATTCCCGCAATGGTCGGAAACTGATATAACTTGGTGATGGGAAGAATATATCCGAATTGATGCTTAATTTCCGATATGGCTTTTTGTGCCAACAAGGAATTCCCTCCTAACTCGAAGAAATTGTCATCAACCCCTACCTTATCGAATTGAAGGAGGTTAATGAGGATATTGGCAATGTTAGCTTCAATTTCTGTGGAGGGTTTTCTATAAAGAATTCCAAAATCCGGACGTTTGGCTTCCGGTTTAGGCAAGCTTTTTCTGTCCACCTTTCCACTGGGGGTCTTGGGCACATCTTCCAACTGTATGAAATAGGAAGGGATCATATAGTCCGGCAGAAGCGTTATCAGCTGGTTGCGGAGCTGTTTGATGTCGATTTCGGCTTCCCTGTTTACTAAGTAGGCAGCAAGATATTTTTTACCGGGCGTGTCTTCCCTAGCGATTACCACAGCTTGCTGTACGCCTGCCTGTTGAATAAGTGCAACTTCGATGTCTGCCAGTTCTATTCTATTACCCCGAATCTTCACTTGCCCGTCCCTACGTCCGTGAAACTCAATGTTTCCGTCCGGAAGCACCCTACCCAAATCCCCGGTTTTGTACAGCCTTAACGTTTCATTGTTCTGATTTTTCCAGTGGATGAATGCATTGGCTGTGAGAACAGGTTCATTCAAATAGCCATTTGCAGTACATATTCCCTGGATACATATTTCTCCCACTTCACCTTGCGGCAACAGTTCCAATTGATCATTGAGGATATAGATGGTGGTATTGGCAAAAGGTTTTCCTATGGTGGGTATCTCAGGCCATTCATCGGCATCGCCGTTCAGTTCCAATTCTGTCACCCATATGCAGGCCTCCGTAGGCCCGTATTTATTCTTTAAGGGGCATGCTTTTAAAGAATTAAAAAGCGTGGATATATGCGGTGTTATTTTGAGCAACTCTCCTCCGGTAATGACCTCCAATAAGCTTTTGGGGAAAAGATTTTCTTTAATTGCTTCTTCGGCAAAGTACTGCAACTCCACATAGGGAAGATACATACGGTGAATGTTGTGGTCTTCAACGAAGTTCAACAGATTCCCCGAATCCAATCGGTAGTTATCATTAATTAAGTAGAGGGTCCCGCCGGTTATCAAAGGCACGAATATTTCTTCAATAGAGACATCAAAACTCAAATGGCAGAACTGCAGGGTTTTTAGATAAGGGGCTGCCTTAGAATGTTCTTTTTGCCAGAGCAAAAAATTCACCAGACCTTGATGGGGTACACAGACACCTTTTGGTTTTCCGGTCGATCCTGAGGTGTAGAGTACGCAGGCATTGCTGTTTTGCTGTTCCACGGCCTCTCCCGAATAGATTTGCTCTGCATCTGAGGGAATAACCCGAAGTCCTAGGTTTTGAAAAGTGGCTGTTTCAGAAGAGATTGACACGCAGACCTTAATCTGAGAACTTGACAGAACCTGTTCAAGCCGGCTTTCGGGAAA
>Ga0233365_1000360_pt1 | contig 21587 bp, 25 predicted proteins | sample ElkDunMinimDraft_27_FD_191535 | JGI IMG/M metagenome (GOLD analysis project Ga0233365, IMG submission 191535) | Fecal eukaryotic communites from dung pellets of Tule Elk in California, USA - Elk Dung C36 | ecosystem: Host-associated > Mammals > Digestive system > Large intestine > Fecal | place...
GCCAGTACCTGGTTGATGGTGTCGGTGGGCAGCGGCACACTCTGGAAGAACAGCGAACCGACCACGGTGATCACACCGAGCATCACCGCGATGACGCAGCCCATCGCGATCCACCGGCGACGACGTTTCTTCTTCTTCTTCGTCTTGGCCAGCGCCTCGGCCTCTTCGTCGCTGAGCGCGCGCCCGCGACCCGGCCGGTCTCCCACACGGGCACTGCCACGGGCCCTCCCCGGGCCGGTGGAGTCGCCGCCGGGCACGCGGGCCCGTCCGGTGGTCGGCGGTTCGTCGTGATCGCCGTAGCCGCCGCCGGAACGAGGTTCGTTGTCGCCGTAGCCGCTATCGCCGTAGCCGCTGGAGCGGTAAGAGTCCGAGCCGTAGTCGCTCGAGGATGACGCCGACGACGATCCGTAGGGGTCCGCTCCGTAGCCGCCGGAGCGGTCGGTGGAGCCGTAGTCGCCGGCCGAACCGTAGTTGCTGGACCCGTAGGAGTCCCGCCCACTGGCCGAGGAACCATAGCCGTCCGACGAACTGTAGTCAGACGATCCGTGGCCGGAGCTTCCGTAGTTCGACGAGCCGTAGCCTGTGGAGCCATAGCCGTTGTCGGTGCCACCGTGGTCACGTCGGCCCGATTCGCTACGTCCGCCGCCGTCTTTGCCCGGCCAGCCGTAGTCGTCGGGGTCACGTCCGTAGCCCCGCGATCCGTAGTCACTCATGGTTAGTTGGTACCCGTCCGTCCAGGTCGAGATGTGTCGCGAGAAGCTGAGGGGGTACTCGCTGCTGCCGGTTGGACGGCGTAATCCCGCCCCACGGCGAATCGCCGCACCAGATGGTTCCAGCTGCAGCCACGACACACTTCGACGACGTATACGTCTATGTGGCGATAGCTCGAGGCGAGCATCGCCAGTTCGGCTTGACTTCGCGCCTGCCCCGCGGAGGTACGAAGCTCATCTCCGAAAATATAGTGCACCAGCCACAGGTACTCGCGCCGACAGATCGGACAGCGTCGGGTCGTGGCCTCGCCGTGAAATCGGCTGGCATTGATCAAATACGGCGAAGCATCGCAAACCTCGTGAGTACCGACCCTGCCGGACGCGACGTCTCGCAACAGCGTTTGCCGCTGAAGCGAGTAATCCACGTCCGCCGATATCGATTGCACGATGCCAGAGTACTTGCTGTCGCTAGAGCCCCAAGGATTCGCGCCCGGTTTGCCCGACTTTGGTGTCTTATGGAGTTCAAGGATCGCCAAGTGTCACAACAGGTCACGCCTCCCGGTGTTGGATCGTGCCAACTTGCGAATCGGATATTCTTGGTATATCCGACACAACCTCCCGGCGTTATGGATGGCTACCGGGTATGCCCGATCTGACGCCATTGAGCCAGGGTTAATTCGGCCTTAACTGCGCGCATCGCGAATTCCTCCCACCCCGACACCCGGCGTTCCCCCATGCGCTATCGTTCGATGTATCGGTTCGATACATCGAGCCCTCAGCGACAAGGAGGAGGAGTGCTGGAACTGGCGGTACTCGGCTTGTTGCACGAGTCACCCATGCATGGCTACGAGCTGCGAAAACGGCTGACCACGCTGCTCGGCGCGTTCCGAGCCGCGTTCAGTTACGGCTCGCTCTATCCGACATTGCGCAGGCTTCGAGAATCCGGCTGGATCACCCAGGACGAACCGGACGCCACCGAAACCGCGCCGCCCATGACCGGGCGACGCGGCAAGATCTCCTACCGGCTGACGCCGGAGGGCAAGGAGCGTTTCGCCGAACTTCTGGGTAACACCGGACCCGAGACGTACGAGGACACCGGTTTCGGGGTCCACTTCGCGTTCTTCTCCCGCTGTGATCCGGCCGTGCGGTTGCGAGTCCTCGAGGGACGCCGCCGCCGAATAGAGGAACGTCGCGAATCCCTGCGCGAAACCGTCAATCGGGCAACCGAACGACTGGACGCGTATTCCCGCGAACTGCAACGACACGGCCTGGAGGCCGCCGAACGAGAGGTGCGCTGGCTCAATGAGCTGATCGCATCCGAACAAGCGGGAAAACCGCCGTCGGTGTCATATCGCGACACCATGTCGTCGGAAGCGTCCGACGCGGCAGAACAGCAAGTCAACGACAAGTAGCAATTCACTAGATATAGGAGGCATGCGCGATGGGTAAGATCCGCGTCGCCATTGTCGGTGTCGGTAACTGCGCCTCGTCGCTCGTGCAGGGCGTCGAATACTACAAAGACGCCGACCCCAAAGACCGGGTCCCGGGCCTGATGCACGTCCAATTCGGCGACTATCACGTCAAAGACGTCGAATTCGTCGCCGCGTTCGACGTGGACGCCAAGAAAGTCGGGCGCGACCTGTCCGAGGCCCTGGTCGCCAGCGAGAACAACACCATTCAGTTCTGCGAGGTGCCTCCCACCGGCGTATCGGTACAACGTGGACCGACCTTCGACGGTTTGGGCCAGTATTACCAGGAGATCGTCGAAGAGGCCGACGAGGAACCGGTGGACGTCGCCGAGGTGCTGCGAAACGCCGAGGTGGACGTAGTGGTGTGCTATCTGCCGGTGGGCTCGGAGGAGGCCGCCAAGCACTACGCACAGGCCGCCATCGACGCCGGTTGCGCCTTCGTGAACGCCCTGCCGGTGTTCATCGCCTCCAACCCCGAATGGGCCGAGAAGTTCACCCAGGCCGGACTTCCGATCGTCGGCGACGACATCAAGTCGCAGGTCGGAGCCACCATCGTCCACCGAGGACTGGCGAAACTGTTCGAGGACCGCGGAGTCGAGCTGCTGCGTACCTACCAGCTCAACTTCGGCGGAAACATGGACTTCATGAACATGCTCGAACGTTCGCGACTGGTCTCGAAGAAGGTGTCGAAGACGCAGTCGGTCACGTCGCAGATTCCGCACGAGATGCAGGGCAGCGACGTCCACATCGGCCCGTCGGACCACGTTCCGTGGCTGACCGACCGAAAGTGGGCCTACATCCGCCTTGAGGGACGCTCCTTCGGTGACACTCCGCTCAACGCCGAACTGAAGCTGGAAGTGTGGGACTCCCCCAACTCCGCCGGTGTCATCATCGACGCGTTGCGCGCGGCCAAGGTCGCCTTGGACCGCAAGCTCGCCGGCCCGGTGCTGTCGGCGTCGAGCTACTTCATGAAGTCGCCTCCGGTGCAGTACAGCGATCATGAAGCACACCAGGCGGTCGAGGATTTCATCGCCGAAAAATAACGGCAACTTAAACCGTTATGGTGCCCTCGCGGAAAGTCGCGAGGGCACCATATGCGTATTTGACACAAATCTTCCACTCTGGCCGGTTAACGGGTTAGCCTCAAAGGTTGCCTAAGAAAGCAACGCACCAAGAGTACTCGGTTCACCTTGATACACCGAGCGAATAGCACATACTCCGTGTGCATCACACCATTATGGAGATCACGCCCAGGTCTCAAATGCAACCCGGTTAGTTATCAATTTGTGTCATTAGGACTCAGCCGCCTCCTAGCAAGGCTATTTTCCTCTACGATTCCGGCCACATGCGCAGACCCGTGCGCATGTTCCATGGGAGGCATGGAGGTCCCCAAAGTGAAACTAAGACCCCTCGGGCGGAAACGCTCAGCGGTGCTTGCGATCACCACAGCGACCGCGACTGCGGCCGCCCTGGCGATCAGCGGAAACCTGGTCTGGGCCGACGAATCCGGCCTGACCACCGATGAATACGACGCTGGAAAGTACATCGTCCAGGTCATCGGCGACCCCGTTGCCAGCTACAGCGGCGACGTGTCGGGATTCGCGGCCACCGCTTCCGAGGACGGCGAACGGCTCGACCCGTCGTCCAAAGAAGCCGACCGCTACCGCGACTACCTGGCCGAATTGCGCACCGACGTACTCGACCAGGTTCCCGGCGTGCAGGCCGATTACGAGTACGACACCGTCCTGAATGGTTTCGCCGCCGACCTGAGTGCCACCGAAGCCCAGGCCCTTGCCAAGGCCGACGGCGTCATTCAGATCTGGAAGAACGAGAACCTGCGCCTGGACACCAGCAACACGCCCGATTTCCTGGGCCTGTCCGGCCAAGGTGGAGTTTGGCAGGAACAGTTCGGTGCCGCCGAATCTGCCGGCGAAGGCGTGATCGTCGGAGTTGTCGACACTGGATTCTGGCCCGAGAACCCGTCGTTCGCGGCGCTTTCCGAGCCACGGCCCGACCAGTCGACCATCGACGAGAAGTGGAACGGTGAATGTGTCACCGGCGACCACCCGACCGCCGATGGAAACATCACCTGCAACAACAAGGTGATCGGTGCTCGCTACTACAACTACGGCGACGCCCCGACCGACCAGGGTGATTTCAACTCGCCGCGTGACTTCGACGGCCACGGAAGCCACACCGCTTCCACCGCCGCCGGAAACCACGGCGTCGACACCGGTAAGTACGGCGAAGTGTCCGGTATGGCTCCGGCCGCCCGGATCGCCGCCTACAAGGTCTGCTGGGAGGGTGGCTGCGCCACCGCCAGCTCCGTCGCCGCGATCGAGGACGCCGTCAACGACGGTGTCGACGTGATCAACTACTCGATCTCCGGCAGCTCGACCTATGTCGTGGACCCGGTGGAGATCGCGTTCTTCAACGCCGCCGCCGCCGGTGTCTTCGTGGCCACCTCGGCCGGTAACTCCGGACCGGGCGCCAGCACCGTTGCTCACAACGCGCCGTGGACCACCACGGTCGCCGCCAGCAGCCACGGTCGCGACTTCACCGCTGATGTGGTGTTGGGTGACGGCCAAACCATCACCGGTGCGGGACGCCACAACGAACCGCTCGCCGAGGCTTCGGCCGTCAAGTCCGACGACGTCGGCCTCGAAGGTGTCGCCAGCGTCGCGGTTACCCAGTGCCACCTCGGTTCGCTGGACCCGGAGAAGGCCGAAGGCAAGATCGTCGCATGTGCGCGCGGTGACGTCGCGCTCGTCGACAAGAGTGCCGCGGTCGCCGAAGCCGGCGGTATCGGCATGATCCTGTACAACGTTCAGGGTGGCGCCGACAGCACGCTGGCCGTTGAGCACTCCGTGCCCACCGTCCACACTCGTGCGGCTGACACCGCGGTCATCCTGGACTACCTGGGTGGCGGCGAAGGAACCGCTTCGTTGTCCGAGGGTGTGCAGTTCGAGGCCCGGGGTCCGGTCATGGCCGACTTCTCCTCCACCGGTCCGGCTCTGGCCGGCGGCGGCGACCTCCTGAAGCCCGACATCACCGCTCCCGGTGTGGATGTCATCGCCGCCGTCGCCCCTCCGGGCAACAATGGCAATGACTTCGCCTCCCTCCAGGGAACCTCGATGTCGAGCCCGCACATCGCGGGTCTGGGCGCGCTGCTGAAGGCCACCAACCCGGAATGGTCGCCCGCGGCGATCAAGTCGGCGATGATGACCACGGCTTACCAGACCGACAACAAGGGCGACGCGATCACCCGTCACGACGGATCGACCGCCACCCCGTTCAGCTACGGCTCCGGTCACGTTCAGCCGACCGACATGTTCGACCCCGGCCTGATCTATGACAACGGACCGGTCGAGTGGTTGCAGTACGGCTGCTCGATCGACCAGTTCCAGATGATCGGTTACGGCGACCTGTGCGACTCGGTCGACGCCATCGACCCGTCGAACATGAACTACCCGTCCATCGCGGTCGGCGACCTCGCCGGCAAGCAGCTGATCACCCGGACCGTCACCAACGTGTCGTCCAAGACCAGCACCTACTTCCCGATCATCGAGGCTCCGGCCGGACTGAAGGTCTCCGTCGACAAGAAGTCGCTGACCCTGCGTCCGGGCGCCAGCGCCACGTTCACGCTGACCGTGACGCGCACCGATGCCGCGTTCAACAAGTACGCGTTCGGTTCGCTGACCTGGAAGGACCTTTACGGTCACGAGGTTCGCAGCCCGCTCGTCGTTCAGCCCGTCGCGCTGGCCACCGCCAGCGAGGTCAACGCCACCGGCACCTCCGGTGACCTGGCCCTGTCGGGTGTCTCCGGTTTCACCGGAAACCTGAACGCCGAGGTCGTCGGTCTGGTCGCCGGCAACGTTGACGAGTTCGGACTGTCCAACCCGAACGGTGAGTCGTTCGACACCTCCAACCCGGGGGAGAACGACCACGTCAAGCGCGTCGAGGTGACGGTGCCGGACGACGCGAGCCTTTCCCGGTTCGCGACATACCAGTCCGACTACGCCGCCACGGTGGACCTGGACATGTTCGTCTACCAGAAGGTCGGTGACGACCTGTACTACCTGGGTGCCTCGGCCGCCGGTGGTTCGAACGAGTCCGCGACCCTGCCGGGTGGAGCCACTTACGTCTTCTACATCGACTACTGGGGCGGAGGCTCCGGCAGCGTTGACGTGAAGTTCCACTCCTGGATCGTCGGAGACGACGAGGGCAACCTGACCGTTGCCCCGGCCACCCAGTCCGTGACCACGGCCGGCTCGTTCTCCGTGACCGCCGACTGGGCCGATCTCGCCGCGAACACGCGGTACCTCGGTGTGGTCATGTACACCGACAACAACGGTGAAGTCCTCGCCACCACGACCGTCAACGTCGTGACCTGATGACGCACCACGGGTTCGGCTGACACGTCGACCGGGCCCGGCACAACCCCTCGGAGCCGCTCTCACCGAATCATCGGTGGGAGCGGCTTCTTTCATTGGGCAGCGGGCTCAACGGACGTCTCGGACCGACTCGACCGGCCGGAGAACGGAATGCGCGTCGCCGTGCCCGATCGCGACTCGACGGGCTGTCGCGGAAGAAGGTCACCTCACCCGTCTAATCGAATCGATTGAGCCGTCGTGTCGATTCGGTGGATTCCCGACGCGTCGATTCACACCCGGTGAAAACAGGCGAGAAAATCCGGCTAACCAAACATAATTCGGGCGCGACGGAAGGCGAGAATAGGGTGCGAAAGCCTCATCTGAGACCACGCATAACCGGCGTGCGACCGCTTCCCGGCAACCGGTATGCTCTTGCTCGTTGGTCGTTCGCGGTCCCCGTTGGCGACCATTGGAGGCTTCGCCTAGTCCGGTCTATGGCGCCCGCCTGCTAAGCGGGTTTCGGGTTCATCCCCGATCGAGGGTTCAAATCCCTCAGCCTCCGCCGAACGGCCCCTGAACTGCGGAAACGTAGTCCAGGGGCCTTCTTCGTATCCACAGTATCTGGTCTGAGACTGACACTCGCTGACACTCGTTGACGGGGGCTTAGGTTGCACGAGGGATGCAAACGGCGACCGGCAAGCGATCGACAAACCTGCATACCGGTGGCCTGTCGGTCATCCCGGCGGCGGTTGGTTCACGCTTTGCGCGATCGGGCGGCGGTTCTCCCCCGCATCATGTCCGCGGCCGTGAGGTGCAATCTGTGGCATGCGGGGGAGGTTCCCGTCTGATAGGTCTTCGACTGAACCAACTGCCAGAGGGATGACCGACTCCAGCGACCCACTACGGCCGTGAGATACGCGCGGGGTCCAGTCATCCTGGTGGTGGAGGATTCCCGCCGGAGGCACGCTCTGAGTCGGCGCGGGTGCGCCTTGCTTCGGTAGATCCCGGCGCCCGGTCGGCGGCGCGAACGGCGTTTACGCCGCACGCGCAAGCCGCCGAACCGGGGCGCAGCGGGCCGCTTGCGGCCCGCCTTGAATAAGTACAGAAAGTCTGAACCACGCCCAGATAGGCACTTACGCAGCAAGTTGTGGCGCCCAACCGCGTAGATGCAAAGCACACACTGTGCTTGCTGAAGGGGACACGGTGTGGACTATCTGGTAGGGAATCCCCTCAGACAACTGACTGAGTAGTGGCCACTGCTCAATGGCGTGGGAAAAGAAGCCGTGAGCACACCACTGCCCACCGGGGTTGTAGATGCTGACCGAACGACCGGCTTGTTTAGTTGCGCGGCAAGGGCTGGTGATCGGTCCTGACGGTAGAGGCTTCTCGGCGTACAGCGGTGGGCACATGAGGTCATCAATTGAGTGTGTGGGGGTGGAGCTGTTGGGTGCGCCATGCCTCAGAGCGTCTTCACCGGGATGGAAGATGCGCCGAGACTGATTGGGAAGTAGATACAGCGCAAAGTCATCTTGGGTGACGAACGGTAGATCCGCTGGGGGCTTCCTGTAGGCCAGTTCGAACAACGCTCCGGACTTACGATGCTTTGGGGATTCGGTGCGGAGGTGGGTTGCTCCAAGTTGTTTGTAGTAGCTGACAAGGCTTTGGTTGTCTCGCCACGCGTCCCAACGGAGTCGGGAGATGTCCGAATCTTGGGCGCGCTGGTAAGCCCACAGAGTCAGGCTAGCGCCAAGGCTAGTTCCGGCACGCTCAACGGATGTTGCCATCTTCGACATGTACAGAGCAGGTTGCCGCTTCTCGACTGGATTCCAAAAATCAGAGTCGGCAAGGGTCGACAGACTGACGGTGGCAATTGGTGTGCTGTCGTCAAACGCAATCCAGGTGAACCCCTGCCGGACCAATCTGTCCATAGTCACGCGGAAGTCGCGATCCCTCCACTGTGCATGTCCCTGTCGGGTAAGCCAAGTTATCCGGTCATTGAGTAGCTTCATGACGCTCGGAAGGTCCTCACTGACGGCTCGGCGAATGAGGTAGCTCATTTGCTCTCCTTCGGATCGGACTCGGCATGGGGGTCCCACGTGCGTTCGTAAACGATGAGGTTTCGGTCGCCTGGCAGAACATGCACTGAGCACCGAACGGGCTGGCCCTCACTGGTAAACGTGGTACAGCGATGCTCTGCAACAGGCTGACCGGTAGACATATTCAGTCGGGCCTGTTCCTCGGGCGTAGCTATCCGCACCTCGAACTCATCGATGGCAGACATCTGGGTATAGCCCTGCTCTGTGAGGACGCGGCTGACCCCTTCGGGGATGTCGGTGGGGATGATGACCTCAGTACCCTGAACCATCCAGAGTGGATAGTAAGAGTCGGCAATGTTGACGGGTGCGCCGTTGATGAAGCGGAGCCTGCGTCGGATTGCTGTCTGCTCTCCCGGTTTTAGGCGGAGTCGTTCGGCAACGGCGGCGGGCGGCTCGGCAATTTCGACTTCTAGCGACTGGCTTGGCTCTCGTCCCTCTTTGAGGATCTGCTGGACCCAAGGCTCGTTCTCGGAGAGGCTCTTAAGCGTCCGTCCGTCCGACTGGGGTCGGTACGTCTGATGCTCGATCCGTCGCACGAACCATCCGCGCGGGGAGTCGGGTTCGATGAGTCCCTCAGCTTGAAGCAATGCCAAGGCGCTCCGCACAGTCCCGATCGCGACGCTCCATTTCTGCCTGAGAGCGGCTTCGGTCGGGAGCTTGTCCCCTTGCGCGTACGTACCTGCACGGATCTCCTCGCGCAAAGAACCTGCTATGAGCTGGTATTTCGCTGCCATAGGGACAGCATAGCGGGAATCTTTCAAATCATTTAGATGATGTGGTTGACAACATCCGGAAGCATGTGTAAGGTCTAGTTCATACAGATCATATAGATGATCTAGATGGAAGGAAGAGGACATGATCAACAACATTCCGGTCAACACCAACGGGTACGAGCTGTTCGTCACGACTAAGCCTGAGCAGTCCGAGTTCACCGACCGGGAGACTGGTGAGGTTAAGAAGGTCTGGACCAAAGAGGACGAACCACGTCCGGTCTACAAGGTGTCGCTGTTCATGAAGGACTTGACTCCGAACCCGTGGGGCGGCCTGGATAAGGGTCGGGAGATTGATGTCTCGGTTCCGGGTATCGACCCCCTGGAGATCCGTAAGGGCACCTACGTCGAATTGGTGAAGCCTCGGCTCTCAGTGGAGGCGAAGCAGGCGAAGAACGGCAAAGCGTATTTGGGAGAGCGTTGGGCAGCGGCCGGTATCTCAGCTGTCATCGATGAGGACTAGTCGATAACTCTCCAAGCATTCCCCTCGCCAACGGTCGTTAGGTAAAGGTCGGTTCGGCTCCGACCCGAGGGACTAACACGGAACGGCAAATGGCTGTCGGCTCGGTGTGACTCGTTTCTTGAGAATTCCATAGTGGGCGGAGCTATGCCCAAATCAACCCGATTCTCGCACTGTCGTGTGTGGAGCTGGGTTGCAATGGGGCATGGCTGAAAGTCCGCTCTCACCTGGGGGTGAAGGGCGGCAAGACCTACTGCAGAAAGGAGAGAAAACGAGGTCTGGATAGACAACTGAATATCGAGGCGCGGTGTCGTCGGTCGCTCATTGGCAAAGGCCTGTGGGCGTGCCGTGGATATCGGTTCGAAGAAAGGGCGAGGAATGGACCCCTCGGTAAGTGAGCTGGAGCGTGAGCGTTCGTGGCATGTGGAGCAACTGGATCGGATGCGGTCTGAGCTGCCTCGGGTGAACACTCAGGCGCAGGTGGTGTCGGCCGGTGTGCTGGCCGTTATGGCTGGTGTGGTGGCGGCTCGTCCGGCAGCGTCGATCTGGCTGGCGCTGTCGGCAGTCTGCGGAGTAGCGGTTCTGGTCGCGGCTGGCGCTTCCTTGTGGCCTGTACTGAAGGGCTTCGGGAGCGTGACTTACCCCGCAGGCAATCTCAACGAATTGGCACGCGCACGGGCGCTGACCATGGCGCTCCTTAGGGAGCTGGAAAAAGTCGAGCGCATTGTGCGGCGGAAGTTCGTCCTGGTCAGGCTCGCATACGGGTCTGCCCTGGCCGGGCTGCTCTTCCTGCTGGTGGCACTGATTTGACCTCTTCCATCGCTCATCGGCTTCGTGCTGGTGGGTGGTGGTGGATGCCAAGTCTGAAGTGGAGGTGTCCTTAATGGTTATTGATCAGCCGTCGTTGTTTGATACGGCGGCTCCTATGGTTCCGGTTCCTCGTCAACAGGTGAGGTCGAATCAGTTCGATGGTGCTGATGCGGTGTTCCGGCGTACTGCTGCTCGTCGACCGTGTCGGGCGTGTGGTGAGTACACCGGTCGTGAGATCAAGGCGTTGGCCCCGATGATCGGCTACCGGCAACCGGCGGCCGTCGAGGTGACAGTCACCGACGACGACAGCCTGACAGTTCTTGAGGGGTTCTACTGCCGGGCTCACGCTGAGCGGCTGGGCTGGGACCCATCGGTGAAACGTACTCAACACCACGACACCGGTCCCGTTCTTGATCGGGTGGCGGCCACTGAGCTTGCCGAACTGATCGAGGTCGCCTCACGCGGACGGCTGACTGATGCCTGGTGCACTTCGGTGTCTCGTGCTCTGGAACGAAGAGGTGCGAGAGGGCTCGACATGCCGTTGTGGTCGACGACGTCGAGTGGCCGACTGGTAGGGCACCTGTCGGGTCGGGCACGCCGAGCCATCATGGCGTGGGCGGACGCGTTCGGCGCGGACATCGAAGAGGAACAGTGGCCCGGTGAGCACCGACTCACTGTGGACTGTCTCGTCGTTATCGAGCCTGAGGTGCGGGTACTCATCACCGGCCATGTCGACCCATCAGGGCTCGACCTCTAGTTGCCGTCTTCTATCGCTCACCGGGTCACCGGATCTGTTGAAGCGGACTGATTGTCTCGATCATTCACCGACTGGCGCGGTGAGTGGTCGTGTCTAACAAGCGGAAGGAAACAGAGTGCGAGATGGAATGGCCCTGCTGGGCTTGATTGGGATCGTCCTCCAAGTAGTGATCGTCGTGATCGTCATCGCGGTCAATGTCTAGAAAGGAATACATCTGATGTCCGATGTGATCTTGTGGCTGGCTGGTCTGCTGGTCCTGTCCGTCGCCTTGAACGTGGGGTTGCTCTCTCGGGAGCTTGGGCGGATTCGTAGCGCCTACTGGCGATCGGGGCGGTGAGGTATCGACCGGTTCTATCCACACCAGGTATCAGCTTGGCGTGGGTGGTGTCTGTCGAAACTCGACAGTGAAAGGAGCGATCATGGCCGTGGCGATACCTGAGCTGTGGAAGGAACTCACCAGCAAGGGCAGATATGACCGGCTGGTCGGCCACCTAAACGCGTTGCAAATGCAGTTGGAAGTGCTCGGCGACCTGATCGGCCGGTACACCGAACCGGATAAACCCGACTGGCAGATCCCCTCCAGGGAAGAGCTGGTCAAGGCACACAAGGACGCCGTGTCAGCCGTGGGCACTCTCCGTCGACGACTTCGGAAGTCCGAAATAGACCTTATCTCGAAGCCGTGGAAGGTGACCTGGTAATGACGGCCAACATCGTGCAAGACGCCACCGACGCTGTCGACAAGGCAATGAAGCTGGTGAGGCCAGCCATGAAGGGAATGCCCAACCGACAAGCCTATATGGACACCTATGACAAGGCGCGCAACAAAGTTGCCTACCTGCTGCTGGTGGTCTCCGATGGCGAAAAGCACTTCGACCCCGATGCGAAGCTACGCAGGAAGCAGCAGGCAGCGGCCAAGGAACTGAACTCCAACCGCTGATCACAACCGAATAACCACGAGGCACCCGGTACCGCCATCCACGGCTACCGGGTGCCTCACTGTCCACACGCGAACAAGCTTAGGAAGGAAGTATAGGAATGGGTGAAAAACGACGCACGGGGTGGGAATGGAAAGTGGCAGGGTGGGGATTGCGCCACCCTCTCATCACCTCAGCGCCAGCAGCGGCGGCTACCGGAGTCGCCTACCTCGGACCGACCGGCGCGGGCATCACCATCGCTGGAGCCGCTGCCTTGGCGGCAAGCTGGTATCGGGGCCACCCGGACTCTTGGGACACCCTGATGGCTCCTCGCATCAGGGCGATCCGTCGACGCTGGCTCTCCCGTACCTACCTGGGGCCGTTCTGGTCTCGGGTCATGGAGGAATGCGGACTCGTCACCGTTCACCGGGTCACGGGCGAGATTCAGGTACCCCGCATCGTCCGGCTGCGGTCATACACGACGGCCACGGAGACCATCCGGGTGCGGATGCTCGTCGGCCAGACACTCAAGAGCTGGTTGGAGGCATCGGAGGCACTGGCGGTCGGACTCAACGCCGACCGGATCGCGATCGAGAAGGTAAGCCCTCGCATCCTGTCAATAACTGTCCAGCATGGCGAATCGTTTCCCGAGGTGATCGTGCCGCCGGAGGTTCCCACCGACAGTGAGCTAGTCGATCCGGCTCGGATCTGGCTCGGCGAGACCGAAGAGGGGGCCGACTGGATCGAACCCGTGGTTGGTCAACACTGGCTGATCTCCGGTGCGTCAGGTAGCGGTAAAAACTCCATCACCTGGGGACTCCTGCGTGACCTCGCTCCCCTCATCCGGGATGGCCTGGTCCGTCTGTACACAGTGAATCCTAAGGCCACCGAGATGCGGAAGCTGCACGGCGTCTCCTACCGATACGCCGAAAATGACGCCGCTATCGCACTGGTGATCAAACAGTTCTGGGAGGACATGCAAGAGCGCAAGGCCGTACTGGCTGAGCGGGGCCTTCGCACGTTCGTCATGTCCCGAGAGACTCCACTGTGCATCCTGCTCATTGATGAGCTGGGCGCGGTGACCGGGTATGGAGCCAAGGAACTGTTGCGGGCGGTTCGTCAACCACTCGCGCTGATCCTGTCGCAGGCTCGCTCGCTGGGCGGAACAGTCATCGGTGCGCTGCAAGAGCCGTCAAAGGAAGTCTTGCCGGACCGTGACCTGTTCACGCGGCGAGTGCAGTTGCGCGCCACCTCCGCAGTCCACGCCGACATGACTCTCGGCGACGACATGCACATCAAGGGCGCGTTGGCCGACCAGATACCCAACCTGCCCGAATCGGCGGGCATCGGATACGTCGTGCGGGAACGCTCACGCACCCCGATGCAAGTCCGAGCCGCCTACGCCAATGACGCCGACATCGATGACATCGTCCGGGTAGCCGGGTGGCCCATGTCCGAAATGGCCAGTGAAGAGGAAACCGCTAACGAGGAGGTGACAGCCAACCATGCCGACGACGAATAACCAGAAAGGCGCTCGAGTCGTCGCATGGTCAGCTCTGCTACTGGGGGCAGTCATGTCGGTCGCAGCCAACGCGCTACACGTGGTGCTCGTGACCGGCCCCAACGTCGGTGGCGCATCGGTGGCTCAGGTCGTGTCGGCGGCGTTCTGGCCGGTGGCTCTGATCATCTCCGTTGAGGTGATCGCCAGGGTGGCTTGGCCGGAGAGCACGGCGTTCATGCTGCTTCGGTGGGGTGGCGTCGGTGCCGTCGCACTGGTCGCCGCAATCGTGTCCTATGGGCACATGCACGGACTCCTCCTCCACTGGGGAGAATCCACCATCACGGCCCTACTCGGCCCCATCGGAGTTGACGGACTGGTCACCGTCGGCGCCGTCGCACTCATGGCCATCGGGCATGGACCAGAACCACGGCCACCGACAGTCAGGTCGAAAAAACCGAAACGCAACAAGCGTGACAAGCAGGTGGCTACACAACAACCGGAACGGGCACTAGCCGAACCGGCTCCGGCTCCAACTTCGGAACCTTTGCCGGCAAAAATCCAGCCCCCTCCAATCGAACCGGAACCTGTTGAACCGGTACGGGAGGTGGCCAGTACTCCGGTGGTTGATGAGTCGGCAATTCGCAGCCAGGTACCACCTGACTTGCAAGCCACCGTGATTCAGCGACTCAACCAGGTATTGGCTGAAGGACGACAACCTGAGGCATCCGACTTGCCGGATCTGCCGCCTGGGTTCGCTCGCCGTGTCATTACGGCCGGAATCAACGGCAATTAGCTTTCTTCCTTCCTTCCCGAAAGGGCGCCGACTCATCGCTGGGTCGGCGCCCTTTCTTATCCCCTATGGAGGTATACACAGTGGTCACACGCGCGACCATGCGAGAGTTCGTCACGTCACCGTTCTATGACCATTGGCGCTCTCGGGTCGAGATGACGCGGGGGTGTCTTCGACCCATTCGCCTCGCCGGTTCCTACCGGGTAGCCAGCCGTTCGACCGGTCAAGTGCTCCATGACCACAGTGGTCAGGTCATGGTGCCGTGCGGGACACGTCGTGCCTCGGTCTGCCCGGCTTGCGCCGACCGGTACGCCGGTGATGCGTTCCACCTGATCCGTGCGGGTCTCACCGGTGACGACACCAAAGACGTTGCCGACACAGTGGTTCATGCGCCTCGGTTGTTCCTGACCTTGACGGCTCCATCATTCGGCCCGGTTCACTCCCGGCGCCTCTCGAAGCGCGGCTTCGTCATTCCGTGCGGCTGCGGAGAGAAACACCGGGAGGCTGACACTCGTATCGGTGGTGCGATCGACCGGGACACCTATGACTATGAAGCAGCCGTGCTGTGGCAGGCCCACGCCGGTGAACTCTGGCATCGCTGGTGCATCGCGGTTCGTCGGGGTCTCGCCAAAGCCGGTGGCGTGTCCGAAAAGGAACTGCGCGGAATGGCGGTCTTGTCGTACGCCAAAGTCGCCGAATATCAGGTGCGGGGAATGATCCACTTCCATGCGATCGTCCGCGTGGATGGCTCGTCCGGACCCGGATCGACAGCTCCCGATTGGATCACCCCGGACTTGCTGTCGGAGGTGTGTCAGGCAGCGGCATCCTCGGTGGTGATAGAGACAGTCCGCACCACAGGTGAGGTCTTGCCGCTGAAGTTTGGTGACCAAGTAGACCCGCGCCCAATCGCATCATCGGCGGACGGCGAGGGTGAGTCGACGGCACAACTAGCCGGGTACATCGCCAAATACGCCACCAAATCGAGCGGCGTCACCGATTCAGGTATTGACAGTCGCGTCCGGTCGAGAGAACAGATCGAAGGACTCTCCATATCAGAGCATCACAGGCGGATGATGCTCACCGCCTGGGATCTGGGCGGATTCGACACGCACGCCCGTCTGAATCTCAGGCATTGGGCTCACATGCTCGGCTTCAGGGGCCACTTCCTCACCAAATCGCAGAAGTACTCGGTGACCTTCAGAGCGCTCCGGTCGGCGCGTGCTCGTCACCGGTTCGTCGAACTGCTCGACTCCCTCGCCACCTCCGAGTCCGAAGTGACCGTCATCAACTCCTGGCAGATGACCGGCGCCGGGCACAGTTCCGATGTGGAACGCGAGTTGGCTGCCGCCATCGGGGAGGGCTACCGATCACAACGAAAGTCCAGAAAGGAATGACCTTGTACCAGATCAGGGTGCTTCAACCTGCGGGTTCGCTACTCGCCTCGGACATCGCGCGACTGCTACTCATCATGGGCGGCACGGTCCGCATCCGACACCGTAGGGCACGAACGCGCGGGCATGTGCTCGTCTACATCGACATAACTAGCCAGAAAGGACAGGATCAATGAATGACCGAATCAGTATCGGCGAGGTCGCCACCATGGTTGGGGTCTCCACTCGAACTGCCTACGCCATGCTCCGAAGTGGCGACCTCCCTGGAACCCTCCTGCGCGGTCGCTGGATCATCTCTCGCTCGGCAGTATCTGATCGTCTTCGGGAACTCGGCCTGGAGGTGACAGTATGACCATATTGGAGTCCTCTATTGAGAGGCGGTTTCTTCGCTTGCTCGACGCAGCTAGCTACCTTGGTCAGACCGAGCGGTTCATGCGATCGCTGGTGGCGGATCGCCGGATTCGGTACTACAAGATGGGTCGTTACGTCTGCTTCACCTTGGCTGATCTGGATGCTTTTGCTGAACGGGGCCGCGTGGAACCGGTAGGTGGCCGTCATGGGTAAGCGCCGTACGTTCGGGAAGATCGTCAAGCAGCGGTCGGGGCGTCATCAGGCTTCATACGTTCACGAGGGTGAACGTCACTACGCGCCACAGACCTTCGAACGCCAACGGGATGGCGCGACGTGGCTAGCTGGGATTGAAACGGAGATTGCGCGGGGTACATGGGTCTCATCAAAGGGCGCTCAGGTGATCCTGGGTGAGTACGCTCGTGAGTACTTGGACAGCCCCTCCATTGGAGACAAATGGAGAAGGACGTGTCTACGGAACATGCGTCTTCATCTTGCACCGATCTTGGGTAAGAGCCTCCAGGAAGTGAGTCCGCTAGTCGTTCGGCGTTGGCATAACGCAGCACTCGCGGGCCCTGGCGGACGTGTCTCGATCGCCCAGTCGTACCGGTTCCTGCGGGCAGTGATGAATCAGGCGAAACAGGATGAGCTGGTTGGCAGGAATCCCTGCAACATTCGGGGCGCTGGGTCGGACCGTGCACGCGAACGCCAGACAGCTTCTGTGAGCGAGCTGGAGGGGCTGGTTGCGGCCATTGATGAACGGTATCGAGCGCCGATTCTGGTAGCGGCTTGGTGCGCGCTTCGTCGGCAAGAGATCTTGGAGCTGTCGCCGGATGACGTCGACCTGGATAAGGGATTGATCCATGTGCGACGGTCCAAAACGGATGCGGGCGTCCGAGGGGTGACGGTGCCTCCCCATATCCTTCCTGAACTCCGCGTGGCTAAGCAGTGGAGCGATGAGCGGTGGTTCTTCACGAGCACTCGGGGTGGGCAGATGAAAGCGATGACGCTCTATCACGCCTTCGTCCGGGCGCGGGAAGCTACTGGGCTCGAACATCTGACGATTCATGATCTGCGCCATACCGGCAACACTCTGGCAGCGAATGCTGGCGCAACGACTAAGGATCTGATGCAGCGACTCGGGCACGCAACCGAGCAAGCGGCACGTCGGTACCTACACACGGTGGAGGGTCGCGCCGAGGAGATTGCGGAGGCACTCTCGGAGGTTGCGAGGAAGGGGACGGCTGCGCCATTGCCGCGTAAGGATGCATGAAAGCTGCATTGCCGAATCTAGGGCCTTGACCTGCGAAAATAGTACGCCTGCTAAGCGGGTTTCGGGTTCATCCCCGATCGAGGGTTCAAATCCCTCAGCCTCCGCCGAACGGCCCTGGGGAGCGGAAACGCTTTGATCCGGGGCCGTCTTCACGTCCGGTGACCTACCGCTGCGGTGGCATCGATTCGTGGTAGTGGACGACCAGCCACCGCAGCTCTCGCCGCCGCAGGACGAACGTCGAACGCCCCTCGATCACGAAGCGGTCCTCCGGCCCGCTTCGCTCACCGACGAACCGGAATCGTCCGAACGCGTGCGCGACATCGCCGAGGACGCTCACCGACAGCTCCTCCCAGTCCATCGACACCGCTCGATCGTCAGGGTGCCCTTGAAGACTGTCGTAGTAGTCGCTGATGTCCTGCCAGGTGCGGCGCGGTCGCGTCTCCTCTGAGGCGAGGTAGACAAGATCCTCATGAGCCTGGTCCCAGATCTCCTTGAGCGCGATGGGGTCCAGATCGGCGAATCCGGCGCGATACCGCTCCAGGACCGCCGCCACGTCACGTTCGGCGGTCTCATCGATGGTCGTCACGGTGTGCGGCTCCCTCTGTGATCACGGCCGGGGCGTAGCCCGCCGTCGGCCGAACCCAACAGTGACACCGGTTCGGTTCAGCCGACAGGGGACACCGGCCGACAGCGGAGAGCCGGTCGGCCGATCGGGTTCAGTTGTTGGTGTCGGACTTCTCGCCGTCCTCGCTGGCCTCGCGAGGTTTCGGCGTCTCAGCGGTGCCGAGGTCCGTCTGCTGCTCGTCGGTCGACGCCTGCTTGTGCTTGCGCCAGTATCGACGTCCGAAATGGATCACCAGCCATAGTGACAGGCCACCGATCAGCAGCGCGGTGATCTCCACCGGTATGTATTGGACGATGTAGTCGGTCCAGGGAACGGTCTGGGGATCACTGTCGACCGAGGCCCACACTTCCATGCCGATGGCGACAGCTGTCAATCCGAGGAACGCGACACTCCACCACGCACGTTTGGTCACGGGACACCTCCGAAATGGGTTAAATGTGATGTTCCCGGAATCTCGCGTCCCTGTCCAGTACCAATCACCCACCGTGAGCAGACTCGGGGCATTTCGGTCAGGCGGCGTCACAGGTGGGAGGTTCACCGGTCCACAGCTCGTGCGCGGTCCCCTGCGCGACATGGCTTTCGTAGTAGTTCACTTTGAAGTCGATCGTGTCCAGGCACGCCTGGAGTTCGGCCATCCGCTCCTTGACCCGCTCCCGGTGCTGCCGAAGCAGGTCGAGTCGTGCGACTTCGGTACCTCGTCCCTGCCGCACCAGTTCGCCATACCGCCGAATGCCCGGCAGCGGCATCCCCGAGGCCCGCAGGTTCACGCAGATGCGCAGCCACTCGACATCCGACTCCCGATACATCCGGTGTCCGGTCGAGGAACGGTTCACCGGGTGGACCAGAATGCCCTCCCGCTCGTAGAAGCGGAGGGTGTGAACGCTCAAGCCGACCTGTTCGGCGACCTGGCCGATACTCAATTCCGTGGCGTGGGGCATGCCGTCAAGGTTATCGATTTGCCATAGAGCCGACTCTAGGTTTTACCGTCTTCCGTTATGACTGAATCTCCTGTCACTCTCATCACCGGCGGCTCGACCGGGATCGGCGCCACCACCGCCCGCAAACTGATCGAGCGGGGCCACCGTGTCGCGGTCACGGCCCGCCGTAAGGAACGCCTCGACGCGTTCGCCGAGTCGGTCGGCGAGCCGGACCGCCTGCTCACGATCCCCGGTGACGCCGCCGAGGTCGAGGACGTCCGCGCCGCGGTGGCATCCACCCTGGAGCGGTTCGGGCGCATCGACACCGTCATCGCCAACGCCGGGTACGCCACATTCGACTCCATCACCGATGGCGACCCCGAGGGTTGGCGACACATGGTCCTCACCAATGTCTTCGGCCCCATGTTGCTGGTGAACGCGTCGCTGCCGGCGTTGCGCGAGTCTCGTGGCCGCATCGTCATGGTGGGAAGCGTCGCCGGTTTCGTCTTCACACCGGGCAACGTTTACGGCGCCACCAAATGGGCGGTGACCGGCTTGGCGGAGAACACCCGACGCGCGGTCACCGATGACGGGATCGGGGTCACCCTGGTCGCTCCCGGGCGGGTGGAGACCAACTTCTGGGAGACCAGTGAGGACGGTGCTCCCGCCGGATTGAACCTGACCGAGGACCAGATGGCCGACACGATCGTCTTCGCGGTGACCCAACCGGCCGGTGTCGACGTCAACACGCTGGTCGTCCGCCCGATCGGGCAACCCAACTAATCCCCGTCGGCGCGAGGGGATTCCGGCGGCGTTCCGTCAATGCCGGTGTGCCTCGATGTCGATGTCGCGCCGATGTCGATGCCCACGGCGGCCGAACGGCGCATGATAGACACATGCGACTGTTTCGTTTCGCTGCCGTGGGCATCGCGATTCTCTGTTGGACGACGGCGGCGCTCGTGGGCGCCGCCGCGAACGTCTCCCCGGTATCGGAGACGATCCCGGCGACACAGTTGACCGCGACGCTGGAACTTCGCCGGATCCCCGGTGACGCCCGGCTGATAGCCATCGCGGTCGCCAACCACGGCTCCGCGCCGGTCACGGTGACCGGGGCGGAACTGGCCACCGATTCACTCACCTCGACGGGGCTCCTGCCCGTTGAGGTCACCGTGCCCGGAAACGCGATCCGGGACGTCTTCATCGAGTACGGCTCCGGAATCTGCCACGGCGACCTGTCTCCCACCGCCGAACCGGCGACCTCCCGGCTGCTGCTCGACAACCAGCAGCGAATCGACATCGCGCTGCCACATCCTGAGGGGACCCTGGATCGGCTGCTGGCGACCGACTGCGCCGCCGCCTTCCTCACCGAGACCGCCTCCATCGCCTTCCAGAACTGGGATGCGACTCCCGACGGACGGCTTCGAGCCGACCTGGTGATCACGAGGACGGCCGGGAACCAACCCTTCCGGCTCGATCGGATGTCGGGCAATCCGCACTACGAACTGGCTGCGGCCGTTCCACCTTCCGCCGGTGACGCCATCGCGCTCATCGACGGCGACGAAGCCCACATGACGGTTCCGGTGATCGTCCAGGTGAGTTGCGACGCGCACGGCCTGGCCGAAGCGAAGCAGCCGTTCCGATTCCCGATCTGGTTGACCGTCGGGACACACCAGGCGATCCCAACGGTCATTCCGGTCACCGACTCGGATATCGCCCATTTGGAGTCGCTGCGAGACCTCCAATGCGCCTAGAAACGTGGCGAGTCTCACCCAGTCACGCCGAATTGACAGGTGCATTACCACCCCTATCAATGAGACACGCCCTGTGAGCAGGCAACGATCTCAATAACCCCCAGGGATTGCCTTGGTCTGCTTGGGTATGCTAGGGCGGCTTCACCGGCTGTCTATTTGTCTACTTAGGGGGACTGTGCCGATGTGGAAGAAGCTGATCATTCTGGCCGGCGTCGTTGGCGTCGCCGCTGTAGTGGCCAAGAAGGTCAAAGCGATGAACGAGGAGCGCGCACTGTGGCATGAGGCCACCACCTCGGCAGAGGACGTGCGTTAATCTCGGCGTCCAAGCCACACGCTACAATTCGTAAGCCGATGCCGCCGCTGGCCTAACAACCGACGGCGTCATCCCGGTGGTAACACACCGGCTCGGGGACATAGCTCAATTGGCAGAGCGCTGCTTTTGCAAGGCAGAGGTTAGGGGTTCGATTCCCCTTGTCTCCACCAGCGGAAACGCCCCCGTCGAGTCACTCGGCGGGGGCGTTTCGTCAGCAGATAGTCAGCCACCGAAGACCCGACCCACCTCGTCGTGTCCACCACTGAGGTGGTGCGTGTAACGGTTCAGGGTGGTCGAGGCTTGGGCATGTCCTAGCAGT
>Ga0233365_1000363_pt1 | contig 21439 bp, 21 predicted proteins | sample ElkDunMinimDraft_27_FD_191535 | JGI IMG/M metagenome (GOLD analysis project Ga0233365, IMG submission 191535) | Fecal eukaryotic communites from dung pellets of Tule Elk in California, USA - Elk Dung C36 | ecosystem: Host-associated > Mammals > Digestive system > Large intestine > Fecal | place...
CTTGTAGCGGCCGGTACGGGAGACGAGCCGGCCGGCCACTGTGGAGGCCACCAGCATGCCGCCCATCGCCGGGATCATCAGCATGCCGGCGTTGGTGGCGCTGACACCGGTGACCATCTGCAGGTACGTCGGCATGTAGCCGATGGTGCCGAACATCATGATCCCCACGCAGAGGCCGGCGGCGGTGGCGAGGGTGAAGTTCCGGTCGCGGAAGAGGCCGAGCGGGATGATCGGCTCGGCGGCCCGCGACTCGACGTAGACGAATGCCACGCCGAGCACGACCGCGGTCGCGGCGAGCCCGAGGATCGTCGGGGAGGTCCAGGCGTACTCCGAGCCGCCCCAGGTGCCGACGAGGACCAGCGCGGTGGTGGCTGCGGCGATCAGGGCCATGCCGGGATAGTCCAGGCGGGGGCGTTCCCGGTCGGGACGGGCGGGAAGTTTGAGGAAGAAGAACGCGGCGAGGATCGCCAGCAGTCCGAGGGGCAGGTTGATCCAGAAGGTCCAGCGCCAGCCGGGGCCCTCGGTGAACCAGCCGCCCAGCAGCGGGCCGGCGATCGAGGAGACGGCGAATACGGCCCCCATCACCCCCATGTACCTGCCCCGGTCCCGGGGCGGGACGACGTCGGCGATCGCGGCCTGGGAGAGGATCATCAGACCGCCGCCGCCGAGGCCCTGCACGACCCGTCCGACGATCAGCCACGTGACGTCACCGGTCAGCGCACAGATCACCGAGCCGGCCAGGAAGGTGATGATGGCGGCGATGAGGACCGGCTTGCGTCCGAAGAGGTCGCTGATCTTGCCGTAGACCGGCATGGTGATCGTCGAGGCCAGGATGTACGAGGTGATGACCCAGGGCATCTGGTCGACGCCGTTGAGCTCGCCGACCACCGTCGGCAGCGCCGTCGACAGGATGGTCTGGTTCAGCGAGGCCAGCAGCATCGTGACCATGAGGCCCGCGAAGAGCAGTTGAAGTCCGCGGTCCGGACCCTTTTGTTCGGTCACGGTCGCAGTCGCGGCGGTCACGAGATGTCCTCCAGAGCGTTCTTGAAGATCGAGATGGCGGAGTCGACCGCGGCCTCGGGGTCGGTCTCCATCGCTTCCGGGTCGCGGCTGTAGACGAAGCGCAGCACGGTGGCGGCGAGCATCAGCAGCGCCCGGGTGGAGTCGGCGGACTCGGTGGCCGTCCCGGCGTCCGCGCGCCGGTCGAGCGCCGTACGGATCAGCTTCTCGACGGCGAGGATGTGCTCGCTGAGCCGCTCACGCAGCTCCGGGCAGCGGTGGGTCAGCAGCCGGCGCCGCTCGTAGGTGGCGCCGTCGACGAAGCTGCTGCGCAGGATCGCCACGATGAGCCGCACCGTACGGGTGAACCGGTCGGTCTCGTCGGCGAGGAAGCGGGTGAGTTCCACCTCCGGCAGCGCAGGCGGGCAGGCCCCGAGGACAGCGTCCTCTTTGGAGGCGAAGTAGTTGAAGAACGTACGGCGGGAGACGCCGGCACGATCGGCGATCGCCTCCACTGTCGCGCCCGACAATCCCTGTTCGAGCACCAGCGCGGCGGCCGCCTCGTGAAGTTCGCGGGTGGTGCGCGCCCGGTTCTTCTCGCGCAGCCCCTGAGATCCATCTTGCACGAGTGCAGACTTGCACCCATGCACGCCTGGCGCAAGGCGTGTCCCACGATCCGCACGGAAGTACCCACGCTCCACGACCCGCCCCTTGCTTCGCGGCCCGCCGCACTTGAGGATTTCGATACCGGTCGACTCAAGGACAGCGCAGGGAGCCCTTCTTGCCCGCTTCACCGCCCCATACGTCGCTCGTCGTACTCGCCGGGGCCGCCGTCTGTCACCTCACCGTCTCTCTCGGCTCGACGGCCTTCTTTGTGGCGAAATTCGGCTCCTTCAGCATGCCAGCCGCCCTGGCCTGGGCATCCGGCGTCGCGTTCTTCGCCGCCTGCTACATCATGCTGATCGGGGTACCAGTCGCTCTTCTGCTGTATCGCTTCACCGCCCGGAAACCGGTCTGGTTTGCAGTGGTCGTGTTCGCGGTGGGCGGCGGGCTCACCGGCCTGCTCCCCGTCCTCGGCAACATGGCGTTCATATCCGTCGCCGCGGCGCCGTTGGGCGCTGTCGGCGCCGCGGTCGGCCGCGCGGCCGCGGAAGGCGTGGCGTCCCGCCCGAAAGCCCTGGGATTCGTCCTGGCGGTGAGCGCCTTAACGCTCGTCCTCACGTCTTTGTCCTTGTTGCCGTCATGACCGGCACCGTCACCGCTCACTCGACGCCGCCGGCCCCCAGCACGACCTTGGCCTCGCTGCGGAACTCCAGGTCGTTGGTGACCGAGTAGTTGGGGAAGGCCAGGCGGATCTCCTTGCCCGGGCAGCGCAGCCGCATCTGCAGCGGCGTCTTGCCCGGATGGGCCAGCAGCACCTCTTTGAGGTCGGCGATCAGCGCTTCGGTGACCCGGTCGGCGGCGACGTGCAGCACCACCGGGGCGTCCCCGTTGCCCGTCACCGACGACACGTCGACCATCGCCAGGTCCGAGCCGAAGACGCTGACCGAACCGTCGCGGACGCTGATGTTGCCCTGCACCTTGATCACGGTGTCCTCGATCAGGTACGGCGCGGCGAACTCGTAGCTCTTGGGGAAGAAGAGCACCTCGATGCTGGCGGTCAGGTCCTGCAGCTGCACGATCGCCCAGCTGGCGCCCTTGGCGGTGATGCGCCGGTTCACCCCGGAGATCAGGCCGCAGAGCACCACCGGTTTGCGGTCGGCGTCCTCCATGGCCAGCACCTCGGCCACGGTCTGCTCGCTGTTGGCCTTCAGGATCCGCTCCGCACCGGCCAGCGGGTGGTCGGAGACGTACAGGCCGAGCATCTCCCGTTCCAGGGCGAGCTTCTCGCGCCGCTCCCACTCGCGGCCTGTCGCGGCGAAGCTGAACCCGACGATGCCGTCCTGCGGCATGATGCTGGGCACCGTGCCGAAGAGGTCGTCCTGGCCGATCGCCTCCTGGCGCTTGACGCCCATCACCGCGTCGACCGCCGCCTCGTGGTTGGCGAACAGATCCAGCCGGGTGTGCGGCTGCGGCAGCTCGTCGAAGGCTCCTGCCTTGATCAGTGATTCGATGGCGCGCTTGTTGCAGGCCGCCGCATCCACCTTGATCAGGAATTCCTCGAAGCCGGTGTAGGGGCCCTTCTCCTCGCGCCCGCGGATGATCGCGGAGACCACGTTGTGGCCGACGTTGCGCACCGCGCCCAACCCGAAGCGGATCACCCCGTCGACGGCGCCGAACTTGCCGATGGAGGTGTTCACGTCCGGCGGCAGCACCCGCACACCCATCGACCGGCACTCGGCCAGATACAGCGCCATCTTGTCCTTGTCGTCACCGACGGACGTCAGCAGCGCCGCCATGTACTCGGCCGGATAGTGGGCCTTCAGGTACGCGGTCCAGTACGACACCAGCCCGTACGCCGCGGAGTGGGCCTTGTTGAACGCGTAGCCGGCGAACGGCACCAGTACGTCCCACACGGCCTTGATCGCCTCGTCGGAATAGCCGCGCTCGCGGCAGCCCTGCTGGAAGGGGACGAACTCCTTGTCGAGGACCTCCTTCTTCTTCTTGCCCATCGCCCGGCGCAGGTTGTCGGCGGCGCCGAGGCTGTAACCGGCCAGGATCTGCGCGGCGCGCTGCACCTGCTCCTGGTAGACGATCAGGCCGTAGGTGGTGCCGAGCACCTCCGACAGCGGCTCCTCCAGCTCCGGATGGATCGGCGTGATCTCCTGCAGGCCGTTCTTGCGCAGCGCGTAGTTGGTGTGCGACTCCATGCCCATCGGGCCCGGCCGGTACAGCGCCAGCACCGCCGAGATGTCCTCGAAGTTGTCCGGTTTCATCAACCGCAGCAGCGAACGCATGGCCGTGCCGTCGAGCTGGAACACGCCCAGGGTGTCGCCGCGGCCCAGCAGTTCGTAGGTGGCCTTGTCGTCCAGCGGCAGGCCCAGCAGGTCCAGCTTCGTGCCGTGGTTGGCCTCGATGTTGTTGACCGCGTCGTCGATGATCGTCAGGTTGCGCAGGCCGAGGAAGTCCATCTTCAGCAGCCCGAGCGACTCGCACGTCGGATAGTCGAACTGCGTGATGATCGCGCCGTCGGCGTCGCGGCGCACCAGCGGAATGTGCTCGATCAGCGGCTCGGCGCTCATGATGACGCCGGCGGCGTGCACCCCGAGCTGGCGTACCAGGCCTTCGAGGCCGCGGGCGACCTCCATCACCTTGGCCACGTCGGGCTCGGTCTCGGCGAGCCGGCGCACCTCGGTCGCCTCGCCGTAGCGCGGGTGGTCCGGGTCGAAGATCCCCGACAGCGGGATGTCCTTGCCCATCACCGCCGGCGGCATCGCCTTGGTGATCTTGTCGCCGAGCGCGTACGGGAAACCGAGCACCCGGCACGAGTCCTTGATCGCCGCCTTGGCCTTGATCGTGCCGAAGGTGGCGATCTGGGCGACCCGGTCCTCACCCCACTTGTCGGTGACGTACTTGATCACTTCACCGCGGCGCCGATCGTCGAAGTCGATGTCGACGTCGGGCATCTGCACACGCTCGGGGTTGAGGAACCGCTCGAAGATCAGCCCGTGGGTGATCGGGTCCAGGTCGGTGATGCCCAGCGCGTACGCCACCAGCGACCCCGCCGCCGAGCCACGCCCCGGGCCGACCCGGATGCCCTGCGCCTTCGCCCAGCCGATGAAGTCGGCCACCACGAGGAAGTAGGCGGGGAAGCCCATGTCGATGATGACGCCCAGCTCGTACTCGGCCTGCCGGCGCCGATCATCGGGGATGCCACCGGGGAAGCGGCGTTCCAGACCGGCGTACGTCTCCTTGCGGAACCAGGACTCCAGCGTCTCGCCGGCCGGCACCGGGAACTGCGGCGCCAGGTTGTAGAACTCGAACATCCCCGCCGGGTCGACCTTCTCGGCCACCAGCAGCGTGTTGCGGCACCCCTGCCGCCACGCGTCCGACGAGTCGACGGCGTACATCTCCTGCGCCGTCTTGACGTAGTAGCCGGAGCCGTCGAAACGGAACCGGTTCGGGTCGTCGAGGGTCTTGCCGGTCTGCACCGCCAGCAGCGCGTCGTGCGCCTGCGACTGGTGCTCGTGGGTGTAGTGCAGGTCGTTGGTGACCAGCGGCGGGATGTCCAGCCGCCGGCCGATCTCCAGCAGCCCGTCACGGACCCGGCGTTCGATCTCCAGGCCGTGGTCCATCAACTCGAGGAAGTAGTTGTCGGCGCCGAAAATGTCCTGATACTGGCCGGCGACCTTGAGCGCCTCGTCGAACTGGCCAAGCCGCAGCCGGGTCTGCACCGCCCCCGACGGACAACCCGTCGTGGCCATGATCCCCTCGGCGTGCTCGGCGATGATGTCCATGTCCATGCGCGGCCACTTGACGTAGTGGCCCTCCATGGACGCCCGCGAGTTGAGCTTGAACAGGTTCTTCAGGCCGGACTTGTTCTGCGCCCACATGGTCATGTGGGTGATCGCGCCACCACCGGAGACATCATCGGAACGCTGGTCCTGGGTACCCCAGCGGATGCGCTTCTTGTCGAAGCGCGACGCCGGTGCCACGTACGCCTCCACCCCGACGATCGGGGTCACACCGGAGGCCATCGCCTGCTTGTAGAAGTCGTTCGCGCCGTGCATGTTGCCGTGGTCGGTGATCGCCACCGCCGGCATCTCCAGGCGCTTGACCTCGGCGAACAACTCCTTCAGCCGGGCCGCGCCGTCGAGCATCGAGTACTCGCTGTGTACGTGCAGATGCACGAACTGATCGCCCACTCGTCTCCCCCGACCGCACGCCGACTTGCCCCTGAAGACCCTAAGCCGCGCCGGCCCCGCGCCGCGACTCCGGTGGCCCGTGTCGTGACGAGGTCGGCATCGGCGCGCCCGGCGGCTGCGCCGGCCCGGGACGCACGGGAAGAAAACCCGCCTCGACCTGTAACAACCGCCTGCCCGGCGCCATGAGCAGTCAGTAGGGATGGAGGCGACCAGTGGGGGTTGACCAGGGTGAGCACAGGGCGTTCGAGCGGATGTACGCCGCGCACCACCAGCTGGTGCTGCGCTACTGCTACCGGCGACTAGGCGATCTTGAGTACGCGCGGGAATTGACGCAGGAGACGTTCGTGGTGGCGTGGCGCCGCCGTCGGGACGCGCCGGAGCCGGCAGCACCCTGGTTGTACGGGATCGCCCGCAGGGTGCTGGCTGACCACTGGCGCACGCGGCGTGCACGCCCTGTCACCGTGCCCGTCGCCGAGTCCACCGACGCGGGGGCCGAAGACGGCGGGTTCGACGCGGTCAGCCTCGCGCAGGACCTGCGTCAGGCGTTCATCAGGCTCTCGGAGCCGGACCGCGAAATCCTGCGCCTGGTGACGTGGGAGGAACTCGACCTGGCCGCGGTGGCGCAGGTCCTGGGGTGCAGCCGGACGGCCGCCGGGGTCCGGTTGTTCCGGGCCCGGCGGCGACTGCACCACCTGATGGACACCCCGCCGCCGGTCCGCGTCCACCCAGTCCCGACATCTGTCCGTGGAGGCGCGCTATGAGATGGAGCAGTGACCTGTTGAAGGATCTCGACCCGGCCCGCGACATCACCGACTGGCCGTCGATGCCGCAGATCGACTGGGCGGCCATGCACGGCGGCCCGGCACCGGATGGGGCCGATCGAGGGACAGCGCAGCTCGGCCGCCGGTGGAGACGCCGAGCGGCCCTGAGTGCCGTTGCCGTCGGCGCGGCCGCGTTCGTGACCGGTGCGGTGATCGTGCAGGTCACCAGCGCACCCGCGCCGGTGTTCGCGGCGACCCCGCCGCCGCTTCGGCTCCAGTACGACACCGACGCGCCCGCGGCCCGCGACACCCTGCTGCGGCTCGCCACCGCCGTCGAGAAGCAGGCCGAACCGGCACCACCCCGCAGCGGCCCCGTCAGCTTCGTACAGGTCGCCCAATGGTCTCTGGACTTCTCCTCCGGCGAAAGCGGCACGACGGCGGCGATCCTGCCTCAGGTGATCTCCGTCTGGCGGGCCGCCGACGGCTCCGGCAAACGCGCCACGGTCACCCTCGGCCCGTCGGACCTCGACAGACTGCCCGACGCCCCCACCCTGCTCGCAGTCGCGGCACGGCGAACACCAGCGGCGGAGACGTACGCCGCGGGGCAACTGACGTTCAGCGTCACCGAACCGACCCCCGGCAACCTCGCCCAGGTGCTGTACGGCCACCAGCCGCTCGAAGACCCTGCGGTGTCGACGGCCCGGGGAATCGCCGACCTGTATCGCTGGGCAGCGGTCGACCGGGACGTACGCGTCGCGGCGTTGCGGTTGCTCGCCCGCACCGACAAGGTGCTGTTGCGGGGCACCGTCACCGACAGACTCGGCCGCGAAGGGATCGCCGTCAGCGTCGACTCGCAGGACCACGGCACCCGCGACCTGCTGATCTTCGACCAGCACACCGGCTGGCTCCTGGCCTACGAGTCGATCTTCCTGCGCAAGCCGGAGAAGCTGCCCGTACAGGTGCCGGCGGTCTTCTCCTACGTGCTCTACCTCGCCCAGGACCGCCGCCCCGACACGAACGGGTAACCCGCACCCAATGCCGCCTTGGCGCCGAGGCGGTCCCACTAGGTGTCAGCCGGCGCGCGCAATCAAGAATGCCTGGTCGTCGGGGTAGACCCCCTCCGGACGGCGGACCAGGCGGCACTCCTCGTGGAATCCGGCGGCGGTCAACCACCCGGACACCTCGTCGGCGGTGAAGAGATGACGGACCAGCGTGACATCGTGCCCGTACCGGCGGTAACTGGGCGCCGCGTCGTGGACGCCTTCGCCCGATTGGAAACCGACAAGCAGATGACCGCCGGGGCGCAACACCCGGCGTACCTCCTGGTAGATCCGGGGCTGATCCGGCGGTGGGGTGTGAATGGTCGAGTACCAGAGCATCACCCCATCAAAGGAGCCCGCCCGGTACGGGAGATCGGCGATCGAGCCGACCGAGAAGGTGATGTCCGGATGATCCCGCCGCGCCCGGGCGACCATGCCCGGCGAGAGATCAACGCCTTCGACTGCCACGTCGCGTCCGGCGAGGTAGCGGCTCATCCGCCCGGCGCCGCAGCCGGCGTCGAGCACCCGGGCGCCCTTGCCGACGGCAGCGGCGAAGGCATCGATCATCGCGAGATCAAGTGCCGCCTCGGCGCGGGTGTCGGGAAGCAGCGCCGCGTAATCCTCGGCGACGGTGTCGTAGGCGTCCCGGACCGACCCGTACGAAGCCCCGGCGGTGTCTGCGCTCACCTCGGCACCGTACCCGCAGCCGGCTGCGGCGTCATGGCACAAGGTTTCGTGGCTACCAGCTTGGGCCGACTCTCAGGCTGCTCAAAGGTTGCACCGCCGGCTAGGACAGTTCGATCACCGGGAGATACTGGCCGTTGCCGTAGCGGCCGGCCTTCGTCGTCAACAGCGGCGCACCCAACTGCACCGCAGCCAGTGCCGCCGCAGCGGTTTCGCTGTCGCCGGTCGTGCTCCGCCAAAACGACAACTCCTGCCAGTCCTCGGCGATCACGTCGAGCACCACCACCTCCGGCAGCCGCACCAGCGCGTCCAGCCGTGCGAGATCACGCCCCTGCACCACCGCCCGCGCCTCGATCAGCGACACCACCGGCACTCCCACGGCGGCGTTCGGATCGTCGTAGAGCTCCTGCAGGACCTCCATGACGTCGACGTTCCAGTCGGCATAGCGGACCAGGGCGGTCGAATCGAGCAGCAAGCAGATGACCGGCTGTGTCACGCCGCGTGGGTTGACTGGCGTGCCCGCTCGGCGGCCACCGCGTCCTGCATGCGCCTGCGGGCCACCGGCAGCTTCTGCATCGCGGCGTCGCGCGCCGCCCGGATGGCCCGGCGCCGCTCGTCGGTCAGAGTGATGCCCTGAGCTGCGAGTACTTCGCGGAGGGAGGTCATATGGACAGAGTACGCCGCCCTCGCCTTTCGGGGAACGTTACGGAATCGCATCGGTGTCCGAATTACGCCATGGCAGTGCCTACGTTCACGGGCCGAAGCGGTGCCGCGCATTCCGCCCCAACGCCCTGCAGCTCGGACGCAAGGCCCGGGCCACCCAGGCTCGGTAGGCCCGCTCAGGTCTCGCAGGCCACTCCGTCGCGGTCGCGGTCCAACTTGAACGAGTACCCGGGTTCCCCGGCGTACAGGGGGGCGGCGCCGGCGGCGCGCACCGCATCGCAGTTGGCGTAATAGACCGTGTCCGGCACCTTCGCCCGGGTGGGCTCCGGGGGCGCCGGCGGGCGCGTGCTCGGCGAGCGGCGCGGCGACGGGGAAGCCTTCGGTCGCGGTGAGGCGGCGGCGGTGACCGACGGCCGGGTCGACAACTGGACCACCGGCGTGGATGCGGCAGGCGAGGCGCTGGCGGGCGCGGTCGCCGGTGCGGTGGCCGACGCACTGCCGGCCGGTTGCGGCTGGTCGCCGTCGTCGTCGCCGCCACTGAACAGCAGCACGCCGCCGCAGCAGCACAGGGTCAGCGCGATGCCGGACAGCACGACGGCGTTGACGCGCTTGCGCCGGCTCAGCTGCTCGGGCGTGAGGTTGGCTGGAGGGGCGGGGGCAGGAATCTTGGGCATCCACCACGATGGCGGGCGGTGGGGCGGTTCGGGCATCGCACAAACAGCCATCCATGCACGATGATCGTTGCCATCGGGCAATGATTGGCCGATATCGCATCGACGCTTACAGAATCCGTGTAGCCCGGCCCACATCGACACGCGCCCGGCGCCCGCGGCGTCTTGGCACTGGCCGGGACAGCCGATACACAGGCCGGGGCACTTCGCTTGGAGCGCGAACGCCTCGGCTGGCAACACACGTGGACTGCTTGTGTGAATAGCCCGCGTGTCCACGGTGCGGCCAAAGCAGAATCGCCGACCCTCACGGATCGGCAATCTTCGCTGTAACGCCCAGGCTGAACTGGGGTTTTGCAAGGTGGAGCCGAGAGGACTCGAACCCCTGGCCCCCACACTGCCAGGAGCAGGCACAGGGCGGCGTCGACCTCGCCCAGCGGCTGCTTAACCGTTCCGCCGACGTACGGGGTGGTCCGGCCGGGTGCACCGCCTTGGCTACTCACGTGGCTACTCCGCCTGCCCGGCGTCGCAGAGCGGGGTTGCGCCGTTACGTCGGGCACGGCAGGCTGCGTGCCTGACGCCCGCTCCCGACCGTCCGGAGTTCCACATCGTCCGGTCGGCGACCCGTGGAGACCCTATTTACCGGTGTCGACGAGTGGCGGGCGGTGGCGGTGACGGCGGCTGCCGACGGCACCCCGTTGGCGGTGGAGGTGCAGCACGGCTGGCACCGCAGGGTCGGTGCGGTTGGCGCCGAAGGTCCGCCTTCACGATCTGCGGCATACCGCTGCGCTCCTGCTCGCCCAGGGCGTGCCGGCCCGAGTGCTCGTGGAATCCTTGGCCGCTCCCAGATCGGCATCACCATGAACATCTACAGCCACGTCATGCCCACCCAGCTCGTCCAAGCCGCCGACGCCATGAACGACGTGCTGTGGGGCGAGCGGGAATAGCTGTGGCTACTTCGTTGGCTACTTCTGGCCTGCGAAACGACGAAGGGCGCCCGTCGTGTCCGACGAACGCCCTTATCGCGAAGGGTGGAGCCGAGGGGACTCGAACCCCTGACCCCCACACTGCCAGTGTGGTGCGCTACCAGCTGCGCCACGGCCCCTTACGGTTGTCCCGGTCGCCCGGGCACCTGCGAAATAATACACATGCCCCCGGAGATCGTCATCGGGGTACCCCCCTCCCCCCGCTCCTCCTAGTTGAGGGTCGCGTCCGGCGGGAAGATCGCCACGGCGGCCATCAGCCCACCCTGGCGGCGCAGCACCATGGCCCACAGATCCTCGGGGCGGTCGACGAAGGCGTCCCCGGGCAGCGCGTCCAGCACGAACCAGGAGCCTTCCTTGATCTCTTCCTCGAGCTGCCCGGTGCCCCAGCCGGAGTAGCCGGCGAAGACCCGGATGCCGGACACCGACTCCCGCAGCCGTTCCGGGTCGACGGAGAGGTCGAGCGTGCCGACGGCCCCGGAGACCTGGTGGAAGCCTTTGATCCGCTGCATGGGGTTGCGGATGCGGGCCAGGCAGATGGCCGAGTCGGGCTGCACCGGGCCGCCCTCGAAGAGCACCGCCGGGTCGCGGGCCAGGCCGCCCCAGTCGGCGAGCACGTCGGCGACGGCCACCTCGGTGGCCCGGTTGAGCACGACCCCGAGCGCGCCTCCGGGTTCGTGGGCGACGAGCAGCACGACGGTACGGTCGAAGTTGGGATCCTTCAGCGCCGGTGTGGCGACGAGCAACCGCCCGGCCATCGACTCCATGGACGGCCCCCCGATCGCCTGCCCCTCTCCCTGCATGCCGTACACCGCGTCAGCCTCGCACCTCGGGTCGCCGGCTGCTGTCCCCAGCGGCCGGGACGGAACGCACCGGTCGAGCCCGGTACGCCGAGATCACGCGAGTGCCCAACGTCATGCCTGGCACGATAACCCGCCGTCGGGGCGACCGCGAAGGGCAGCGCCCCGCGTGTAATGCCTGCCCGGGACGGAGTGTGGCCTCGTCGCCCGGCACGGCTCAGGTCTCCCCGCCGAGATCGATCTGGTACGCCTGGTGCAGCAGCTCCGCGCCACGCCGGCGGTGCTGGGTCAGCCCGTCGCAGAGTTCGTCGCCCCGCTCACGCAGCTCGTGGACGGCGGCCTCGGGACGGGCGACGCGCCGCTGGAAGGCGAGCAGCGCGGCGTGGACGGCGAGGTGTTCGCGGGTGAGCAGCGCGATGGCGTGGGTCAGCCGTGGCGCGCTGCCGAGCACCTCGGCGTAGAGGCCGGCCGGGCCTTCGGTGAGTCTGCGGTGCAGGCCGAAGCCGTACCGCAGCTCGTGCACCCGGCTGTGCAGGCGGTGCCGCCAGAGCGGGTCTTCGGCGGGGGCGGCGAGGGCGTGGCGGAAGGTGTGGACGTCCCGCGAAAGGTCCATGACCACCTCCACCGCTGTCAACGCATGAGCTGATGGTCGTCCGTGGCGCCCAGGATGTCCACGGCTGCCCCCAACTGCCTCCCATGCTGCACAGCCGGAGTTAGCCACCCAAAACGGACCTGGGGACAGCTGGGCGGTCCGGCGCAGGTCGAGCGTGGCGAGATGCCAGGGGGACCGGATCAGACCCCTGACCCGGCCGGAACCGGCCACCTCGCACAGCTGGGGGTGACAACGTGGAGAGCAGGCCGCCGACGCCCTGGCCGCCGCGCGGCGGAAACCGGAGAGAGAACCATGACCGCGATCCGGATCAGCAATCTGACCAAGGACTTCGGCGCGCGCCGGGCGGTGGACGACCTCACCCTCTCCATCGCCGACGGGGAACTCTTCGCGCTGCTCGGCCCCAACGGCGCCGGTAAGACCGTGACGATCAAGATGCTCTGCTGCCTGCTCGCCCCGACCAGCGGGGACGCGGTCCTGCTCGGCGACAGCATCCGGACCGATCCGGCTGCGGTGAAGCAGAAGATCAATCTGTCGCCGCAGGAGACGGCGGTCGCGCCGAAGCTCTCGGTCGCGGAGAACCTGGAGCTGATCGCCCGCATCTACGGCTGTCCAAAAGGCGAGGCCCGCAGCCGTACGGCGGAACTGCTGGAGCAGCTGCACCTGACCGACCGGGCAACCGAGAAGGCGAGGTCCCTCTCCGGCGGCCTGCAGCGGCGGCTGAGCCTGGGCATGGCACTGATCACCCGGCCGCGGATCGTCTTCCTGGACGAGCCGACGCTCGGTCTCGACGTACGCGCCCGCCGGGACCTGTGGCGGGTCCTTGAGTCGATCAAGGGATCCACGACGGTGGTGCTGACCACGCACTACCTGGAGGAGGCCGAGGCGTTGGCGGACCGGATCGGAATCATGCACACCGGGCGGCTGCGGGCGCTGGGCACCGCCGAGGAGCTGAAGCAGCTCACCGGCACGGCCGCCTTCGAGGAGGCATTCCTGGCCCTGACCGAGAGCGGTGAGCAGCCGTGAGGGCGCTGGTCTTCGCCGGGCGCAACGGCAAGGAGCTGCTGCGGGATCCTCTCTCGCCGCTATTGATGATCGGGCTGCCGCTCGTGCTGCTCTTCCTGCTCTCGGCCATCAACGACAACGTGCCGAACGAGGCCTTCGCGATCGGGCTCTTCGGACCGGGCATCGCGGTGCTCAGCCTCTCCTTCATCACCATCTTCACGGGCACGCTCCTCGCCGGCGACCGGCGCAGTTCTTTCCTGACCCGGCTGCGCGCCTCGCCGCTGACCGCAGCCGACTCGATCGCCGGTTACACCCTGCCGATGACGCTGATCGCCGTGGCGCAGAGCGCGATCTGCCTGATCGCCGCCTTCTTCGTCGGGCTGCCGGTCACCGCGAACGTGCTGGTGGCGCTCCTGGTGCTGGTCCCGGTGGGCGTGCTCTTCGTCGGCTTCGGACTGCTACTCGGCGCCGTCTTCACCGTCGAACAGGTCGGCGGTGTCGGGTCGATCCTGATCAACGCGGCGACGCTGCTGAGCGGCACCTGGTTCCCGCTGAGCCTGATCGGCGGCACCTTCGAGACCATCGCCAACCTGCTGCCCTTCGTCCACGCCGTGGAGGCGACCCGCCTCGCCGTCGCCGGCGACTTCGGCGCGGTGGTGCCACACCTGCTCTGGTGCCTCGGGTACGCCCTGCCGGTCTTCGCCGGCGCCATCGCCCTCTTCCGCCGCCAGTCCCAGGCCTGAGCCGGTCCGGTCCCTCGTTCCGGGCCCCTCTCCCCGAGAAACAGCACCGCCCCGGACCTGGTGGTCCGGGGCGGTGCTCACTGGTGGAGGTGCCGGGAATCGAACCCGGGTCCTTCGCCGGTTTGTCAGGACTTCTCCGAGCGCAGCTCGCTGTGCCTCTGCTCGGCCCCTCCGATCACGCGAGCGAGTCGGTGTGACGGGCCCAGTCACTGATTAATCTCGCCGCACGGACCCCGTGACCGGGTCCGATTGGCCAGCCTCCTAGCTGATGCCGGCTGACTGGGACGAAGGCGTTCCCAGGCCGACAGACTTAGCTACTCGCCTCAGGCGGCGAGAGCGAAGTCAGCGCGAGTGTTCTTGGCGCTTATTGTTTTCCGACGAACGATTCTCGAGACGACGTCGGCTTCCTCGGCTCGCTTCCCCTGACGCAACGTACGAAGTCGAAACCAGTCACCCCCTCGTAGTGCTGCCTGTCGCAGCGTCTCCCAGGATAACGCCTCGCGCAAGCGGATTCTTCCCGGCTCCGTCCGGCCCGGCGCGGGCCCGGTCGGTGCAGGTCAGTCCCGCATGCCCTTGCCGCGACGGCCCACCACCCGGGCGATTTCCCGGTCGGCGTCCCGTTTGGCAAGATCCTGCCGTTTGTCGTACGACTTCTTGCCCTTGGCCAGGCCGATCTCCACCTTGGCCCAGCCGTCGGAGAAGTAGACCTGCAGCGGCACCAGGGTCAGCCCGGTCTCGCGTACCTTGCCGAGCAGCTTGTTGATCTCGACGCGGTTGAGCAGCAGCTTGCGGGTACGCCGCGGCTCGTGGTTGGTCCACGTCCCCTGGGTGTACTCGGGAATGTGCAGATTGTGCAGGTATATCTCGCCGTCGCGCTCCTGGGCGAAGGCGTCCACCATGTTCGCCCGGCCGGCGCGCAGCGACTTGACCTCGGTGCCGGTCAGCACCATGCCCGCCTCGTACGTGTCGAGGATGGCGTAGTCGTGGCGGGCCTTGCGGTTGGAGGCGACCACCTTGCGCCCCTTTTCCCGTGGCATCGATGCTCCTCCTTCCGCTGCCCGGATGATCCTGATCATGCTACCCCGACGGCAGGGGCCCACCGACACCGCTTTTCACGGTGTCGGCGAGCCCCGGTGCCGCGTACGGGCAACTAGACGCGCAGGTAGAACCGGAGCGTGACCCAGGCCGTGATGGCGCTGACGAGCGCACCGGCGCCGGCCATCAGCGGCAGCATCAGCAGCACGTCGCCCCAGCCGATCGGGGTCAGCAGTTCGTTGAGATCCCGTAGCGAGCCGTCGAGCAGCAGGGTCTTCGCCCCGGCCAGCGCGCCGAAGCCGATGAGCGCACCCACCAGACCCGCGACCACCGCCTCCAGCACGAACGGGGCCTGAATGAACCAGTTCGAGGCGCCGACGAGCTTCATCACCGCGACCTCACGGCGCTTGCTGTACGCGGCCACCTGGATGGTGTTCGCGACCAGCATCAACGCCGCGACCGCCATCACCAGGGAGGCGGCCAGCGCCACGCCCTGAATCGAGTTGATGATGCCGAAGATCTTGTCGAGCAGCCGGCGCTGGTCGACGATCTTGTCGACCCCCTCGGCATCCTTGTAGCGGTCGAAGATCTGCTGGTACTGCTCCGGGTCGTTGAGGCTGATCCGGAACGACTCGGGCAGCGCGTCCTCGCCCACCACGTTCACCAGGTCCGGCGCGTCGGCGAACTGCTCCTGGAACCGCGCGTACGCCTCCTCGCGGTCCTCGTACAGCAGGTCCTTGACCAGCGGGTCGGCCTCGATCTGACCCTGCAGGCCGAGGCGCTGCTCCTCGGTGACGTCGTTCGCGAGGAAGATCGAGACCTCGATGTTCTCGAGGTAGGTGCTCTTCATGTTGTCGACCTGGCGGTACATCAGACCGCTGGCGCCGAGCATGGTCAGAGAGACGGCCATCGTGATGACCATGGCGACGGTCATCGTCACGTTTCGCCACAGTCCGACCATCACCTCGGACAGGACGTATTTCATGCGCATCGGGGGGTTCCTTCCGGATCTCCGCGGAGGTGGGTGTCGTCAGTTCGGCGGGCGGCGGGCGGAGTCGCCTCAGCCGTAGACACCACGGGCCTGGTCTCGCACGATGCGGCCGCTCTCGATCTCGATGACGCGACGGCGCATCTGATTCACGATGTTGGAGTCGTGCGTGACCATGACGACCGTCGTGCCGGTGCGGTTGATCCGGTCCAGCAGACGCATGATCTCGATGGAGGTGTCGGGGTCCAGGTTTCCGGTCGGCTCGTCGGCGAGCAGGATCAGCGGCCGGTTCACGAACGCCCGTGCCACCGCGACTCGCTGCTGCTCACCACCGGAGAGCTCGTGCGGGTAGCGGTGCTCCTTGCCGCCGAGGCCGACCAGTTCCAGCACCTCCGGGACGACCCGGCGCGCCACGGCCTTGGTCTTGCCGATCACCTCGAGCGCGAACGCGACATTCTCGAATGCGGTGCGGTTGGGCAGCAACCGGAAGTCCTGGAAGACACAACCGATCGAACGCCGGAAGTGCGGGCGCTTCCAGGAGCGCATCGAGGTCACGTCCTTGCCGTTGACGACGACCCGTCCCTTGTTCGGGGACACCTCGTGCAACAGCAGCTTGATGATGGTCGACTTTCCGGACCCGGACGGGCCGATGAAGAAGACGAACTCGCCCTTCTCGATCGAGACCGACACCTCGTCGAGCGATGGCCGGGACGCCTTCGGGTACGTCTTCGTCACTTGCTCAAGCTGAATCACGGGTGGTGAGTCTACGCCGTGAAAAGAAAACGCCAAGTCGAGAGAGCACCCACGCCGCCGTGGATCATCAATCCGACGTACAGCCGGCGCATAGACGAACCGGCTGTACGCCGTCGGTCACGCGTTGTCGGCCGCCATCTGCTGCTGCTTGCGCCACCGGATGCCGGCCTCGATGAAGCCGTCGAGGTCGCCGTCGAAGACGCCCGTGGGGTTGCCGGTCTCGTACTCGGTTCGCAGATCCTTGACCATCTGGTACGGGTGCAGCACGTACGAGCGCATCTGCTCGCCCCAGGAACCGCCGCCGTTGTCGCGGTACTTGTCCAGCTCGGCCTGCTCCTCCTGGCGCTTGCGCTCCAGCAGCCGGGACTGGAGCACCCGCATCGCGGAGGCCTTGTTCTGCAGCTGCGACTTCTCGTTCTGGCAGGTGACGACGATCCCGGTCGGGATGTGGGTCAGCCGCACCGCCGAGTCGGTGGTGTTGACGCTCTGTCCACCCGGACCGGAGGAGCGGTAGACGTCGACGCGGATCTCGTTCTCCGGGATCTCGATGTGGTCGGTCTGCTCCGTGACCGGGAGCACCTCCACGCCGGCGAAGCTGGTCTGCCGGCGGCCCTGGTTGTCGAAGGGGCTGATCCGCACCAGCCGGTGCGTGCCGGACTCGACGCTGAGCGTGCCGAAGGCGTAGGGCGCCTTGACGGTGAAGGTGGCCGACTTCAGGCCCGCCTCCTCGGCGTAGGAGGTCTCGTAGACCTCCGTCGGGTAGCCGTGGCGCTCGGCCCAGCGCAGGTACATCCGCATCAGCATCTCGGCGAAGTCCGCGGCGTCGACGCCGCCGGCCTGGGCCCGGATGGCGACCAGCGCCTCCCGGGAGTCGTACTCGCCGGAGAGGAGGGTGCGGACCTCCATCTCGTCGATGGCCTTGGTCAGCCGGGTGATCTCGGCGCCGACCTCGTCCAGTACGCCGCCGTCGTCCTCGGCCTCGGCGAGCTCCATCAGCACCCGGGTGTCGTCGAGCTGGCCGCGCAGCCCTTCGAGCTTCGCGATCTCGCCGTTGACGTACGACAGCTTGGAGGTCACCTCCTGGGCACGCGCCTGATCGTCCCAGAGGTCCGGCGCGGAGGCCTGCTCCTCGAGGCGCACCTTGTCCTGGCGCAGCCGGTCGATGTCGAGCACGGCCTCGATGTTCCGGAGGGTGGCGTCAAGATCGTTGAGCTGGTCGGAAAACTCGTCAGCGGTCACAACAGGCAAGAATACTGTCCGCTGCGCGGGAGCGGTCATCTCCATCCGCTGCGGGCCCGGCGAGGGCGCAGCCGAGCGCCGCAGGATCGCCCGTATGGCACCGAACACCACCGATTGGGACGATCCGGACCCGGAGTCGGGCCCGGATCATCAGCGGCGCGGTGCGGTCTTGAGCCAGGCGAGCGCGGCCTTGTGGTAGCCGGCGGCGAATTCGAGCGCACTGGCGTCGTACGTCTCGCCTTCCTTCTTCGCCGCCTTCACCTGATCCCGTACGGCCGCGAGCGCCTCGGTGTGGTATTGCTGGGCGGTCTCGTAGAGGTTGCGCAGCTGGGTGTCGGAGTGCAGGTTGCCGAATGCCACCCGCAGCGCGACCGGGTTGCGAATGGTGTCCCGGCCGGGCATCTCGCTGAGCCATCGCGAGAATGTTCGTTTTCCGGAAGCGGTGAGCGCGTACGGCTGGCTGGACCGGGGGCCGGGTTTTCCGAGCCGGACCAGTCCCTGCTCCGCCAGGCCCGGTAGCTCCCGGTACACCTGGCTGCGCGTCATCGACCAGTACGGAGCCAGCCGCCGCTCGGCCGCAGCCATCAGCTGACCACCGGTCATCGGACCTTCGTGGAGGAGCCCCAGCAGTGCGGCGGCGGTGGGGTTGATTTCGGTATCTGCCATGTCCAATACGCTGCCATCTTGCGCGCCACAGCGTCCAGGAATTCGCCAGATCCGCGCCGACGTGTTCCTTTGTGCACTGTCAGAGGCCGACAGTCCATTCGGGAAGACCTATCTATCGTCCGATTTCCGCCCCAGAGTTCACATCCGCATCAGCGGTACCACCGTTTTTGACGGGACCATTTATTGATCAAGTCGGCGGGTGTCCGCAGCCCAACGCCGAAATCAGCGAGAACCATTCGCGTCATTCACCCCCAGCGCGGACAACAACGGCGAGTCGCGACATCAGCGAGCAGAACGGATTCCTTCGGCACGCCGTCGGCAGCCGGCCGGGCGACGCGGGGCCACCCGGAGGCGCACGGCGCCCCGCGTACCCTGGATGACCGGTGCGCTGCGACGCGCGCACCGCCCTCCCCCGGCCCCGGCGCCGCGGTGGAGGCGCCGCGGGCGAAGGGGAGACGATGACGAACGAGGCTGGCTCCAGCACCACTGCGGGCACGGGCTCGCCCGGCTCGCGCCCGGTCCGCGACCCGGCCGGCCTGACCGCCCCGGCTGCGGTCGGCCTCGCCCTGCTCACCCTCGGCTGGCTCGGCGCGATGATCTGGTCGGCCCGGGCGCAGCTGCGCGGCGCCGAGTTCGCCGAGATCGCCATCACCGTCGCCGCCAACGCCGTGCCGGTCCTGGCCCAGGGCGCGCTGGTGGCCGGCCTCGGCGCCGGCCTGCTGGCGAGCAACCTGCTCGTACGGCGCGGCCGCACGAACGCCTCCACCAGGTTCCTCGCCGCCACCGGCGCGGGCCTGCTGGTCGGCACCGTCGCCGCGCTCACCGTGCACTTCACGTACTACTCCGGCACCGCCAACATGGTGCTCGCCGGCACCACCGTCGCCGCCGCGACCATCGGGGGCGCGGTCGCCGGGTTCCTGCTGACCCCGGCCGCCGGCGCCGTCGCCGCCGGCACGCTCACCGCCTACCTGATGGTGCTCGCGCTGAGCCTCTTCACCGACAACCTGCGTTCGCTCTTCGGCGCCGGCGAGACCCAGGAGTCCCAGGTCGCCGCCGCACAGTGGGTCTCGCGGACCTCCTCGCTCGCTGCCGGACTCGCTGCCGGGCTGGTGGTCTTCGCCTACCTGCGCTGGTCGCTGCGGCGCGCGCAGGCGCACAGCAAGACCCTCGGGCTGCCGCCGTACCTGCTGGCGGGCGCCGGGACCGGCCTGCTGCTGCTGATCGCCGAGGCGATCACCCAGTTCGGTGGCCGCAGCATCCTCGACGTCGCCGGCAGCCTCAGCGAGGCCGACAGCATCGTGCAGCGCGTGATCGGCGGCTCCCGCTGGGACCACGCGATCATCGTGCTCTTCGTCGGGGCGCTCGCCGCCGTCATCGCCTACGGCCGCACCCTCGAACCGAAGCGGCACCCCGAGGACGAGGCACAGGAGAGCGCCGCGGTCAGTCGCTGACCGCCGCGCGCAGCAGCAGCTCCAGCTCACTGGCGTCGTACCACTCGAGTTCGTGGTCCTCGACGCCGTCGACGGTGAACTCCGCGTCGGCGTCGCCGGTGTCGGCGGCCGCGACCACCGCGACGGCGGCCCGAACGTCGGCCTCGGCATCGGCGGAGTCGACGTGCAGGGCGGCGACCGACCGCAGCGGCACCGGCGCACGGAGTGAGACGTCGCTGGTGCCGAGCTCACCGCCACCGAGACCGACGGCGTCCGGGGATAGGTCGGCCGAGACGACAGCCCGGCGCGGCGGTGCCTGCGGATCGTCGTGCAGCAGGCGCAGGGCGTCCTGGGCGGCGCGGGTGAAGGCGACGTACTCCAGCTCCTCCTCGTCGCCCTCGGCGTACCACTCGCGCAGCGCGGCGGTCACGGCGTGGGCGCCGCTGACCGGCAGGACACCCTCGTCGCGCAGCGCGCGCAGCATCGGCACGGTGGCCGGTACGTAGACCCGGACCAGTTGCTTGGCCATGCCTGTCTCCCGCTCCCCTCGGCGCGGTGCGACCGCGCCCGTTCGTCCGCCGGTCACCCCCGTCGGGAAATCCGCCTCGCGGCCAGTGCCTACGACGAGGTCGTCGGTGGCAAACTGAGCCAAACGCGCTTACCCAACGGGAGCTCTTTCGTGGAATCCAGGTTCCTGCTGCTGTCCGATGTGGCCGCCGAGTTGAACGTGTCGGACTCGCAGGTCTACCACATGGTACGCAGCGGCGAACTGCCCGCGATCAAGATCGGCGGCCGGGGGCAGTGGCGGGTCGAGCGGGTGCAGCTCGAAGCGTACATCGAGCGCAAATACACCGAAACCGCCGAGTGGGTGGCGGGGAATCCCCTCATCGAGCGCGAATCGGAGTAGTCGCCCAGCCACCAAGGCATTGACCAGGAACGAATCGTTCGCTACTAATGGGTTCAGTCGGAGGCAAACGAAAGCAAACGCAAGGATCGGACGGGTTGCGGGGCAGTCACCCCGCCACCGGCGGGTCCGCGCGAGACACCGGAGGTTGGTCGTGGTCAGTGCCGGCAGCGCACCCGAGCGTCCCGCAGTACGCCCCGAGCGTCCCGCAGTACGGCTGCGCCCGGTGCCGCCGCTCGACCCGCCCTACGCCGACGACATCGCCCCGGCGCACTGGCTCGCCCCCGGCGCCCGCCAGCTCCCGCTGGACCTGACCGGGGCGATGCAGCGCCCGCACGGCCGCGCCGGCAACCGGCCCGGCGGCAGCAGTCGCCCCAGCCCGTCGCGGCCACCCGCGCCCGGTCCTCCACCCGCGCCGTACACCGGGGCGAGTGCCGAGGCAACCCGTGCGGCCCAGCGCTACGTCGCCACCTGTCTGGAGATCATCAACGGTTTCCGGCCGGTCACCCAGATCCGCCCGCTCACCCGTCCGGCCGACACCCGGCTCATCACCGCCCGCCTCGACGCCGCGGCCGGCCGGTTCCGGCCCGTCGGGCGCCGGACCACCCGCGCCCAGCTACGGGTACGCCGGGTCCGGGTCTGTGAGCCCCGCCCCGGCGCCGT
>Ga0233365_1000366_pt1 | contig 21286 bp, 20 predicted proteins | sample ElkDunMinimDraft_27_FD_191535 | JGI IMG/M metagenome (GOLD analysis project Ga0233365, IMG submission 191535) | Fecal eukaryotic communites from dung pellets of Tule Elk in California, USA - Elk Dung C36 | ecosystem: Host-associated > Mammals > Digestive system > Large intestine > Fecal | place...
GTGCACGTCGAGGTCGGGCAGCAGGTCACCGCCGGGCAGCTGCTGCTGACCCTGGAGGCGATGAAGCTCGAACATCCAGTCCTGGCTCCCACCGACGGTGTCGTCGCCGAACTGCCGGTGCCCGCCGGCGGCCAGGTGGAGACCGGCACCGTGCTCGCCGTGGTCAACGCCGAGTAGTCACCCCCGCCACCGGAGGACCCCCATGAATTTCGACCTCACCCCCGAACAGCAGCAGTTGCGCGATGCCGTGGCGACGCTGGGCAAGAAGTACGGCCACGAGTACTTCGTCAGCAAGGCCCGGGCCGGCGAGCACACCGACGAGCTCTGGGCCGAAGCCGGCCGGCAAGGCTATCTCGGCGTCAACATCGCCGAGGAGTACGGCGGTGGCGGCGGCGGCATCACCGAGCTGACGATCGTCTGCGAGGAGCTGGCGGCGTCCGGCTGCCCGCTGCTGCTGCTGGTCGTCTCCCCCGCGATCGCCGCCACGGTGATCGGCAAACACGGCACCCCGGACCAGCGCAAGCAGTTCCTGCCGGGCATCGCCGACGGCAGCCTGAAGTTCTCCTTCGCCATCACCGAGCCGGAGGCGGGGTCGAACTTCCACCGCCTCGGCACGGTTGCCCGCCGCGACGGCGACGACTGGCTGCTCTCGGGCCGCAAGTGCTTCATCTCCGGCGTGGACGAGGCGAAGTACGTGCTTGTCGTGGCCCGCACCGAGGACGCGGCGACGGGCAAGCTCAAGCCGGCGCTCTTCGTGGTGCCCGCCGACGCGCCCGGCATGGAGCGCTCCAAGCTGGACATGGAGATCCTCTCGCCGGAGAACCAGTTCATGCTCTACCTCGACGACGTACGGCTGCCCGCCGACGCGCTCGTCGGCGACCTGGATTCCGGCCTGCCGGCGCTCTTCTCCGGCCTCAACCCGGAGCGGATCACGGTCGCCGCGATGGGCGCGGGCACCGGCCGGTACGCCATCGAGCGCGGCTCGGCCTACACCGCCAGCCGCAAGGTCTGGGGCGGGCGCAGCATCGGCTCCCACCAGGGCGTGGCGCACCAGCTGGCCCACGCGGCCGTACAGGTGGAGCTGGCCCGGCTGATGATCTACAAGGCCGCGTCGCTCTACGACAGCGGCCGGGACCTGGAGGCCGCCGTCTCGGCGAACATGGCCAAGTACGCCGCCGGGGAGGCCGCCGCGCTCGCCGTCGACACCGCCATCCAGGTCCACGGCGGCAACGGCATGAGCAGCGAGTACGGCGTGGCGACCCTGCTGGGCGCGGTGCGGGCCGGCCGGATCGCCCCGGTCAGCCGGGAGATGATCCTCAACTTCGTCGCCCAGCACGTGCTGGGCCAGGAGAAGTCGTACTGAGATTTCCACCCGGGCGGGTGCTGTCGCGGCCAACGCGGCGGCACCCGCCCGACGCACGTCCGCGCCCGGCTGCGGTCGTCCACGGTGGGGTCGTCCTCGGTGGGGTCGTCCTCGGTCAGCCGCCGGCGATCGAGGGCAGCACCTGCACCTGCGCGCCGGCGCCGACCGGGGTGGCGAGCCCGGCCAGCTGCCGGCAGTCCTCGCCGTCGACGTAGACGTTGACGTAGCGGCGCAGCTCACCCTGCTCGTCGCGGATGCGCCGGGCCAGCCGGGGCCAGCGCTGCCCGACCTCGTCGAGCACGCTGCCCAGCGTGCCGGTGGCCGCGACCTCCAGGCGGGACCGCCCCTCCGCCTCGCCCCGCAGCACCCCGGGAAGCAGCACGATCACCACGGCTCACACCTCGGCGGCGCGTACGCAGAGCACGTCCGGCAGGTGCGCGGCGATCAGGGACCAGCTCTCCCCCTCGTCGCGGCTGCCGTAGACCGTGCCGGAACGGGTGCCGAAGTAGACCCCGGCCGGGTCGGCGTCGTCGGCGCACATGGCGTCGCGCAGCACCGCCGGGTAGAAGTCCCCCGCCGGCAGCCCTTGCGACAACGCCTCCCAACTGGAGCCGGCATCGCCGGAGCGGTAGACCCGGCAGCGGCGGTCCGGCGGGAAGCGGGAGATGTCCGCCTCCAGGGGGAAGTTCCAGATCGTCCCGGAGCGACGCGGGTGGGCGACCATCGCGAAGCCGAAGTCGCTCGGCAACCCCGCGGCGATCGACGTCCAGTTCCGGCCGTCGTCGTCGGAGCGGTAGACGCCGTGATGGTTCTGCGCGTAGAGCCGGTCCGGGGCGACCGGATCGCGGGCCACCTTGTGCACACACTGGCCGAACTCCGGCAACTCGTCGGGCAGGAATGGCGCCCGGATACCGGTGTTCGACGCCTGCCAGCTCACACCGGCGTCCTCGGTGCGGTAGACCCCGCCGGCGGACATCGCGACCAGCACCCGGCCCGGGTCGTCGGGGTGCGGCAGCACCGTGTGGATGGCCTGGCCGCCGAAGCCTTCGCCCCACTCGGGCCGGTGCGGATGGTCCCAGAGCGGCCGGATCAGCTCGTAGTGCACGCCGCCGTCGTCGGAGCGGAACAACGCCGAGGGCTGGGTGCCGGCGTAGACGACCTCCGGCTCGTCGGCGCCGGCCGGGGCTATCTGCCAGACCGCCTGCAGGCTCGCGCCGGTGTCGGCCGGGAACGCGATCGGCGGCTGTTGCGGCTCCCGCCAGGAGCGCCCGAGGTCGTCGCTGGTGGCGAAGGTCGGACCCCAGTGGCTGCTGGCGAAGCCCGCCAGCAGACGCGGGGTGGGACGTCTGGTGTCCAAGGCGACCGAATAGATCGCGTTCATCGGAAACTGCGCGCCGCTTACCTGCCAGCCGCCACGGTCGTCGCTGGTGGCCAGGAAGAGACCCTTGCTCGTGCCGATCGCGAGGAGAACCGGCATGCCACACCTCCGCTCCGGCGCGCGGACGCGCACCTGAGTGACCAGTATGGATGGCCCGTCCGACACTTCCGGTCAGCGAATCACGCCGGCGCCCTGCTCAGCCGCCCAGAGTCGGCCCGACGAGGGCGTTGTGCCCCTGCCCGGCGAGACAGCGGTACGTGCCGCGGTCGGCCACCGGCAGCACCTCCAGATCCCATCCGTCGGCACTGGGGACTCCGGTCGCCAGCCGGAACGTCCGCTCGTTGCAGACCGCGCGTACCTGCGGGTCGGCCTTGACGGTGCCGTGGTCGGCGGCGGCGACGCGCGGCGGCAGGTCACCCACGGCGTAGCTCTCCCAGGTGTGCCGCCCGGCGCAGGGCACCGGCTCGGGACCGGGCGGCGGGCCGCCGGGCCCGAGCGGCCCGTAACACTCCGGTTCCATCGTGCAGCGGCCACCGCCGGGCAGCGGTTCGGCGCAGCCCGACTGCGCGCCGATCCCGACCCCGGTGGCGGTGACCGAGGGCTGGGCGATCCGTCCCCCGGCCGGCTCGGAACCCCCACCGGCGAACCAGGCGCCCGCGCCGGCCGAGGCGACCATCGACAGCACCAGTCCCGCGCCGAGGAACCAGGGCCGCCAGCGCCGTGCCCGCGCGTCCTCCACGGGCACCGTCTCTTCCCCGGAGCGCGGCGCCAGGTCGTCGTGCGCGCCGATCGCCGGGGCGGGCAGATAGCCGAGGCTCGCCGAGGCGGAACCGGCGTCGCCGGGCTGGCCGGGCAGCGGCAGTGCCGCCAGGGTGTCACGCAGCTGCACCGCCGACGGCCGGGCCGAAGGATCGTTGGACATCCCGTGCCGCAGCACGTCGACCAGCTCCTCCGGCACCCCCGGCAGCCCCGGGACCGGCCGGTGGAACAGCTCCAGCACGGTCGCCAGGCTCGGGTTGCGGTCCTGCGCCGACCAGCGCGGCGGCCGGCCGTGCATCACCGCGTACAGGGTGGCGCAGAGGGCGTAGACGTCGACCGCGGGCGACGGCTCGTGGTGGTCGAATGCCTCCGGCGCGGCGTACGCCGGGGTGAGGACCTCCATCGTCACCGTCGGGTCCCGCATCTCGCCGAGCACCGCCAGCCCGAAGTCGGCCAGCACCGCGGTGTTGAAGTGCGAGTAGAGGATGTTGGCGGGTTTGACGTCGCGGTGCAGGACGCCGGAGGCGTGCGAGTGGGCCAGCGCGTCGGCGATCTTCACCCCGAGGTCGCGTGCCTCGGCCGCACCGAGGCCGCCGCCGCGCATCCGCTCCGCGTACGACCCGTCGCAGAGCTCCATGATCAGGTAGGGGTGCTGGTCCGGTGTGACCCCGACGTCGAAGAGGTCGACCACGTGCGGGTGCGATGACATCCGCCCGGCGGCCCGCGCCTCGCGCAGGAACCGCGCCTGATCACGCTCACTGTCCAGGGTGCGGTTCTCCACCTTGACCGCGACCTCACGCCCGACCGACACCTGGGTGGCGCGGAAGATCGTGGCATAGCCACCCCGGGCGAAGACCCGCAGATCGGTCAAACCGGGGATGACGGGCGTCGGCAGAGCTCCGGGCACGGTCTCGCTCACCCCAAGAAAATAGCGAACGGGTCTGACCCCACGGTGTCACGCATCGGACCGCACCGCTTCGGGCGCCGCCGCCGGCAGGCTCCGCCCGTCCCGGCGCAGCCCCACCGCCGTGGCGACCGCCCCGAGCCCCTCCCAGACCGCCACCCCGAGGAACATCACCGGCGCCACGCCGAAGACCACCACGAGGGTGAAGACGCTGAACGTGAGCAGCCGGAACCAGACGGTGAAGCGGTAGAAGGCCCGCCACTCGGTGTGCGCGGCGACCAGGTAGTAGACGCCCATGTTGAACGAGGCCATCGATGACGCATAGAGGAAGGTACGCGTGAAGTCGCCATCGGCGCGCTGCGCGGCCGGGATCACCTCGAACCCCAGCAGCGTCAGCAGCAGCTCCGGACGCGCCAGCCCGGCCGCGCCCATCAGCAGCGCCAGCACGCCGAAAACGGCGATCGTCCAGCCTGCGGTCGAGCGGGGCTTCCTCATCGCGTCCTCCCGGTTTGCCCGCCGTACGTCCACTACGGACGCCACGGGAGGTCCACGCTAGCGGTTCGGCGACTCTGGGACATCGGCGGAAACGGCAGGGCCGACGTTCGGCGGCCGCAACCGGGCCAGCAGCGCGTCCGCCCCGGCCCGCTCGCTGACCTGCTCGGTGGAGTACGCCAGCCGGATCGCCTCCGCGGCCGCCGCGCCGGCCTCCTCCCGCGCGTCGTTGGCCGCCAGCGCCGCAGCCAGCACCTGCGCGGCGATCACCTGGCTGCGCACGTCCTCGGCCGGCGCGGCGACCGCCCGCCGCGCCCAGTCCAGCCCCTGCTCGAGCTGGCCGTGCGCCAGCAGCGCCCCGGCGTAGCGGGCCAGTGCCTGCCTGCGGGAGAAGAGCAGCGCCGAACCGCCGCTGGCCGACACGGCGGTGGCGACGGGGGCGAGCAGCCCCACTGCGGTGGCGGAGTCGCCGTCGGCGAGCCGGGCCATCGCCAGCAGCACCCGCGGCCCCACCTGGGCGGGCGCGCGCGGATTGTGCGGCTCCACCGCGGCCAGCACGGCGCGGGCGTCCCGCTCCGCCCGGTCGGCGTCGCCGGCCTCCAGCGCCACGAAACCCCGCAGGGTGCCCGCCATCCCGGTCAGCAGCGGATGTGCTGCCCGCTCGCCGTACCGCAGAGCGTCGGTGAGCAGGTCGGTGGCGTGCGCCGGCTCGCCCAGCCCGCGCGCCACCACGCCCCGCGCGACCAGCGCGAAGCCGCGCCCCCAGTCGTCAGCCGCCAGGGCGAAGTCCCGGTACGCCTGCCGCGCCGCCCGGTCGGCCTCGGCGAGGTGCCCCAGCTCGGCGGTGGCGAACGCCTCGACCGCGCGCAGAGTGCCGACCGCCCATGCCTCCCCGACCCGCTCACCGAACGGCAGGAAGACCCGGGCCAGCCGGGTGGCGTCGGTGAGCCGGCCGGCGAGCAGCCGCGCGAAGGCGGTGGTGCCGCGCAGCCACGCCCGGCCGTACGGGTCGTGCAGCTCGGCGAAGAGCCGGGCGGCCCGGCCGAGCACCGCGTCGGCCCCGGCGAAGTCACCCCGGGTGGTGGTCACCCAGGCCAGGTTCTGCAGCGACCACGCCTGCCCCCGCGGATCTCCGGCGGCCACACTGATCTGGTACGACGACGCGAGGCGGCTGCTGGCCTGGCTGAGCCGCCCGCCGATGAAGTCGGCCATGCCCAGGCGCCGCAGCGCGGAAGCCCGCAGCGACGGCACGTTCGCCTCGCCGGCGACCTGCAGCGCCTCCTGCCAGACCTGTGTGGCGCGGTCCCGGTCGCCGAGCGTCTGGTGCGACTGTCCGCAGACCAGCAGCGCCGCCGCCCGGGTCGCCGGGTCGTCGCCGGCGTTGGCGACCATCTTCTCGGCGAGGGCGAGCGCGTCGGCGGCCCGGCCGACCTGGATCAGGGCCCGCGCCTGGACCAGCCGGTCGGCGGCGGGCATCGCGTCACCGGCGAGGGCGACGGCGCGTTCGGCGTACTCGACGGCGGCGGTCGGCTCCCCCAGCGACATGGCGCGGCGGGCAGCGCGGCCCAGGGCGGCGATCCCGCACGGCACGACCGCGCGGGGCGTGGCGTCCGGGCGCAGCCCGACGGCGTCGGCGAGGGTGGCGGCGCGTTCGACATGGGCGGCGATGAACTCGTCCCGGTCCGCCTCGGTCGTGCCGGCCGGCGCGGCGCCGCCACCGTCCGGGTCGGCCCAGCGGGCCAGCGCCGCGTGCCGTTCGGCCAGGTCGGCCTTGCCGATTCCGCCGTACGCGGCCTCCCGCATCAGTGGGGTGGCGAAGGCATAACCGTTGCGGGTGCGGTGCAGCATCCGCCGCTGCAGCAGCTCCTCCACGGCGCGTTCGAGCTCGACCGCGGCCACCGCCGTGGGCCGGCTGTCCCAGCCGCCCCGGCGGTCGCGGAGCGCGACGAGCGCGGCGGCGGGGATCGTGTCGCCGACCACGGCGGCGTCGCGCAGCACCGAACGGGCGTCGGCGGGCAGTGCGTCGATGCGCGCGGCGAGCACCGCCGCCAGGTCGCGGGAGAGCAGGCGGCTGCCGAGCGACCCGGGCACCAGCCGCCAGCCGCCGGCGGCGGCCGCCGCGCTGCGCGAGCCCGCCGGCTGTCGTTCCGAGACGGTGGTCAGGGCGCCGCGTTCGATCAGCAGGGTCACCAGTTCGGCCAGGTAGAAGGCGTTGCCCTGGGCGGTGCGCAGCAGCCGGTCGGCGTCGGCCTGCGGCAGCCGGCCGCCGCCGAGGTAGCTGGTGAGCAGCCGTTCGGCGTCCGCGCCCCGCAGCGGCGGGAGGGCGTGCACCTCCGCGTCGGCGACCCGGGTCAGCGTGCCCGCGGTGCGGACCAGCTCCGGGCGGCCCAGCAGCAGCACCAGCACCGGGCCTTCGAGCCGGTTGAGGGTCACACCGAGGGCGTTGACGGTCTCCGTGGTGGCGTCGTGCAGGTCGTCGACGACCACCACCAGTGGCGCTTCGGCGGCGAGCGCGTTGAGCAGGCCGGCCACGGCGCCGGGCACGGCATCGGAGTCTCCGGGCGCGTTCTTGGCCGCCCACTCCCCGGCGTCGGTGGCGCTGCCCTGCTGGGTGGCGAGTTCACCATGGCCGAGCAGGGCGAGCAGCTGATCGGTGGCGATCGACGGGGCGTCGCGCCGGTTGCGGGCCAGCCGCTGGGCGAGTTTGCGCAGCCGCTCCTCCACCACCGAGCGGGTCACGGCGGTCGAGGAGCCGGTGGGCAGCCCCACCGCCACCCGGACCAGGTCGGCCAGGGGTGCGAGCCGGCGTCGTTCGCCGAAGGCGGCGCAGCGCACGGAGAGGACCCGGGCGCCGCCGTGCGCGGCGTACCGGCCGGTGGCGACGTCCCGGCCGCCGGCGAGGCGCTCCACCTCGGCGGCGAAGCGGCTCTTGCCGATGCCGGCCTCGGCGGTCATCAGCAGCACCCGGGGCTCGCCGCGGTCGATGACCTCGGCGAGCCGGCCGGCCACGATGCCCATCTCGGCCTCCCGTCCGACGAAGGGCGCCTCGTCGCCGAGACCGGAGCGGGTGCCGGGGGCGTCCAGGAGACCGAGCAGCTCGTACGCCTCGACCGGTTCGCGCTTGCCCTTGAGCCGCAGCGGGCGCAGCGCCCGCCAGGAGACGACGTGCCGGGTGACCGCGGCGGTGCCGGCGCCGGCGTAGACGGTGCCGATGGCCGCGGCGTCGGCGAGCCGGGCCGCGGTGTTGACGGTGTCACCGATGACTGTGTATTCGATGGCGGCCTGGATGCCGGCGACGACGTCGCCGGTGTTGAGCCCGACCCGCAGTCCGAGCGGGGCGCCGCCGCCGCGTTCGTCGTCGAGGACCCGGCGTACGGCGCGCTGCATGGAGAGCGCGGCGCGCACGGCCCGCTCGGCGTCGTCCTCGTGGGCGACGGGGGCGCCGAAGACTGCCATGATCCCGTCGCCGGTCAGCTTGTCGACGTGCCCACCGAAGGCCTTGACCGCGCCGGCGAGGGCGGCGAGCACCCGGTCGGTGACGGCGCCGACCCGCTCCGGGTCGAGATCCTCCGACCAGGAGGTGAAGTCGGAGAGGTCGCCGAAGAGCACGGTGACGACCCGCCGCTCGGCGGCGGGCAGGGTCGCGGCGGCCGGCAGCGCGGCGCCGCAGTTGTGGCAGAACCGGGCGCCGGGGACGGCGACGGTCCCGCACACCGGACAGGTCACGGCAGGTCCAACCCGCCGGCCCCGGGGTCGAATTCCCGCCGCTGGGCCAGGTAGGCGAGCTGGGCCCGGACCGACCAGGTGGCGGCCGGCCAGAGGGAGGGGTCGACGTCGGCGTAGATGTGGGCGACGACCTCGGGTGCGGTGCTGATCCCGGCCGCGAGGGCGGCGCGGACCTGGTCGAGGCGGGCGCGGCGGTGGGCCAGGTAGAAGCCGGCGGCGACGGCGCAGTCGGCCAGCGCCGGCCCGTGCCCGGGCAGGGCGGTGATCCCCTGGTACGCGCCGAGCAGCTCCAGGCTCTCCAGGTAGGCCCCGAGGTTGCCGTCCGGGTACGCCACGACGGTGGTGCCCCGGCCGAGGATGGTGTCGCCGGTCAGGATCACCTGCTCGTCGCCGCGGCGGACCAGGTAGGCGACCGAGTCGGCGGTGTGGCCGGGGACGGCGACCGGGGTGATGTCCAGGCCGTGGCCGGCCAGCCGGGTCGCCGCGGTGATCGGTTCGGCGTCGCGGCAGTACGCGGCGTCGACGGCCCGCACCGGCGCGCCGCCGAGGAGCCCGGCGAGGGTGTCGACTCCGTCGGTGTGGTCACCGTGCCCGTGGGTGATCAGGACACCGCCGACGGGGGTGTGCGCGGCGATCCGGGCCAGATGCCCGGCGTCGTCCGGGCCCGGGTCGATGATCAGCGCGGGCGCGCCGGGTTCGGCGCGCAGCACCCAGGTGTTGGTGCCCTCCAGCGTCATCGGCCCCGGGTTGGGTGCGCGCAGCAGCGTCACCCAGTCCGGAAGCCGATCGGCCAGCGCCGCGGCCGGCGTCGTCACATGCCCCGTCATGGCTGCGATCGTACGACCTCAGCGGGGGTGCCGACCGCAGCGCGGACGCAAGCCGGACAGCCGCCGCGATATGCCGCGCTACCGACGAAAAACGACCATCAGCGCCTATTCGCCTCAGGCGATCTCGACGATGAACTCCACCTCGACCGGGGCGCCCAGCGGCAGCTCGGCGACACCGACGGCGCTGCGGGCATGCCGGCCGGCCTCACCGAAGACGGCGCCCATCAGCTCGGAGGCGCCGTTGATCACGCCGGGGACGGCGGTGAAGCCGGGGGCTACGGCGACGAAGCCGGCGAGCTTCACCACCCGGGTCACCCGGTCCAGGCCGACCAGCGCGTCGATCGCCGCGAGAGCGTTGAGGGCGCAGCGCTTGGCGAGTTCCTTCGCCTGCTCGGCGGTGACCTCGGCGCCGACCTTGCCGCTGGCGACGAGCGTGCCGTCGACCATGGGCAGCTGCCCGGAGACGTAGACGTGCTGCCCGGACTGCACCGCCGGCACGTAGTCGGCCAGCGGCGGGGAGACCCGGGGCAGGGTCAGCCCCAGCTCGGCGAGCCTGGCCTGCACACCGCTCACGGCTTGGGCCGCTTCAGGTACGCGACGAGCTGCTCCGGGTTCGGGCCCGGCACCACGGCGACCAGCTCCCAGCCGTCCTCGCCCCAGTTGTCGAGGATCTGCTTGGTGGCGTGGATCAACAGGGGGACGGTGGAGTACTCCCACTTCTGCATGACTGATCAAGCTCCTAACTGTGGATCGTCCGGCCACAGCCTACGGGCTGCCCGGCCCTGGCGGGCCTGCCTCCTCGGTGGCGGAGGGCCCGGGCAGCCGGCCGCAGGCTCCGCTGTGGTCGTACGGCTGGGGGCAGCGGGAGCGGTCCGGCAACAGCAGATCGCAGAAGACCCGGAGCTGGTTGGTCTGGTCGTCGACGGTGGAGATGGTGGTCTCGCCGGCGTCGAACTCGGTGAGGCTGCCGAGGCGCTCGGCCAGGACCCGGGCCAGCACGGTGGCGGCGTCCAGATCGTCGACCCGCACGGGCAGGTGGATGACGTACCCGGTGTCGTCCTCGTCGGCACGGGGCACCAGTCCCGGGCGGGCGAGGAGGGCGTCGCCCCGGTCCGCGCCGACCTCGGCCCGCCGCAGGCCGGGGTGACCGAGGTGGAGCTGGGGCGGCTTCTCCGCAGGGTCGTGCATGCCGGCCTCCGGGCGAATTGTCGACGAGTCGCCGCCCGGCCGGACCGGCCTGGGTGCCGTCCGCGCCCTTCGCGGCACCCGCCGACGCTAGGCAGCGAAGGCGACAGTCACAACTGGACGCGCCCAATTGGGGACAAAAAGCAGGAACGGGATTTCCTGTCACATCGGTCCCGGCAGGTGCTGCTCATTCGGGCCCGACGCCGCTACCCTCTCCTGCGAGCCGTACCGGATCCGCTCGATGCCCCAGGGGAGAAAATGACCCAGCCGCCGCACCAGCCTGGCCAACTGCCGGACGATTCCCGGGCACCGGAGGGCGGGCCGGGCGAACCCCCGGTCTCGCCGCAGACCGCCCCGCAGACCCCGACCGCCGCCGACCCGCAGACGCCGACGGCCGCCGTGCCGGCACAGCCCACGTACGACGCGTCCGGCCAACCTGTGTCCGCCGCTCCGGGACAACCCGCGTACGGCGCACCCGGCCAGCCTCCGTACGGCGCTCCGGGTCAGCCTCAGTACGGCGCACCCGGCCAGGCTCCGTACGGCGCACCCGGCCAGCCTCCGTACGGCGCTCCGGGCCAGCCTCAGTACGGCGCACCCGGCCAGGCTCCGTACGGCGCACCCGGCCAGCCCGCGTACGGCGCTCCGGGCCAGGCTCCGTACGGCGTACCTGGTCAGCCGGGGGCGTTCGGAGAGCCGGGGGCCCTGCCCGTCCCGGCGAAGAAGAGCCGCAAGTGGCTCATTGTCGGAATCACCGCGGGGGTACTGGCCCTGCTCGCCGGCGGCGGCGTGACCGCGGCCGTGCTGGTGGCGCGCGACGCCGACGCCGGCCGGGGCGCACCCTCGGCCGGCGAGGCGGTCACCGAGTTCATGCGGGCGACCTACCGCGACCGCGACCACGACCGGGCGGCCGAACTGGTCTGCGGTCAGGCACTGGACCGGCAGCGCCTCGACTCCAAGATCAACGAGATCGAGGAGCTGGTCGGCCCCTCGGGTGGTCTCTTCGCCTGGACCGATCCGACGGTGACCGAGGAGTCCGAGCAGACCGCGACGGTCACCACGACGGTGAAGCTGACCACGAACGACGAGCGGGTCTCGTCGGTGGACCTGCGGTTCGTGGTGGTACGCAACGACCGGTGGCTGGTCTGCGAGGTCTCCTGAGCGCCGGGGCTGGTTAGGCTCGACGGGTGGCAGCAGTTGAGCAGGAGACCGGTTCGGCCGGCGCGGGCTGGCCCGCGCGGCTTCACGTCGTCACCGGCAAGGGCGGCACCGGCAAGACGACGGCCGCCGCCGCGCTGGCGCTGGCGCTGGCCACCGAGGGTCGCCGGACGTTGCTGTTGGAGGTCGAAGGGCGTCAGGGCATCGCCCAGCTCTTCGGCCTCGACCCGCTGCCCTACGAGGAGCGGCCCCTGGTCCGAGCGCCCGGCGGCGGAGAGGTCTGGGCACTGCCGGTGGACGCCGAGGCGGCGCTGCTGGAGTACCTGGACCTCTTCTACAAGCTCGGCGCGGCCGGGCGGGCGTTGCGCAAGCTCGGCGCCGTCGACTTCGCCACCACCATCGCACCCGGGCTGCGGGACGTCCTGCTGACCGGCAAGGCGAAGGAGGCGACGACCCGGACCAGCCGCGACGGGCGCCGGGTCTACGACGCGGTGGTCGTGGACGCGCCACCGACCGGGCGGATCGGCCGGTTCCTGAACGTCACCGCGGAGACCGCGCGGCTGGCGAAGGTCGGGCCGATCAAGACCCAGAGCGAGGGAGTGGCGGCGCTGCTGCGCTCGCCGATGACGGCGGTGCACGTGGTGACGCTGCTGGAGGAGATGCCGGTCCAGGAGACGCTGGACGCTGTCGCCGAGCTGACGTCGCTGGGTTTCCCGGTCGGACGCGTCATCGTCAACGCCGCCCGTCCGGGGCCGGCTGTCAACCGGGTGACTCGCGAAGAGCTGCGCCGGGGCCTTGCCGCCGCCGGCCTGCCCGCCGACCGCGTCACGGTGGCCGGCCTGCACGCCGAGGCGCGGGACGCGTTGACCCGGCGGGAGCTGGAGGAGTCGCTGCGCCGGGATCTGGCCGAGCTGAAGCTGCCGATGGTGGAGCTGCCGTTGCTGATCGGCGGCGTCGACCGGGCCGGACTCGACGATCTCGCCGAGCGGCTGGCCGCCGCCGACTGACTCACACCATCGCCGCTCCCGGGCGACATCGCCGCCGTTGCCGATACGCTCGGAAGGTGCCTCCCGTACCCGCAGCCCCGCAGCTGGACGTAGATGAGATTCTCTCCGATCCGGAGATCCGGATCGTGGTCTGCTGCGGCGCGGGCGGCGTCGGCAAGACCACGACGGCCGCGGCGCTGGCCCTGCGCGCCGCCGAGCGGCACGGACGGCGCACTGTCGTGCTCACCATCGACCCGGCCCGGCGGCTGGCGCAGTCGCTCGGCCTGACCGAGCTGGACAACACCCCCCGCCAGGTCAAGGGGATCGACGCCGAGGTCGCCGGCGGCGAGCTGCACGCCATGATGCTCGACATGAAGCGCACCTTCGACGACGTGGTGCTCGCGCACACCGACCCGGAGAAGGCCGCCGAGATCTTCGCCAACCCGTTCTACCAGGCGATGAGCTCCACCTTCGCGGGCACGCAGGAGTACATGGCGATGGAGAAGCTCGGGCAGTTGCACTCCCGGGGCGAGTGGGACCTGATCGTGGTCGACACCCCGCCGTCACGCTCGGCGCTGGACTTCCTCGACGCCCCGGCCCGGCTGTCGCGTTTCCTCGACGGCAAGATGCTGCGACTGCTGATGGCCCCGGCCCGCGGTGGGCGCAGCATGTTCAGCCTGGTGACCGCCTCGTTCGGGGTCTTCTCCCGGGTGGTGCAGAAGGTGCTCGGCGCGCAACTGCTGACCGACCTGTCGGGCTTCGTCGCCGCCCTGGACTCCATGTTCGGCGGGTTCCGCCGGCGGGCCGAGCAGACGTACCAGATCCTGCAGGCACGGGAGACCGCGTTCCTGCTGGTCGCGACCCCCGAGCCGGATGCGGTACGCGAGGCCGAGTACTTCGCCGGCCGGCTGCGCGAGGAGCGGATGCCGCTGGCAGGGCTGGTCTTCAACCGGGTGCACCGGGCGGCGGTGCAGCACCCGGACGAGGCGGCCAGCCTCGCGGCGGCCGACCGGCTCGCGGCGCTCGGCGGGCACGAGGGCACTGTGGAGACGCTGCGGGCGCACGCGGCGCTGCTGCGCCTGGCGGCGCGGGAGCAGCGGGTGGCGGCCTCCTTCACCGAGGCGTTCACGCAGGTGCCGACGGTGGCAGTGACAGCACAACCCGCCGACGTCCACGACGTCGACGGGTTGCGAACGATCGGTGCGGCGATCAGCTGTTGACCAGGACCTTGTCCTTGTTCTTCATGGCGGCCTCGAACATTTTCCGCCAGCTCGCCACCTGGGGGTGCCGGCGCAGCAACGCGCGCCGCTCGCGCTCGGTCATGCCGCCCCACACGCCGAACTCGATGCGGTTGTCGAGCGCGTCGGCGAGGCATTCGTAGCGCACCGGGCAGCTACGGCAGATACGTTTCGCAACGTTCTGCTCCGCGCCCTGCACGAAGAGCGCGTCCGGGTCGCCGTTCTGACACGCTGCCAACGTGGGCCAGTCAGTGATCATGGCCATCTGTACTCGTCCCCCCTTGCTTTCCCGCTTACCAGCCTCGGTGCCGGCAGCCGGCAGTGAACCCCCGACCGTCCCGCTGTCGCCGTGATCCGGGCAGCGCGGACGAGATGCGGCGTTGTCGCCGCCTACATCATGCTCTGTAGTCATACGATTACGCAACGTTGTCGGTCAAATCCATCATTTGGGACACTCCACACTTTCCGTCAAGCTGCGCCCGCTTACCCGGCCCCAGTTGATGAAAACGCCGTAGCTCCCCTGGTTCTGGAGGAGACTCACGCCAGGACCGCCGCACCGGCCGGCCCGGCACCGGCACCGCCGGACGAGTCGGCCAGAAGGAGCACCCGTACCAGCAGATTCGTCCCGGCACCGGGCGTTTAGCACAACGAGCGCTGATCGCGATTGGAAATGGCAAGAACGCCGCGACGCACCTCGTTGCGTGTTCCCGTACCCTGGCCGGGTGACCTGGATGCGGAAGCGTGACCACCATGTGCTTACCAACGCCGCATCGCTACTGATCTGTGGACTCCTGGCCGGCGTCGTGGTGGCCGCCGCCGCATTTCCCGCAGTAGCGATGACGGGCCTTGCCGCGAAAGCGGGCGCGGAAGCCTTTGACAACCTGCCCAGCGAACTCACCGTCAAACGGGCGCCGCAGATCAGCTACGTCTATGCCAGCGACGGCAAGACAGTGCTCGCCACCATGTACGACGAGAACCGTCGCGACGTGAAGCTCGCCGACATCTCGCCCGACATGCAGAAGGCGATCATCGCCGCGGAGGACCACAACTTCTACGAGCACAACGGGGTGGACGTCAAGGGCGTCGCCCGGGCGTTCATCAACAACAGCGCCGGCGCCAGCCACCAGCAGGGCGCCTCCACCCTCACCATGCAGTACGTCCGGCTCGCGATCGCGTACTCGGCCACCCACCCCCAGGACGTGGTCGCCGCGACCGAGGACACCGCCGGGCGCAAGATGCGCGAGATGAGCTACGCGCTGCAGGTGACCAAGCAGTACACCAAGGACGAGGTCCTCGAGCGCTACCTGAACATCGCCGCCTTCGGCAACGGCGCGTACGGCGTCTACGCGGCCTCGCAGGTCTACTTCGGCAAGCACCCGCGCGACCTCAATGTCGAGGAGTCGGCGATGCTCGCCGGCCTGGTCAAGGCCCCGACCGAGTTCAACCCGGCCACCGAGAACGGCTACCCGCAGGCGGTGGGCCGGCGCGACTACGTCATCGACAACATGCAGAAGCTCGGCTTCATCACCGCCGAGCAGGCCGAGCAGGCCAAAAAGGTGAAGCTGGTCGTCAAGGGCAAGCGGGCCGGCAACGGCTGCGTGGCGGCCAACAAGAACACCGGCTTCTTCTGCGACTACTTCTACCGCTGGTGGATGGATCAGGAGACCTTCGGCAGCACCACCTACGACCGGGAGCGCCGGCTCAAGAGCGGCGGCTACGCCATCACCACCACTCTGGACCTCAAGGCGCAGACCGCGGCCAACCGGGCCGTCAAGGAGCAGGTGAGCAACAATGACAAGCGTGCGCTGATGGTCGCCGCGGTCGAGCCGGGCACCGGGTACGTCCGGGCGATGGCGGTGAACCGCTTCTTCAAGCTCGACGACCCGGCCAGGCCGAAGAACAAGATTTCCTCGGATCCGGCGAAGGCCGCGAAGAAGATCCGCGGGTCGTACCCGAACACCACCAACCCGCTGATCAGCGGCAGCCCCGACATCCACGGCTACCAGTCCGGCTCGGTCTTCAAGATCTTCACGATCGTCGCCGCGCTGGAGCAGGGGTTGCCCCTGGACTACGCCATCAAGGCCCCGGCGAAGTTCGTCTCGGACTACCCGAACATCCCGGGTCCGGCCACCTGCCCCAAGCACGGCATCCACTACTACTGCCCGACCAACGCCGGCGGTGGCGGTGCCGGCACCTACCGGATGTGGGACGCCTTCGGTGCCTCGGTGAACACCTACTTCATCCCGCTGCAGCAGCAGGTCGGCTCGGACAAGGTCATCGACGCCGCGCAGCGGCTCGGCATCAAGTTCCGCGCCGCGAGTGATGCAAAGAAGACCACCAAGGAGGGCGGTTCGGACGGGTGGGGCGCCTTCAGTCTCGGTGTCTCGGCAACCACCCCGCTGGACGTCGCCACCGCGTACGCCACCCTCGCTGCCGACGGCAAGCACTGTGAGCCGATCCCAGTGCAGAAGATCGTCGACCTTGAGGGCAAAAAGCTCGACGTCGCGCAGCCCCGCTGCGAGCAGGTGATCTCCAAGCAGGTGGCGCGCGGCGCGATCGACGCGGCCCGCTGCCCGGTCGGCGACCGCTCCGACACCACGAAGTGCAACGGCCAGGCCACGGTCGGCATGGCACGCGGCATGGTCGGCAAGCCGCTGGCCGGCAAGACCGGCACCACCGACGGCGAGAAGGTCGCCACGCTGGCGCTGACCACCAAGCAGCTGGCGGTCGCCGGGTTCCTCACCGACCCCGACTGGCCGGACACCAACCAGCGGATGGACCACAACACCGTCAACCCGGCGGTCATCGCCACCATGCGGGACGCCCTGGCGGGCAAGAAGGCCATCAACTTCACGCCGCCGAACGCCAACACCGTCTACGGCGATCAGCGCGCCATCCCGAACGTCTCCTGCCAGTCGGTCTCGGCAGCCCAGGAGCGGCTGCGGGGAGCCGGGTTCCGGGTCAGTGTGAGCAGCACCCGGGTCGCCTCCCGCTGCCCGGCCGGCCAGGTGGCGGGGACCAGCCCGGGTGACCGCACCGTCAAGGGCGGCCTGGTCGAGATCCAGATCAGCAGCGGTCGCGGGGACGATGACGACGACAAGCCTCGCCGCCCCGGGCGCGGCAACTGAGCCGCCCTACGGCCGTGAACGCATAACGGGCGGGCACCCCCTGGGGGTGCCCGCCCGTTGGTGTCCGCGTACGGGTCAGGTGGCGGCGAGCTGCCGGCGTACCTCGGCGGCGACCCGGCCGCCCTCGGCCCGGCCGGCGACGGCGGCCTTGGCGGCCTTCATCGCCGGGCCCATCTGCCCCATCCCGTTGAAGCCACCCTCGGCGAGGGCCACGGCGACCAGCTCGGCCAGCTCCGCGTCGTCGAGCTGCTTCGGCAGGTACCGGTCGAGGATCTCCCCCTCGGCCCGCTCCTTGGCGGCCTGCTCATCCCGGCCCGCCTCGGCGAAGGCGGTCGCGGCCTCGCGGCGCTTCTTCGACTCCTTGGTGAGCACGGCGAGCACCTCGTCGTCGGAGAGCTCCCGCTTGGCCTTGCCGGCGACCTCGGCGGTGCCGATGGCGGCCAGCGCCATCCGCAGGGTGGAGGTGGTCAGCTCGTCACGGGCCTTCAGCGCTGCGCGCATGTCGGCGGTCAGGGAGTCCTTCAAGGTGCTCATGGCTGCTCAAACTACCCTGATCGGTATGCGAAAGCGCACAGTATTCCGGCTAGCCGCCGGCACCGTCCTCGCCGGGGCCGCCACCCTCGCGTACGCCTCACTCGTCGAACGCAACCTGTTCACCCTGCGGCGGTACGACGTGCCGGTGCTCGCCACCGACACCGAACCGCTGCGGGTGCTGCACCTGTCGGACCTGCACATGATGCCCGGACAGGCCCGCAAGCAGGACTGGGTGGCGTCGCTGGCGGCGACCGACCCGGACCTGGTGGTGGTGACCGGCGACAACATGGCGCACGTCGACGCCGTACCCGGGGTGATGCGGGCCCTGGCGCCGCTGATGGAGTTCCCCGGCGCCTTCGTCTTCGGCTCCAACGACTACACCGGCCCGGTGCTGAAGAACCCCTTCTCGTACTTCCAGGCCGACCGGGAGTACGCCCACGGGGTGAACCTGCCCGCCGGGGAGTTGCGGGACCTCTTCACCGGCGCCGGCTGGGCCGACCTGAACAACGCCCGGACCACGATCAAGGCCGGCGGCCGGCTGATCGAACTGGCCGGCGTCGACGACCCGCACGTCGAGCGGGACGACTACGCCAGCGTCGCCGGCCCGGTCTCGGCCACCGCCGACCTGAGCATCGGCGTCACCCACACCCCCGAGCCGCGGCTGCTGGACGAGATGGCCGCCGACGGCTTCGACCTGCTGCTCGCCGGGCACACCCACGGCGGTCAGGTCTGCGTACCCGGGGTCGGGGCGCTGGTGACCAACTGCGGCCTGCCGCGGTCGATGGCGAAGGGGCTGCACCGCTGGCCCGGCTCCAACTCCTGGCTGCACGTCTCGGCGGGCCTGGGCACCCACCCCACCGCCCCGGTCCGCTTCGCCTGCCGCCCCGAAGCCACCCTGTTGACCTTGATTCCGCGCTGACCCGTACGGCCCGCCGGGGTGCTTCCCGGCGGGCTCCGGCGGGCCCGGGGGTGCGAATTTGATCCTCGGGGGCGGTGGGCTACTATTGCTCGGCACGCCTCGGGGTGTGGCGCAGCTTGGTAGCGCGCTTCGTTCGGGACGAAGAGGTCGTCGGTTCGAATCCGGCCACCCCGACCAGAGGTACAGCAGGTCAAGGCCCCTCCACGGAGGGGCCTTGATTCGTATCCGGCGATCACTGCTCTCCCCGAGGCAGCGAGAAGGCGGCAAACGACGCGAGCACCCTGCGGTACCGGTCCCGCGTCGAGTGCGTGTACCGGTCCAGCGTCGTGGACGTCTGCTCGTGTCCCATCACCTTGGCTACGTCGTTGATCGGTGCAGCAGACCCGTTCTGGGGTTAGCTGACCTCGCTCGACCACAGCAAGGCGCTATATGTCAGAGGATGGGCGCTCATCCTGTCATAGTTCTGCATCTCCACCCGGAAGCTTGTCGAGCCACCCTGCGGCCAAGCGGAGGCGTCCCCGATAGGCCGACAGGTTCGCGGGATAGCGAGGGCCGAGCCGCCGCCAGAAGTCGACGAACACCCACGGGGAGTCGAGTTCGAACTCATCGTCAGGGAATGCCCGGCCCAGCTCAGGTTCCTCGACGTAGTAGCCCTCCTCGTCCTCGCCGTCTTCTAGGTCGACCTGCATGAGGTAGGGCGCGACCTGGTCGACCGGGCAGCCGACGGCCTCCGCGATCGCGGCCGGCCGGCCGGCGTACTTTGCGGTGAGCCGGGCGATTTCCGCCGGGTCGTCGGTGAAGTAGTCCGGCATCGTGGCGAACCGGTCCAGCATGACGCCGTTGCGTAGCAGCGAGTGGCTCCAGTAGTCCCCATCGTGGATGCGTACCGTGCTGGTGAGGACGCTGAGATCACGAGAGATGAACTCCGCGGCCGCTAGTTCCGTGAAGTAGCCCGGCCAAACAACCACCGTCCACCCATTCACGGGCGCGAAGACCAACACGTCATCGTCGGTCACCTCTTGGGCGCCCTCAACGCGCACAGCCGGCCACATGTTGGTCGAGAAGAACCGGCCGGCCGCAGCCAGCACACGGTCTGCATCGTCTGTCCGGAAGGCGGACACCGCAACGAACTCGCCCACGCGGAGACCCTAGACGTCAGCCAGGACTTTGAACTAGCCACGCCAACGCTCGAAGCGCCGCGGAGACTTGGGCTGGCGTGACAGCAGCTGGATCAGAGGGTCTGGCTTGGGAGCCACGCGTGGGAGCCACGCGTGGGAGCCACGCGTGGGAGCCACGCGTGGGAACGGAGCCGGACGGGCCCGGACCGATCCAGTTGCCGAGAGCACGGCGACCAGAGCGACCCGGACGTTGCCGAACGGCTGCGGCGTGGTCTCGGGAATCTACGGATCCGTTGGTCGGTGTACAGCCGACCGCAGGCGGGAGCAGTTCCGGCCGATGTTGTCAGCTGTGGGACCTGCTGTGGTCGCGCGCTGCCGCGGTAGCCTCGTCCGCCAGGCGTTGGCGTTCGTCCGGGTCGAGGTTTTCCTCCCACTCCTTGAAGCGTTGAAAGCTGTCGAGGAGCATCGGTCCGTAAGCATCTGTGGCGGCGATCTGGCGCAAGTCGGAATGGCCGGCGAGGACGTCCCGGGCCATTTCTTGAAGGTCGGTGCCGGCGGCGCCGTCGCGCAGCCGTTCGAGGCCGGCTTGGAGGAGTTTGGCTAGACCGGCGTTGCCTTCGGTGAGGTGGAGGAACTGTTCCTCAGCCCGCCCCGGTGGGTTGGTCGGTCATCGGGTCACCGGTGTGATGTAGGGCTGGTCGGGCAAGGGAATCTTGGTGAGGTCGCCGCCTTGGTCGGCGAGGGCCTTGAGGAAGCTGAAGAAGCCGAGGATGAGGGTGCCGCCGGCCTGAATTTTGGTGGCGGCGGCGTTGACCTTCTTGACCAGCTCCACTGCCTGCCAGGCGGCGACGCCGTAGCCGACGACTGCTCCGGCGCCGGTTTCAAGCAGGGCGGTACCGGCTGCGGCGCTGACTCCGATGATGATGGCTTTGTCGATCATCATCTTGATGAGTCCGCCGATCATGTCCGCGAGCAGCCAGATCGCGCGGGCGGCCTCGTGATACTTCTCCTCGACCTGGGCCAGGACATTGTGCTGCTGCGATGTGGCCGCAGCGAGCTTGCGGAAGTAGACGAATGCAGCGTCCGCCGCGTGCCCGTCCCACTCGGCGTCGAGTTGGGTCATGGCCTCGATGAGGTTGCTGCCGAGGGCTTGCAAGCTCTGCCCGAGGTTGCCGTAGGCGTCACCGGCTTTGTAGAAGCTCTCCCAGTCCCCGGCGAAGGCGGCCGTAATGGTACCGATGACGTCGTAGCCGGCGACCTCCTTGATGATCTCGTTGATCCAATGCGAGATCGAGATGGCGTCGAGGATGCCGATCGGGTTGGCGAACCCCTTGGACAGTGAGGGCTCCGGATCGCCAGGCTCGGTGAGCAGATCGGTTGGCTCGATCACGGGAAGTACCTCTTGGGCGGTCGCTCCCCGGCCATCGTGTCCTCGCCCCGGTCGACCGCGGGATAGGTGGCGTCCAGGCGCCCAGCCGAGCGTGCGTCGGTATGCCGGTAGAAATACGCAGTGCGCTGCAGAGCGTCCCGAGACTGCTCCAGGAGCTGCACCAAGTGGCCAAGCCGCTTGTTCA
>Ga0233365_1000368_pt1 | contig 21245 bp, 20 predicted proteins | sample ElkDunMinimDraft_27_FD_191535 | JGI IMG/M metagenome (GOLD analysis project Ga0233365, IMG submission 191535) | Fecal eukaryotic communites from dung pellets of Tule Elk in California, USA - Elk Dung C36 | ecosystem: Host-associated > Mammals > Digestive system > Large intestine > Fecal | place...
TTTTTCCAATGTTTTTGTTTCTTTTTAATCAGCTCAGGGTTTGTTGTTTTTTCTCCCTGTTTGCTGACACAAAGGTACAGCAGGCTACAGGCCTTACGTGTAGTAATGCCTGTAACCTGTTGTAGTAAAACCATGATGGTTTGTAGTAAAAGATGGTACCTGTAAACTAAAAAAGCCTGTCGTTAACAACAGGCTTTTCATTCTTTTTAAGCAGCGGGATATTACCAGCCCGGAATGGCGCCTCCTTTAAAGAGCTCTTCTGCAGCAGCGGCTACTTCGGGCGACTGGTAGGCTTTGACGAAGTTTTTGACTTTGTCAGACTCTTTATTGTCGTCGCGGGCAACGATGATATTCACGTATGGGGAGTCTTTGTCTTCCACGAAAAGTCCGTCCTTATAGGCTGAAAGTCCGATTTGAGATGCAAAGGTGTTGTTGATGACGGCAATGGTTACGTTCTGATCGTCGAGTGCACGGGGCAATTGCGGCGCTTCAAGCTCAACAATTTTCAGGTTCTTTGGGTTGCCGACAATGTCGTTGACGGTTGGTAAAAGCCCGACATCGCTTTTCAGTTGAATTAGTCCGGTTTTCTCAAGCAATAGCAGCGAACGACCTCCGTTGGTCAGGTCGTTTGGAATAATGATGGTACTGCCGTTTTGCAAATCCTCGATACGATCGATCTTCTTTGAATAGCCGGCCAGCGGGTATACAAAGGTATTTCCCACGATGGCGAATTTATAGCCACGCTGATTCGACTGTACATCCAGGTAGGGGCGGTTTTGGAAAGCGTTGGCGTCGATGTCTCCCTGCAGCAGGGCTTCGTTGGGCATTACATAATCGTTGAACTGAACCAGTTCTACTTCCAGATTGTACTGTTCTTTGGCGATGCGCTTGGCCACTTCGGCTACTTCGTATTCCGGACCCGACTGAACGCCTACCTTGATCAGGTTGGGGTCGTTGTTTTTTTCGCGTCCTCCGCAGGAAAACAGCAGAAGTGAAAAAGCAAGTAAAAAGAGCTGTGTTATTTTCATAATGGATGTTATCTAGGATTTGCGGTGATCCACTTTTTTAGCGAGGTAGTCACCAATGAATTGAATGATAAAAACCAGGGCAACGAGGGACAGCAGTACGGTATTCATAACCAATACATCGTAGCCTACATAGCCGTACTGATAGCCGATCTGGCCCAGTCCGCCGGCTCCTACGGCGCCCCCCATGGCGGAATAGCCTACTAAGGTGATCAGGGTGATACTGGCGGTATTGATCAGCGAAGGTAATGCTTCCGGCAATAATACTTTATAGACAATCTGGAAAGGTTTAGCTCCCATGGCGCGGGCTGCTTCTACCAACCCGTGCGGAACTTCCAGCAAGCTGTTTTCGACCAAGCGGGCAATAAAGGGAGCGGCGCCAATACTCAGGGGCACCAGCGCAGCCTCTACCCCGATGGAAGTCCCCACCACCATGCGGGTGAAAGGAATCATCCATACAATCAGGATGATAAAGGGGATGGAGCGGAAAACATTGACGATCACCGAAAGAACACCATTCATTGATTTATTCTCCAGGATTTGGCCCTGGCGCGTCAGATAGAGCATAACGCCGGCAGGAAGGCCGATGAGGAATCCGAAAAAGCCAGACACAAAGGTCATGACAATGGTTTCCCAGGCGCCTTTTATAAGCAGCATGATCATGGCATCAGACATATCCTAAAACCTCCACTTTTATATGTTTTTCTTGGTAATATTGAATGGCGTCGTTTAAACGTTCGGGGTTGCCGATGACTTCCACCACCATGGCTCCGAATTTTACGCCTCCGGCATATTCTACCTGAGCGTAAATAATACTGTTATCGAGGGCAAAAAGGCGGCTCACCTCGGAGAGGACCGGATCGTTGACCGACTGGCCGGTGAATTCCAGCTTCAGCAAGGGGTTCTTGCCCGCTTCCGGAGTGGCCGACAGGCGTTCCTGGAATTCTTCCGGGATATGTATTTTTAAGGAGGATGAAATAAACTCACGGGCAAGGGCGGTTTTGGGGTGGGCGAAAATTTCGCTCACGCTACCTTGTTCTACCAGTTTCCCTTCGCTGATCACAGCTACTTCATCGCAAACCTGTTTCACAACATCCATTTCGTGGGTAATCAGCAGAATGGTAATGTCGAACTGCCGGTTGATATCTTTCAGAAGTTTGAGGATAGATTGTGTAGTAGCGGGGTCCAGGGCACTGGTGGCTTCATCGCAAAGCAAAACCTTCGGATTGCTGGCCAGGGTGCGGGCAATGGCTACGCGCTGTTTTTGTCCCCCCGATAAGCTTGAGGGATAGTCGCGGTGCTTCTCACTGAGCCCGACAAGGTCGAGTAGTTCGGTGACGCGCTTGCGGATCACCTCCTTCGGTATTCGGTCGAGTTCAAGGGGGAAGCTTACGTTTTCGAAAACGGTTCGCGACGAGAGCAGGTTAAAATGCTGAAAAATCATCCCGATTTGCCGGCGTTCGCGGGCCAGCTGGGAAGCCGGAAGGCTAAGCAGGTTCTGCCCGTCGACCCATACCTCGCCCGAGGTAGGGCGTTCCAACAGGTTGACACAACGGATCAGCGTGCTTTTTCCGGCACCCGACGATCCGATAACGCCGAATATCTTTCCTTTCGGCACATGAAGGGATACGTCGGCAAGGGCATTGATCTCCTTGTTCTTCTGATAAAACGTCTTGGTGATATGTTTTAATTGAATCATTTTCAGCGGCAAAAGTAAGGAATAATCATTAATAGTCGCTAAATTGCTTAACATCAACATACAGTCTATGTCATTTTTTAAAGAATACAACAGTCAGGAAGATTTTATTGCCCTCGAAGACAGGCACGGAGCTCATAATTACCATCCGCTACCGGTGGTTCTTCAAAAAGGTGAAGGAGTATACGTATGGGATGTCGACGATAAACGTTACTACGATTTTCTTTCCGCTTATTCCGCGGTGAATCAGGGGCATTGCCACCCGCGAATTGTGGAGGCCATGGTTCGGCAGGCACAGACGCTTGCCCTGACCTCACGCGCGTTTTATAACGATCAGCTCGGGCCTTACGAAAAATACATCACGGAGCTTTTCGGCTTTGATAAGGTACTTCCGATGAATACGGGTGCCGAGGCGGTGGAAACCGCGCTCAAGCTTTGCCGAAAATGGGGATACGAAAAAAAAGCTACACCGTCCGGACAGGCACAGATTGTGGTTTGTGAAAATAACTTCCATGGCCGTACAACCACCATCATCTCTTTTTCCAACGATGAGAATGCCCGGAAGAGCTTCGGTCCGTATACCGAGGGTTTTATCAGCATTCCCTACGATAATATCGGCTCGCTGGAAGCCATGCTGGAGGGAAATAGAAATATTGCTGGTTTTTTGGTGGAACCCATACAGGGCGAAGCGGGGGTCTACGTGCCATCGGAGGGCTACCTGGCCCAGGCGAAGGCGCTTTGCGAGAAGCATCAGGTGTTATTTATAGCCGACGAAGTTCAGACGGGTGTGGCACGGACAGGAAGGATGCTGGCTGTTCACCACGAAAACGTTCAACCCGATATCCTGATTCTCGGCAAGGCGATTTCCGGAGGAATGTACCCGGTATCGGCAGTTCTGGCAAACGATGAGGTGATGGATGTGATCCATCCGGGTCAGCATGGCTCCACTTTTGGAGGAAACCCCATTGCAGCGGCTGTGGCGGTGGCTGCACTGAATGTGGTTGTCGATGAAGACCTCGCTGAAAAGGCGGAGGAACTCGGGCAGCTGTTCAGGCAAACCATCGGCGAATACATTGAAGAAAGTCGCATTGCCCTGCTGATTCGTGGAAAGGGTTTGCTGAACGCCATTGTGATTAATGATGCAGAAGAAAGCGAGACAGCCTTTAATATCTGCCTTTCCATGAAGGAACGGGGGCTGCTGGCCAAACCGACCCATGGGAATATTATTCGCTTCGCACCGCCGCTGATCATCACCCGCGATCAACTGCTCGAATGCTGTTCAATCATTATCGATACCCTGAAAGACTTTGAACCGGAATAGCCGATTTTAGAAGGGTGGTATTAAGGGGCTAATTTTGAGTTCAGCGAATAGTTAAGGGATAATTCTTTCATCTGGATCATCTTCCTCAAATTATTCAGTGCATAACGCATACGCCCCAGAGCTGTGTTGATACTGACGCCGGTGATTTCAGAAATGTCGCGGAAGCTCATTTCGCCATAATGGCGCATAATCAATACTTCTTTCTGGCTGTCGGGTAGTTTTTGGATCATCGCACGTAAATCCTGATAGGTTTGCTCGCGAAGCATTTGATCTTCAATGTTTTCGTCGTAAAAATGCAGCACGTCAAATATATCAAAGCCGTCTTGGTTGGTGATGACCGGGGTTCTCTTTTCCTTACGGAAATGGTCGATCACCAGGTTATGCGCTATCCGAATAACCCAGGGTAGGAATTTGCCTTCTTCGTTGTAGCTGCCTTTTTTGAGCGTGCGCACTACTTTGATAAAGGTATCCTGAAAGAGGTCTTCAGCCAGATAGCTGTCTTTGACTAATAGATATATGGAGGTGTAGATTTTTGCTTTATGTCGGTGGATCAATTCTTCTAGTCCGGCTTCTTTTCCGGCGATATAAAGATGGATCAGTTCCTGGTCGGTCTTTGCCTGTAGTCCCATACTACGCTACTTATTCTTATTGTAAAAATAAAAAAGTTAATACGTAGAGTTTTTTCGATAGTGTGGGATTAAGTAATGCCTGGGTAATCGTTTATTAATAACCAAAAAAAGACATTATTTTTTAAAAAACAAAGAATAATCGTTAAAATAATGCGTTATGCCACTTATTCTTTATTTTTGTAATTCTCGGTGTTTATCTAATTAACAATACCGTAATCCCGTTTCTATGTCAGTAAATAACCCGGAAAATCCGAAGACACATATCCTGATTAAGGGCGCCCGCGTCCATAACCTCAAAAATATCGATGTAAGCTTGCCCAAAAATAAACTGGTAGTGATTACCGGTATGTCCGGTTCGGGGAAATCCTCGCTGGCCTTCGATACCTTGTATGCAGAGGGTAGGAGAAGGTATATTGAGAGTCTTTCTTCCTATGCCCGCCAATTTATGGGCCGGATGAATAAGCCTGAGGTAGACTATATCAAGGGGATTGCGCCGGCCATCGCCATCGAACAGAAGGTGATTACCAGCAACCCGCGTTCAACCGTGGGAACCTCTACGGAAATTTATGATTACCTGAAGTTGCTGTTTTCACGTGTCGGAAAAACCTATTCACCGGTTTCGGGGCAGGAGGTAACCAAGGACACAGTGACTTCGGTCGTCAACTTCATGATGGGGTTGGAGGAAGATACGGTGCTCAGCTTGTATGCGCCGCTGCACCCTCACAATGAACGAACGTTAAAGGAGGAGCTATCCATCCTGCTTCAGAAAGGATTTATCCGGGTGAAGTGGAAGGGAAATGTCGAGAAAATCGAGGCTTTGCTTGAAGATCCGGAGGTACCGAACAAAACGGTGGAATTGGGAGAGCTTTTTATCCTGATCGACCGGATCCGGGTCGACGGTGAGGAAGAGACGATGAGTCGGATGGGCGATTCAGTACAAACCGCTTTCTTTGAAGGAAAAGGGCGTTGTATCTTGGAAACAGCCGACAGCAAATATGAGTTTAGCGATCTGTTCGAACTGGACGGAATTACCTTTGAAGAGCCTAGTCCGAACTTTTTTAGTTTCAATAATCCTTACGGGGCTTGCCCGCGTTGCGAGGGCTATGGAAAGATCATTGGAATCGACCCCGATCTCGTCGTGCCTGACAAAAGCAAGTCGGTTTACGACGGAGCTATTGCGCCCTGGCGAGGTTTAAAGATGGGCGACTGGCTCAAGAGGCTGGTTGACCATGCTATTAAATTTGACTTTCCGATTCACCGCTCCTATGCTGAGCTAACCGATGAGCAGAAGGAGCTGTTGTGGACGGGTAATCGATATTTTTCAGGGCTGAACGACTTCTTCAAGGAATTAGAAGCGAATACCTACAAAATTCAGTACCGGGTGATGCTTTCGCGCTATCGGGGGAAGACCGATTGTCCGGAGTGCAAGGGTTCGCGACTGAGGAAAGATGCTTCTTATGTGAAGGTGGGTGGTAAGTCAATTCAGGATATTGTTTTGATGCCGATCGACCGGGTAATGGACTTTTTCCGGGATTTGGTTCTTGGAGAAACCGAAGCGAAAATAGCAAAGCGGTTGCTGATGGAGATCAATAACCGGCTGCTCTTTCTGTGCGAGGTGGGGTTGCCGTATCTGACTTTAAACCGGTTATCCAATTCGCTTTCCGGGGGAGAGTCGCAACGGATCAACCTTTCAACCTCACTGGGTAGCTCTCTGGTGGGTTCAATTTATGTGCTCGATGAACCGAGTATCGGACTGCATCCGAGGGATACCAACAGGTTGATTTCGGTGCTGAAGTCGCTGCGCGATGTAGGAAATTCAGTGGTGGTGGTAGAGCACGAGCAGGAGATGATGCAGGCCGCCGATTATATCGTCGATATCGGCCCTGAAGCAGGTTCGCAGGGAGGCGAACTGATTTATGCGGGCGATTATGAGGGTATTCTGAAAAGTGAAGAAAGCTTCACGGGGAAATACCTGAGTGGCCGGGAGTATATTGAAGTGCCCGCTTCGCGCCGGACCTGGAACTCCGCAATTCGGATTAAAGGGGCGCGGCAGAATAACCTGAAAGCGATCGATGTGGAATTTCCGCTCCATGTATTCACCGTTGTGACGGGGGTATCGGGCTCGGGCAAAACCTCTCTGATTAAGCAGATTCTTTATCCGGCCCTGCAGAAGGCCATTGGTAGCTATGCAGGCGAGCAGACGGGCCAGTTCGATGAGTTGACGGGCGATATCGAGCAGGTGGAACATATTGAAATGATTGACCAGAATCCCATCGGCCGTTCTTCCCGTTCCAATCCCGTAACATATGTGAAAGCCTGGGACGAGGTTCGTAGTTTATATGCGGGTCTTCCTGCAGCGAAAGCTCAGGGCCTGAAGCCTTCTGCCTTCTCGTTCAATATTGAAGGAGGACGTTGCGATGTGTGTCAGGGAGAGGGAGAGATCAAAGTGGAAATGCAGTTTATCGCGGATATTTTTCTGCCTTGTGAAGCCTGCGACGGGAATCGCTTTAAGCAGCATGTTATTGATGTAACCTATCAGGATAAATCGGTAGCCGATGTATTGAAGATGACGGTCGATGAATCGCTTGTCTTCTTCGAAAATCAACCCAAGATTGTTAATCGCCTTAAACCGCTTTCAGAAGTAGGCCTCGGCTACGTACAGCTGGGTCAGTCATCAAACACCCTGTCGGGCGGTGAGGCGCAGCGGATCAAGCTGGCCTCTTTCCTGGTAAAAGGGCAGGGCTCTAAGAATACTCTTTTTATTTTCGATGAGCCGACTACGGGCTTGCATTTCCATGATATAAAAAAATTGCTGAAATCCTTCAATGCGCTGCTTGAGCAAGGAAATACCATTTTGGTGATCGAGCATAATATGGAGGTGATTAAGAGTGCCGACTGGCTGATCGACATCGGACCGGAAGGTGGCGAGAAGGGCGGGGAACTTGTTTTCGCGGGCCGTCCGGAGGATATTGTCAAGATAGAAAGTTCTTACACGGGTCAATATCTGGCACCGCATTTATAAACCGTTTAATAGGGAATTATGTTAACGAAGAAATCGAAATACGGCATCAAGGCACTGGTTTATCTGGGAAAGAACTATGGGGGACAGCCCGTGCAAATTCTTCGCATTGCTACTGATGAGCAGATCCCGAAAAAATTTCTCGAGCAGATACTGTTGGAACTGCGTAACGCCGGCCTCCTCTACAGCATTAAGGGTGCACGGGGAGGCTATAGCCTGAATAAAGATCCGAAAGATATTCGCCTGACGCAAGTGATCCGCCTCCTCGACGGTCCCATCGCTTTGCTGCCCTGTGTCAGCCTCAATTTTTACCAGAAGTGCGATGAGTGTAAATCAGAAGAAGTATGCGGTATTCGCGACGCCTTTGTGGGGGTGCGTGATGCGATGCTTCAGATTCTGAACGATACCAGTATTGCGGATATTATCCGTAAGGAAAATTCTTACCTCGACCTGTAATCTTATTTTTTATTGTTGATTTTCAGCGTGTTGCATATTTTTTAACTTTAATGTCTATAATGTATACCGTATTAGTAGATAATTGTATTTATCTTTGATTATGCTTATAAAAAACAATTGTATGAATCCTATGTGTGCGACGATGTGCTCTGAATGAGGCAGGCTTGGCTTAGGTGTATTGATTACAAACGGTTGCAGCCTCTTACACAGAGGTTTTTTTTTGTCTTAAAATTAATTGAAAATGCAAAGCTTTAGAACTGAACTTGAAAATCCGATCGTTGAAAAGGAGATCATCGAACTGGAGCGAAAGATCCACCTTTATCAGAAAGGTGAGATCCAGGAAGATAAATTCCGGAGTCTCCGCCTTGCAAGGGGTATTTACGGTCAACGCCAGCCAGGGGTGCAGATGGTTCGTATAAAGCTTCCTTTCGGGAGAGTGACTTTCAAGCAGTTGCTTAAAATATCGGATATATCCGACGAATATGCGATCCGCAACCTTCACCTCACGACAAGGCAGGATATTCAAATCCACTTTGTCAGTTTAAGCCGTACGCCCGAGCTGTGGGCTAAGCTGGCGGAAGACGATATAACGCTGCGGGAAGCCTGTGGAAATACTGTGCGCAATGTAACAGCGTCGCCTGCGGCAGGGATCGATAAAGATGAACCCTTCGACGTGTCGCCCTATGCGCAGGAGATGTTTGAGTATCTGGTGCGCAACCCGATATGCCAGGAGCTGGGTCGTAAATTCAAAATTTCCTTTTCCTCCAGTGAGCGCGATACGGCCTTTGCATTTATACATGATCTGGGTTTCGTTCCTAAAGTGCGAACGAGTAACGGCGTAGAGGAGCGAGGCTTTAAGGTGATGATTGGGGGTGGATTAGGAGCGCAGCCCATGATTGCTCATGTGGCGCATGAATTTCTTCCCGAGGATCAGATTATTCCTTTTACAGAAAGTACAATCCGGGTTTTCGACCGGCTGGGTGAACGGAATAATCGCAATAAGGCCCGTTTTAAATTTGTAATTCAGAAATTGGGGGTGGAAGAGATTTTGCGTCTGATTGAAGAGGAGCGTCCGGCCATTAAAAATAAAAGTTACCGGATTGATCGGAATAAGATTACTGAAACCGTTCCACCCGTTTACGAAGGAATAGAAGCCGGAGAGGTGGCCGATCCGCTGGCCTATGAAATATGGCGGAAGACCAACGTTTTCGAACAGAAGCAAGACGGCTATTATTCGGTCTATGTAAAAGTGCCGACGGGCGACCTGAGCACTGCGAAAGCCCGTATTCTGGTGGCGGGGATTCGTCCTTTCGCTGCCGATGAAATCCGGATTACGCAGAACCAGGGCTTGCTCCTGAAGTTCGTTCGGGAAGAAGGCCTTTCGCACGTTTTCAACGTATTGCACCGGATTGATCTGGCAAGTCCCGGTTTTGACAGTGTGGCAGATATCACCACCTGTCCGGGTACCGATACGTGTAACCTGGGAATTTCCAACAGTACCGAGATGGCTCGTGTGCTGGAAGACCTGATTGCTACGCAGTATCAACATCTGATATTCGAGCGCAACCTGAAAATAAAGATCAGTGGTTGTATGAACTCCTGCGGTCAGCACAGTCTGGCTCACATTGGTTTCCACGGAAGCTCATTGAAAGCCGGTAAGTCGGTCGTCCCCGCTGCGCAGATTATGCTGGGGGGCGCCTCCTTAGGCGACGGGCATGGCCGCGCCGCTGAGCGCGTTATCAAGTTGCCTTCCAAGCGGGTAACGCTTGCGTTGAGCACTCTTATTGATGATTTTGAAGCAAACTCGTTCGAAGACGAACTTTTTCACGATTATTTCGACCGTCAGACAAAAGATTATTTCTATCGCATGCTGAAGCCTTTGGCCGACCTGGCAACTCTGACGCCGGAAGAGTATGTCGACTGGGGGCATGTGGAATCGTACCAGCCGGCAATTGGCGTGGGCGAATGTGCCGGTGTGATCATCGACCTGGTGGCAACTCTGCTATACGAAACGGAAGAGAAAATTCAGTGGGCAGAAGAAAATTATGAGGCCGGTGCCTGGGCCGACGCCATTTACCATACCTACGCAGTATTTATAAGCGCTGCGAAGGCCATGCTGCTCGATAAAGGAATCAACAGCAGTACACAGGTTGCCGTTATCAATTCGTTCGATGAACAGTATGTGCAGACCGGAGAAGTACAGTTAGGGAGCAGTTTCTCGGATGTGGTTTTGCAGATCAAGGAAAACGAGCCGACTGAGGCCTTCGCCACTTCGTATCTGAAGGAGGCCAAATTATTCTTTCAAACCGTTTCCAAATTACGGGAAGCGGTAAACAGTAACATATGATCACAGAATCAAAAATAACCCTGGTGGGCGCGGGTCCTGGCGGAACCGACCTGATCAGTTTGCGGGGGCTGAAAGCACTGGCAAAAGCGGATATCGTTTTATATGATGCGCTGGTAAGCGAAGAACTCCTGCAATATTGTCCGCAGGCAGTACAGAAAATATACGTGGGAAAGCGTGCGAATAAGCATGCTTACTCGCAGACCGAAATTAACGAAATGCTGGTGCGCTATGCATTTTCGCACGGCCATGTGGTTCGATTGAAGGGTGGCGACCCCTTCGTTTTTGGGCGAGGCTATGAGGAAATTGAATTCGCCCGTAAATTCGGGATTGAGACGGTGGTGATTCCGGGGATTTCGAGCGCTATCGGAGTGCCAAGTTTGCAAGGGATACCCATCACCCATCGCGGTACTACGGAAAGTTTTTGGGTGATTACCGGGACCACCAGTTCCGGGAAGATTGCTTCCGACGTGTACCTGGCGGCAAAAACCAATGCTACGGTGGTTATACTAATGGGCGTTGGCAAGCTGGCTGAAATCGTGGATATTTATAAAAATGAAAACAGGCATTCCTTGCCGGTAGCCATTATACAGAACGGCGCCATGCCCAACGAAAAAATTGCGCTGGGGGACATTGATCATATTGTGGAGCGTGCTGAAGCCCTGAATATGGGCTCGCCGGCCGTGATTGTGATTGGTGAGGTGGTCGCTTTGCACGAGGCCTATCAAAAAAGCGTATTAATCCATGAGTTTGTTAACAGCTGAAAAAGTGAACATCGCCAGAGGGACAAATGAGCTTTTCCCGGTTTTTTTGAAACTGGATAATTTTTATACCTTGCTGGTTGGTGCAGGGAATGTAGGACTGGAGAAGGTTTCGGCCATGCTGAATAATAGTCCGGAAGCTTGCATCAGTGTTGTAGCCACCACGGTGTCGGCTGAGTTCGCTGCATACGTGGCGCCCTACGCAAATGTCAGTGTCCATCAGCGCCCCTTCGAGGACGAGGATCTGGAGGGCGTTTCACTGGTAGTTCTGGCAACCGATCATTTTCCGCTTCATCAGTACATCTATGAGCTTTGCAAGGAGCGAGGCGTTTTGCTGAACGTGGCCGATACGCCCGAGCTGTGCGATATGTATCTGGGTTCCATTGTACAAAAGGGTAATCTGAAAATTGCCATTTCGACCAATGGGAAGTCGCCCACAATGGCGAAGCGGCTAAAGGAGGTGCTGAACGAGTCGCTGCCGGCCGAGGTAGACGATGCGCTGCATCATCTGAGTAGGCTTCGTGACCGGCTCAAAGGCGATTTTTCCTACAAGGTAAAACGGATGAACGAATACACCGCAGAACTTGCCGAGCCCGGAAAACGGGTGTCGGTTTCGCAGAACGTTTGGCGCCTGCTGATTGCAGCGGTGGCGATCCTGTCGGTGCTTATTTTATTAATGATATTAATTTGACGCTATGAACTTTATAAGGGAAGTGGAAGAGGCACTTGCGGGTTTGTCACCCCAGCAAGCGCTTACCGTGCTGGCCGATAAGTACGCCGGTGATATTTGCTTTTCAACCAGTTTCGGCTGGGAAGATCAGGTAATTACCGATATGATTTTTTCAAAGGCGATGGGTATTGACGTATTCACCCTGGATACGGGCCGCCTTTTCCCGGAAACCTATTCGGTGTGGAGTAAAACGCTGAGTCGCTATCAACGGCCTATTCAGGTCTACTATCCGGATCGGGTACTTCTGGAACAGCTTCTGACAAGCAAGGGACCAAACAGTTTTTACGAGTCGGTCGATAACCGCAAGGAATGCTGCGGCATCCGCAAGGTAGAACCCTTGAATCGTGCGCTTTCAGGCAAGAAGATTTGGGTGACCGGCATCCGGGCCGACCAGTCACAAAACCGGGAACAGATGAATTGGATTGAGTGGGACGAGGTTCACCAGCTGGTGAAGGTACATCCGATCTTTTTCTGGTCGATTGAGGAAGTGAAGCAGTACGTAAAAGAAAATAACGTGCCCTACAATGCCCTGCACGATCGCGGCTTTCCGAGCATCGGCTGTGCCCCCTGCACCCGTGCCGTCAGGGAAGGCGACGACTTCCGTGCCGGACGCTGGTGGTGGGAAGATCAGAGTAAGAAAGAATGCGGGTTGCATATAACGCAGCCCCTAACAACAAGCATATAAGGAAAGATGGATTATTTAGATCATTTAGAGGCTGAAGCAATTGCAATATTAAGGGAGGTGGCCGGCCAGTTCGAAAAGCCAGCGCTGCTTTTTTCTGGCGGTAAGGACTCTATTACGCTGGTTCACCTGGCGAAAAAGGCCTTTCGGCCCGGAAAATTTCCGTTCCCACTGGTGCATATCGACACCGGACATAATTTTATCGAGACCCTCGAGTTTCGCGATCAGCTGATTGAGGAGCTGGATGAAAGATTGATTGTGGGCTATGTGCAGGATGCGATCGACCAGGGTAAATCGGTCGAACAAAAAGGAAAGAATGCGAGCCGGAATGCCTTGCAAACCCTCACGCTGCTGGAAGTTATCGAAAGCAATGGTTTTGATGCATGCATCGGTGGTGCGCGTCGGGATGAAGAAAAGGCCCGCGCAAAAGAACGTATATTCTCTGTGCGGGACGAATTTGGGCAGTGGGATCCAAAGCGCCAGCGTCCTGAACTCTGGAATATTTTCAACGGAAGAATTGATAAGGGCGAAAACGTCCGGGTTTTCCCTATCAGTAACTGGACCGAACTAGATGTATGGAATTATATCAAAAGAGAAAATATAACGCTTCCATCTCTGTATTTTGCTCATGAACGCGACTGCATTTTCCGGAATGCTCAATGGATGACCGCCGATCCGAGTTTGAATATGGATGCAGATGATGTTATTGAACGCAAAAGGGTTCGGTTCAGGACCATTGGCGATATGACCTGCACAGCGGCGGTGGAATCTGACCGAAGCGACCTCGACGGTGTGATTGAAGAAATCAGTCGCTCCCGGATTTCAGAACGCGGTGCACGCATGGACGATAAGGTGTCGGAAGCAGCGATGGAAGACCGTAAAAAGGGCGGATATTTTTAATTGAATTAAAGAATTAGAACAAAACATGGATATATTAAAATTCATTACAGCAGGGAGTGTAGACGACGGGAAAAGTACCTTGATTGGCCGCTTGCTGTATGATACGGATTCCATTCTCGAAGATCAGCTGGAAGCCATCCGGAATGCAAACCGGAAGAACGACGATGGGACGGTTGATCTGGCGATATTAACCGACGGACTAAAGGCCGAACGTGAGCAGGGAATTACCATCGACGTAGCCTATAAATATTTTCAGACCGATAAGCGGAAATTTATTATCGCTGATACGCCCGGCCATATTCAGTATACCCGCAATATGGTTACCGGCGCTTCGGGGGCCGACCTGGCCATTATCCTGATCGACGCTCGTAAGGGGGTGATTGAACAAACAGTCAGGCATTCCTTCCTGGTGTCGCTGCTGAACCTGCAGCATGTACTGGTATGTGTGAATAAGATGGATATGGTTGATTTCGACCATCAGGCCTTTGAAAAGATCAGAAAGGACTATTTGAAAGTTGCCTCAAAGCTGACCATCCCGACGATCGACTTCATTCCGGTGAGTGCACTGCGGGGCGACAATATTGTACATCCTTCGCGCAATATGCTTTGGTATAGCGGCCCTTCACTGCTGGAGTACCTTGAAACGGTCGACCTCAAAGTAAAAAGTCCGGGTGAGAAGGGACGTTTCCCGGTTCAATGGATCGTGCGACCGCAAACCGATGAGCTTCACGACTATCGTGGTTATGCCGGCAGAGTAGGCGGGGGCATTTTCCGACCGGGCGATGCGGTGGTAATTCTTCCGTCCGGATTCCGGTCGACCATCACACATATTGAGCTGAACAACGAGCAGCTGGAAGAAGCGCCTGAGGGAGCTTCGGTTATCCTGCGCCTGAAAGACGATATCGATATCAGCCGCGGCGATCTGATCGTTTCTGCCGATCATGTACCTGAGCTAAGCAAAGATATCAGCGCCTCAATTTGCTGGATGGATACCCGTCCGCTCGATTTGTCGCAAACCTATCTGCTGCAGAGCAACAGCAAAGTATCGCGCGTCAAGATCCGCGATATTGTCTCGAAAATCAATATCAACACCCTGGAGGAGAATCCTGCGGATAGTTTCGGACTAAATGATATTGGAAAGGTACGTATCCGCTCGGCCGATGAACTGGTGGCAGATTCTTACCTGGAAAATAAAACGACCGGCGGAGCGATTCTTATCGACAGTCGTACCAATCTTACGGTGGGTGCCTTGATGTTTGATTAGGGCGATGTTTTTTTTGGAAGGACCGCCAGATAATCGTACTTTTCTTTAAATTTGAGCAGAAAGCTAAACAGGTCGGAGTTGCGCTTCGATCTGTTTACTTGTAATCCACTCCATGAAAGACGAAAGTAAACTCATCCGCCAGCAGTCACCCCGTTCTCAAAACCGGGAGCACTCGGTACCCCTCTATCTGACCTCCAGTTTTATATTTGACGATGCCGAACAATGTCGTGCGGTGTTTGCCAACGAAGAAGAGGGCATCATCTATTCCAGGTATTCAAATCCGAATACCAGTGAATTTATTCAAAAAGTTTGTGCGCTGGAAGGCGCCGAAGCCGGTTTGGCATTTTCGTCGGGAATGGCTGCGGTATTTGCCTCTTTTGCGGCGCTTTTACGGAGCGGCGATCATATTGTCTCGAGCCGGGCAATCTTCGGGTCAACGCATCAGCTTTTCACGGAACTCTTCGGGCGCTGGGGAATTACGCATACTTATGTGGATGCTGCCCGGCCGGAACAATGGGAAGAGGCTATTCAGGAAAACACAAAAATGATATTTCTGGAAACACCTTCCAATCCGGGTCTGGAGTTGGTCGACCTGGAATGGATTGGCAATTTCAAGACAAAATATCCACACATCATTCTGAATATCGATAACTGCTTTGCCACGCCTTATTTGCAGAAGCCGATTTCCTATGGTTTTGATCTGGTAAGCCATTCTGCCACCAAATACATGGATGGGCAGGGCCGTGTGCTGGGAGGAGTGGTTGTGGGTCGTCAGGATCTGATCGACCAGATGATGTTTTTTATACGGCATACGGGTCCGGCGATGTCGCCCTTCAACGCCTGGGTGCTCTCCAAGAGCTTGGAAACTCTTCCCCTTCGAATGGACCGTCATTGCAGCAATGCCCTGGCGATTGCCACCTTCCTGGAGGGACAGGAAGAAGTTAAAACCGTCCGTTATCCTTTCCTGCCCTCGCATCCGCAGTATGAATTGGCTAAAAAGCAAATGAAACAGGGCGGAGGCATTGTTACCTTTGTGCTGAAAGGTGGGTATGAGCAGGCCAAGCGCTTTATGGATTCCCTGAAAATGGTTCTCATTACGTCCAATCTGGGCGATTCCCGTACCATCGCCACACATCCTTCCTCCACTACCCATTCAAAGCTGAGCGAGGAAGAGCGACTGAATCTGGGCATATATCCGGGCAGCATTCGCATTTCCGTAGGTCTGGAAGCATTGGAAGATATTCAGGAAGACATTCTTCAGGCATTAAAGAACAGTAAAAATTAATTCGATATGAAAGTACATTTGAAACGTGTAAACGATGCCGTTCATTTTGAGGGCAGTGCCTCCAGCTCACCGGTTAAAGTGCACATAGACGGTTCGCCGGAAATTGGCGGTCAGGAGCTAGGGGTGAGACCGATGGAGCTCGTGCTGATGGCACTGGGCAGCTGTAGTGTATTCGATTTGAGCAGTATCCTAAAAAAACAGCGCCAGGATGTGCAGCATGTGGATGTTGAAATTAGTGGTAACCGAAGAGAAGCCATTCCGAATATATTTACTGATATCCACATTAAATTTATTCTGAAAGGTGAAGTTGAGAAGGAAAAGGCCGAGAAGGCAGCAGAACTTGCGGTTAAAAAATATTGCTCCGTGCACGATATGCTTGCCGCCGGAGGAATCAAAATAACTTACGAAATCAACCTGGTTTAATTGTTTTTCAGGCGGCTAAATCCCAAATAGCTGCCTGATTTCCTGCTCATCCTTACGGATTTGTAAGATCATCTCGTCGAGCGAGTCGAAGCGGATATCGTGGCGAATGAAATTTAAGAACTTTACTTTCAGGGTCTTGCCATAAAGGCTTTCGTTGAAATCGAGTATATTGACTTCGATGCTCCGTTTAACGCCGTTAATGGTTGGCCGGGTGCCGATATACCCCATTCCCTTCAGTACTTCAAAATCGGTCTGATCCTGAAATTCTCCTGCTTCGATTACGGCGGGCTGGACGACTGATACCTCCACAGCATAGATCCCATAAGCGGGAATTAGTTTATAGCTTTCGTCAATAGAGAGGTTGGCGGTTGGAAAGCCAATATCGCGACCGATCTGCTTGCCCTCGACCACAGTGCCGCTTAGCTCATAGGGATAGCCCAGGTATTTATTGGCCACTTCAATTTGACCCTTTATCAGCGCCTCGCGGATTTTGGTAGACGACACGGTGACTTCGTTAATGTCTTGCTCCGGTATCTCCTGAACCGTATAGCCAAAGGTGGGTGCGTAGGTCAACAGGTCGACCAGAGAGCCCGCGCGGTCTTTTCCAAAGCGGTGATCGTATCCAATGACGATTTTTTTGGTTCCGATCTTGCTTACCAGTACGTCGCGGATATAGTCTTCCGGACTTTGCTGAGAAAAGGCTTTGGTAAAAGGTGTAATAATCAGATGGTCGATACCACAAAGTGCCAGCTGATGCGCTTTTTCCTCAATCGTACTGATCAGCCGGAGTGAATCGTCCTCAGGATGCAACACCATCCTGGGATGAGGGAAAAATGTAAGTAAGACGGTCTCGCCGTTAATCTCTCGCGCACTGTCCCTCAGGGTGGATATGATTTTCTGATGCCCGATATGGACGCCATCAAACGTTCCAATGGTTACGACCGCATTATCGACCGGAATAAAATCTTCTATGTTTTTATAGATTTTCATATGAACGCAAAGGTTGCATCAAAAGATATCTTTATAAAGGTTTGTTTTCAAACCGGACTGACTTAATATGATTGACCAGCTCCATCACCTTGAATGCATCATCTACGTGGAAATCGCCACTGCGGGTTCTGCGTAAGGCACTTAAGTAAGCCCCCGCGCCGAGTGCCGCTCCAAAATCGTGCGCCAGCGAGCGGATGTAGGTCCCTTTACTGCAAACCACGCGAAAGTGAACCTCCGGAAGGGTAATGGAAGTGATTTCAAATTCCCTGATACTAACTGCACGGGGCCTGCGTTCCACTTCTTCACCCCGCCGCGCTTTCTCATACAGACGCTCGCCGCCGATTTTGATGGCCGAATGCGAAGGGGGAAACTGTTGTATATCGCCGAGAAAGCTTTTTGTAGCCTCGTAAATTTGCTGTTCGTTGATATGGGATATGTCGAAGTGTTGATCCGCTTCGGTTTCGAGGTCGTACGAAGGGGTGCTTGCGCCCAAATAAAAGGTTCCGGTATATTCCTTCTCCTGGCTCTGAAGGGAATCGATGATTTTGGTTTTCTTTCCGGTACATAAGACGAGGAGTCCGCTGGCCAGCGGGTCGAGCGTACCGGCGTGGCCTACCTTTACCTTGAGAGGCTTTATGGAATTCCTGATTTTTCCCACCACATCAAAACTGGTCCAGGTCAAAGGCTTATCGATTAATAATATCTCACCTTCCGAAAAGTCAAATTCGGGAAACCTGGTATTTGTAAATGAATCCATTATATCACACTTAAACTCTGCCCGCTCAGCAATAAAATGATGATTGCCGCTCCCACGATTATTCTATACCAACCAAAAACTCTGAATCCATGTTTTGTCAGAAATCCGATAAATGACTTGATTGCCAGGATAGCAACCAGAAAGCCTACCACATTGCCTACAATCAGCATATTCACTTCGTGCGAAGTAAGGCTACCCCCGTCCTGAAAGAAATCGAGCAGTTTCTTACCCGTTGCGCCCAACATGGTGGGTACAGCCAGAAAGAAAGAAAATTCAGCAGCGGCCTTCCTGGATAATTTTTGTGTCATTCCACCTACAATGCTTGCCCCTGAGCGCGAAGTTCCGGGAATCATCGCCAGACACTGGTAAAAGCCTATTTTAAGGGCGGTACCGTAGCTGACATCATCGGAATCGTCGATGGTTGGATTGTTAAACCAGCGGTCGACAAAAAGGAGAATGACCCCGCCAATAACCAGCGAGATGGCCACTGTCATCGGGCTTTCCAGCATATCGTCAATCAAATCACTAAATATGAGTCCGAGTACGGCTGCCGGGATAAAGGCAACGACCAGCTTCAGATAAAAATCAATTGTTTTAAAGAAGCGTTTGAAGTAGAGCACCACTACCGAAAGAATGGTTCCCAGCTGAATGGCTACCGTGAACAGTTTGACGAAGTCGGTCGACTCCATCCCCATCAGGGAAGTTGCAATAATCATGTGGCCGGTAGATGATACCGGAAGGAATTCGGTCAGACCTTCAACAACGGCTAAGACCAGTGCCTCAAATAAAGTCATAGCTTAGTTGCGTTTTGGCCTAATTAAGATAGATACAAATCCTAAAGCAAATCCGGCAACCACAACAATGGGGGCGATGGTGATTTTGGTGAAACTATAGATATCCGTAGTGCCCGACATCAGAAAGAATCCAATGATCAGCACCACAATGCTGGCGATCATCAGTTGATAGTTAATCTTTCCGAATACCATACCTGTATAAGGGGTTTCGGGACGGTTTTCCTTGTTGTTTTGAGACATAATTAGCGGTATAAATCATTCATTCTTAATCGGAGGTATTTCGACACAGCGAAATAGGTGCTCAGCCCCGAGATCAGGATACCCAGAGCTATTACGCCCAGGAATATCATGGCAAATTCGAAGTAGTTACGTAAGATTACCAGTTCAGGGATTTGTTCCTGGCCGAAATAAAGTACCAGCAATAGCATAATGATTGCGATCAGCGCACCCAGTAAACCGTGTACCAGTCCGTAACCAATAAAGGGTGCACGGATAAATCCTTTGGTTGCCCCGACCATCTGCATACTCTTGATCAGAAAGCGTTGCGAATAAATGGCCAGACGGATGGTATTATTGATGAGAGCGACGGCGATAATCAGGAGGATCAGGGCAAAGCCTAAGATGATCAGTCCGATTACACGAATATTTTTATTAACCATGTCGATCAGAGATTCCTGGTAGACGACTTCCTGCACCATTGAATTGGCGGCGATTCTTTCCGTAAAGACGTCGATGCTGTCTTTATTGGCGTATTCGGCTTTCAGATAAACATCGATGGAAGAAAGAAGGGGGTTATAACCGAGAAATTCAACAAAGTCTTCTCCCAAATCTTGCTGAAGATTCCGGGCGGCGAGTTCCTTGCTGATGTATTGCGTTTTCAGCACGTAAGGATGGGAATTGACGTCCTTCTGAAGATTCAATACTTCCGCCTCCTTGGCGTCGCCGTTGACGATGATATTGAGGACGATATTCTCCTTTACGTAATTTGAGAGGTTCTTTGCATGGACTAGAATCAGACCCAATAAGCCGGTCATCAGAAGAACAAGCGCGATGCTGATTACGGTGGAGATATAAACCGATTTTGTCTTTCTGGAGGTTGTACTGACTTCAAATTCTTCCATATACAATATTTAAAATGCGAAATTAACTAAATGATGTGACAAAAAGACTATCCTTCTTCAAAAACTGCCATTGCCATAAAAATTTCTATTTTTGCCTTACGCTTGAAAACAAATCAAAATGGATTACCAATTTAAGGATATTGAACTCAAATGGCAACAATTCTGGGCTGCCAACCAGACCTATAAAGTAAATAATACGTCCGATAAGCCAAAATATTATGTTTTGGATATGTTTCCCTACCCGTCGGGGGCTGGCTTGCACGTGGGCCATCCGCTGGGTTATATCGCTTCGGATATTTATGCACGCTACAAGCGGCTGCGGGGCTATAACGTGCTTCATCCAATGGGGTTTGATTCGTTCGGACTGCCTGCCGAACAATATGCTATTCAGACGGGTCAGCATCCGGCGGTGACTACCCGTCAGAATATTGATCGTTATAAGCAGCAACTTAATAAAATCGGTTTTTCGTTCGATTGGGACCGCGAAGTGCGCACCAGTGATCCGGAGTATTATAAGTGGTCGCAGTGGATCTTTATGCAACTGTTCAATTCCTGGTATAATCTGAAAAGCGATAAGGCAGAGTCCATCGAAACGTTGATAGGTCATTTTGAAAAGTCCGGAAGTGGCGACATTCGCGCAGTGGCCGACGAAGATATTGCGGAGTTCAGCGCAGGGGAGTGGGCTTCGATGGGTGAGGAACAGCAACAACGGGAGCTGTTGAAATACCGTTTGGCCTACTTACGTGAAAGTTCAGTGAACTGGTGCCAGGCACTGGGTACGGTACTGGCCAACGACGAAGTGGTTGGCGGTTTGTCTGAGCGCGGCGGTTACCCGGTAGTGCAAAAGAAAATGATGCAATGGAGCATGCGGATTTCGGCCTACGCCGAGCGCTTGCTGCAGGGGCTCGAAACGATCGACTGGCCGGAGCCCTTAGTGGAGATGCAACGGAACTGGATTGGAAAGAGTATCGGAGCTTCTGTGAAGTTCGGCACCGAGACAGGCAGGGGAATTGAGGTTTTTACCACCCGAGTGGATACGATTTACGGG